>OGPC01000382.1_pt1 | contig 42959 bp, 20 predicted proteins | sample 1552911 | NCBI WGS metagenome assembly OGPC01 (sample SAMEA2580248, study PRJEB22360) | human gut metagenome | biome: human gut; feature: human-associated habitat; material: faeces | place: Denmark | collected 2008/2010 | reverse complement strand
GTGGAAGTGCCCGGATTTAAAGGAGGCGACCGTACGGATATTGAACTTCCTGCTGTTCAGCGCGATTTGTTGAAGGCTTTGAAGAAAGCAGGAAAGAAAGTCGTTTTTATCAATTATTCCGGTTCAGCCATCGGATTAGTGCCGGAATCAAACACTTGTGAGGCAATTTTGCAGGCGTGGTATCCGGGTCAGGCAGGTGGTACGGCTATTGTAGATGTACTGTTTGGAGATTATAACCCGGCAGGACGTTTACCGGTCACTTTCTATAAAGATGCCGGTCAGTTGCCTGATTTTGAAGACTACTCCATGAAAGGACGTACCTATCGCTATATGCAACAGCAACCGCTTTTCCCATTCGGACATGGCTTGAGCTATACGACGTTTACTTATGGTGAAGCTAATCTGAGTAAGAATACAATAGGAGACGGAGGAACTGTAACATTGACCATTCCGGTAAGTAATGCCGGACAGCGGGACGGGGATGAAGTGGTACAGGTTTATCTGCGATGTATGGCAGATAAAGAAGGTCCTCACTATACATTGCGTGCTTTCAAACGGGTTCATATTCCTGCCGGTGAAACTAAACAGGTAACAATCCCCCTTACATATGAAAGTTTTGAATGGTTTGATACGGCGACTAATACAGTGCATCCGCTGAAGGGTACTTATGAACTGCTGTATGGAGGATCTTCTGATAAGAATAAGTTGAAAACGATTGTAATGAACGTACAGTAATACCTCTTTTAGATTTTGTTTATTTTTACAAATAGACAATCCGGATTTATTTATTGAATGAATAAAGAATGAACGACCTTGTTCCTTTAAAAGGAACGGGCCGTTTCTTTTAAACCAAGACCCCGTTGCTTTAAAACCAACGGGGTCTTTCTTTTAAAGGAAAAAATGCTTTTTGTTAGTTGTTGATATTCAGTCTTTTATATTGGTGAGAAAAAAGCTGCTGAAAGCTTGGCCATATTAGGTCGTGCAGTCATTTATCTTACCATTTTTCAAGTTTGGAAGTCTTTTTGTAACATCAGAGAAGAATCGTGTTACATGTTTGCGATGAATGTAACCTCCATATAGAAGCCTGTAACGTGATTGTACAGACATCGTGAAATCAAATCAATACATTTGCAAACACTAGTATGGAGTAGAATCAATAACCATTTAAATAAAGAATATGAGAAACTTAAAGAATCTAGGTGTGTCATTCCTGTTGGCTATGACTTCCGCCACTTCGGGAGTGGCACAAAATCCTGTTATCCAGACAAAATATACCGCTGATCCGGCTCCGATGGTATATAATGATACTGTTTTCCTTTATACCACTCATGATGAGGATGATGCCGAAGGATTTAAAATGCTGGACTGGTTGCTCTACACCTCCACGGATATGGTGAATTGGACCGATCATGGAGCGGTTGCTTCTTTGAAAAGCTTTAATTGGGTGACACGTGATAACGGTGCCTGGGCAGAACAAGTTATTGAGCGTAATGGTAAATTCTATATGTATTGTCCGATTCATGGCAATGGTATCGGTGTGTTAGTGGCAGATTCTCCTTATGGTCCTTTCAAAGACCCATTGAACAAACCGTTGGTGTGGCAAAAGGAACATTGGGACGACATTGATCCTACCGTATTTATTGACGATGACGGACAAGCTTATATGTATTGGGGGAATCCGAATGTTTACTATGTGAAGCTGAATGAGGATATGATTTCCTATTCTGGAGAAATTGTAAAATTGGCTAATAAGCCGCAACATTATCAGGAGGGACCGTGGGTGTATAAGCGTAACGGGCATTATTATATGGCTTTCGCCTCGACTTGTTGTCCGGAGGGGATTGGTTATGCGATGAGTGATAAAGCTACCGGTCCATGGACTACAAAAGGATATATCATGAAACCAACAGAGAGATCCAGAGGCAATCATCCGGGAATTATTGATTATAAAGGAGATTCTTATGTGTTTAAGCTGAATTATGATTTACTTCATCTGGAGACTTTTAATCATAAGGAACGTCGTTCGACATCTGTTGCAAAAATGCATTATAATCCAGACGGAACAATTCAGGAAGTACCTTATTGGTCGGATACAAAATTGGAGCAAATAGAAGATTTTAATCCTTATCGTAGAGTGGAAGCTGAAACAATGGCTTGGGGATATGGCTTGAAAACCGGAGATTTTGAGAAAGGTGGTTTATATGTGACAGATATTGACAATGACGAATACTTATGTGTACGGGGTGTTGATTTTGGAACAAAAGGAGCAAAGAAGTTTAGTGTCAGTGCTGCTTGTGTTGAAAAAGGAGGAAAAATCGAGATTCGTTTGGATAAGGTTGATGGTCCGATAGTTGGTAGTGTCAGCGTTTCGCCTACAGGAGGAATGGATATATATAAATTGATGTCATGCCGGATTAAGGAAGCTAAGGGAGTGCACGACCTTTATTTTTGCTTTAAAGGAGAGAAAGGGGAAAAGCTTTTTAATCTGGATTATTGGGAGTTTAAATAACATCAATGTTATAAGGGTAACAGCTCCTACTCCTATGCACAGATAGCATAGGTGGATCATTAATTGCAGAACTGACTGTTCCTTCAACGGGAGGTTGGGAATGTTGGAAAATCTTGCAGACTGATATTATAAAACCCATCCCTTGAATACAAGATGTTTATTTTGTATTCAAGGGATGGAAAGATTGTAAGTTGTTTAATATTGATTGGTATAAGTTGGGTAGATAACGATATAAAGCAGTGGGCTACTCTTCTTTTTTGCCCAACTGCTTTTTCAATATAAATATGTTATTTTTTATCTTGGATCATATTTATAACATAGATTTTACCAGCCTGTGTTGCAATGTCATATTCATAAACCTTTCTCAATTCCGGCGATTGAGGAGTTATCTCTTTACTAACCAAAGGCTTTTTCACAGAAGTGGTGGCAAATAATGAATTCGGGCATTCTCCATTCGCTTCTTTCAGCCCTTTCCCTTTCAATGGAACATAAGACCGGATGCGAAGCGTGCCTCCTATTTTTGAGTGAATTACAGCTTTGTTTAACTGGTTATTTTTCCAATCCATATCCACTTCGAAATTACCACGTGCCACTAATCCTTTTACATTTCCTTCTTTCCATGCATCGGGCAATGCTGGTAATAAGTGCACAGCGCCATCGTGACTTTGAAGTAACATTTCGGCTACTCCGGCAGTATATCCAAAGTTACCATCAATCTGGAAAGGCGGATGAGCGTCAAACATATTCGGATAAGTACGCCCCTCCGGATATTCTTTGGCCAGATTATCACTGGGCAGTAACTGAATCATGTTTTTGATAATCTGGAAGGCATGATTTCCATCCTGCATACGTGCCCAAAAATTGACTTTCCAACCGATACTCCAGCCGGTAGCTTTATCCCCGCGTTGTAGCAGTGTGTTCCGTGCAGCCTGGAATAATTCCGGATTGGCATAAGGAGAAATCTGATTACTCGGATATAGTCCATATAAATGAGAAATATGGCGATGCTCATCTTTGGGATTGTCTACATCTTCGAGCCACTCCTGTAGTTGATGATGCTTTCCTATTTGCATAGGAGGCAGTTTGTCCAATATTTGTTGGAGTGAATCCTGAAAAGAGGAGGTTTCACCAGTGATCCGGGATGCTAATAATGTATTATGCAAAGCATCAAAAGCAATCTGATTGTCCATGGTGCAACCGGCAGTGATCGGTCCATGTTCCGGCGATACGGAAGGAGCCACTACCAACCATTTATAATCAGGATGTTCTACCAGAAAATCCATATAGAACTGTGCCGTTCCTTTCAGTATCGGGTAATATTCTTTCAGAAATTCCTTATCTCCCGTGAAAAGATAATGTTGCCAGATATGTTGGGCTAACCAGGCACCGCCACTGGGCCACATTCCTGCCGCAGCAAAGTCTACAACGCCACAGATTCTCCATAAGTCAGTGTTATGGTGAGCCACCCATCCGCGACAATTATACATACTCTGTGCTGTTTCTGCTCCCGTGACAGACAAGTCTTTTAACATAGAGAATAGCGGACTGTGTGTTTCACTTAGATTAGCAACTTCTGCCGGCCAATAATTCATCTCCGTATTAATATTGATGGTATATTTGCTGTCCCAGGGAGCATGTGTACTGTTGTTCCATATCCCCTGTAGATTGGCGGGTTGCCCTCCCGGTTGTGAGGACGAAATCAGCAGGTAACGTCCGAACTGGAATAAAAGAGCCGCCATTGCCATATCTTCCCCTTTATTGAAATTCTCGATGCGTCGGGGAGTTTCCGCTTTGGATGCTTCACTTGAAGGAAGATTCAAACGGACACGGTCGAATTGCTTCTTATAGAAAGCAATGTGATCCTTTAAAGCCTTGTTGTAAGGCGTTTGAATCGCTTTTCCCAGGAATTTATTTGCCCGTTCGGATGCATTGGCGCTGACATTCTGATAATTTACGTAATTAGTAGCTACAGCAATGTAGAGGGTAGCCTCTGTAGCTTTTTCTACCTGAAGAACTTTTCCGGCGGGACTGATTGCTCCGTTAGTTTTCACCGAACTACACATTCCGCTTGGATAGCAGCTTTGATGCCCTCCTGTTCTTTTCCCTGACAAGTAATGATGAGTTTATCATCTTGAGCATTTACGTTATACTCAAGCGGACAATTATAGGTCACATTGAAATTCAGTGCCTGTGTTTTGTCTGCTTGAATATGTACGATGATGACATTGTCTGTGAATGAAGCAAAAGTGGTACGGGTATAAGTCACACCGTTTACTTCATACCGGGTGGTAGTAGTCGCATTCTCGAGGTTCAAGTCCCGATAGAAACCTGATGCATCTTTATGTCCGGGGAAATCTATATACAAGTTTCCCAGCGTCAAATAACTCATTCCATGCTGCTTGGTCAGGAAGTTGGCATCTACCAGACTTTGTGCTTCCCTGTTCTTACCGTCGAATATAAGATTACGTACGACAGGTAATACATACTTTGCATTTGAATTGTTGTTACTATAAGGTCCGCCAGCCCAGAATGTTTCTTCATTAAGTTGAAGTTCTTCACGTTCGGTTCCGCCATATACCATGGCACCAAGACGGGAGTTACCGATAGGAAGTGCCTCCGACCAATTTCGGGCAGGTTGGCTGTACCAAAGTTTCAGGTCCTGTCCGAAACTAATGTTGCTTATTAATAGAAGCAAAAAGATGAGTGTGTTTCTATTCATCATAAAGTATGACTTAAATAATATAGATTAATTTGCGATTACGATGCCCCCATTGCAAGGTATTGAAACTTGTAACTGTTGATGCTTATTTAGTTTCTCCGTCGAAGTTTTGCCTACCAGTCTGGCATTATCAGTATAAACGCTTATTGTTTCTCCCGCAGAAATCATCGGTAAATGAAGTTTGACTTTGATCTCTTCGGATGAAGCGTTAATGCCTGCAATATACCAATTATTTTGATGTCGTCTGGCCAATATGATAAATTTTCCCGGATATCCATCCAAAAAACGTACTTCGTCCCAGGTACTCGGAACCTCTTTCATGAAATTGATAGCCCATTCAGGAGCATCCGTCAAATTGTTGGGAGTAAGTGCGAAGTGTTGTACGGGGCTTTGAAAGAGAACAGCCGTAGCGAGTGCAAATACATCCGAGGTGATACGGCGGGTGGTTCTTGTAGTTGAATCATTCCTTGCGTTATAATATTTATTCAATGTGCTGCTGCCGAAGTCCATGCTACCGACCGTGTTGCGTATAAACGGATGCAAACAGGCATTGAACGCTTCAGCATCACAACTGCCTTGTGAAAAATGCATATTTTCACTAGCTAATACAGCTTCACTTGAAGCAAAATTGGGATACATACGTTCCCAACCGCGTGGTAGTGTACATCCGTGGAATATAACTAATAATCCATAGTCGTTGGCATCTGCTAAAATATCTTCGTAAAGCTGCATGGTCACTTGTTTATCGCTTCCTATGAAGTCTACTTTTATCCCACGAATCCCGATACTTTGCATCCATTTCATTTCCTTACGACGATTGATAGTAGTATTCATGATACCTCTCGGACTTTGAGGTGCATCATTCCAATAGCCATTGGAGTTATATCATAGGTAAAGGGCGACTCCTTTGCTTTTTGCATATTCGGCTAATTTCTCAATACCTTTCCGTCCTATTTGTTTGTCCCATAAAGCATCGATTAAAACAGACTGGTATCCCATGGCTGCACTGAAATCGATATACCTTATCTGTTCGTCATAATTACAACTGCTATCTCCACCGATAATCCAGCTCCATGAGCCTTTTCCATATTTATATTCCTGCGAAGCATCATAAAGTGGTTTTACAACATCGAAAGCTACTGTTGTTTCAACGATGGGGGCTAATGTCTCACCTATGGTTATGGTGCGCCAGGGAGTTTCTCCGGGCAGCATAATGCCGGGATTGGTAGTGCCGTTACCATTATATTCGCCAGTTTGAGGAAATCCGATTTGATACAGACCGTCCGGTTTTCCTATCAGTCGGCTGCCACAATAAGCGCTGCTAACCCCTGTTTCGGATATCAATACCCAACCTTTATCATTGTTACGGAATAAGCATGGGAAAGTATACCCCTCGCCCCATCCGTTTTTTCCTATAGCATCATCTACTGTGTACGAGGTTTCATAACTGGGTGACGTACGGGCGAATCCTCCCATTGGTTTGCTTTGCGGACATAGGAAAGTAGTACTTCCGGAAGGAAGTACGAATCCTGTCATTTCTTCATTAATCACACAGCAGAGAGTCTCCTTTTGCGGATACATGTTATATTTGAATGCGACATCCCGGTTGCTCACCTGAAAGACCACATCATATATTACTTTTCCATTTTGAGAGAAAGTAAATACTCCTCTATTGGCCTGATAATGTACGTTACTTTGTTTGATCGTTGGCAAATTGTATTCTTCATTCAATAGTTGGACCGGACTGGTGGTAGACAGTTTCATTTCCTGGGTAAAATTACCGATATTTGTATCCAGCCCTAGCGGGGAAGCCAGGATAAATGGGATATGATTATAAGAAACGCTGTAGGATGGTACACCATTTTCATCGGTTATGTGAACTAACAGTTTCCCGTCGGGGCTTGTAATTTGACTCTGTTCTGCATGGATAGACTGACTGAACAGCCACAAAATACCTGTTAATAATATTATTCTGCTCATATCTATTAGTGATTAAATATCCAGTAATCTACGTTAAAAAGCTCTTCATCGCCGCCTTTGAATAGTAAATACAAATCATGTACCCCTTTGACGGCATTCACTTGGGTTGTCTGTACTTTCCATTGTTCCGATCCATCTGTCGGTGAAACTTCCAATGTGCCGATAACGGAACCTCCCAGTGCATCAATGCGTAGTTCTATGCTGCCTCCCTGCATCAAACCGGCTACGCAGGCGGAGAAGTTTGTCGCCCCTTTTTCTCCGAAATCGACGGAACGAACTTTCAGCCAGTCACCATTATGAATGGAAGTGATATAATGTTGCGAACCGGCCCTGCGGTCAGTCTTCAATCCATAGCTGAAAGCCATTGTTTCTGCTTCTACCCGCTGATAGGGATTCAGGTTACGAACAGGCGTACGGACACCCTCTTTGGTGAAAGGGATAAAAGGAATCTTTCCGTCTTCACCAAACTTGAATTCTTCTATGCAGGTTGAACGACGGAAACCGCCTCCATTGGGTAATGCCCCATTGTGATAGAACATAAAATGACGGTTATGATATTCGATAGAGCCTCCATGAATGGTGAAGCTGTTTGCTGCTTCATTCATGATACGTCCCTGATATTTCCATGGACCATGAATACTTTTAGCAGTGGAATAAGCCATGTGTTCCGGAACACCACCGGCGGCATATACCATGTAATAAAGCCCGTTGCGTTTGAACACCCATGGTCCCTCTTCATAATTTGTTTTCAGCACACGTTTATTGAGCTGATAGTCTCGCTTCATAACCAATGGACCAAAAGCGATGGAATCATTCAGTTCTTTAACGGGAATGACTTCGCTGCCTAACGATATCATGTCTTTATTTAGTTTGGCATACCACAATCCGTTATTTCCCCAGAAAAGATAGGCTTGTTCGTCATCATCAATGAATACAGAGGGATCGATATAACCGAAAGCACCGGGGACAAGGGGCTTTTTCAAAGGATCGGAGTAAGGTCCTTCCGGTCTGTCGGCTACAGCCACACCTATGCCGTGCAGCTTTTTTATGGTGTCATTGGCACAGATATACCAGTACCATTTTCCATCCCGTTCGATGGCTTGAGAAGCCCAGGCATTATCTCCCTGTATGGCCCACTGAAACGTTTCTGTGGAAATAGGAGTTCCCCGGTAGGTCCAATTTACCATATCGGTAGTAGAATACAACTGCCAATCTTTCATTTTGAAGTATTGCGCATCGTCTTCATCATGATCGGTGAAAAGATAAACGGTATCATTGTGTACCATAGGTGCCGGGTCTGGGGTAAACCATGTTTGTATAATAGGGTTTTGCGCTTGGCAAACATGATCCATCAATAAGGGAAATAGGCTTATAGCCATTACTTTCTGTAAGTTTTTCATGTCTTTGTTTTTTATTTTCCTTCGTTCCAATTAAATACAGTTCCATTTCCACGACTGGGTGAACTGCCTGCCCAGTCTGCGGCATAAGGTTCTCCGGTAGCCGGGTCAAGACCTACATAGCGATTTGTTTTCAAAGATAGTAGCATACATTGTCCATGTAGCATGTCCTGCCATTGAAACAGGCTTCCTACCGATTCTTTCTTTATCAGGCGTACATCAGCCGAAAGTCCTGCACCAACCACCGTCACAAAGCCTGTTCCGTTCATTGCTTCGAGTACCACACGTCCCTGTCCCCGGTCATGCACACGGAAACGGCAATCTTCTGTTTCATATTCTTTAGCTCCTTTACCTTTGAAATATAGAATGCCGTGTGGATAAGCATATACACGGGTATTGTTTCCGCAATTGAAAAGAGTGATAATTTTCCCTGTTGGGATGTTTTTTGAACGGTCGGCCAAAGGTTCATCAATCAGAAAATTATCGAAGTCGGCATAACCACCTTGTTTTCCTTTCGGGTTATAAGCGAAAAGAGCATATCGGGTTCCTTGAAATGTCTTCAACTGATAGGGCATTAGAACACTGTCTCCTATATTAGTGAATGTTTTTCCATCCAAACTGTAGCTGAACCATGCAGTATCTTCATCAAAGTTCCCGGTAATGCGGAGATAAACAGGTTGGGAGGATGATGGTTTGGAGGAGGCTTCCATCCATTTGTCATTGGCTTGATCGTACCACCGGATTATTAGATTCTTGTTGATTCGGGAGATTCCCAACCATGCATAGGGAATATTGAGTAGTCCGATTCCAGCGATGTCACCGTCTTTCAGATGAGAAGCGTCGAGAGTGACCGTTGCAGACGAAATGGGACCAATGCCACGCTGGGTAAGAGTATTCTTAGCCCGTAAGAAATCTTTGGCTGGGAGCGTATGAAGACGTAACTTTCCTTTTGTAAGTGACCATTTGGAATGATCCGGTTCGTGGTTCCATTGCCAAACAGGCAATAATGCCTTTCCATCAAAATTATCGCTTCGCTGATAAGGGGCGTGCGGCTCTACCTTCGCATTTACAGCTGGTTTTATCCAAGTGCGGGGTGAGCGTCCCAAATTACTGGGAAGTCCGAAATAGGGCCATCCGTCTTCCCAAGTGACAGGCGACAGGCAGGTAGTACGCCCAACTGCACGGAAATCCAGCATCGAAACTCCCCACCAGTCTCCATTCGGCAAGTCGACTATTCCACCCTGATGCAGAGTGGCACATCCCATATTATCTTTGGAAGGCTTGGATATTTTGAATTTGAAGCCCATTTCCGGTACTGACGAGCCGAGACTGATATTATCCGTCCAGTGTACACGCTCTGTACCCATTGTTTCTTTTACGCTGATGGTCGCTGTCTCATAAGGACCTTCTATTTTATCGGCACGAGCACATTGCATACGTCCCATGGGAGAGTAATCCGCACTGATGATATAATATTTTCCTTTAATCTTATAAATATGGTGACCTTCTCCCATCGCATTTCCGGCAGGGATAATCACCCGTTCGCTGCCTTCTACATAACCGCTGAAATCCGGCTTTATTTCGATCATCTTTACCTCGTCATATTTATATACAGCATAGATTTTATCATTGTCGTCGAATAAAACAGATAAGTCGTAGATGTTGCCCCCCATGTTTTTATGTTCCCAGGGGCCTGCCGGATTATCGGAAATGAATACTTGCATACCATGTCCGTTGATATTGGAGAATATATAGAATTTCCCCTTGTGATAGCGGATGCAGGGAGCCCAGATTCCTTGTCCGTAGGCTTCTTTACCGTTAGAAAGCCGGAATTCGTCTCCCATATTCAACTGGTTGAAAGCGTAACTAAGGAACTTCCAGTTGACAAGGTCTTTGGAATGTAATACGACCAGTCCGGGCATACAGTGCATGGTGGTACCTGCCATGTAGAAATCTTCTCCCACGCGGATGATGTCCGGGTCCGAAAATTCATCATAGAAAAGAGGATTAGTGAATGTTCCGTTCCCATTGTCGGCAGTCCATGATGTCTGGGCTGCCAGAGGACATAGGATGGAAATGCTCATTAGCAATAGTAATACAATGTTTCTCATAGTTCTTGAGTATTTTTATTTAATTGACCAGGTATATGGATTTAATATGTAAACTATGGTAATTACCAATTTCGTCTATACTTTGGGCTGCTTCTATCCGGATGTCTTTCACATCATTAATAAAAGGTACTAAAGACAAGTTGATCTCCCGTTTTAATTCAGACTTCACAGCGGGTTGATAAAACTCCTTGTACAGACCATCTGTTCCTTCGAATTTTATTCGTATCATCACTGTGCTTTGAGGTATATCTATAATCATGAATTTGTATTCAGACAGTTCTTGATTGATAGAAGCAGGTAGTTTGATGAAACTATCCCATTTTCCTCCTTTAAATGTCACTTTGTTTTGTTCCTTATTAAATACGGACTTAGTGAAACTAAGCTGGTTTAATGGAATTCTTTTGCTTTCCTGTGCATGAATAATCAATGAGACAGAACACATAAGCAGGAATAAAAACAGTTTCTTCATAATATTCTTATTCTTTGATTTATACTGGAAACTTGTATGTGACAAAGATAGCTTATTGTATTTTCTTGAAAGAGAATGTATGTTTCCGATTTTTAGTCGTAAGTTGCTCCTTACTCTATATGTGTTACCAATATTATCGCCTATGTTACATTTACCCTATTTATAGTGGGGATGTAACATTGAGATAATATAAATGAAACAGAAGCACTATTGTGTGTTACATCTGATTCAGATTCCTGAATCAGATATCTTTGTTTTTTGTGTAAAGGCATTATACCTTTGCATTGTCAGGTCAAAATGCAATCATTTATATCATTTTGAACAAGGGTAAAATGAAATTAGATTTAGGTTAGGCGTTTTTAATAGGTATTTGTTTTTAATTGGGGTAGTAAGTGTGAGGAGATATATACTATATCCGGTGTATGTCTCCTTCATTGATTAAAAAATGGACTGTAAGATTGTTGAGGTTCGGGCTTTTTTATAATTTTGCAAAACATAATAACTAATACTTATGAAAAGAAGTTTGATATTAATCACGGGCTTTCTATTATTGATAGTCGGAGTTTGTCATGCCCAACAAATCCGTTCGTATGGATCGGGGAAGTTATCGTGTAGCATGATAAAAAATATCGTGCAAGATGCCTATGGATTTGTTTGGATAGGAACGGAGAACGGATTGAATAAATTTGATGGATGGACCTTTACCAATTATTTTCACGACGATCGAGATTCTACTTCATTGCTGAATAATCTTGTTGAATCTCTCTTGTGTGATAGCCAAGGTAATCTTTGGGTAGGTTCTGGTAATGGGTTACAATTATACTCTCCTTACGAAGATTCATTTAGGAGTGTCAGGTTCTTGGATGGCAATAGACCTTCTGTTCTGCATTTACAGGAATTACATACAGGAGAGATTTGGGCGGTCACGGCAGGATATGGTGCTTATTCTATTGATAAGGAAACAATGGAAGCTACTTCTTTGGTACGTGTAAATGATCTTTGTAGTTCTCCGTTTATGCATAATATCTATCAAGATTCTCGCCATAGAATATGGATTGCTTTGCCAAGCGGAAGGATTGCTCGTATTGCTTCTGATTTGAAGGATGTTGATTTTCTTAGTTCATCGGCAGACGCATTGGGTAGAATATGTACTATATTGGAAGATTTGAAGGGTAGAGTGTGGATAGCAGCCAATTCTGGAATTTATTTATGGAATGAAAAGGAAAGTCATCTGATTAAAATGGAGCAACCTGTAAATGAATTTATCGGTGTACGGGGGATGATATGTACCAAGCGAGGTAAACTTTATGTAAATACAGTGAATAATGGGCTTTATTCTGTGGATGAAGAAAGTAAAGCTTTAAAGCCTTTTAGTAGTAAGTTGGAATTTGAGAAAGATAAAATTTATGCATTGATGGAAGATAAGGATGAGAAATTATGGTTGGGTGGTTTTAAAAAAGGCATTGTAACTCTTTCTAATGAATCTTCTCAATTTAAATTCAAACCTCTTTCCTCTTTTACTTTATCTATGGGAAATACGCTTTCATTTGTTTATGAAGATAAAAAGAACCGAATTTGGACTAGTACGACAGATGGAAGGCTTATCCGGATGGATAGTGATATGCAGAATCATCATTCTTATGTACTGGGAGAGGGTGTTGTGTCAATGCTCTATGACAGCGAAGAGACAATTTGGCTAGGTAGCTATTCAGGACTTTCCCAATTCAATGAACAGACAGGAGCGGTTCATAAGATACCTTTATTGCAGGGAAAGGCTATTCATAATATTGTTGAGGGACGTAATCAACTACTTTATATGTCTGTTTTAGGAGAAGGATTTGTAGAGTATAATCGGCAAACGGGGGTGTTACAACACATCTGTGATACAACTAAGTTAAGTACGACAATGCGACTTGCCAATAATTGGATTAATAAAATAATATGTGATTCAGAAGGATTAATTTGGCTGGGACATTGCATGGGAATTAATTGTTATGACCCTGTGAGGCGGGAATTTTTAAAATTAGACTGTGAAAGGTTCTTGCTGTCGTCTCTATGCTTTGCATTTTTAGAAGATAAAAAGGGGCATATTTGGATAGGAACTAACAATGGATTGTTTGAATATGATAAGAAAACATTAAAGTTGAGTCATTATGGTATGGAAGAAGGGGTCCCCAGTAATATGATTTGTGGATTGGGGCAGAGTAGGAATGGTGATATATGGTGTAGCACATTCAATGGCTTATGTAAGTTGAGCTATCCGGAAAGGAAAATTGCTACTTATTCCAGCAATGGGTCAGTTGAAAAGGAGTATCTGAGAGGCATTTATTATCAACGTGAATATGGAGATATTTATTGGGGAGGATTGCATGGTATCACAAAATTGATGTCCGACTCGATAGGCAGACAGTCTCCGCTATGTGCTCCCCAACTGGTCCATGTGTATTTGAATGATAAAGAAGTAAGTGCGGATACTCAATTAGGGGGAAGAACAATCTCTGATAAGGTCTGGATGGATGCCCGACAAATCAATTTGACTTATAAGAATGATATTTTTTCTTTCGAATTCTCCACAATGGAATACCATGATCGCGAAAATATAAGATTTGAATATCGTTTGGCAGAGTTGGACGGAGTTTGGAGGAGCACGTCTTCTGGAGAAAATCGGATTACTTATAATTATCTGCCGTCGGGACATTATACATTTGAAGTCTGTGTGTGTGAGAATGAACGCAAATCTCCGGTTCGTTCTTTCTCTATTTATATTGCTCCCCCTTGGTACGATACCTTATGGGCAAAAATGGGTTATCTGTTGCTCTGTGCCGGACTTCTATTTTGGATGTTCTATGCTTGGTATATGAGACAACGTCGTCGCCGTCAGGAAGAAATGAATGAGGAAAAGTTGAAATTCTTTATTAATATAGCTCATGAACTTCGTTCTCCGATAACATTGATTGTCAGCCCATTGGCGGCTTTAGTGAAAACAGAACAAGAGGAAAGTAGGAAGAAAACCTTATTGACTATGCAACGAAATGCAAACCGGATTCTGAACCTGATTAATCAGTTGCTGGATATCCGTAAGATAGACAAGGGCCAAATGAAAATCGAATGTCGTGAAACGGATTTGGTAGGATTTATAGAGGAATTATTTCAGATGTTCGATTATCAGGCAACCAAACGTAATATCAGGTTTGACTTTGTACATACAATGGAGAAATTACCTGTGTGGATTGACCGAAATAACTTTGATAAAGTTTTGATGAACTTGATAGTCAATGCTTTTAAGTATACTCCGGATGGTGGCGAAATTATATTGTCGCTTACTGTAGGTGGAGACAGAAATATACATGGTCCTTTGTCCGGATATGCGGAAATAACAGTGACAGATTCGGGCATGGGATTGGATGAGAAGAAGCTGGAAAGGATATTCGAACGGTTTTATCAGGCTTCAACTAATTCTCATGGCTTCGGCATTGGGCTAAACTTGACCAAAATGTTGGTAGAATTACATCACGGTTCAATCTTTGCCTCTAATCGTGTTGATAAGCAAGGTAGTTCCTTTACAGTGCGTATACCATTAGGTAAGGAGCATTTGAACTCGGAAGAACTGGCGGAAGAAGTGATCTCATCGAACGAAGAACCGACACGTTTGATTCTAAGCGAAGAAACTTGCTGGGAAGAGGAAGAAGAAAGTAGGTCTCCAGCATCGAAAAGTAAAACTCAATGGAGAATTCTTGTCGTGGATGATGACGAGGAAATACGTGAATACTTGAAGTTTGAATTAGGGATTTACTATAAAGTGATAACCGCTTGCAATGGCGCTGAAGCTTATCAGATTGCTTTAAGTCAGCGAGTTGATTTGATTATTTCGGATGTGGTAATGCCAGAGATGGATGGATTCGAGTTACTAAAGAGAGCCAAAGGAAATGCGAATATCAGTCATATACCTTTTGTTCTTTTAACCTCACAAACGGAGTACGACAGTCGTCTTAAAGGCTGGAATGTGGGAGCGGATGCTTTTCTTGACAAACCCTTTCAAATAGAAGAATTGCTTCTTATTTGTGAGAACCTGATTACAGGCAGGATACGTTTAAAAGGGCGTTTCGGTATGGATCAGGAGGTTGAAGAAAAAATGAAAACGATTGAGGTGAAGGCCAATGATGAGTATTTTATGGAACGGTTGATGAAAGCTATTAATGAGAACCTTGAAGACTCGAAGTTTAGTGTTGAAGATTTGGCAGAGGCGGTAGGAGTGAGTCGTGTTCAGCTGCATCGTAAGTTAAAAACATTAACGGGAAACACAACCACTGAATTCGTCCGTAACATTCGCTTGAAGCAAGCGGCAAAGCTGTTGAAAGAAAGAAAAGTGAATATCTCCCAAATAGCTTATTTGGTCGGGTTTACAAATCCTACTTTGTTCTCAATTGCTTTTAAAAAGTTTTATGGATGTGCTCCTTCGGAGTATGCTGACAGAAAGACAGAAGAATAAGTGTTCAGTGATATCTTTTTCTTCCATTTGCTTTTTTTGTTATAAAGTCCTTCACCTTTCACAATGCCTTGTTCATCGGTATTTGCGGGTGAAGGGCATCTTTTCACTTGTCCTTCACCTTAAATCATTAGTAGATAACTTCCGTACTATTATAGGTAAACTTCTTTTCTATAGAGCTAAACTTACTTTTTACCGTTTATAAACTATAAACGAAGCTTTTGTTTTTATAAACAAAGCTTGCAATTATAAAAACAAAAGCTTCATTTATATAATTGCAACTTGCATTTATAGTTTTCTTCCGATCAAATGCAACTTTATGTGCTGGGGAAAAAAGTTTTGCTGATAGCAAACATGAAGTTATCTATTGGTAAATGGGGAGATTGTATGTAGCCAAGTGAAGAAGCGGGTGAAAGAAGGTGTATTCACCCGTTAATGCCGATGAATAGCGTGCTGTAGAGGAAAGGTGAAGGCTGCTAAAAAACGTTGTTTCTTTCTTGGATATATAATCTGAACAGTCTGTGCAAGGGCGATGAAACGCATACGTATGATGAATGTAACATCCGGTTACATGTTGGGATATGAATGAAACAAAAGCGCGGCCTGTTTTGATATTATCACTTTATCTTTGTGCTGTTCCGGTGAAGACTTCTGCTGGAACTCATTGTAGAATTAAAATAAGTATCAACCTTAAATGAGTAGTTTATGAAGAGCAAATTGGATGGCAGTTGATGAGTTAACCTTATTCACTAATCAATTAAAAGAAAGAGATTATCATATTATTAATTATCTTAGACTAATGGTAATGAAAAATGTAAAATTACAAATTCAAAAGATTCCTTGCCTGGTTTTATTCATGCTTCTCGGTTGTTTGACGACTTATGCTCAAAGTGGCATTACAGTACGTGGAACAGTAGTCGATTCCAAAGGAGAGGTGATTATCGGGGCTAGTGTGGCCGTGAAAGGAAACAAAACGGTAGGAACGATTACAGACTTGGATGGAAATTTCAAGTTGAATGTTCCTAATGACAAGGCAGTGCTTGTCATCTCCTTTATTGGTATGACTCCGCAGGAAGTAAGGGTGACAGGGCAAAAAATGATTAAGGTAACCTTAGCGGATGACAATGTCCAGCTGGACGAAGTAGTCGTAGTGGGTTACGGACAACAAAAGAAAGCGAGTGTGGTGGGTGCTATCTCGCAGACTGATGCAAAGACGTTGCAGAAGCACGATGGAGTAGCTAGCCTCGGGCAGGCTTTGACTGGTAATCTTCCGGGCTTGATTACTTATACTTCTACTGGTCAGCCGGGAGAGGAAGAACCTAAAATAGTGATTCGTTCTCAAACATCTTGGAATAGTTCAGATCCTCTGGTATTGGTAGATGGGGTGGAACGACCGATGAGTTCTGTTGATATTTCTTCTGTAGAATCTATTTCTGTGTTGAAAGATGCTTCCGCTACAGCTGTTTATGGTGTGAAGGGAGCTAATGGTGTTATCTTAATTACCACCAAACGTGGTCAAGATGGTAAAGCGGTAGTTAATGTCAAGGCTAATATGACTATGAAAGTAGTTTCAAAGTTGCCCGATAAGTACGATTCTTATGATACTTTCTTATTGAAAAATGCTACTATCGAAAAAGAACTTGCTGATTATCCTACCGGATGGAGTAACTACAAGCCGATGCAGATTATTAATAAATACCGTCATCCGGCCAACACTGCCGAATGGGATCAATATCCTAATGTAGACTGGGAGAATGAACTGTTCCGCGATGTGGCTACTTCTTACAGTGCTAATGCCAATGTCAGCGGTGGCTCTAAGTTTGTAAAATACTTTGCTTCAGTGGATTTTGTGCATGAGGGTGACCTGTTCAAAGAATTCGAGACCAAACGTGGCTATCAGTCGTCTTATGGTTATAATCGCATTAATATGCGCTCTAATCTTGATTTCAGATTGACTTCTACGACTGATTTCTCTGTCAATCTGTTTGGTTCCAATGGTGTTCGTACTACTCCTTGGGGGGCGGATAATACTAGCGACGGTCTTTGGAACTCTGTTTATCAAACGGCCCCGGATGCTTTCCGTCCGGTTTATTCAGATGGTATCTATGGCTATTTTGCTCCTCGCGATGCGGATGCTCCCAATGCTATTGCTAATTTGTCCAATTCCGGTGTTGAGCAACAGACGACTCTTCGTATCAATTCCGACTTCATTCTGAAACAGAAATTAGATTTTATAACGAAGGGGTTGAGCTTTAGGGGCAGTTTTACATTAGATAATACTTTGGTTGAGGTAGACCGTGGTATCAACGACGAATACAACTATACTATTCAAAAATACATAGACCCTGAAACAGGTTTGGTATCTTGGAAACAAGGAGAAGATTATCGGGAGTCAATCAAGTGGTCTACGCAGGCAGGTAGTATAGACAAGAATCAGACTTTCCGTAAACTTTACTATCAGTTGCAGTTGAACTATGCACGTCAATTTGGAAAACATGATGTTACTGCCATGGGACTTTTCAGCCGTGAACAATATGCGACCGGTAGTGAATTCGCTCACTATCGTGAAGACTGGGTATTCCGTACCACATACAATTATGACACTCGTTACTTTGCGGAGATAAATGGAGCCTATAACGGTTCGGAGAAATTTGGCTCGAACAATCGTTTTGAGTTCTTTCCTTCATTCTCTTTGGGCTGGATGATTTCCGGTGAAAAGTTCATGAAGTGGTTTAAGGGAATGGATATGTTGAAGTTGCGAGCCTCTTGGGGACGTATCGGTGACGATAGTGCGGGCGACCGCTTCTTATATCAAACCCAGTATAAGAATGATAAGACCGGCGCTTATATGGGAAGTCCGGTTTCTAAAACTCCTTATGCTATTTACTACGTTTCACAGTTAGGCAATGCAGACATTAGTTGGGAAAAGGTGGAAAAACGAAATATCGGTGCCGATTATTCTTTCCTGAATGGCTTGATTGCCGGTTCGTTTGATTATTTCAAAGATAAACGTACGGACATCTTGATTGCGGGTGATAAACGTGCGGTACCTTCTTATTTTGGCATGAAAGCTCCTACTATCAATTTAGGTGAGGTAGAGAGTCAGGGTTGGGAATGGTCTTTGCGCTCCAACTATGTTTTTCGCAATGGCTTGCGTCTGTATGGGCAGTTTAATATGACTCATGCTACCAATAAGGTACTTTTTGCAGATGATCCTCAGTTGAAAGCAGCTTATCGTAAGCAACAAGGCTATGCTATTAATCAGGTTCGTTCCTATTTGGATTATGGACACATTCGCTCTTGGGATGATGTGTATGGCAGCACGGAACGTCTCTCAAATAATGACTATAAATATTCGGGTGATTACCTCATCATGGACTTCAATGGAGATGGCTTGATTGATGATAATGACCAGGCACCGTATCAATATTCCACTGTGCCTCAAAATACTTATTCTACTACGGTGGGAATGGAATACAAAGGCTTTCAAGTATCTGTCCAATTCTATGGCGTGAGCAATGTGACGCGTGAAGTGAACTTTCCTACATTTTCCAATACGAAGAACATAGCTTATGTGGAGGGTACTTACTATAATCTTCAGACTGGCGGCGATATACCGATGCCCCGCTGGACATCTGTGGCTCCTACCGGTTCTAATGGCACGCGTTATCTGTATGATGGCTCCTATCTGCGTCTTAAGAATGTGGAACTGGCCTATACGTTTCAGAACGATTGGGTAAAGAAAATGCATATGAAGTCTCTGCGTCTCTATCTGAACGGTGATAACCTGTTGCTTTGGACTAATATGCCTGATGACCGTGAGTCTAACTTCAGTGGATCGGCTACTGGCGGTGCATATCCTACAATGAGACGTTTTAATCTTGGAATTAATATTACGCTATAACCAATATGAGAATTATGAAAGCTACTATAAAAATATGGTTCGTACTGCTGTTGGTCTCCTTTGGGAGTATTTCTTGTACGGACTATCTGGACAAGTCTCCGTTAAGTGATATCAGCGAGACCGATCCGTATAAAAACTTCACCAACTTTCAGGGCTTTATAGAGGAGTTGTATAATGCGATTCCCTGTATTTCCGCAAGTGACTATCATAACTGCTGGAACTTGGGTGATGACGAACTGTGGGATACCGATACACGTCTTTTCACCAATGCTGTTGATGAAGGTGACTATTGGGGATGGAATACCCGTTACTATTCTTATTTTGGAACAGGATATAATGATATCAATGATGAAGATCCTAAAAAGCATAGACATTACTATGGTTACTGTTGGTATGCTATCCGCAAGGCTAATTTAGGGATTGCCAATCTTGACAAACTGACTGGGGCAACTCAAGAACAGCGTAACATCATTGAAGGGCAGCTCTACTTCTTTCGTGGGTTCTTTCACTTCATGCTGATGACTTATTGGGGCGGGTTACCATATGTGGACAGTTACCTGACCGGTGAAGAAACCATCACATTACCTCGTTTGAGCTATCAAGCTACTGCTGATAAGGTAGCTGACGACTTGCAACATGCTGCTGACATTCTTCCCAACGACTGGGATGAAACATCGGTAGGACAAGCTACTTTAGGTAAGAATAATCAGCGTGTCAATAAGATGACAGCGCTTGCCTTTTTGGGAAAGAACTATCTATATGCAGGTAGTCCGTTGATGAATAAGGCTTCGGGTGGAAATGCTACTTACAATGTCGATTATTGTAAGAAGGCAGCAGATGCATTGGGGCAGATGTTGAAACTTGCTGAATCTACAGGCAAATATAAATTGGCTACTTGGGATGAGTACGCTGAACTTGCTTATACCTATAATAAGAATGGTAAGTTGCCAGGGGTGAATGAGAGCATATTGTATGAGTTTTTAAGTAAAGCGGATAGTCGTTTCCGTTATAATCAAGTAAACGACTATCGTCCGAAGAATATTATCGGTTCGGGTATCAAGTGCTTTCCACCCGCTAATTATGCCGATCTTTTCGGTATGAAAAATGGTCTCCCTATTGCCGATATTACTCAAAAAGATGATGAGACCGGTTATGACCCCAATTATCCTTTCCGTGACCGTGACCCGCGTTTCTACAAGAATTTCGTATTCGACGGTATGAAATGCGTTATTGATGGTACTAAGGTAGGAGGTGATCCCGAGCGTCAATATGCCAGCCTTTACACAAATGGCACATTTCGTACAACAAATGGTACTGCTGCTGCACGCACAGGCTATATGAATATGAAATTATGCTCACAGTATAATAATGATTGGGATGGATATAGAGATAATAACTGTATGGTGCTCAGTTTGATGCGCTTGACGGATGTCTATCTGATGTATGCTGAAGCGGTGGCTATGGGGTACGGAACTCCCCAAAGTAAGGCTGTAAGTTACGATAAGACTGCACTTTGGGTAGTAAACAAAATCCGGGAACGAGCCGGTGTACCTGAAGTACATAGCAAATATACAGGGTCTTCAGAAGCTTTCATGAGTGAAGTTCAACGTGAACGTGCCATTGAACTATCGTTCGAGGGTCACCGGTTCAACGACCTGCGCCGCTGGTTGCTACTGGATAAACCGCCTTACAATCAAAAGAAAGCCGTTTATTTCGACCGTGATCCTTCTATAGACGATGAAACCCGGTTTGCTGATCCGGCCAATGCACGTGTCCTTAATTTGCGTGAAGAGGTTATCGTGCAACGTAACTATACCGAAAAGCACTATTGGTTCCCCTTCCTGCGCGACGATGTGGATATGTATCCCGAGTTTGCTCAAAACCCTGGTTGGGAGTAGAGTTACCTTATCATTTATTAAACTAAGAATAATATGAAAATATACAATAAATTAATCACTGCTTCACTCGTGGCTGCCTCTTTCTTGCCGGGAGCCGTTGTGCGGGCCCAGATGCCGGTGGATTCAACCAAGGTGAATGTAGCTTTCGGGCAGGTGAAGAAACAAGACCTGTTGGGTGGTGTGTCTGTGGTCGATGTAGAAGAATTGCTGGAAAAGAACTACTATACGTACAGTCTGGATGGTTTGCAGAGCTTGATAGGCGGTTATGCGGGAACTACTTGGGGCCAGTGGCCACTCATTCTTGTAGACGGGGTGCCTCGCGATGCATCAGATGTGCTTCCTTCACAGATTGAAAACATTACAGTGATGAAAGCTGCCAGTGCGATAGTACTTTATGGTAGTCGCGCCTCAAAGGGAGCTATCCTTATCACTACCAAGCGTGGTGAAAATAAGCCGTTAGCTATTGATATGCGTGTAAACACGGGTATTTATGTACCGAAGTCTTATCCAAATTATTTGGATGCTGCTTCATACATGACACTCTACAACGAAGCTTGTGTCAACGATGGCAAGTCACCTCTTTATGGTGAGTCCGACATTTATAACACAGCTGTCGGAACCAATCCTTACCGCTATCCTGATTTAAAATTTTTCAACGATGATAACTTGCGCAAAGCTTACAATAAAACCGATGTGACGGGTGAAATATCTGGTGGTAACGACAATGCCAAGTATTATGCCAATATGTCGCTGGCTTACAGTAACTCGCTGTTGAAATATGGGGATACGAAAGATGACAATTATTTAAAGTTTAACTTGTTGTCTAATGTAGAGTTGAAGATAACTGACTGGCTGAAGACCTCGGCTAGCGTGGGGGCTATCTTCCAAAACAACAAGAATGCTAATAGCGGATTTTGGTATGATTCAGCGAACTTACGTCCCAACTGGTTTTCGCCTCTTTTGCCTATCGACCAGATGGACATGAATAATAACGATATAGCAACCATGGTTCAAAATAGCGGAAACCTCATTGATGGGAAGTATTTAATTGGTGGTAAGTCTACTAACACCACAAACTCTTTCGCCAACATGCAGGTGGGTGGTTACAACCGTTTGAAGTACCGCGACTTTATGTTCAAGGTAGGCTTGGACGCTGATTTGAATATGATTCTGAAAGGACTCTCTTTTAAGACTGTTTTCGATATTGATTATTGGGACTATTACACAGAGGATTATAAGAACGAGTATGCTGTTTATGAACCGACCTGGAGTAACGTGAACGGAAAAGATATGATTGTTGGGTTGACAAAGTATAATCTCGACAAACAACCAACTAATGAAGTGGTAGGTGCCTCAAGCACAGCGCAAACCATTACTTTTAGTGCTCAGTTTGATTATCTAAATCAGTTCAACGGTGTGCATAATGTGGCTGCTTCTTTGATTGGTTGGGGATATCAGAAACAGGAAGGTAAAGATGCCGATAACGATGGCAGTGCTTACCATCGCACCAGCAATGTGAACCTCGGTTTAAGTGCTCAGTACAATTACGATCGTCGTTATTATGCTGACCTTGGGATGGCGCTGGTTCACTCTGCCAAACTGGCTGAAGGTAACCGTAATGCGCTTTCACCTTCTATTGCTTTAGGTTGGAGACTAAGTAAAGAAAAATTTATGAAGAATATCAGTTGGATTGATGACTTGAAACTCACAGCTGCCTACACTGTGCTCCATCAGGATATTGATATTAGCAATTATTATCTTTATAATAGTACATTCAATAACCAAGGAACATGGTTTCAGTGGAAAGATAAAGGACAGGGCGGATGGTTTTATTCTTATTCAAGAGGTGAAAATAAGGATTTGAAAATGCTTACCCGTAAGGAGACGCGTGTCGGACTGGAAGGGTCAATGTGGAAAGGACTGGTGAAGTTTGATGTTAATCTTTTCACACAGGATACTAACGGAGGACTAATCAATAACTCCACTTCTTACCCTTCTTATTATAGTACAGCTGGTTTGACTCCATACTTGAATTTTAATAACGACCGTCGTCAAGGATTAGATTTTTCACTTTACTTTAGCAAAAAAGTCGGTCAGGTAGATGCGACATTAGGATTTGTAGGTACTCTTTATAAAAGCAAGGCTTTGAGGCGTGATGAAACGAAAGAATATGACTATCTCCGTTCACAAGGTAAATCGCTAGATGCCTCTTGGGGCTATGTGTGTGAAGGTTTCCTTACTCAGGATGACATTGATAAAGGGTATACCTCGACGTTGGGAGATATCCAACCAGGAGATTTAAAGTACCGGGATATTAACGAAGATGGCAAGATAGATACCAATGACCAGATTGTACTGGGGAATGGTGGAACGCCTTTCACTTTCGGTCTTAATCTTACACTGAAATGGAAAGACTTCATCTTCTATGCTATGGGATCAGGACAGACTGGTGGGGTCTCTTACAAGAATAACTCTTACAATTGGGTGTATGGAGATAGAAAGTACTCTGAAGTAGTATGGGGAAGATGGACACCTGAAACGGCAGCAACAGCTACATATCCGAGATTGACCACTACTAGTAACGGAAACAACTTTACTAACTCTACCTTTTGGATGTACAAAACCAATCGGTTTAATCTTGATCGTGTGCAGGTTACTTACGTTATGCCCGAAAAATGGTTCAACAACAAGGTGGTGAAAGGTATGAGCGTTTATGTAAGTGGCGAGAGCTTACTTACCATCTCTTCTGAACGTAAATATATGGAAATGAATGTGGGCTCTTCACCCCAGTGCAGATTCTACAACTTGGGCGTGACGGCTAAATTCTAAGTAGTAAACAAATAATTGATAACAATATGAAAAGAAATATCATACTTGCTTTGTTGGGAGGCACATTGCTATTTTCAAGTTGCGATGACCTCTTCAATCCGGCCATTGAAAATTTCAAGACTTTAGACCAAATGGATACTGAACCCAACTTTGGACGCAGCTTTTTGATGCGGGGTTATAATCTTATGCCAGGTTATTATCAAGATAACGATTATGCTACCGATGATGCAGTGACAAACGATATGGACAACGGATGGCTTAAGATGGCTACCGGTACGTGGACTTCGAACAATAATCCTGCTTCACGGTGGAATGACTCGTATGCGGCAATTCTTTATCTGAACCAGTTCCTTGAGAAAGGACAGGAGATAGATTATGTGAATGATCCTGCAGTGACCGAGCTGCTCCGTTTGCGAGCCAAAGGTGAGGCGTATGGACTTCGTGCACTCCATATGTATCTTTTGTTACGTTCTCATGCCGGATATACAGAAGATGGAGAGTTGTTAGGCGTTCCTATTATTAATGAATTTTTGGAGTCAGATGCTGACTTTAATATTCCCCGTTCGTCATTTATGCAATGTGTACAACAGGCGCTTGATGATTTGGAGCTTGCTGAAGAATGCCTTCCGGATGACTATAATAATCTTCCTGATGGCGCTGAAGTCCCCGAAAGGTATCGTTCTATCACTACTTCATGGGAACTTTACAATATAGCGTTGGGAAATAATGCCCGTCAGTTATTTAACGGAATAGTTGCTAAATCCATTCGTTCTCGTCTGTTGCTGATGGCAGCAAGTCCTGCTTTTCAGGATGCCAGTAATACTGTCACTTGGGCAGATGCGGCAGATGCAGCGGCACAAGCGATAGACCTTAAAGGAGGATTAAGTGGATTGGCTGATTTTAAGGGTGGCGTGTCTTATTACGATGATATGGATGCAATTAATAATTTCTCGGAAGGCTCAAACCCCAAAGAGATGATTTGGCGCAACAATGTGTCTTCCAATGATGATGAGGGAACTTATATTTCGGAGTCTAATTTTTATCCTCCTACACTGTTTGGTAAAGGTAGAATGAATCCTACACAGAATTTGGTTGATGCATTTCCTATGGCAAATGGTTATCCTATAACTGAAGGAGCCGGTGGTTATAGCGAATCCAATCCGTTTCAAGACCGTGATCCTCGACTGGCTACGTACATTATTTATAATGGAGCGCAGGAAGGGCCGTCTAGCATCACTATATATACAGGTAGTAAGACCGGGACGGATGATGGTCTTAATGTACTTTCTACAAGTACCCGTACCGGATATTATATGAAGAAACGTTTGAATATGAAAGTCAACTGTAACCCTGCTTCAAAAAGCGGTCAGACGCATTATGATCCGCGTATCCGTTTCACGGAAATTCTCTTGAATTATGCCGAGGCTGCTAATGAAGCTTGGGGACCTAAAGGTAAGGGTACGCACAGCTATTCTGCTTACGATGTTATCAAGAAAATCCGTCAGCGTGCAGGAGTAGGCGGTACGGATGATCCTTACTTGGAAGCTTGTGCTGCTGATCCGTCAAAGATGCAACAACTTATCCGTAACGAACGTCGCTTAGAACTTTGTTTCGAGGGATTCCGTTTTTGGGATCTTCGTCGTTGGAAGGCCGACCTCAACGAAACGGCTCGTGGTGTGGACATCAATGGTTCTGCCATCACACCGGTCGATGTGGAAAAACGTGCATTCAAGGATTATATGTACTATGGACCGATTCCTTATAGTGAAATCTTAAAGTACAGCAATCTGAAACAAAATAAAGGATGGTAAATATGAAATTCAATAGAATGGTTATGAAAAAGAAATACGATATAAGAACACTGATGATTGCCTTGCTGGGTGTGGTCGCAACCACTTCATGTGAAAACGGCAATCCGGAATTTGATGATTTTGATTATCAGACGGTTTATTTCGCTTCACAAACACCGGTACGTACGGTGGAGTTGGGCAATGACCCCGAGTGGGACTTGACAGACGACAATAATCATTGTGTGTGTATTAAGGCGACTATGGGCGGTTCTTACGGTAACAAAAACGACATTGTGGTGGGTTATGTAGTAGATGAGTCTCTTTGTGAGAATCTTTATTTTTCAGAAGACAATAAGCCGACTAGCAAAGTCGTTCCTTTGCCTTCTACTCACTACAGGTTGACCGATGATAAATTGCGTATTAATAAAGGTGAAATTTTGGGTGGAGTGAAAGTGGAACTAACTGACGCTTTCTTCAACGACACGAAGTCTTTGAGTAATACGTATGTGCTTCCATTGCGTATGACCAATATTGAACAGGGGGCAGATCGTATCCTTGAAGATAAAGATTATGTACTTTACGCCTTGAAGTATGTTAATCCTTGGCATGCTCATTACTTACGTCATGGTATTGACAAGGTGGCTGTAGACGGGGTGACTACTGAAGTAGAACGCCATGAACAGTATGTGGAGAATGATGAACAAGTTGCAACCACCACTACAGGCTATTTGGAGAATATTCTTCCTATTACTTATAAGGATAAGGCCGGTCAGAACTACGTGGTAAATCTGAAACTAACATTTCAGGCCGATGGGACTTGTACCGTAAGCAGTGCCACGGATAATGTGACGGCAGAAGGTGAAGGTAAGTACGTTGCTTTGGGTGAGAAAAATAGCTTTGGAGGTAAGGATCGCGACGCACTCTATTTGAGCTATACAGTGAATATTCCGGAGAAGAATACTACTTATCAGACTGTAGATACATTAGTGATGCACTATCGAGGCATTGCTCAAGAGCACTTTACTCCGGTAGAAAATTAACATCTATAAATGATAAAGATATGAAATACATCAATAAAATAGCTTTATGCGCTCTTTCAGTGGCATGCGTGTCTTGTGTCGACCAGTATGACGCAACTATTGCTATGCTCGAAAAACCGACAGATGTGGCTACGCAGGAATATCTCAATACGTTTGACTTATTAAAGTCTTACATCAATCGTAATGCTAATTCTCCCTTCCGACTTGCCGCTACCGTTTCTCCGGCAGACTTCCAAGCGAAAGGACTGGCATATTCAACACTAGTGAATAACTTTGAAGGAATTGACATCAATGGGGCGTATATTCCAGCCGATATGCAAGATACTGATGGTACATATGATTTCACTGATGTGAAATCTATCGGTAATGCTGCGCAAGAAGCCGGTGTCACCATTTATGGTGGAGCTCTCTGCTCTAATCAAGGGCAACCTGCTGCTTATCTGAATAAGTTGATCGAACCGGAGGTAATTCCTTTCGTGTCTGAAAAAGGTACAACTGTGTTTGCTGATTTCGAGAGCGATGCAATAGGTACTGCTTATCCTTCTGTACAAAATTTTGGTGATGATAGAATTAACATTGTAGTTGCTTCCGATCCTGCTGGTAGTGACGGAAAAGTTCTTCAAGTGGGTCCTAAAAAAGAAGTCAGCGAATATCATCTGCCTATGTTGGATGTGAAGATACCGGTTGGTAAGACACTGGGTGATATGAAAGAGCTGGTTTTTGATGTCTATTGGGATGAGAGTGGGCTTGATGGTGATTTACGTATTTATATTCTACCTCCTGGGTGGATCAATAGAGATCAATACAGATCACAGGTCAGCGGTCTCGCTAGTAGAGGGGTCACGAAAAACAAATGGACGCGTAAGGTTACCATTCCCATTGAAAATGAAAGTTGGTTTGCTTCGTTGAAAGGTCTTACAGAATTTCAGATTGCAATTGGTCTTTGTACTCATAATCCAATGATTTATTTTGATAATATTGGATTTACTTGGGAAACGGTCGCGAATGGTGCTACTACTATTAATTTTGAAACCGATGAGTTGGGAACCACCTATCCTATGACTAATGGCAATCAAGCTGTAGTAGAAGAAGATCCTGTCGGTAAAAGTGGTAAAGTATTACATGTGGGAACTAGTGGGAGTTTTTGTAACATGAGTTATCCGAAGTTTAAAGTAAAATTAGAAAGTGGAATGACTTTGGCTGACTATCATTCAATTTCTCTTGATATGTATCTCATTGATGGAAAAGGACAATGGGGATCAGGCATGAGAGTCGTGATTAACGGGAAAGAGCTCAATTGTGGTAATGGACCGGCAACTTTCGGTTGTCAGGGAAATGCCTGGGGACGCGGTCTCATTAATATTCCACTTTTGAAAGAGGGGGAAGGCACTAACGGAGAAGGAAAGATTGTCATTCCGGCAGAATTGGCAGGTTTGAACGAATTTGAAATGGCCATAGGCTCTGGATCGAGCGAATGGCATGCATACATTGATAATATTAGTCTTCATTGGGAGAAGGAAGGGGACACTGTTATCGAGAAGACTCCTGAAGAAAAGAAGGCTATTCTTACTTCGGAACTCGAGAGGTGGATTACCGGTATGGTTAAAGCCGGAGGTGAAAATATTACGATGTGGGATGTAGTAAGCGAACCATTGGATGATACCAATGATACAAATACTTTCGACTGGGCAGAGTACTTGGGGGATAGTGAGTATGCACGTACAGCAGTGAAGATAGCGCGCGAATCATCAGAAAGTGAACTCAAACTTTTTGTTGGCAATACATTCTATCAAGGGATTGACATCAATGGAACTGCTGATAAACTAATCAATCTAGTTAAAGATTGGGAAGACAAGACTGGGGATGTAACGAATACAACTGCGATAGATGGATATAACATCCGCTTGAATGCAGTATATTCAGAAGATGCTACATTCCAATCAGCTTATAAACAGGAAATTATTGACCTGTTTACCAAGTTTGCTATAACGAAGAAACCGATACGTCTTTCCGGGTTAAGTGTCATGGTAGAAAATGAGAGTGGAAATTTTGTTACTTCTGCCAAGATACTAAATGCGCAGCGTGAAAGGGCAGCCGATTATTTAGCATTCATTATTAAACAATATCGTCAACTGATTGATCCTGAAAACCAATATGGCATATCTATTGCGAGCATGACCGATGTGGAAGGTGGTAGTATCTTATGTCCGTGGACTTCCGGATTTGGACGTACTGAAATATATGAGGGTATTGTGAATGGATTAAGAGTGGAAAGTGCAGAGTAATGTATATTTTATTTAAAGAAGAATATAATACCTATGAAACAGATATTTGAAAACTTTCGTTTAGTGAGATTCATGCTATTTGCCATTTTTGTATTGGCATTGTGTGGATGTAAGGACGATGATATAGAAACAACTTCTAATGGAGAGGCATCGGTAAATAAGACTGTGGAGGAAATAAATTCGAACCTCAGAGCTTTACAAAAACTACTTGCTGCCCAAGATGCAGACAAGGCAGTGAAGACTTGTACTAAAATATCCAACTCTACCTATAAGGTGGAGTTGGAGGATGGTAATAGTTTCAATGTGCTGACTTTCATTGCCACTATTGGGCAAACCGAAGGCCCTGTATATTCTCCTGTAATCAGTGCAATGAAGAGTGGTGACACTTATTATTGGACACTGGATGGTAACTTTCTTACAGTTGTAGATAGAACACTGGAAGTTATTGACGGAGAGGTGCCTGTGATTGGCATAGACTCTGATAATTACTGGACTGTGACATGTGGAACGAATGTACAACGTTTAAATAAAAAAGTGGAGAATGGAACTGTAAAAAGTCTTTTTTCTGAAGTTATTCTGACAAAAGAGAGCGAAGTGAAGTTTTCCCTCAGAGGGGATACTCCTTATCTCACCTTAGATAGACTTACCGGAGGAGGTGATGATCCTATAGAACCGACAGGGACTTTGCGGCGTCCCATCTCTCCTGATTATCCAGCATGGTTTATTCATATTGATAGTTGGAATACTCCCGACCCACAAGCTATCATTGATCTTATTCCGGAAGATATCCGTCCATATGTAATATTCAACATATCACTCTCCATTTCGCGTGATGATAATAAAAATTTTAATAATGTAGCTTATGGTTATGAAACTGCAAAGTCATGGTTGCGCACTTGCGCAGAGAACAATGTTTGGGCAATGGTACAGGGGGCCAGTGGTGGTATCTGTCATTGGCCTGATTTTGCGAGCTATTCTCAATTTGCAGGTAGTCTTTTTGAAGAGTTCTATCGTAACTATCCAAATTTTGTAGGTTTCAACTATGCAGAGCAAGGTTGGGGATTTGGTGATCAGTCTGCTACGTATGAAGAACGATTACAGCATTTTGCAAATCTAATGAAACTGAATCATGAATATGGTGGTTATTTGACTGTCAGTTTCTTGAATCCTTCCGGTGCGGCCGCTAATTCGGGAATTGCTATGATAAAGAGGAATCGTGAGTTTGCCGATATCTGCAGGAGATACCCTGAAAACTTTATAGCTTGTGAGAAGTATACTCAGACTTATGGATTCTTCGATATGGAGAGTACTTCTCTCGGTCTCTTTGTTTCAGGATTTGCCGGACACTATGGTATGCGTTTCGATCAATGTGGGTGGTACGGTAATAAAAATGAAGGAATCTCTGGATGGAACAATGATACGGATTTCCCTGTAGCAGCTGGTGCCATTCCTTTTATAGAACATACAATGTTCACCGGAGAAACGGTATACGATGGTCCTGAACTTATTTGGCAACAATGCTTCAAGGAAGTGGGTGCATCAAGTGCCGGTAATGGTTACACTAAACGTAACTGGGAAAGGTTTAAGCAGTTTGATAATATTAGTATGGATATTTATCGTAAGATAATAGATGGCACTATTCGTATTTTGGATCGTAAAGAAGTTATTGACCGAACTAAGTTTGTTGTGGTGAATGATATAAATCCTACCGGCTCCAGTTATGATCCGGGATATTCTGCTCCTGCTAATCTTTTCAAAGGTCTTTATCTCATGGATGAAGATGGAATTCAGACAAACCACCATCTTTACTTTAAGAAGACCGGGCGTTATCCGGCAATCCCGACCGTTGCGGAATTGGCAGACGAGCTTGCTAATAGTTTCACATACCAGATTGAGGCTTCACAGTTTGCTTCAGGAACAGGTTGGGGAGATATAAAAGTAAAGCAGAATAAATTTAACACAATCTTCCCGGAAGAGTATACCAGCGATGGCATGTATGCTGGGCGCCATGAGAACGCTTGGGTGGTTTATAATTGTTATGCTGACACCAAGACAGCTTCCATTCCTTTCAAGTATAATACATGTGAGAAGATGGAATTATCATTTGGAAAATATTCTGTGGCTGCTATCAAGGAGTATGCCAATAAAATTGACTTCTATTTGACCAATTATACAGAGAGTGGTACACAGACTACTGATGTCATTAAAATTTATGGTAGTTCTTCTAAACCGTCAGTTGCTTATGAAAATAGAGTTCCCGGTAACTCGTGCTCAGTCAGTGAGGAATGGAAGGATAATATTCTTTCACTGACCGTCAAGCATAATGGTTCGGTAGATATTCATGTAAGTTGTTCTGGAACAGCAACTAATCGTGAGAGTCTTTATATACCGGCAATGCCCTTGGCTGCGCCTCTCGCTCCGGAGATTTACAATGGACCTCGTCAGTATGAGGCAGAGTACTTTGAATACAAGAATGTGACTGAAGTTTTGGGAAATGCAGTCAAAGTTACTGGCTCGTTGAAAAACTATACTGCAATGGGATATCTTAACTTTGGACAAAATTCAGATGCGGCAGTGCGTGATTATGTTTCAGTGAATACAGCGGGCACTTATTCCATTAAGATAAAGTATAATGCTCCGGTTGCAACCGTCAATACTGTTGACCTTTATGTTAATGGATCAAAGGTTGCTACACCGGAATTTACACAGACAAACTCTGGGGATGATCCATGGCAAACTGTTGCAATCGGTGGTGTATCTTTAAATCAGGGGCAGAATACAGTGGAGCTGAAAGCTAATGGAAGTGCAGCAGGTGCATTTTACTTAGATAATATGATAGTCGAAAGTACTAACTAATCAATATGATTCCGAATGAAACAGGTATTTGATATAATTATATGATACCTGTTTCATTCAGATATAATATGTAAGAAATGATGATGAAATACTTAAAAGAAATAGGATTCACAATAATATTCTTTTTACTGTTTGTTCCTTACTTGTATGCTCAATCAAGTGACAATGGTGACGGAACTTTTACGAATCCGGTATTGTGGAGTGATGTGCCTGATCCTGATGTGATTCGTGTAGGTGATAATTTTTATCTGATGAGTACAACCATGCATTTGTCACCCGGTGCTCCGGTGATGCGTTCTAAAGACTTGGTGAATTGGGAAATTGTTAGTTATGTGTTTGATAAATTGACGGATACGCCTAATTATGACTTGGACAAAGGAACGGTATATGGGCGTGGGCAATGGGCTACTTCTCTTCGTTATTATAATGGGAAATATTATGTATATTTTTCTCCGAATGATAAACCCTACCGGGGATATGTTTATTCTACTACTGATCCAGCAAGTGGCAAATGGGAACTCGTTTCACGTATTCCGCATTTTCACGATGCATCTCTTTTCTTTGATGATGACGGGAAGGCTTATATCTTTTATGGAACCGGACAGGTACGGGAATTGAAACCGGACTTGACTGGAGTACAGCCTGATGGCGTGGATATGAAGATCTTTGAACGGGATAAAGAAGAGACAGGTTTGCTGGAGGGAAGTCGCTTTGTTAAGCATAATGGGAAATACTATTTGCTGATGATTTCTTGGCCTAAGGGAGGGAAACGCAGACAAGTATGTTACCGTGCTGATAAAATCACCGGACCTTACGAAAAGAAGGTGATATTGGAGGATAATTTTGCAGGTTTTCCATACGTGGGACAGGGATGCATTGTAGATGATGCGAAAGGAAATTGGTATGGGGTTATTTTTCAAGATAGAGGAGGTATAGGACGTGTGCTTACATTGATGCCTTGCCATTGGAAAGACGGATGGCCGATATTGGGAGATGAAAATGGAAAAGTGCCTTTGGCGATGGAAAAGCCTGTACAAGGATGTCCGAAACAGTCGCTTGTGGTAAGTGATGATTTCAACGGTTCAGTATTAAAACTGAACTGGCAATGGAACCATAATCCGGTGAATGAGGCATGGTCGCTGATAGAACGTCCCGGTTTCTTGAGACTTAAAACAAGCAGAGTGGTAGATAATCTCTTTTTAGCTCCGAACACTATTAGCCAACGGATGGAAGGACCGGAGTGTAGCGGTGTAGTAGCATTGGATGTTACTCAAATGAAAGAAGGAGATGTCGCAGGTTTCAGTGCTTTCAACGGGGATGCAGCTATTCTATCGGTCAGTGTAAAGAATGGAAAAAAATACTTGACTATGTCGGAGACCTCCGTAAGTTTAGACAGTTCGAATAAGGCTGTTCTCGGTGTGAAAAGCAAGAGAAGAGGACAGGTTGAATTTGAACAGTCTGTCATTTATTTGCGGATTGATGGGGATTTTCGCCTGAACCGTGATATAGCTACTTGTTATTATAGTTTGGATAATAAAATTTGGAAAAAGATAGGTGTTGACTTTAAAATGCGCTTTGACTATCAGAGGCTTTTTATGGGAACTAGGTTTGCCATCTTTAATTATGCTACCAAGACGCTTGGAGGATATGTAGATGTAGACTCTTTTGATTATAAAAGAAACTAAACTGGATAAAAATTAATTGTCGACCCCTCTTTTTTTCTTGGGGCCGGCAATTTTTAATACTGTGAAGAATGAGAACCTTCCTTTTATTTATTATTATCAATTTGTGGTCTGCGGTGTCTTGGGCAGGCTCATTGTGGTCGGATAGTTTGGTTTGCAAAACTCCCCATGTGGATTCTTTTCCTTTAGTGACGACTGTGCGGACGGCTCCCCTTTGTTTTGATAACGGAGATTATAAAGGAGTAGTACGTGCCATTCATGACTTGCAAAAAGACATAGAAAAAGTGACAAATTGCAAACCTGTTCTTTATACTGGAGAAAGGCCACCCGAAATTGTTGTTATTATAGGTACACTTGGTAAAAGTCAACTTATCGATCGGATGGCAACATCAGGGAAACTTAAAACTGCAGATTTGGAAGGTAAATGGGAAAGTTTTGTGATTACTACTGTCGAACGGCCTTTCCCCGGAACGGAACAGGCTCTGGTTATTGCAGGAAGTGACAAGCGTGGTACTATTTATGGAGTTTATGAATTGTCTAAACACTTGGGGATTTCGCCTTGGTATTGGTGGGCGGACGTGCCAGTGAAGAAGCGCACGGAAGTGTATATCACTAAAGGATATATGGCTTCCGGTGAGCCTAAAGTCCGTTATCGGGGCATATTTTTGAATGATGAAATTCCTTGCATGACCAACTGGGCAAAGGAGAAGTTTGGTGGCATGAACAGTAAAATGTATGCGCATGTGTTTGAACTGCTTTTGCGCCTACGTGCCAATTATCTTTGGCCGGGAATGTGGGGATCATTTAAAGAGTATAATCCCGGAGTACCCATCCTGAAAGATGAACAAGATAACTATGAAGGCAATTCTTTCAATGAAGACGATCCGGAAAATCCGAGATTGGCTGATGAATATGGAATTGTTATAGGAACTTCGCACCATGAACCAATGCAGCGCTCACAGCAGGAATGGCTTAGAAATAAGGCTAAATATGGGAATGGTGAATGGAATTACATGACTAACAGAAAAGGAATACAGAAATTCTTTCAAGAAGGTATTGAGAATACAAAGAAGTACGAGAGTATCATTACTGTGGGGATGCGTGGCGACGATGATAAACCGATGGTGGATGCGGGCAGTATCGAAGCAAACTTTAGGATATTGGAAGGTATTATCAAAGACCAACGGAAAATAATCAGTAAAGTTACAGGAAAACCTGCATCAAAAACTCCACAAGTATGGACACTTTATAAGGAGGTGATGGAATATTATAACTTGGGGCTTAAAGTGCCTGATGACGTAATTGTTCTGTTGTGTGACGATGATTGGGGGAATGTACGGCATCTGCCGGAATTGGGCGAGAAGAAACATCCCGGAGGATATGGAATGTATTATCATGTTGGTTATTATGGTGCTCCTCGTGCTTCCAAATGGTTGAGCAACAGTGAGATTACTCAAATGTGGGAACAACTTCAACTGACATATGATTATGGGGTGGATAAAATCTGGATATTAAATGTCGGTGATCTGAAGCCTTGTGAATATCCAATGGATTTTTTTCTGAAGATGGCTTGGAACCCTAAAGCTTTTAATGCACAGAACTTGTCGAAGTATACGTTGGACTTTTGTACACAGCAGTTGGGTGAATTACAGGCGAACGAGGCTGCTGATATCTTGGATACTTATTGTATGTATAGTAGCCGGGTTACGGCGGAGATGTTGGATGAAAAGACCTATAATCTTGAAAGTGGGGAATTCAAGATGGTTAGGGATGAGTTTATGGCTCTTGAAGCCCGGGCTTTGCGACAATTTCAGGAATTGTCTCATGACTATAGAGATACTTACAAACAGTTGCTGTTGTTTCCTGTGCAAGCGATGGCAAATTTGTATGATCTCTATTATTCTGTGGCATGGAACCGGAAGTTGGCAAATGAAAAAGACTTGAGAGCAAACTATTGGGCAGACCGGGCTGAAGTATGCTTTAAACAGGATAGTCTGCTTTGTGCAGATTATAATTATATGATAGCCGGTGGAAAATGGAATCATATGATGGATCAGGTGCATATTGGTTATACCAGATGGCATCCACCTGTCAGGAATATTATGCCCAAACTCGTTCGCATACAACCCGATAAGGCTGTATGGGGGAATTGTGTCTTTAAGCAGAAAAGGGGAGTGGTGGTTATAGAAGCCGAACATTATTTTGAATGTAAGAATGACTCTGCTACATCTTGGACGGTCCTTCCTCGATTGGGCAGGACGCTTTCCGGTATGGCGATATTACCCTATACTCAATCCCCTGCGGAAGCATTCATCTCGTATAAGATGCAGATGGATACTCCACTTGACTCTGTGAAAGTGCATATTGTCTTTGATTGTACACTACCTTTTAAAAAAGGTGGACACAGTGTGACGGTCTGTTTTGCAGGAGCACAGGAGAAGACAATTAATATCAATGAAGAGTTGACATGGAAAAATAACTATAGCAAGATGTATCCAGCAGCTGCATCTCGTATCATTGAAGTACCAGTGATTTTGAATTTGCCTCAGAATATGAACGGGATTCATACACTTCTCATACGTCCGCTTGACCCGGGAATTGTTTTGCAAAAAATAGTCGTTGACTGCGGTGGGTATGAGGATACACGGCTTTATATGCGTGAAACACCTTATACAAGAATAATAAAAAAATGAAGAAGATGAAAAGAATGGGAATATTGATTGCTTTGTCTATTTGTTATCTGTCGTTGCAAGCACAAGTAAACGATCAAAGTCGGGTAATTACTGATACTATTTATAGCAAAGTCTTAAAGACGAAGCGTGCATACACTGTGTATTTGCCTAAAGGCTTTGAACAGAATAAAGAAAAAAGGTATCCGGTTCTCTATCTCTTGCATGGCATGTGGGAAAAGAATGATGTCTGGGCGAATCGTGGACATGTAAAAGATGTAATGGATGGTCTTACGGCGAGTGGAGAAGTTAGTGAAATGATTATTGTTACTCCTGATGCTGGAGGAGGAGATCCGAATGTATTCCAAAACGGTTATTTTGATATGCCGGGATGGAAGTACGAGACTTTCTTTTTTACGGAGTTCTTGCCATCCATAGAGAAGCGTTACCGCGCTATTGGTGATAAATGGCATCGGGCTATTGCAGGACTCTCGATGGGAGGTGGCGGAGCTGCCAGTTATGGTCAGCGTCATTCCGATATGTTTTGTGCGGTTTATGCAATGAGTGCATTAATGGATATTCCACAAGAAGGAGCAGCTCGTTTTGATGACCCGAACGGAAAGTTGGCAGTATTGACTCGTTCGGTGATCGAGAAGAGTTGCGTGAAATATATCACAGCATCTAATGAAGAGCGAAAAACAGAATTACGTAGTGTTGCCTGGTTCGTAGACTGTGGTGATGATGATTTTCTGCTTGACCGAAATATTGAATTCTATCGTGCGATGCGTGGGGCGAATATTCCTTGCCAATTCCGTGTACGTGACGGTGGGCATACTTGGGAATACTGGCATTCGGCTCTTTATACTTGTTTGCCTTTTGTAAGCCGTCAGTATAATAGCTCGTCTTTTGTAAAATCGCAAAGTGAATACAGTATGTTGGATGAACAACGCCAGAATGGTTACTGGGGGGATCAAGGTGACGGAACTTATCGCAATCCCATAATAGCTGCCGATTTCAGTGACCCGGATCCGATTCGTGTCGGTAATGATTATTATATGGTGACTTCAACGTTTGAGACCTCTCCCGGAGTGACCGTTCTTCACTCAAAAGATTTGGTGAACTGGAAAATCATTGGTGGGGTATTTGAAGAATTGGATCGGATTGATCCTGCTTTTTCTGCCAAGTATATGAAAAGGTATAATGGAGGAGTATATGCGCCTGCCATACGTTATCATAACGGTCTGTTCTATGTATATGTGAATTTATATACAGATGGAATGTTTTATGCTACTGCAAAAGATCCGGCAGGAAAGTGGACGGTACATACATTAAAAGATAAGTATGGTAATCCGTTGAGGATGGAAGGATGGACGGATCCTTGCCCATTTTGGGATAAAGACGGAAAAGCGTATTTGGTGAGCAGTAATCCAGGGAAGAATTGGTTTGGCTATTTGTTTGAGATGACACCGGATGGCTCCCAACTTTTGGATGCGGATGTGGAACACATGAAGCAGCGGGGAATTGTCTATGAATATCCGTTAGGAGGAACATTATACAGCCGTAACTCTTCGACAGAAGGGAATAAGATATATTATAGAAATGGCTATTATTACATTATACATATCGAATTCTTAGATGGAGGTAATGGGGCGGGAACATATGTTTATCGTTCAAAGAATCTTTATGGAATCAAGGAAAACGGTATGCCGGGAAAGCCTGGTGATATGAGGACATACGAAATGAAGCGTTTTGATCTGCGTAATACCGGAACATACAGACAGGAAATCCCGGGATAGGTAGATACTCCTGATGGAAGGTGGTTTTGGATAGCTCAATTTAACCGGTATGGTTCCGATGGACGTACTCCTTGTCTTTTGCCTGTGACATGGATAGATGATTGGCCTATCGTAGGAGATTTCATTCGGGGAGATATGGTGGGAATCTATACCTATAACAATCTGAATGATAAAGGATATATTGATATAGATTATTTTGAATACAAAGTAAAAAACAGACGATAGTGCCCTTTATGGGGTACTATCGTCAAACAAAAAGAAATTCCTAATAGGGTAGTCTTACTAGTCAATCGATCCCAATTCTTCTATTTCGATATCCTTATACCAGAGTTCAGAAGCTTTTCCTTCATGAATTTGAAGAGCGATGTAGCCATTTTGACTAATAGTTCCAATGCCTTCGAATGGGTTATCAATATATGGTTCTATATAATCTGTTGTTTTCACTCCATTTAACCAGATACGGATGCGTGGACCTTCACATCGGATGATATAATCGTTCCATTCGTTCGCTTTATAGTTGGCAGGTGTTCCTAATTGAAGTCCGAGAAAGTCCCAACGGCGTTGTTCGTCATATAGCGCACCACGTTTCCAAGAGATAATATCTGCCTGATAACCGATCATTTCGAACAAGCGTCCTGGTATAGTGCAAGGCATGCTTCTGAATTGTACTCCTCCATTGTAATTTTCGTCTGTTGATTTGACCTTATATTTTAGGCGCAATTCAAAGTTTTTATATGGACGTGTAGTACGTATAAATTGGTTGTGTTTTAAGTCTTTATCCATTACTCCGCCTACGATGGAATGCTTTTCTATGCGAAAGTGGGTCAGGCTGTTTTCACCATCATTACCTTCCCAACCTTCAAAGTTCTTTCCATTGAAGATACGGGTGCCTTTGAAATGGTTAAGGATATCTATAGGCTGCGATGTAGCCTGCATAGAGGTTGGTATCAGAGTTAGATAGTGCACATCAGGAAATACTTCGCTTGCTTTCAATTTGCCGTTCTTATCACGTTTGATTCCTTTTTGAATACCATGTAATGAGATGGTCACCTTTCCTCCTTTGGGGATTTTTATGATTCCGACTTCAGCGGTCTTATAATCATACCAGGTAAATGTTGGTTGGAATAAAGTTGCCAACTCTTGTCCATCGGCATCCAGGGTCATTGCACTACCCTCGTAAGGCTGCGCATAGCGAATTAATACCTGATAGTTTCCGGGGGCCAGGTTGGTAGACCATGATATGATCTGTTCAGGCTTATTCCATGCATGGATGGTGGCCTGCTCTCCATTGCCTTGCAGATTCATGTCTTTTGATATCTGGGCCATATTGGCATTCAGGCGGATGGAATCACCTAATTGTGCTTTTTTCTCGTTAGCTTTGATGATACTGCCGCATATGTTGTTTATATAATTGACACTTTGAATAAGGTATGGCATCGGATTATCGAAATCATGCTCATATTCCAGCATCATCAGAGGTTTGACGTGATTATCGTTCAAAGCTTGGAATATTTCAGAAAGACGGCCTTTACCTGTACCGCAAGGAACGTCTAGGCCATGAGGACCACGTTCGCTGACATCACGCATGTGGAAATGATACATCTTTCCTATTTCAATATAGCGTTTAGCTATTTCATAGGTATCAAATCCACCGCGCATATAGTGACCTATATCTTCTGAAGCTCCTATACAGGGACCATAATTTTGGGTGTCTTCGACTGTAAAATCAGGATTCCAATAAGAGGCTGCTTTCGGATGGTTGGTGAATACCATTTTTACTCCGTATTTGTTCAAGATATCTTCGTAATATGATACAGGTTTTCCTACTTTATCCGCACGGCGGGGATCTGTAACAATCATCCATCCCATTTCCTTACAGAATTTTACGATATCCTCAAAACCTTCACCGCTACCATTCATCCAATAGTAGATGGATTCGCATTTTACGCCACTCGCTGCAAGTTTTTGTTTGATGCGCTCCATCCATTCTTTGGGCATTCCCGCATAAATTCCTTGTTTGCTTTCCGGACATATCCGCGCACCGATAGTCGCTTCTATGTAATGTAATCCCAAGGCTCGGGTAAGGTCGATTCCTTCAAAGAAGGTATATTTATGGAATGAATAAAACTGCATCCCGACTTTCCATCCTAATTTCTCTGCATTAGGACAGCCGTCAGCAAGACGTCCATAGCAGTTGTAAGGAGGTTGGACGATTTTATTCAGGTTTAGATTTTCTGCCGTTTGTGCATGAGATTTTATTCCAATGCTAAGTAGTAGTCCAATCAATAGTATTAATAACGTAGGAAAAAAGGTTATTCTTGAAATGGATTGTTGATTTCTGGATATTGTATTCATATGACTTATATTTATTGTATTATTCTGTTAGTAGAATGGTGTAAGTTTTGACAGTCCCCTTATACTCAAAGTTTACTACTGCTTTCTTGTTGTCTGAAGTGGGTTGAATGGCGTCTATTTTGACACTAGGATCATTTGAGGTAGCAGAGACTTTAGGCGTATCTTTAGTATTGGCAGGAATGGTGTACGTTGTCTCATACTGATTAAATCCGGTAATACCATTTGCATTGGTTGATCTTACCGGTGTAGCTGGTAAATCCACTTTCTGCCCGTCAACCATAATCTCTATTGTAGGAACCGTCGGATATTCCAGACTTTTGCCCTTTTTACTGAAACCTAACCCCTGAAGCACACACAATTTTTCTTTAGAATTACTTTCAGCAACCAAGAAGATCGCGTGTTTTTTGTCCAACTTGTCTACAACTTCAGATACGTCAATCGTATATTTCGTTATTTCCTGAATAGAACCGGCAGGAACAGTGATTTCGCCAATCTTTTTCCCTTTCCAAACACTATTATCCCAAGGTCCGTCCAACCAAATGTTTATTTTGAAAGAAGCATCGGTCATAGGAGTCAGGAAGAGATTGAATGATGTCTTATTCCCCTTTTGGGTTCCTTCAAAAGGTTTTAATCCTTTTTGAGCTTTCTTCAAACCGCCAAAACCAAAATATTTATAGCCGATGATATCGTTACCTCGTACATCTATAGGCATATTATTATCCCAAATATCCCAAGAATCCTGTTGGCTACCGATATTTGATAAATAGCAGGCATATCCGGCAGAATAATATTTGTATGGATCCAGTCCAAAGATCTGAAAACCTTCAGAAGTGACTTCCGCGCCTGTATATTCACTGCCATTTGTTGCTTTAGCTTCCCATATCCCTTCTTTTGCATAAGGATCGTATCCGTGAATAACTACCTTTCCACCTTCCGCAACAGATTTCTCATCCCATTTGATAGTGACGGGAGCAACCATTGCCTGGCGTGCAAAACCAAATCCGCGTGGAGGGCGGTGATAGAATACGTACCACTGACCGTTAATCTCTTGTAGACTGCCATGTGTATTGTGCGCTCCATTGGTTGCCTGTAATTTACTGCCATCCTGATTGGGAACTACTCCGCGGGAATCTACAAGTACCCCACCGCTGCGCCATGGACCTAACGGAGAATCACCAAAAGCATAACGGAGGGTTGAATTGGAATTTCCCAAACCATACTCCGGTCCGGAGTATCCGGAAAAGATCATCACATATTTATTACCGATCTGGCGAATAGACGATGCTTCGAAGAAATTGAAATCTTTGGGATTCTGCTCTTTGTACAATGCTGGGTAGGTTGTTCCGGCAGGATCTCTTATAATACCGGAATTGGTACTTGCCGGAATAAAATAAGGGATAATTTCAGTTCCCGGTCTGACGGAATACATCGTATTCTGATCTAGTTGGGCTGCTGACGATCTTTGGAATCCCCAGAATCCGTAAGCACGAAATCCTATTTCATAATCAGGATCATTGGGATCTGTTATGTTTTCAACAAAGACGGATGGATCGAATCCAAGAAAGCTACCAGGAAGTGTTCGTGTACCATCTTCGTTCAGATTGATAGGAGTAAAAGGCCCGTCCGGACGGCTACCTTTGCAAACCATAGCCTCGCGGTTACGACCACGACTATGTGGAAATAGATAATATTCCTTAGTTCCGTCTTTTCTCTTTATTTCAACCAGATCGGGAGCATACATGACGTCCCACTGGTTTTGAACGTGGTACGTAAAGATGGCTCCCTCATCTCTCCAATTGGTTAAATCTTCTACAGGAGCTGACCACATGCGAATATCTGCTCCACAGTAGCTATTGAAACGGACATCGTGCGAACCGATAATGTATATACGATATTTGCCGGGATTATCCGGGTCTTCAAATACACGGGGCTCTCCGTCGGGAAGATGTTCCCAAAGCGGCAGATAAGGATTCCCCGTGCCTATGATATCATGTTCTTTGTTACTCTTGTTTGCTCCTACTATATTTTGAGTAGCGAATAGTGTCATGGCTGTACATAATAGAATTTTATACAGCATTCCATAGTTTTTTCTGTTCATACTTGCTGAAATTTTGTTTCAGGCAAAGTTAGTATGTCATCAGTAGACTATGCTTTAATTTTGAATCTGATTATATCACTGTTGTT
>OGPC01000376.1_pt1 | contig 43438 bp, 31 predicted proteins | sample 1552911 | NCBI WGS metagenome assembly OGPC01 (sample SAMEA2580248, study PRJEB22360) | human gut metagenome | biome: human gut; feature: human-associated habitat; material: faeces | place: Denmark | collected 2008/2010 | reverse complement strand
ATGATTCCTGGGGGAAACTCACAGAAATAACCGGCGATACAGAAATAGCCGAACTAAACCCCATTCGCTACCGCAGTTATTACTACGATTCCGAAACAGAGTGGTACTACCTCAACACCCGCTATTACTCCCCTGAACTGTGCAGGTTTATTAATGGTGATAGCAAGATTCATGACGATTTGTTGGGTAATAACTTGTACTCTTATTGTGGTAATAATCCAATTACAAGAATTGACGAACAGGGTAAATTTTGGAATATTGTTGCAGGCGCTGCTATTGGGGCAGTCGTTTCTTTCGTTGGAACTGCTGTCGCAAATGTTTCCTCTGGAAGAGCTTGGAATAATGGCATAATAGGTGCCACTTTAGGAGGAGCTGTCACAGGCGCTGTGGCAGGCGCTACCTTTGGTACTTCTCTTGCTGTTGCTGGAGCTATTGCTGGAGCTTTTGCTGGAGCTTTTGTTACATCTGCAGTTAATGAAGTTATTTCATATACGTCTTTTTCATCATATAATGGCACAACAAGAAATCAAAATACTCGAAATAATCGTATAAAATCTTACATTAAAGTTGGTAGAGACACAGTTGTAAACGGTGTAATTAGTGCAGCAACTGGAATTATGGCTGGAGGAGCAATTAACTGCTCGTATTATGTTAAGCCAATAACGTTGTCAGAAAGCTTATTTTCACCTCCTGCATTAGCACAACACGCTCAAACCGTAATAGGCGAAATTATTGGTTTGATTCTTGATAGTATTTGTATTGACGATTCTGATAATTCTCAGGAGCCGGTATGGGATCTTTATCCAGCAGAAGGAACGGAAGGTGCGGCTGTACAATGAAAAAATATGAAAATTTTATAAAAGCTTTTAGTGTTCTGGAACTTGCTACTCTTTTTATCGGATTGTTTGTTCCGTGTGTTTTTCCTTTGCCAAACACAGAAGAATTTATTAATATATATTTAGGCATTGTTTTTGGAATATTTTGCTTTTTTGGTTTTGGTTTAATATTGCTGCTTATTTTTGCGCCAAAAGAAGCATTGTTAAGACTTATACGTAGCCAAGCAAACGATGAACCGTATGAAGTCCATGTTGAATATAGTAATTTTGATGAATTGAAAAACACTATCGTAGCGCAGCTTATACATAAAAAGTATAAATTGTATGAACTAGATAACGAATATCTGCGTGATCATCTCTTTATTTATTACAAGCATATATGTTTTGATACTAAGTTTTTCATAATTGCTTATCCTGGATGCTTGGATGATGAAGAGTTTTTGACTGAAGTATCATGTACAGTCAATCTGCTTATCAGGGAAATATCATTGTATAGAAATTTTCACATTTATGTTAACTCCATACATTGCGTAGATACAGTGTCGGATGCTTTTTTCTCCCGCCTGAAAGAAGTGTATGTTATTTACCCAACGCACGAATATGAAATACGGGCGGGATATGCAATAGACACCAAAACTCTTTATATAGCCAAGCCGTATTACGGAGATGCCAGCAGCTTGCCTCAAAAATGGTTTAGAAAAAAACTTTTAAAAAAGTTGTACATTTCAAATGAAAAACTAAGAAAATAATTAACAATCCATAGCATTGCGTATATTCGCAACGCTATTGGTGTGCTCTAGGTGTAATCATTTTCGTCACTTTGTACGCAGAATGCAATATATGCTTAATAGCTACTGTTTGAGAATAAAAAGTTAGCTTTAAGAATTAAGTGAAAGTGCCAAAGCCGTATGAATTATACTGCTTTGGCAATCACCTATGACCAAAAGAGCAAGTTATTTTAATTGCTTGACAGCTAGTAAATGCAGATGAAAAACGGTGATGAAGTTATTTCATATGCATATAACGGAGACGGTCAAAGGGTATCAAAAACCGTAAACGGAACAACAACAGAGTATTTCTATAACGGCGAAATCCTTTTAGGTCAGAAAACAGGCGATGATGTAATAGTATTTATGTATGATAATAACGGCGATCCGTTCGGATTCATCTATAACGGCACGGAATATTACTACATAAAGAACGCGCAGAATGACGTAACTGCCATAGCAAGCGCGGACGGAACCATAATAGCAAATTACTATTATGATTCCTGGGGGAAACTCACAGAAATAACCGGCGATACAGAAATAGCCGAACTCAACCCCATTCGCTACCGCAGTTATTACTATGATTCCGAAACAGAGTGGTACTACCTCAACACTCGCTACTACTCACCAGATCTGTGCAGGTTTATTAGTTCGGACGGATATATTCAAACAGGTCAGGGGCTCCTTGACAAGAATATGTTTGTGTATTGTTTGAATAATCCAATAAATATGTTAGATCAAACCGGTGAAATAGCAGGTTGGGCTATTGCTTTAATTGTAATTGGAATATGTACCATTGCAGGTGGTGTTATAGGTGGTTTGCGTGCAACTAACGCATATAACACCGCATATACAAATTCCCGAAATAACAATTCAAATTCGCGAAATAATCATTCAAATTCTCAAAATAATAAACGTACAAATAGTAATAAAGGCAATTCTAATAATAGCAATAGTAAAAAATCTTCTTCAAAAAATACTAAGAGTTACTCAAATACACAAAGTCGCAGTAAAAGTACTTATGAATATGAAGAAAAACTAAAACCTCAGGAAATAGCAATGAATGTATTTATTGGCGCTACAATGGGGCTTGCAGTTGGCGGAGCTTTAGTTATGTCTGGAGGAGCTTTGATTGCCGTTATGGGAAACATGGTTGCAGCCGGCGGGGCAGCTACCTTATTTGGTGCTTCAACTCTTACTGTGATTTCTGGCGCTCAGCAAGCAACCGCCATAGGTATGTTGGCGTTTAACTTAGAAGCTATGGTATTTGGTCCGTTTTATTTTGCCGAATTAGAACCAATAGAATGGAAAGCGGAATAGAGCATGGCATTAATTTTTATATGAAAGGAAACTACAATGATTGAATTTAAAGGTTATTTAACGGAATTTTCACAAAAATTTTTTTGCAACCAAATTGTAAAACTTCAACGGATATTTATTATATGTACATGTATACCTGCATTCTTCCTCATTTATTTATTTGCATATTTATATTGGGGCGGCGATATCGTTGAGCCGAAAAGCATTATAGCATGCCTCGTCTTGTTCGCAATCGTGTATATGTTGCCAAAAATTCAAACAAAAAAAGAAAAAGAAAAAATCATCCCAAGAAGAGTGTATATTGAAAACGATATTATTACATGCCAAAGCAATGCTTTAGTAGAAAGCAGAACGATACAGGATGTAAAAGAAGTCAGAGATTATGGCGACTTTTATTACTTAGAATTTCCCTTTGGAAAATATAGTTATCGCTTTGTGTGCCAAAAAGACTTACTCACACAAGGAACACTTGCAGATTTTGAATCCCTGTTTGCAGAAAAGATAAAGAAGATGCCGCAGAAAGAATAAAACACTTTTAAGACTAATCAGGGGATAGTTCTGTAATTGGCGAAAATGAATTGGTATGTCGAATTTCGTGCTCAAAATTTTTGACCGCTGCCAATTCTTTTTCTCCCTTTTGACACTGCCTCAACACCCGCTATTACTCACCTGAACTGTGCAGGTTTATTAGTTCGGACGGATATGTTCAAACAGGTCAAGGACTCCTTGACAAGGATATGTTTGCGTACTGTGAGAATAATCCTACAAATAAAGTAGATAAAAATGGTACTAATCCTGCGGCAGTACTTTACGCTGCTTTTGTGGTAATTATTTTTGGTATTGTTATTGTTTGCATTGGCGAAATAGCAATTACAGCTATGGTTCCTGCTCTTCAAAAAGGAGCAGCTTCACTATATGACAGTATAAGTGGTAGTATTAATAAGGCAAAGGATAAATCAAAAGAAAGGTCTAAAAGCCCTTCGCTTGATAATAAGAGAAAACAGAATTATTTTCCCATTAATCCTTATGATTTTAAGCCTAAAGGGCTTGTAATGAAAGAATATCCTGGAACAAAAAACGGTAAAATTATTCAATGGATAGATCCGGCTTCTGGAAAAAATGTGTTTGAATGGAATGAAGATTTTCGTCAAGGCTCACATTATCACGCATTACTGATTGAATGGGATAATAAACATAAGGGAACGCATTATTATCCCGGTTCACCTATACCTGAGCCTTGGAATTCAATATATTTTGGAGAATGAAATGAGAATAGATTATAAAAATAAAAATTTGATTAACTCTGGAGCAACACATTTACATGATGCTGAATTTTTGGGCTTTAGTTATGATTTCGAAAATAACTTTATTCAGATTGAAATGATAGAATATGATTCCAACAAGGAATTTAAACTAACTTTTCACAATGTGTTTGGTTTTAAAATGTCCAGTTGTGATTTTTGGGGCAAAAGTTTAAGAGTGGATTGTTGGTATACGGATGATGAAAATGGGCTGATTCTGGAGTTGAATCAGCTCAAAGAGGAAAAACGCGGCAAAGGAGCGGATGGAGTTATGCTGCCCGCTGTTTCCCGTATGGATGAAGTAGAATTTCCGCTACAGATAAAGATTTCTATCATTTCCGGTGATTTGCTGACAATAGTTTGTGAATATGTTGATTTCGAAGAGCGTACTTTGAAAAAATCAAATAAATCGGATTTCTGTTCATGAGGAACTTTGCTATGAAAAAATGTATTGCAATTTCATTCCTTTTACTTTTATTGTTATTAGTTTCCTGCGGAAATGTTATGTCTGACCGGGAGATTCAGTTTGAAGAAGGAATTTTTTATGATAAAAACTGGTCAGATACAGCGGGAACCTATACCGGAAATGCAGTTGAATCAAAAGAAACAGCAGTTGCAATCGCAACTGCTGTGTATAATGGAATGCACAAAAGTCAAAGCATGAGCGATCTAACGCCGCAGTCCGTATATTTTTGATAATCAAGACGAAATTTGGGTCGTGACTTTTGGTACAGACGGTAAAGATAATGTTGCCGGTGGCGCTTGCAGTATTGCAATTCAAAAACAGGACGGGCAGGTTTTGCGTATTTGGCTCGGTGAATAGTTTTGAATGTTTTACGCAGGTAATTGCACCGATTGTAATTTAGTTTGAAATACACTTTAAAAGGAGTGAAAATATGCTTCGTATTTTAAAAGAACTTCGAGACTCGCATGAAATGGCGGAGTTTTATACAAATGGTGAAACAGATGTGTTTGAAGTCGGGAATATAGTTGCGCTGAATGACAAAATATTTGCTTATCGGTCATTTTCAATTAACGGAGACCAGATAGGAATCGTTGCATATTCTGCTGAAGATGTTTTTCAAGTGCAGACGAAAACACAATATATTGAAAAAATAAAAAAACTTCGTTCAGATGATGATTATTCCAACATTGAAAAAGAGATAGACGAAAGTCAAATCTTTGCTTCACTTTTAAAAATTGCCTTAAAGAGAAAAGAAATCATATCCGGAAAACTCATGGGAAACAACGATTATAATTTCATTGGTTTTATTGAAAGCGTAGACGGTGATGAACTGAAATGTAAAATAATTAATGAATATGGATATGAGGACGGCTATCTCTGTGCTAGGATAAGCGATATTACTGAACTTGCGTTTATGACAGAAAAAGAAAGACGTTATTACAGGCTTTGGAATATCAATACGGCTAACCAGAACTGAAGTTAAATTTGAAAGTTGTAATTTATAGTAGACGATTTTGCAGATTTTAAAAATTCAACTTTTTGAGGGCAGGAAAAGTACCAAAGCAGTATAGATTTATACTGCTTTGGTACTCATGTATGACGAGGTCGGCAACCCGATTCAAACCATAACGAGAGACAACACTGCCGAGCAAAACAAGATCGCGGAGATCAACCCCCTGCGTTACCGCGGCTATTACTACGATACGGAAACAGGCTACTATTATCTGCAAAGCCGCTACTACAACCCCGAATGGGGTCGTTTCCTCAGCCCGGATGCTTTCAGTTACATAGATAATTCTTCCCGTCTCGGTTTCAATGCCTATATCTATTGCACCAACAATCCTGTAATGTTTATAGATCATAGTGGTGCAAAAGAAACGTATAATATAACTCCACAAGGTTAGTAGTTGCCATAGCGATTAATGAGACCTTTATGATTTGGAATCTGTTAGTTATCAAGGATGAACTTAATCTAAATATTGATCTTAATGTTAGTTCTTTGTGGGATTATGCTTTTTTTAAACAACATGTGTATAAAACTGCATTTGATTCAGGAAAATATGATAACAATTATTCTAATAATATGAACATTAATGCTAAAGCTGGAGAGTTCTTATCTGTCTTTACTGATATTTTGACAGAATTTTTTGGGGGAATTGCATCAGTCATTTTTTCTGTATTTGAATTTGGAGCGGATTTGTTAATTGATTTTTCCGGAAGATTTTTTAATGGCGTGGGAACGGCTATTATGGCTTTATACGATACAGTATCCACTACCTTAAACGTATTGATTTCTAATGTTATTTCTTCTTTTGCCACACCATTTGCAGGTATTGCTACGGGAGTAGGCTTATCAATCGTAGATGAGTTATTCACAAGAGATTTAGTAGAAGTGTTCGCTTACAGTTGGCATTTTATATTTAACAGTTTGTTCAGCTGGTGGTATGATGGATAAAAAGAATTTATTAAGCAACTTTCAAATATCAGCACTTTCTATTGTTATAGTTTTAGCCATGTTGATTTGCGGAGAACTGACAGGGTATGATTTTAACAGAGTGCGGCATCTTGAACTGCTTGGAATTGCTTTACCGTTAGGCGCAATTTTATTGCTGCCATATGTTAAAGACCCATTTAAGGCTCGTGAATATAAAAAAATATTTGGCAGCAAAGAAGGCAGGATAATTCAGATTATAACCGTACTGATAAATATACCAATGATAATATATATATGGTATCAAACGGCTGAAAACTCTATAAATCCTGATTTTTTGGACAGATTCGGTCAAACTATTGTTCATTTTTTGATCGGGCAATAATTTTATTATTATAGCGTATTTATTAATAATCAATATAGTTTTTATGTGTTTTGTGATCCGGAATATCGGGACTTATAAATACGTTTTAAAATATGGAAAAATGAATGCGGATTTTACGCAGACAAGAATACGTGCTTGCTGTACTGAAAAATAATCCCCGCTGGATTCCACCTTTCTCGGTTTCAACGCCTATATCTATTGCACCAATAATCCTGTAGTGTTTGTGGATCCTACAGGAACGATAAAAAGGTATCCCTGTTTAAGGAATTTAGAGTTATGTATTGCAAATTAATTTATAATAACAAAACCAATAAAATAAAAAATATATTTCGGCTATATCTAATAAATGTCATATTTGATCTGGTGAAATGCGCATTGATCAATGTACCCCAATTGATATTGATTACTACTCTTTTTTCCGTTTTGTTTCACGAAATTCCGAATGCTAAAAAAGGCTTGCGTATTCTTATCGTTTCGTTGTTGATTGCACAGCTCGTTTTTATCCTGTTAAACCAATTCCGAAAAAGAGAACCCTATGTTTTCATTAGTAGTGCTGGTATTCTGCTGCACATACGTAGTTTTGAAAATTACGGCATAGGAATCTTTCCAAAGCAGGACATGCTTATTCCGTATAGTAAAATTAAAGATTGCTATATATCTGTGCCTTACACAATGGAAAGGAATATGGGCATTGCTTATAAGAATATGTGGATGGATACATCAGATTTTTTTAAAGGTAAAATTGGTTTTCGGCATAAGACGGAGGTACCATACATTTTTCCGTCTATAGCGGATGGCCGATATGATCAGAAATGTGTACTTGTGCGCCTTTTTAACAACTACACAATCGTTTTGCCGATAGATCATTGTGAGCAGTTCTTACAAAACTTTAAAAAATACAGTTCCTGTAACAGCGGGGAGTGATCCCTGCTGGATATTTAAGTAAAACAGGCAGGTAACGGTCAAACCCGTTGCCTGCCTGTTAGATTCCCAGTTCGTTTAAAAGTTTTTTGTATTGCTCGGCGTCAGTGCCGGTATGCAAAATGGAGCGTATGGTTGAGGCGGAGTGTGCCGATCTCTTAAAAACAGCGGCGCAAAGCCTTGAAATCCATGCAAGCGGCAGTAAATACGGACGCTTTTTAACGTATCCGTATTTGCTCTCAAGATACTTTTTCGGCGGAAATAGCATCTTGAAAATCGCCCTGATCTTGGCATTTGCCCCGTTTTTGCCGCTCTTTCCGATTGCTTTATTTATGTAGAAATCTCCAAGATCCCGTGCGTTAAAGCCGAAGTTTCCGCTGTTTAAGATCTCGGTTTCAAACAGTTCTTTTAATTGCGGATCTAATTTAACGTCCGTTTCACGCTTTATGGGGGTTTTAAACCAGTAATGGCATAATGCAAAACTTGCCTTTGCAAACGTCTCAATATTCAGTTTCGTGCACAGGTTCCAAAATAAAGCAATGTCAAGTTCTTTTTCGCGGCGCAGCAAAACGTCAATATCCATAAACATTTTGATTCCGGCGCCGCAGTTTTTAAAGTGTTTTATAATATGGCATAAAACATAAAGCAAATGATACTCCGCTTTTAACCTGTATTCATTGCCGTTTTTGGTGCACATGTCAAAAATATCAGCAAAAAATGCGTGGTCGTAATCCTGTGTGCCGTGAACTTCAATATGCTGCTTTTTATAAAGAACGGAAAATCCGTTTGCGCTTTCCGTTTTAACAACACAATTTTTTGCGCAGAATACCTGCGCACATTTTTTAATATCCTCGTTTCGGATGATCACATCCGTGTCACTGCCGGTACGGAATTCTGGAATAGGGTAGTATTTTTTCAGAATCGCTCCTTTAACAAATAGAAAATCTATCCCTGCATTGCAGAGCAGGTCCTTTATGAATGCCACGGTTTCTTCTTTTTCGGCAGCGTCAATTACCGTGTAACCGATCTGTTGCCGGAATTTAGACAACAGTTCGTCATTCGGCAGGCTGCTACCTTTAAGCTGCAAGATCTGATTTGCCGTTATGGCGGCAACATTATGAATGGCGCTCAGCCGGTAGATTTCCTCCCAATCGATCTTGTTGCCGGCAGTTGGCGGTTCTTCTTGATTTAAGTAGGAGGCTATTAGTAAAACAAAATACTTCTCGTTTTCGTTCAAATCTTTCTTTTCCCTTTCCGCTTGCACGTTCTTAGCAAAGTTGTACTACTAACACAATCATAGCAGATTTCAGGCAAAAATACAATGACTGAAGATTTGTTGTTTTCTGCGCCAAAGTCAGAAACGATCGTAAATTTATGATATGTTCACACAAAATATGTTATTTTATGTTATTTAATGAAAATAATATATACATTTATAAAATTTGATTAAAACGTAAGTATATGGGTTTAATTTATACCACTTACTTTCATTTTAATAAAAAATTTACAAATATTATTGACAAACATTTGGTAAAAGAATATAATTACTTTGTATTTGTAATAGTTTAACTGTTAATATCGCAGGGTCAGATGTGCTTTTCAGTTGGCTAACTTCTTTAACAATACAAAATTGATTATAGAAGGGGAAATTTGTAAAAATTATGAAAAAATTAACAGCAAACTTTAAAACAAAGAAAATGCTTGCGTTCTTTATGGCGCTTGTTATGGCGTTAACGGCGTTTCCGCTGTATGCGTTTGCAACGGATGAGTCCGGTGCCTACGCCGGCGCTTCGGGCACGGTTGAAGGCAACCCGTTCACTCCGGGAGAACCCTCTCAGATGTTTCGTATTCCAAACCTCGTTACCTTGGATGACGGTACTTTGGTTGCCCAGGCAGACGCGCGCTGGAACGGCGGCATGGACGGCGGCGGTAACGATAGCATGGTCGCCGTGTCAACAAACAATGGTGCAACTTGGGATTGGCAGATGCTGACCTATTATCCGGATAATGGCGATGTGTTTGATCCTTCTTCAACCAGTATTTGTGACTCTGCCCTTGCAACAGACGGCAAAAATGTTTATTCTCTCTCAACATTTTTCCCGGCAGGCGTTGCGCTTAACAGTTCCAGCGCAAATAACCGCCCTGTAAGTGATAAAGCGTTTGACAGTCAGGGCCGCCTGCTTTTGCAAAGGTCCGGCGAGAGCGGTTATAACTATTATTTGGGTGCGTTCGAATCGGATGATGCGTCTGCCCGTGCGCAGATCTATCAAAGCAACGGCACCCCGGTTTCCGGCTATACGGTAGACCATGATTTTTATCTTTACAATAACGGCAGCAAAACAAATGAAACGCTGTTCTACAGCGATTGCGAGTTCCAGACGGTTAAAACGACGTTTCTGGTGTTCCGCACTTCGGCGGACGGCGGCAGAACCTGGTCTCCGATGAAACTGCTTAACGTTAAAAATTCCGGCGAGCAGTTTTACGGCGTTGGCCCCGGCCGCGGCGCGGCACTGCCGGACGGCACAATCATTTTCGGTTGTTATTCCTGGAATGGTTCGGAAAGTTCTCAGGCGTCTTCCTTTATTTATTCTAAAGACGGCGGTCAAACCTGGCAGAGAATGGAAAATGTGCCGCAGCTTATGATCTGGATTCCTTATGGCAGATGGACCAGTGAATGCCAACCGGTTATTTTGGATGACGGCACGGTTCGTCTCTTTATGCGTAATGCAAGGCCTCGTATAAATTACATAGATGCCGTTTGGAACGGTGAACGGTATGTTTGGAACGGTGATCCGGTTTCCCTTGATTTGGATGTGTATGGAGAAGATTTCACCATCACGGAAAATAACCAGTATTCCGTAATACCGTATTCCAAGCAGGTTCTGTATAATGGTAATTATTATAAAGTTTTGATCGTTTCCCACGCAAACGGCGGCGGCTCCAGCAGATCAAACGGCACGCTGACTTTCCTGCTTATGGATTCCAACAATCAGTTTGTTGCCGCAACGCAGACCCAGTTGTGGACGGGCTTTTTCGGCTATTCCTGTTTAACGGAAATGCCCGGCGGGCAGGTTGCGATCCTGTTTGAAAATGTGGAAGATCCTGCTACGATCACGTTCAGCATTATAGATGATTTGGAAGCAACTTCCGGCTTTACCATCCCGGATCTTGCCCGCACATATAATGTTGCCATGATCAAGAATGATCAGCAGACTTTCTCTGTTTCCACAAATGAGTTCACCAATACAAATCCTGCGGTTGCATCGCCGCAGTTTGAAGTCAACTATAGTTCAACGGCGAATACGGGCACGGATTCTTCTTTCAGCGGTCAGCCCGTTATGCTTACGGATGCGCTGTATACCTTTACGCAGACTTCAAATAATATGTGGTATATTGCTTCACAGGGCGTGTACCTCACGATCGGAGAAGATAATCAGCCCTCCACGAAGGACAGAGCCCCTGTTAAAGTTCTGAATCCGGAAAACGGTTTCTTCCAGTTTGTGGATGAGTTAAACGAAGCGCTCTATATGTACCGCTCCGGTGGTAATATCGGCATGTTTGACCAAACCACAGCCTATGACGCAGAACTTGGTGAAAACAGCGGCGGCGCGCCGGATGCAGACCGCGAAGGCACATTGTTCCGCCTGTTCCGCCCAACCAACCCGGGCGAGGAAAGCGGCGATTATGATCCTGTTCCCGGCTATAAGGAAGTGGACCGTGTTGTAGACGGCGGCAAATACCTGATCGGCTGCGATATCGGCGGTTCTTTCTACTTCTTGTATCCTTCCTACCAGCCGGATAACGTCTATACCCACACCGTTAAAGGCAATGCGGATTATGTGGAAGACGGTTTTGATATGATTGTTACTGCGCATCAGGCGGGCACAACCACCATCGCAGTTGGGCTGGATACCTATAATATTGAAGTTTCCGATTTCTCCAGAGAGATCTCCGGCGTTGTTTCCTATGATCCCGTAATTTATACCCACGCCGGTACAGTGGGCATTCAGGAATCGAATATTGTATCGTTTGGCAGCAATATTTCTGATGGATCTTCAGAAGGCGAAAAAATAACCAATTACACAGTGAAAGATGGATTTACCATCATTTCTATAGACGCCGTAGATTCAGCGAATAATCAGCCGCTTGAAAATACGGATATTACGCCGCAGCCAAATGCAGAGGATGCGTCTGCGGGTCATCTTTCCGGTATACTGCCGCTTGCAAATAACAGTACTTACAATAGTTTTGAGTCCGGCACCTATGCAACGCTGAAAACAACCGTTCGCGAGGAAAGCACCGGCTTGATCTGGACGCAGACGGATAGATTGTATGTGGCGTCCAACCCGGTTCCTGGCCATGTGATCACCGGCAACAGAACTACAGAAAATGAAGGCTTTTGGGCTTATTATAATCTTCCGCTTGCCACGTATCTTCTGGCGGAAGGCTCCTATGGTAATACCAATCTGAGCTATGATTATTTCGGCGGCAGATATTATGTTGGCAATGCCACCAGCCTGTTCCCGTCAGACCGTATTATGTCGTTCAACGGAAATGAAAGCGGCAACGCCGCCCATGTTTCCGTATTTCACGACCAAGACAATAACAACTTATTTAAAGCGGCGGGCGTTTATTCCCATTATTGGGATAACAATAATAACGGCAGCAAGGAATGGTTCAATTTAGAGGATCAATATATAGATAATACAACGATTGCGTATTACTATTATGATAAGAGTTCGCCGAAAAATGAAGGCGTTACGGCTGATCCGTCTGATCCGAATCAGTTTTCCGTTCAGATTTCCCGTATGCCTGTGGATACGGAATATGAAGCGGATGGCAACTGGGATAGAAGTATTGTGATCGGCGCGCCCTCTGGCAGCGGCGTAAGAAGCCGTATTGAAAAACTCTCCGGCGAGGGAGAGATTGCGTATCAGGAATACCAGTATGGTCCGCAGGGCAAATATTATCTTCCGAATCCTGGCGATACGGAAGGGCTGCTTGCTCTGAAACGGCCGGCAACGATCCAGTGCACAACCACGGTTCAGCCGAACCAGACTACAAGTATGAGGGGCATTGTCCGTTATCAGGAGGGCGGTGAAGGTAAACAAGTTTCCTCGTGGAATGATATGCGCCTTACGTTTGAGATCAGAATGTGTGATAAAACAAACGAAAGAACGCCATATGATCAATCCGTTGCCAGCGTGGAAAAATCCACTTGGTACACCACTTCTTCCTGGAACAACTATATGAACGCACTCCTGATCCGCCAGGAATATCTCAACGATTACACGCTGCTCACCACTTCTGCGGAAAGAGATTATACTGCGCAAGAAGGCGATACCTACGCGGATTACTTTACGCATGAAGGCGAGGATACGATCGATGTTGCTTACCGTTATCTGGAGCCGCGCGCAGATTTCGATCAGCTTCAGCAGGCGATTGAGGACAGCACCCCGGCATATGATAACGGCATCGTGTTAGAGGACGGCAATAATTATACGCCGGATAGTTATGAGGCGCTGATCAATGCGTATGAAAACGCGCAGAAGATCTTCACTGAACCGGATTATGACACGGAAGATGAGCGCAACGATACACCCGGTTATGTTATGACCCCGGATCTGAGCGATCCGTCCGCTATTATGGGTCCCGGCGTTGTAGATATCATTCAGAGTTCAGACCATACGGATGAAGAAAAAGACGCGTATCGTCTGGATGTTCAGGAAAGAATCGATAATCTTACGGACACATTGCGCGGCGCGCTCAATGGCTTGGCTCCGGCTGCCGACGATGATGTTTATGTAGCGGCTAAGGATGAGTCTGAAAAGATCGATATGACCGCTTATGAAGATAACGGCGCTGAGATTGGTCAGACCATTGATACCGGTGATCAAGCGATTTATAGAGAATATGGCGGTGTTAATTATGTAAACCTGCCTTCCACATCAGAAGGTCAGGCTGAACTTGACAGCCACACAACCGCGCTTCTTACCAATATGAATATCGGTTCCGGCGCTTCTTCACCGCAGGTTAAACAGTTCGATGTTACTTATAATTTGGCAGTTGATGGCGTAGAGCAGCCTGTTACTGAACCAGTAGAAGACCCTGAAAGCACACCCAATCAAGGTGTTGGCACGCGCAGGTATCATTATGGCGAGACTGCTCATATTGATCTTACGCAGTATGCTTCCGATCAGTATACCGTTAAGATGACGGTGGATTCGGCATCCGGCGGAAAAGACGCCACAACGTATAACGCGGCTGATTTTGATTATGTGATCCCGATCCTGATTCAGGAAGATACAGAGATCAAGGTTGAGGTCTACACAAATGCAGTTCTGACCGTAAAAGATTATTACGGCACGGTGATCGGCACAGCCTATATTGATCCTGTAGACGGCACCCAGGTGGATGTCTATGGCGATGCAATCCGTATCGGTGATGTAACGGTAGCCACTGTGAAAGAAAGCCCGAAATATACGTTCACAGGCTGGTCCGTGGCAGACGGCTCCTATCAGATTACAGAAGCAACGGAGATCAGCCAGTATGGCAGTCTGAATGCAGGCGAAACCCACACCTTTACGGTTCTGAGTGATGCAGGCACTGTAAATAACAGAAACAGCTTTGCAACGCCGTACTTCAATGAAAAACTGAATTTCGAGGCGCCGGAAGGCAGCGTTTGGACGCGTGTAGTCGGCGGTCAGATCTATCTTGCGTCTTATGATGCAAACTTTGTAAACTTCTCATCCAATGAATCTGTGGATTACCGTGCGTACTCGCAAAGTGAACTGAGTTCGCTGCCGGCTGAGATTGCACAGCAGATTTCAGAAGATATTCCCGCTGTTTACGGCACCGGATATTTCCAGAATAAGAAGTTCACACTTTCCTGTGATTATTCCGCACCGGAGGGTGTAACCGTTCTTGAAGCTGGTATTATTTGTTCCAGAACGGATGATGTTTCAACAGATGAAACGCTCCGCAAGGGGCAGGAAGGCGCATACACCGTTCCTGCAAACAGAATTGCGCATTGGAACAATAGCACTTCTTCCGGCACATACACAATGACGCTGAATAACAGCGCAAGCGGCACATATTATATGCGCGCTTATGTAAGTTACGCGAAAGATTATATTTCTGACGGCGAGCCCGGCAGCATCAGCGTGCCTTACGTGGAGTATTGCGAAAGAATATTCAAGTGTGAAAACGGCGTTGTTACGGCTGTAAACTAAAAGGAGGATGTGTGTTATGAATAAAAAGTTTTATATGGATCCTTCCTTTGAAATTGAAATGTTTAAAACGCAAAGTGTTTTAACTACAACCAGTGAAAACCCGGATACAGGTGTTGATCCTTGGGGTGTTCAAACACTTGATGAACAGGAATTCTAAGTAAAAAGGGCAGCGCCCGAGTGATTATCACTCGGGCGCTGTTTTTTGTATGTCTTTTGTCTAATAGCAGTTTTTCTAAATAATTTGATTTTTTTTCTTAAGTTTTCTCGTTTCTTTAATTGTAAAATAAAATTGATTCATTTTGTATGATTTGTGAGGTGCTTGTTATGAGTTCAAAATCAAAGGTAATCAAAGGCATGAAGATCGCCGTTTGCGTATTATTAATCTTAGCGCTTGTGATCGTTGGCGTTTTGTTTTTCCCGCTAACCGGTAAAAAACATGTGCAGGTCTGGAGCGCGGGAGATGCGTTTGATCTTTCCGCGGTGCAGACTGTTGAAAAAGACCGAAATGATTTTAAGATTCTGATGTTTACCGATACCCAATTATGGGCGGATCTTTCTAAAAACAAAGAATGCTATGATCAGATGGATGCGCTGGTTGCGCAAACGGATCCGGATCTGATCGTGCTCCCCGGCGATAATCTTTCCGCCATGGCAAGCCGCTTTTCCATCAGCAATTTTATCAGGCATATGGATCAGTATCAGATCCCGTGGGCGCCAACCTTTGGCAATCATGATAATGAGATTCCTTCAAACAGCCTGAACTGGCAGGCAGATCAGTATATGGAATCCGAATACTGCTTGCTGCAGAAAGGCCCGTCCAATCTTTACGGCTGTGGAAATTATGTGATCAATATAACGGAAAACGGCGATCTCGTTTATTCCGTATTTATGCTGGATAACGGCAGGTATCTGGAGTATGATGACGGCTCCACAAAAGAGATTTATATGGGCTATGAGCAGATTGCCTGGTATGAGTGGAACGTAAAAGGAATTGCCGAATCCGTAGGCAGAACGGTTCCGTCTATGGTATTCTCTCATTTTGCGCAGCCTGAATTCCGTGAGGCGGTGGAGATGTACGGCGTAAAAGGGGAGGACGGCAGTTATACGATCCCGGAGGAATATGGTTTCGGTTACTGTTCGTATCTGCCCGGCGCTGCGCCTGTGAAATCCGGCTTTTTTGATAAGTGCAAGGAACTCGGCTCAACAAAGTATCTGTTTTGCGGTCATGATCATGAGAATAACGCAAGCATAACCTATGAAGGCATTACCATGACTTACGGCTTAAAAACAGGTCCGTCGCCCGTTCCGTGGAATTTTGCAAAGGAAACGGGCGGCACGTTGATAACGATCAGCGGCAGCGGCGCAAATCAGGCTGTGGATATTGAACATATTGTTATGAACGGAATCGAATAGGTGCCTATATGAATATTACGATCAAAGCAGAACCCAAACCGGTTAAATCCGGCAAATTTAACTATTCAAATATAAAAAGCAGTTATGGTGTGAATACTCTGTATTTTACCAAAAACGGCAAACCATATACCGTTATTGCCGGAGAAGTGCATTTTTCAAGATTGCCGGCGGAACGCTGGCGCGAAACCATATTGAAAATGCGTGCGTGCGGGTTGAATACCATTTCTACATATGTTTTTTGGAATCATCATAATCCTGCAAAAGGCGTTTACGATTTTTCCGGAGACCGGGATGTGCATGCCTTTCTTTCCCTATGCAAAGATCTGCATATGCCTGTGGTTCTTCGTATTGGCCCTTGGTGCCACGGAGAGGTGGTAAGAGGCGGTTTTCCGCTCTTTGTCGATTTGATGCCGGGCAAGCGTACGGATTCTAAAAAATACCTGGAACAGGTCAGAATTTACTGGAAAAGATTGTTTCAGGAAGTTAAAGATTTTATGGATGGGGAAACGGTGATCGGTATTCAGCTTGAAAATGAATATACAGGCCCCACCAAACATATAAAAACTTTAAGACGAATCGCAGAAGAAATCGGTTTTAAAACGCCGTTTTTTACAATGACGGCATGGCCGTCCGGCAAACCGGATGATGATTTTCTTCCCATGATGGGCGGCTACCCGGACGCACCTTGGGCAAGGGGAAAGCATGCGCTTAAGCCAAACAATCGCTTTGCCATCACTCCCGGCAAAACAGAAGATGAGATCGGCGCTGATCTGCATAAAAACAACGTTGCGGATCAGAGCGTTTATGATTACGTGCCGTATGCCTCTTGCGAAACCGGCCCTGGCGTACAGGCAGATCAGCACAGGCGGCCGTTTATTTCGGAAAAAGACGGATACGGTGTTGGATTCGCTAAATTTGCATCGGGTGTGAACTGGCTTGGCTACTATATGTTCTGCGGCGGCAGAAATCCGAGTGACCGCTTGCTGCAGGAAAGCAGAATTACCGGTTATCCAAATGATCTGCCCGTTATTGATTATGATTTTCAGGCGCCGTTAAGCCGTTACGGCATTTGCCGTGATCATGGAGACAGACTTAGGCTGATGCATCTTTTCATCACCGATTTTGATCGTGAGATCTGCACCAAACAGGCTTATTTCCCAAAATGGAAAAGTAATGATCCTTGCGATATTTCTTTTCTGAAATGCTCTGTTCGGGCTGATGAGAATGCAAGCGGTTATTTCTTTTCCGGCACCTATGAAAAAGGGCTTAGATATAAAGATTTTCACGATGTGCGTGTAACGTTTGAGATCGGCGGAAAGACCGTGCATTTGCCGCCGGTAGATATAAAAGCCGGTTCCATGTTCTTTTATCCCTTTAATATCCGAATAGGGGAAGTTGATTTTGATTATATCCTTGCGCAGCCCGTTGTTAAATATGAAGAGAACGGCAAAATTGTTTGCTGGTTTGCGCAGTGCGAGGGATTGGATCCTGTGTTTTCCGTAAACGGAAAAAAGTATCCCCTTGATTTTTCGGAAAACGGCACGGAGTTTGGCAATGTTAAACTGATCGTTCTTTCGTATGAGGACGCAAAAAAGTTTTGGTTTATCCATCATAAGCCCATACTGTCAGACGGCACGGTTTATGCAAACGGCGAAACTGTTTTTTGCGAAAAGATTACGGATACGGATCTGAAAAATGAGTTTAGCCTGACGAAGTGTGGTAAAGTTTCCCTGCCGCATAATTTTTACCTTTATTCCACCGGCAGGCGCAGTTATTACAGGCTCAAAATACCGAAAGATATTTTAAAAGAGCATTTCGATATTATGCTTGAATTCTATTTTACGGGTCTGAATCTTCAGGTGTTTAGCGGAAAAACGCTCATTAATGATTATTTTAATATAGACCGCAAGTTTGTAATGTGCTTGCGTGATTATCAGCAATATTTAGAAAACGGCTCTGATCTGATTATCAGAACAGCTCCGAAAACAAAACACGGCTTATCTAATGCTTATAATGAGATCATCATTCCGCTGCATTCAGATAAACTGGAACTGAAAAAGGCTTCCGTAATAAAGAAAGAGTAAGTATTTTAATCGAGCTGTTTTGTTAAAATTTACTTGCAACTCTGATGCATGTGGTATAGACATTCACATTAAATTGTTAAAGAATTATCAAAGATGATAGAATATCTAAATACTATAGCGGGATTTCTAAAGAATAATCTATATGCTTGTGCTATATTTAAGTGGAAGTAAAATAAACTTGATGATTATATATTGTTAGGTTTATTTTCAATTCGGAATTTGTTTTTATATTAATATTTTGAAAGGAGCGATAAATAATATGAAAACAAAGAAAAGCAGAAGACTGTTAAGTCTTATCCTTGCAGTTGTTATGGCTTTTTCCGCAATGACTGCAACCATCTCGGCCCAGGCTGCATATCAGCCTGCTTACGGTGAGAAAGCGCCGAAAGAAGATTTTGCTCTTCTGATTGAAGATGCAGATACGCTTTTAAACACGGTTCTTACCGGAGACACAATTGAGATGATCTGGGCGGCAATGCCAGCGCTTAGTTCAATCATTAACACAAGCGGCCAGAACGGCTCAGACACAGCACAGTGCTATGTTGACTACGATGCTGAAATCTTTGCAAATCTTCCGGATTATGCAGAGGAAGACGGAACGGTTACGGCGGATACTCTTAACGCTTTCTTTGCCGAAAATCCGATCGAGATTTCTTCTCAGTCCGAGTTTGCAGCTGCGCTCAATCACATTGTTGATTTCATCCTGATGCCAAACGTAATGCAAACGCTTATCATGATTCCTTTATTTGGTATGAGCGAACAGGCTAACGAACTTGCTGCCGGTCTTGACAGCGTTTGTGCCGCTCTTGGCATTGAGCAGGAGAGAACTGCAGGGGATGTTCTTGGTTTTGCCACCTTCCAGGGTGATGAAGCCGGCGCAGAAACTTATGTTCATAACATCGTAAACGCTGTTTTTGAAGATAATGATGCCGTAAACAATATTCTTGACATGCTGCGCACTGCGCTTGATGGCGAGAATTTTGCAACGCTTTGCACTGGTTTGAACGGTATATTCAGCAATTTGAATGATATTCTTTCCGTTCTTTCCAGCACATTAGGCCTGGATCTTGGCTCAATCAGCGGAACGATTGATACAATCGCTAAGGCTGTTGCCTGCCTTGCACCGGGCGAGGACGGACTTGTAGACCTCAATGCCGCTATTCCCGAAATCCTTAATGCTTTGGGTGCCGGCGCGGTTACAAGCCTAATCACGATTCCTGAAATCGATCTTTCTCATGTTGCTGACACAGAAGATAATGCCGATCTTGTAAAGGCAGTTTATGATTGGCTCTATGAACTGATTTCTGTAAACAAAAACAAACTTATCCTTGCGATCGACGATCCTCAGGGTGACGCAGCGTTTAGTTTGCTCGAGTCCCTTATCGAAACTGAAATTCCGTCAGATGTTGAGGCTGCCGTAATTCCGATGCTTAGCATGAGCAACGATGATATGGCTTATGAACTTCTGGATATGGTGCAGACTCTTGCCGGCAGAGAAGATCCTGTTCCTGAAGAACCCACCACGGATCCGACTCCTGAAGAGCCGACCACCGGCAACGAGCCTACAACCGGAAATGAACCCACAACAGGCAGCAAAGAGCCTACAACAACTAACGGCAAATTACCGGCTGTTAACTCCAATAATCCGGATCTTCCGAATACGGGCAGAACCGCTGATTCTATAACGGCGGCAAGCGCTATGGTAGCCGTTATTTCCGGTCTGGCACTTGTATATATCGTTCTGTTTTCAAAGAAAAAAATTACTGAGTAATCGGTAATTCGTCAAAATTACTCCATTTGGGAAGCGCTGCTGAGAAATCGGCAGTGCTTTTCCCTTTCTTTGAAATTTGTATAGAAAAAAAGACCCTCATATGATAAAATGAAATCATATGAGGGTCTTAACTGTTGTAAGTGATCGTTGTAACGGATTGGTAATCAGAATCAGAATTTGAGTTTTCTGAATTTTCCGGGCGAAATGCCAACATTTTCCGTAAAAAAGTATATAAAATTCGATTCGCTGTTAAAACCTGTTTTATATGCTACGGTTGAAACAGATAGATCCGTATTTTTAAGTAAAAATTTTGCCCTGTTCAGCCGGAATATTAATACGTAATCATAGGGGGAGAATCCTGTTTGCTGTTTGAAGATTCTGGAAAAGTGAGATGCGCTCATATGCGCTGCCATGGCAAGTTCATTAACGGTCAGATTTTCACTTAAATGGTCTGAAATATATTCTTTTATCTGCTGCACGGTATCTTCATAATTGTTTTCACCAAGACTTTTTGTAGTCTGAAAATTAAGCAGTTCGGCAAATAACTTGTAAATATCTACAGATATTCTCAGCTCACTCGGCGGGGTATCGCCTTTAATACTGTCATAGATTCTGAAAAGCAGTTTCTCAACATAATGAATATCTTTGCACTTGATCAAAGTGCCGTTGCTTTTTTCAATTTCTTCAAATAATTCATAAGAGTTGCTGCCGCTTACATGGATCCATATGGTTTCAAACCCGTTTTCTGTGTAATATTCATGCGGTTTATAGCAGTCCAGAATAACGGTATCGCCTTTATGCGCCGTTGTATGTTTGCCGTTTTTAACGTATGTAAAATTACCATCCAAAATATGGGTGATTAAAAGACTGTTATAGTTTTTTCGTATCAAATGATACCCGTTTACACAAAAAAATGCCCTGCGCTGATCGGATAGTAATAAAGTTTTTTTGCCGTTTGCGACGGTGAGGAAAAATAGACCTCCGACTTTCTTAAAACGCCTTGTTCGTTTGATTTCAAAATTACCGCTCCCTCTGATAGGATTTCTAAAAAGCAAGATGCGTTTTCTAATGTTTTCAACTGGTATTCATTATATAATCAAATTCAGGCAATGTCAAATTTTCGAAAAAAATAATTCAAGATTCTTTATGTAGCGGGAGGTAATTATGCAAAAAATATTTGCTGCGGATTTTGATATTAAACCGGGTTTTGATGTTTCAGAAAAATTAATTGACCTTTTTGATCATATAAAAAATATTGAAGGGGAAAAGACTGTTATTTTTGAAAAAGGGGAGTATTACATAACAGCGGATAGATGCCAAAAGCATAAACTTTTTATTACGAATACTGTTTCAGAGTCCGAATATAAAGAGCATGAATTGCCCCACATGCAATCCGTTGCGTTTTACTTATCTGATATCCGCGATCTTGTTGTGGACGGCGCCGGCTCAACATGGATTATAGACGGTAAAATTACCAATATAGCGGCAGAACGCTGTGATAATTTAACAATTAAAAATATAGAGATCCGTCACAAGTCTCCCGATATGCATGAGCTTAAAGTATTAAAAAAAGATATGTTTCGTGTTGACTTTCAGGCGGATACGGATTCAAGCATTCAATTTGCCGGTGGAAAGCCTTATTTTTGCGGAACAGATTATCGTCTGCGCGCGGATGAAAATGCCGCAAAAGCGTTTTGGACGGGCTTAGTAAGGCAGAATACTCCCAATCAAATAAAGCGAACGCAGCACCCGTTGTTTACCGCTGTCCGCTACAAAGATCTGGGCAATAACAGAATCCGGGCGTATTTCCCCTGCACGGCAAGGTTTAAAGCGGGGGATAGATTCTATATTTATGATGCACGGCGTTTGCATGCAGGAATATTTATAAATACATGTTCCTCCGTAACACTGGATCATATTAAGCAAAGGTTTAATTACTCGCTTGCTTTTGTTGCACAGAGCAGCAGTGATCTAACCGTGAAAAATTGTGAATTTTCTCCGGGCAGCGGGCCGCTTAAAATTGCCTCTATGGCAGATTTTATGCAGATTTGCATGTGCCGCGGAAAAGTTCGTGTAGAAAATAACTTGTTTGAGGGCGCCGGCGATGATTGTGTAAATGTGCACGGTATACATTTCAAGATCGTTAAAACAAACAACGATCAGGTAACGGTTCGCTTTATGCACCCGCAGTCTTACGGGTTCAATCCTTTGAAAACCGGGGACAGAATTGTTTTTGTTGATCCGCAAACCCTGCTTAGCAGCGGTTCTGCAGTGATCCAAAGTTCGGATTTGCGCAATCCTTATGAGATCCGTTTAACGCTGGATACCTGTGTTCATGCAAAAACCGGTATGGTGATAGAGGATACGGATGCCTGCCCGGATTTTGATTTTGCCAATAACACGGTAAACCGGATCATTACCAGGGGAATATTGATCACAACAAGAGGCAAAGTCAACATCAAAAATAATCATTTTATCAGCACAACCATGAGCGGCGTGCTTTTATCTGATGACGCAAAAAGCTGGTATGAAAGCGGGCCGTGCCGCGACGTTACGATTGAAAACAATAATTTTGATTATTGCGGAGCAGATGTTATTCTGATAAAACCGGAAAACGCAAAATATAAAGGCGCTGTCCACAAAAATATCCGTATCAAAAGCAACTGCTTTAAAAAATATAACGGGCATGCTGTCAGCGCAAAGAATGCGGATTCTATTCTTATCAAAGAGAATCAGTATGCAAACGGGTTTATGAAAATGAAAAACTGTAATCATGTAACCGCCGATCATAATGTTAAGCGGAATTTTTAAAGACATATCCTTTGTTGAACGGAGAATAGTATGTATACGATTTATTATGATGTTCCGGCAAAACGCTGGAATGAAGCGCTGCCAATCGGAAACGGATTTACCGGCACTATGATTTACGGCTCGCTTCAAAAGGAAAAACTTTGTTTTAATGACGGCACTTTGTGGTCAGGTTACCCCAAAAATTACGATTCTGCTGAAAGTCTAAAATATCTGAACGAGGTTAGAAAACTGATTTTCGAGGGCAGAAACAGTGAGGCAGATTTGCTGTGTGAGAAAAAACTGACGGGTTTTTACAGCGAGGCATTTATGCCGCTCGGAGAGATTGATCTTAAATTTAAAAATATAAATCAAAATCAGTATGCAAGAAGTCTGGATATGAAAAACGCTATTCATACTGTTTCGTCAGACGGCTGTTTGGCAGAGGCGTTTTCTTCCAATCCGGATCGTGTCTCTGTTTACAGAATAAAGGCAAAGGAACCGTTTTCCGTTAAGATCACTGCAAAAAGCAAACTTAAAAGCAGCGTTTTTGTTGCCGGCGATTCTCTCTTTTTATCAGGCAATGCGCCGGATTATGCTGCCCCGAATTATCTTTTCAGGGAGCTCTACCCGATTCGGTATAACGAAAAGAAAGGCATGGCTTTCTGTCTTCAGACCTGCATTAAAACAGACGGCGTTGTAAAACACAATAGAAAAAGTGTTACTGTAAATGGCGCAAGAGATCTCACCTTGTATTTTGTTACCGAAACGGGGTTTAACGGATTTGATCAAATGCCGTGTGCAAACAGGGCAAAAGTTATGCAAAAGTGTATCACGGCTATGCAAAAGGTCCATAAAGATTTTGAGGTTCTGAAAGAACGTCATACCGCTGATTTCAACGCACTGTTTAACGCGCAAAGCGTTTCGTTCGGCAATACGTATACAGGCACAGCAACAGAACTGATAAAAAAAGTAAGATCAGGTGAAAACATAAAAGATCTGGCTGAACTGTTATATAATTACGCAAAATATATGATGATCTCCGGCAGCCGGAAAGGCGGTCAGCCTCTGAATCTTCAGGGAATATGGAATGATTCCCTCCGCCCACCTTGGAGCAGTAATTACACAGTCAATATTAATACGCAGATGAATTATTGGTTTGCTTCAAGATCGGGGCTTTCCGGCTGTATTGAGCCGCTGATAGAAATGGTATATGAAACAGTCCAAAACGGCAAAAAAACAGCAAAGGTCAATTATGGCTGCCGCGGATTTGCATGCAACCATAATGTGGATCTTTGGCGCAAAACTTCGCCTGTAAAAGGCAGTGCCAGTTATATGTTTGCGCCGCTTTGCGGTGTGTGGCTTGCCAATGAGATCTATACGCACTTTAAAAACGGCGGCCTTGAAGAATATAAAGATAAGATTCGCGTAATTGTTACAGAGGCGGCGAAATTTGCCTGTGATTTCCTTGTTATGCATGAAGGTGCATATGTGATTTGTCCGTCTGTCTCGCCGGAAAACAGTTTTTATCATGATTCTAAAAAGTGCAAACTGGATTTTGGTTCCGCCTTTGATATGGGCCTTGTGAAACAGGTGTTTAAAAACGCTTTGGAGATCACGGAGGACGATCAGCTTGTTTCCGATATTAAACAAAAAGCGCCGCTGTTGTATGCGTTTCAAACCGGTCAAAACGGTATTTGTGAATGGCATAAAGAGTTTGAGTACCCAGAAAAAGGGCATCGCCATTTTTCACCGCTGTATTCGTTTTACCCGGGAAATTTGATCGGTTTTTACGATGACAAGAAAAATACTGCTGCGGTTCAAAAACGATTTGAACACCGTCTGCGTTTTACGCAGCAGCATATCGGCTGGTCAGCGGCATGGGCAATGTGTCTTGCTGCCCGTCTGCGGGACAGCAAAACCTTTTTGGCCGTAATGACCAATATGTTTGCCCACTGCGTATTTGAAAATTTGTTTTGCGTTCATCCGCCGAATTATTTTCAGATTGACGGCAATCTTGGTTTTGCCGCGGGAATCAATGAAATGCTCCTTGCAGAGGAAAACGGCGTGATTGATCTGCTGCCCGCACTGCCTGCTCTTTTTGCGCAAAAAGGCGAAGTGAAAAATATGCTGGTTGGCGGCGCAAAGATCAGTTTTAAATGGAAAAACGGAAAGGTTTATGAGGTTATCTGTGATCAGGATATAAAAATGCATCGTTTGCATCTAAGTGATGATGTCTTTTTAGACGAACATGTAAAACTGACAGATCTGTCAGAATAATTTTTTCCTGTTCTTGCAATATTGTAATAGCGGCAATCTTATGCATAAATGGCCGGATTTCTAAAAAACATGGTCATATTTCGTAATTTTTGCTTATTTGATCATAGTACAATGAAAGCATAAAAGAGCAGGGGGTATTTATGTGAAACTTTCAAAATGGTTTGTATCTGCGTCAGCAATATTGATTTCGGCTGCTGTTGCGGCGGTGTCGCTAACGGCTTGTAAAAAGGATGATCAGCCGGTAAGTGATCCGCAGTATCTGCAAAAGGTATCTGAGTATACATATTTTAAAAATACAACGGATTCAGCAATTCCCGAATACAACACCTATCATCATGTTCATGATTTTTTGGATGCCTGCCAAATTGAAAACGGCAATGCGGTATCTCCCGAGGGGAAGATCAGAAAAGTCTTGTTTGTTGGTTTCGACGGTATGCGCATAGATGCTTTGCCTTATGTGCTTGATGGTTCCGGAAATGCAAAAACGGGCGTCAGCGGAATCGGTGAACTCATGAAAACCGGTGGGCTGTATGTTGCGTATTGCGGCGGAGAGACGGGTACGGATACGGAGCAGACCACTTCTACTTCCGCCAGCTGGACTTCTCATTTTACCGGCGTTTGGGGCAGCAAACACGGCATCAAAACGAATGATGATGCGAAAAATCTGGAGTATAAATCGTATATGCTTGAATTTGCGGAAAAAGGGCTGGATACGTCACTTGCGTTTGATTGGGATCAGCTCTTTGATGTAAATTTTGCAGAAGAAGTCAAATATGTTATGCAGAATGATCTGCCAATGCATTTTTGTGATATAGACCGCACGAAAGCAGATAAGTTAAAGAAAACAAACGCGCAAACACTGGAACTTTATAATTATGTTGCGCCTGAAACGCCGTCCTCTTCTTCGCCTTATGATACCGGAATGCGGGACTATATTCTGCAAAGAATGGAGGCAGGAGACGATATTATCTGCGGCATATTCCATAATATCGATTCAGCCGGCCACAGTTACGGATTCGGTGAAAGCACGGAGTATACCGGCGCTGTTATCAACTGCGATATGTATGCGTATTCTATCCTTCAGGCTGTCAGCGAAAGGGAACAGAATTATAATGAGGAATGGCTTGTGGTGTTTGCCAATGATCACGGCGGACTCGGCACGGGTCATGGTGAGCAAACGTTGGAAGAAAGAACAACTTGGATCGCCACCAATATTCCTTTTGATGAAAAGTATTATTCTCAGGGTTATGACGGTTTCAATCCAAATAAACAGTAAAAAAAGATCCACGGCCTGCCTGCCGTGGATTTTTTTATGCCGCTCTTGGGATTTGATTCGTAACATGTTTGTAAAATCAGATGTGCGCTATAAGCGTTTTTCCTTTACGGAGTGTGATTTTCTTGTCAGTTATAACCGTATCGGATTTTAGGAAAGTCAGATCATTTTCCAGAATAAACTCTGTATCCTCCGTTGCTTTTGCCTTAAAATAAGTTATTTTTCCGTTTTGCATTTTTGCGCTTATCAAAAGTCCGCCGTAGGCTCTGAAATTTGCAAATTCGGCATCTTTCCATTCTTTCGGAACGGCAGGGAATAACCGGATCTTATCCCATTCGCTATATAGGAGCATTTCCTGAATGGCGTCGCACGCTAAGAAATTTCCCTCAAGCGTAAACAGCCTGTATTTCAATTTGTATTCGGTTTTTCGCTTGTAGTCTCCGTTAACGTGAAATCCGTTTTTTGTGCATGTATAATGAAAGAAATCATGAAGAAGATTGCAGGCGTCTTCTCCTCTGTGCTGAATAATGTAAAACTGTGCCATCCAAGCGGCGGAATATCCAACCCACTCACTTTTGCCGTGCTTTTCAATATCTTTTATTGTATTGTCAATTATTCTGCGGTTTTTCCCGGTTGTATATTCCAAGGTCCTAAGCGGATAGATTGCCATGCAGTGCGAATGGTGCCTGTGCGATGCATATGGGCTTTCGTCCGGACTAAGCATTAATACGCCGTTTTCGTTTACTGCAAGTTCGTCAAATTTTGAAAGATGATTCTTCCATTCTTCTGCGGCGTGCGCATCATTCGCCTGCGTGCAGATGTTGATCATGTTTTTTGCAAAACAGCGCATTAAAGCCAAATCATAATTGGAGTTCGGCGTCAGCCACGCCTGTTTGGAGTTGTCATGAATCTCCGGGGAGGTAGAAAGCGGCAGTTTATATTTTCCGTCTTTTTCTGTAAGAATACTCAGCAGAAATTTACCTGTTTCCGTTAGGTACGGATATATCTTTGCAAGATAGTTTTGGTTTTTTGTATAAAAATAGTGGTGCGCCATGATGTTGCACAGCCATAGTTGATTGATAGGGGATAATGAATACTGGCACCAGCCGCCTAAGGCGTGGCCTTCTATGTCCATTACGGACGGCAGGCACAGGCCGTCTGCGTTATAAAATTTCTCTGCAAAGTTTTTAGCTGCGTCAGTCAGGCTCAAAAGATAGTCTATAAAGCACTCGCCCTGTTCCAGATGGTTTGCCTTTAAGTAACTCGTATAACACATTTCTGTGTTCAGATCATGATGATAATCACCTTTCCACGGCGGCAAGGAGCCGTTATCCGCTGTCCAAACCCCTTGCAATGGCATCGGAAAATGACCGTTTCTGCTGCATGATGCAAGCAGATAATTATTTAGATACCATTGCTTTTCTAAAAGTTTATCAGGAAGTGTTACAGAACTTTTTTCCCAGTACATCTTCCACCAGGCGCAGTGCGTTTTGAATCGTTCGTCATATCCTGCCTCTATTGCGCCGGTAACTGTTTTTAAACATTCTTTAATAAACGCTTTGCTCTTGCCGGATCCAACAGTGAACGCAATCAGTGTTTTTCCGTTAATCTCCATTTTTGCCGTTATGATTCCGTAAAAGATGTCTTTGGTTTGCTGAATGAAATATTTGTATACGATTCCGCCTGCGGCTGCAATGTGATGTTCCGGCTTAGGGTAATGCAGATTTTTCAGGGATTGAACCGTTCCGCGTGAAATAAAACTGAAAATTGGTTTGCGTTCACTGCCGTATGCAGGATTCTCAACGGTAAGATCAATCCCTGTTTTGTTTATCTCTATCATGCCGCAGCAGAATTCTGCGTGAATAAAAGTTCTCAGCAAAACATTGCCTGCGCTTATGCGTGCTTCTGCCGTGTTGAAATCCAGATCGGAAATAACCGGATCTGTAACCCCTAAATTCAAAATCATTTTGCCTGCGGGCAGTTTAGTGGGGGTCGGTTTATTATAACATTTGTCATATTTTTTATTTAGATATTTTTGCTTTCCTTTTCTTACTGCATTTTGAATATCTGCATATGTAAAATTCTCCTGATTCTCGGGCGGATTAGAGCAGTCCCATATTCCGCCCTTGTCAAGGCTGAATCTGAGTTTGTCGGCGCTGTTCCATACAAGGCAGCCCATATCGCCGTTCCCCAAAGGGAGCGCTTCATCCCAGTTTTTTATTGTATTGCTAAAATGTATTGATTTTGTTTTCATGATCTTCTCCATGGCATTGATTATAAATATATTTGGATTTTGTCTGTTAGATATTAGCGCGTTTTTTTGCAGAGTATACATGCCTGTTAAACGCAAAACAAGACAACTGTTTATATTTATTCTAACATACTTTTCATTTTTGCATTTATTAAAATCTATTTTTTTCTTTAGAAATCCAACTATATAATCATGCAGCGATTTTGTTTTTCTTGTGATAGAATTTCTAAATTATTCGGTTCTTTTTCGCAATAAATTTATGCTTGTTTATTATATAATTAAACCATAAATAACTGTGACCAGAGGTGCTTTATGCAGAAGTATTCAGATGTAAAAGTTTGGAAAGAAAAAGTTAAGATCCCAACATATGGCGTGGGGAAACCGGATAAGAATCCCATGTTCCTTGAAAAAAGAGTGTATCAGGGCTCTTCCGGTAAAGTATATCCCCATCCTGTTATAGATAAAATTTATGATACAAAAAGCGATAAGGCGTATACCTGCGTTTTTCTTGAAAATGATTTTATTAAGGTGATGATGATGCCGGAGATCGGCGGCAGAATCCAGCGCGCAACGGATAAAACGAACGGCTATGATTTTGTTTATTATAATCACGTTATAAAACCGGCGCTTGTTGGCCTTGCCGGTCCTTGGATATCCGGAGGAATTGAATTTAACTGGCCGCAGCATCACCGGCCAAGCACTTTTGATCCTGTTGATTTTACATACTTTAAAAATTCTGACGGTTCGGCAACCATTGTTATGAGCGAGATCGAAACTATGTTTCGCACGAAAGGCACCGTGCGTTTCACTCTGTATCCGAACAGTGCGTATATAGAGATCAAAGCGCAGGTCTATAACCGTACTTTTGTGCCGCAGACCTTTTTGTGGTGGGCAAATCCGGCGGTTGCGGTAAATGATCATACCCGCACGATCTTTCCGCCGGATGTAACAACCGTTATGGATCACGGCAAGCGGGCGTCGTCCACATTCCCGATAGCAACCGGCACTTATTATAAAGTGGATTACAGCAAAGGCGTGGATATTTCGCGTTATAAGAATATTCCCGTTCCCACTTCGTACATGGCGGCAAAATCCGATTATGATTTTGTGGGCGGTTATGATGACGGCATCGGAGCCGGCATACTTCACGTTGCCGATCATCATATTGCACCGGGTAAAAAACAATGGACCTGGGGCTGCGGTGATTTCGGCAAAGCGTGGGACAGAAATCTTACCGATTCAGACGGCCCTTATGTGGAACTGATGACTGGCTGCTATACGGATAATCAGCCTGATTTTACGTTTTTAAGCCCTATGGAAGAAAAAACGTTTACGCAGTATTTCATGCCGTACAGATCTATCGGAACGGTTCATAATGCAAATAAAGATATTGCCATGAATTATGAAAACGGAGCCGTTCATCTTTGCGCTGCGAGTGACATCGGCGATATTACGGTAGAGATCGTGCACGATCAGGGCAGTGTGCAGCGTGAAGTCCTTTGTATGCACCCTTGCGCTGCTGCCGAGATCAAAGCCGAGAACGCGGATCACGTAAATGAGATCAGAATACTGAAAAATAATAGACTTATCATGAATTATGTTATAAACGGCAAAAAGCAGGAGCCCACCGCTCCGGCTGTGTGCCCTCCGCTGCCAAAAGACTGCAAGAGCTGCGAAGATCTTTATCTTTACGGATTGCATATTGAGCAGTACCGCCATGCAACCTATAATGCAGAAGATTATTATCTGGAAGGCTTAAGGCGGGATGATACAGATATACGGCTCAATAACGCTTACGGAAAACTTTTGCTCAAAAGAGGCTTGTTTGTCGAAAGTGAAACGTATTTCAGAAAGGCGGTCGAAAAGTCCGTCCGCTCTAATCCAAACCCGTATGACAGCGAACCGTATCTGAACCTCGGCGTGTCTCTGCTTTATCAGGGCAGACTCAGCGAAAGCTATGACGCTCTGTATAAAGCAACGTGGAGCAGTGCCTGCGCCGAATCTGCATTTTATCACCTTGCATGCATTTGCGCCCAAAAAGGGGAGTACGGCAAAGCGCTTGAACATATAGAAAATTCACTGATTAAAAATGCAAGAAATTACCGTTCTATGGATCTCAAAGCGCTGATTCTTCAAAAACTCGGCAAGCAAGAAGAGGCCGTAAAACGCTGCGAAGAAACGCTATCCCTTGATCCTATGGATATGATCAGTTTGCGTATCTGCGGAAAAATGCCGCAAATCAGAACAGATACAGCAATCGAGATCGCGCTTGAATATAAGGCAGGCGGGTTTTATGAAGATGCAATACGCATTCTTGAGGAAGATGATACAGAACATCCGATGGTTCATTATCATCTTGCGGATCTTTACAGATTGCTTGGTGATCAGGAAAAGGCTGAACTTCATACGGAAAAGGCAGAATCGGCAAGCAGTTATCTTTGTTTTCCGCACAGATTGCCGGATATGACCGTCCTTGAAAAAGCGGCAGAATATAAAGAAAGCGCCATGGCAAATTACTATCTTGGCTGCCTGTATTATGATAAAAAGAGATATGAAGATGCCGTTGCCTGCTGGGAAAAGACTGTAAAGTTAAAGCCGGATTTTCCCACCGCGCACCGCAATCTGGGTTTGGCTTACTTCAATAAGCATCATAACGCGCAAAAAGCGCTGAATGAACTGGAAACTGCCTTTGCGCTGGATAAAACAGACGGCAGAGTGCTTATGGAACTGGATCAACTGCATAAAAAAATGCAGATGCCGCCGCAGCAAAGGCTCTCCTTTCTTGGGAAATATATGGATCTTGTTTGTGCACGCGATGATCTTTATATTGAGTATATCACACTGCTCAACTTGACGGGCAGATATGCAGAGGCACTCAGTGCGCTTGCGGATCATAAGTTTTACCCTTGGGAAGGCGGAGAAGGAAAAGCGCCGCGGCAGTATGTGTTTGCGCTCTGCGCCATGGCTAAAGCAAAGATCGATTCCAAAGAGTATGCCGATGCCATCGCCCTTTTGGAAAGAACTTTTACTTATCCCGAAAATCTCGGGGAAGGAAAATTATTCGGTGCGCAGGAAAATCTTCTAAATCTTTTGCTTGGTATAGCGTACGAAAGATCCGGAGAGCCGGCTAAGGCAAACGAATATTTTGTAAAAGCCTCTACAGGCCTTTCTCAGCCGCAAAGCGCCGTCTATTACAACGATCAGCCGCCGGAGACCATTTTCTGCCAAGGTCTTGCCTTGCTGAAACTCGGTAAAGCAAATGAGGCAGATCTGCGTTTTGACCGGCTTATAGAATACGCGGATCAGCATATGGACGATGAGATCAAAATTGACTATTTTGCTGTTTCGCTTCCTGATTTTCTTGTGTTTGATGAAGATCTTAACAAGCAAAATAAAGTGCACTGCCTGTTTATGAAAGCGCTGGGCCTTTTTGGCAAAAAAGATCATGAAAGTGCGTCTCAAACTTTTGGCAGGGCTTATGCGCTGGATACATACCATTTCGGAATGAACAGTTATAAAACTTTATTTATGAATAAAGGAGAATCGATATGAATGCGGTTAAAAAATTTTTCGGGTTTAAAGCTGTCAAGATCATTCTTGCTGTCATTGCGGTAATTCTTGTGATTGTCGCGGTTTGCAATGCTGTTTTTGCCTCTGTTGCGCTTAAGGAGCAAAAAGGTATTGCTGTATGTGACCCTTGGTCTCCCAACGATGTATACACACCGGATTACGCGCAGGAGATCGATGCCGGTTCCGATGATTTTAAAATTCTTTGCCTGACGGATGTGCATATCCGCAATCACGCCACATTTGCCGCAGAGTTCGGAATGAATTTTATTTTGGACGGCATGAGCAGGATTCAGCTTAAGCAATTGATCAAAGAGGTCAATCCGGGTCTGATCATTGTCGGCGGAGATACTGTCTTAACAGCTTGGAACGATATATGCACCCAGCAGTTTTGTGATTTTATGGATCAGTTTGAAATACCCTGGGCGCCCGTTTTCGGAAATCATGATTATGAGGGCAGGGCGGATAAAGCCAAACTTGCCGAAATCTATGAAGCAAGTGAACACTGCCTGTTTAAAAGCGGCCCTGAGGGTATGAACGGAATGGGCAACTATATCTTAAACTTAACAAGAAACGGTGAAGTGGTTTATTCTCTGTTCCTGTTTGATGACGGGCAGTTCCGTGTTGTGGATGGTCAGATCACGGACGGCGGTATTGGTGAAAACCAGATCGAATGGTATAAATGGGCTGTAAACGGAATCAATCAAACCAGCGGCAGGGAGGTTCCGAATATGGCGTTTATGCATGTTCCGGTTCCGGAATACAAGCAACTTACGGATAATTTTGAAATGGGGCTTCGCATGGAAGACTCTTGCACAGCCGCTGTGAACGACGGATTTTTTGATGCGTTCAAAAACAACGGCGGAACACACATGTTTGCCGGCCATGATCATTTAAATAACTTTATTGCCGAGTATGACGGCGTAAAAATGTGTTATTACACTAAAAGTTCGTATAACTGTAATTTTACTTTTAAAGAACTCGGCGGTCTTTTGATCACACTGGATCAAAACAATAATGTTAATCTTGAAATAAAAGAGTTTTAAAGGGCGGAAATAATTTGAATACTTATGGCACTTATTTTGTAAATGATGAAAAATTTCCTTTAAGATACGGCCAAACAGAACTGATCAATCCTGCAAGACAGCGTCTTCGGGGCGAGCCTGCCAAAGAGGGGGTACTGGCTTATCCTGTTTTTTGCGGATTTTGCGGCACAGATCATGAACTGATGAATATGGGCAGAAAACATTTGCTGTCAAAAAAATTTCCATCCGGGCAGAACCGTTTGATCAACGGCCACGAAGGGGTCGTTTGGGTGCCTTCTGAAAACAGGTTTGCTATCGTGCTGATCCGCGGGGGTGATAGTTTTGATCCCACACGGTTTACGGAGGATGAAACCTATTTTGAATATGGGTGCGACGGTGCAGACGGCATATTCTGCGATCAGGGATACTTTAATCCGGATATGCTTTTGCATCTGCCGGATGAATATGAATATATACAAAAACTTCCGTTGACTCTTGCAAAAAAACTTGTGTTTTCTGACCCATATGCCTGTGCCATATTCCAGCATGAAAGAATGTGCGATATCGGCGCAGCGCAGAATTTCAGAATTGTTATGGCACACAGAAAATGCAGTGCGCAGCAGGCAATAGAGATTGCAAAAGAGGCAACGTTTAACCGCACAGTGATCTACGGCCTCGGCACAACAGGCCTTTTTATAGGCGATCAGATACGAAGAAACCATAAAAATGCAAAGATCCTTTTTGTTGCGCGGAGTGCGGCGGATTCGCCCAAGGCAGCGTTTGCGGCTAAAACCGTGGGTGCCGAATATCTTTGTGCCGGCAATCTGCGTGAAGACGAGATCGCTGAAAAAATTGTCAGCAGGCTCGGCGGCACTGCTTCCGTATTTGTAGGAACAAGCGGAAACGACGCCGAACATCGCGTTGCGTTTCAATATGGTGCGCTCGGCTGTAACGGTATCTATAACAGTTTTTCACTCGGACCTACAGTTGAATTCGATACTATGCCTTTCGGTTTTAAGAATCAGGTGATCCTGTCTTCCATTAATTTCACTGAAAAGCATATGAAAGAAGCGATTCAAATCCTTGCAAAAAGCCGATTTGATGAACTGGTTGACCTGATAGATAAAGAAACGTTCCTATCAGATCCGATCAGCGCCTATGAAACCAGGATCTTTTGCAAAGGTGCGCCGCTTAAAACAGCGGTGATTTGGAATAAAAAGTATTTGGATGAGGGGAAATAAATGAAAGCAGTAATCATAGCAGAACCGGGTAAAGTTGAAATCATTGAAAAAGAGAGACCGGTGCCAAAAGACGGAGAAGCGCTTTTAAAGGTGCTGTATTGCGGAATCTGCGGTGCAGATGTTGCGTCTTTTACGGGTAATCAACCGTTTACCACCTATCCCAGAATACCCGGGCATGAATTTTCAGCAAAAATTGAGCAGATACCGCAAAATGACAGAGGCCTTAAAGCGGGAGATGTAGTTACCTGCAATCCGTATTTTAATTGCGGAGAATGCTATGCATGTAAAAAAGGCCTTGTAAATGCATGCGTGGATAATCAGACGATGGGCGTTCAGCGTGACGGCAGTTTTCAGGAATACATAACCATGCCTGTGGAAAGGATCATAAACGGCAGGGGACTTAGCGCGAAAGAACTTGCGCTTATAGAACCGTTTTCCATTAGCTGCCACGCGCTTTCAAGAGCAACGGTCAATCCCGGAGACAATCTTTTAATCGTCGGTGCCGGCCCGATCGGCCTTTTTGCTTTACTGAAAGCAAAATCCATGGGTGCCCGTGTTATGGTTGCGGATAAACTCAAAAGCCGTCTTACTGCCGCTTCGCAATACGGAGCGGACTGCGTTGTGAATGTGGATGAAACAGATCTTCATAAAACTGCTTTGGATTTTACAGCAGGAAACGGCTTTGATGTTTGTGTGGAGGCTTGCGGCGCCCCGGAAACATTTCTGTCTTGCATCAACGAGGCTGCGCAGGGTGCAAATGTTATTCTGATTGGTAATGGTAAACGGGAAACCACTTTCGTTCACTCCGTTATCTTGAAAAAAGAACTCAATCTTTTCGGCAGCAGAAACGCATATACCAAGGATTTTGAGGAACTGATTGAACTTGCGCTGAGCCGAAAAGTTGATATAATGAAAATGGTAAGCGGAATTTATGACGCTGTAAACGCTGCGGACGCGTTTCAGGCGCTTGCGCATAATGACGGCTCGCTTACAAAACTTCTTATAAAATTCGGTGATTGATATGAAAGAAAAAATCATCCAATTCGGAACAGGCAATTTTTTGCGCGGCTTTGCAGATCAGTTTATCGATGAACTCAATAAGAAAGACCTTTTTGACGGAAGTATCGTAATTGTTTCTCCCACGGATTCCAAAAATACGGATAAGATCAATGCCCAGCATGGCAAATATCATCTTATTCTGCGGGGCATAGACGGCGGCAAAGAGGTGTATGAAACAAAACGGATCGACTCGGTTTCCAGAGCTGTAAATCCCTACCGCGATTTCAGCGGATTTCTTGCGCTTGCCAAAGATCCGAACCTTCGTTACATCATCTCAAATACAACGGAGTCCGGCATTGCATTTGATGATTCCTGTGCTTTTTCAGACAGCCCGGCGTCTTCTTTTCCCGGCAAACTGACTCAGTTTTTGTTTGAAAGATACAAAAATCACTTAAACGGATTTATTATTCTTGCCTGTGAACTGATTGATGATAACGGCAAAGAATTAGAGGAATATGTTTTGCGCTATGCGGATAAATGGCGCCTTGGCAAAGATTTTTCCGAGTGGATCCTTCGTGAAAATCGTTTTTGCAATACGCTTGTGGACAGAATCGTTACCGGTTACCCAAAAGGGGAAACGGAAAGTATTTTCCGTGAACTGGGTTGTGAGGATGCGCTGTTAGATACGGCAGAGCCTTATCATCTTTGGGTCATTGAAGGCGATTTTGAAAACGAACTTCCCTTTAAGGCGGCAGGGCTCAACGTGATCTGGTCCAAAGATGTTGCGCCGTATAAAAAAATGAAAGTCCGTGTTTTAAATGGCGCGCATACGTCTTTAGTCTTTCCGTCTTTGCTTTGCGGTGTGGAAACGGTAGGGGAAAGCCTGAAAGATGAGCAATTGCGTGATTTTCTGAATCTCTGTTTGGATCAGTGCATTCTGCCGTCGCTTGGCAATTCAAAAGAGTGCATACATTTTGCCGGCTCGGTTCTTGAGCGGTTTGCAAATCCTTTTATAAAGCATATGTGGCGTTCCATTTCGCTCAATTCCGTCAGCAAATTCAGAGCAAGAGTCCTGCCGTCTATAACGGATTATCTGAAACTGAATGGCAGTCTTCCGTTACCGCTTGTCTTTTCTCTGGCATGTCTCATCCTATACTATAAAAATGAGGATGTTTGCGACGATCCTGCATTTGTTGATTATATCCGAAAGAACGATCTTTCAGATATACTGGAGAATGAGAAATTGTGGGGCAGAAATTTGGGCTTTTTATTTGAAACTGTTTTTATGTGTTTAAACGATATTCTGGATCTTGGCATACGTGGTGCAATAAAAAAAGTATTACGGTAAGAAAATTCATTCATTTAGGCAGGTGCTTGATTTGATCATAGACGCGCATGCGCATTTGTGGAATCCGCAAAACGGAATGGTAAACGGCAGTCCGGTTCTGCCGCTTACAGGCGGAAAAAGTGATTTCGGCGGCGAGGTAAGGCAGATGATGCCGCCGTTTATGGATGACGGCAGAAATACAGCGGAAAGGCTGATCGCGAATATGGATTATGCCGGCGTAAGCGGCGCTGTTATTACGCAGGAAGAGATAGACGGTAATCAGGACGAGTATCTGCTTTCTGCTAAAAAAAGATTCCAAAACAGGCTAAAGATCTGTTCACTGTATGAAGAGAATAAGCCGTATACGCTTGAGGGATTTGACGGAATTAAGATCTGCGCCGGCAGACTTCGGGAACAGGATCTTACAAAACATGATAAAGTGTTTGCATATGCGGTACAGCAACAGAAATTCGTGTCTGTAGATCTGGCAAACGGAGACCGGCAGACAGCTTCCTTGGCAGAGATGATCCGGCAGTATCCCGATCTTCGTATTGCAATCGGTCATTTCGGTATGGTTACAAAGCCGGGCTGGAAAGAGCAAATCAAACTGGCACGCAATAAAAATGTAAGGATAGAAAGCGGCGGGATCACATGGCTCTTTAACCGTGAATTTTATCCGTTTGATGGAGCGGTGCGTTCCATCCTTGAAGCAGCAGAAATCTGCGGATTTGAAAAACTGATGTGGGGCAGCGATTATCCCCGCACTATGGTTGCAATAACGTATAAAATGAGTTTTGATTTCATTGTAAAATCAGAACTGTTTTCTGCGCTTCAAAAAGATATGTTTCTTTTTGAAAATGCAAAGAACTTTTACGGCTTTACGGCGCTGAAACAGCCGCAAAGTATTAAAAATATGCTTGAAGACTGATTTTTCGGAGAATAACTATGGCAAATAACGATCTTAGAATCCAATACTGTGAATTAACAGGTGATTACGAAATTATCTATAAAGGTTTTTCCTGGGTTAGCGACGGCAGACGACCGTATATTATCATCAGGAAAAAGGCAGGAAACAAGTATATCAGTACATACAGACCGCTCTGTTCGGCGTTGAAAAAACGAACCGAATATAAAAAGAACAGCATCATTACGCACCTTTCCGGTTTTGTTGCGTTCGGGAAAAAACTGGATTTTGAACTGGTGTTAAAAGCAGAAATCACCGGTGGAAATACCGTCCTGTTCTCCTTAAAAGCGGAAAATGAAACGGGGTATGATATTCAGGCTGTTTATTTTCCGGCTCCGTTCAATTCCAAAAAGAAAGGGCAGAAATCCTATCATATCGATTCCATGCGTCAGGGATTCCTGTTGCCGGATGGGTATCAGGAGAATTTTCTGTCCACCTTCGGCTTTGCCCACTATTTACGAAAGATCAATACGGGCGATTGCTATATGCCGGTCTGGGGCAGAGTGTGCGACCGGGATTCTTTTACCGCTATTGTTGAAACGCCGTATGACGCCTGCATGTTTTCTTCTTTTGGAAAGCACAAGGCTTTTGTAAACTCCGTGCACTGGATGTCCTCGTTAGGCAGGCTTTCGTATGAAAGAAAGATACGTTTTATTTTCCATAAAAACGGCGATTACAACACCACTGCCAAAGATTACAGAAAGTATCTTATGGAGACAGGGCAGTTCGTTTCCATTGATGATAAGATCAGTAAAAACGAAAATATCAAAAAACTGATCGGCTGCCCCGTTCTGCATCATAAGATCTATACAAAAATTAACGAAAAATCAAAGTTTTATGATAAAAACGCTACAAATGAATTCCTTTATGCTACTTTCTATGAACGCGCGGAGCAACTAAAAAAGATTAAAGCCGCCGGTCTGGATCAGTTATATATCCACACAGACGGGTGGGGGAAAAACGGCTATGATAATGATCACCCGTATATTCTGCCGCCGTGTGAGGCAGCAGGCGGATGGCTGGGCTTAAAAGAATTTTCAAAAACAGCAAGGGAGCTCGGATATGTCTTCGCTTTGCATGATCAATACCGTGACTTCTATTATTCCTCTCCTGTTTTTGATATGGAAAAAGCAGTTACTAAAATAGACGGATCACACCCCTACTGCTCGGTTTGGGATGGCGGTGAGCATACCTTCCTTTGCGCTTCACAGGCGCCTGCCTTTGTTCAGAAAACCTATGATGAACTTGAAAAACACGGCGTGGATGTGCAGGGTGCTTATCTTGATGTTTTTTCTGTTGTCAACGGCGATGAATGTTTTCATCCCGATCATAAGATTACAAGAAAACAGAGCATAGAATACCGTGCAAAATGCTTTGATCTGCTGAATGATAGAGGCATGATCATGTCTTCCGAAGAGCCTGCGATGCAGCTCTTGAATCATATTGCACTCGTTCACCACGGTCCCTTTACTTTAAGACCGCAGGAGAACGGAAAAGCGGTCGGAATACCTGTTCCGCTTGCAAATCTTGTTTATCATGACTGTGTTTTGATTCCGTGGAACTGGTTTAATAACTGGGGGATTCCGAAAGGGGATAACGGCGATCTGTATTGTGCGCTCAATGCCGGAATGCCGTATATCAATCCTTTCGGCACAGGTATCCGAAAGATCGGGAGCGACAGCAGGGGTGCCGAACTTGAACTTCTGGATGAATCAAAACTTAAAGAAGAGATTGCACGAGTAAAACCGCTTATGCAGCTTCAGGCGAAACTCTATAATAAAGAAATGGTAAAACATGAGTTTTTCGGCTCGCTCAGATGCCAGAAAACAACGTATTCTGACGGCACCGTTATTACCGTTGATTTAGACAAAAATACTTATGAAGTAAAGGAGGGTAACCATGCCCAGGCTTGAAAAAAAGATCTACCGCGTTTCTTCTATCACGCAAAACAGTGATCTTCCGCATCTGTCCCTTGAAAAAGAGCCGCATAGGGCAAGATCCGATATAGAGGATTATGAAGGTCTGTTTATCGATTATGGCTGGCGTGAAACTTCGTATCCGTACACCCAGCAAAATGCTTATGCAGAAGAAAAGGAACAGGAAATAACTGTTGCCGTTCTTGAAAATGAGTATCTATATGCGGAGTTTCTGCCGGAGTACGGCGGCAGACTGTGGAAACTGTTTGATAAGAAAAAGCAAAAGGATGTTGTTTACACAAATGATGTGATCCGTTTCAGAAATCTCAGCATTAGAAATGCCTGGTTTTCCGGCGGGGTGGAATGGAACTGCGGCGTTATAGGGCATTCGCCGTTTACCTGTTCGCAAATGTATTGCGCTTTTGTTACGGGCAAAAACGGAGAAGATGTGTTGCGTTTTTATGAATTCGAAAGGGTGCGCGGCATTTATTATCAGATCGATTTTTGGTTAGAGCAGAATAAATTATTAACCGCCGTGCGGATCGAAAACCCAAATACACAGGTTGTTCCCATGTATTGGTGGAGCAATATGGCAACGCCGGAATACAAAAAGGGAAGAGTTGTTGTTTCTGCAAGCAGCGCCTATAATAATTCAGACGGAATGGGTATTAAAAAATCCCAAATTCCCTTTGATAACGAAATTGATGTTTCCTATCCTGAAAATATTCCGAATACGATCGATTATTTTTATGATATTCCTGCGGATGAAGAAAAGTTTATTGCTAATGTGGATCAGGATGGATTCGGCTTGCTGCAGTTTTCTACTTCTAATCTGAAAGGCAGAAAACTGTTTTCCTGGGGGCACAGAAAAGGTTCACACCACTGGCAAAACATGCTTACCGACCGGGCAGGGGATTATGTGGAAATTCAGGCAGGACTCGGAAAAACGCAGTATGAGTGCATTCCTATGCCGCCCAAATGTGTATGGACGTTTTCAGAATGTTATACGCTTGCCGATATTCCCCGGGAAATGGTCAGCGGCAGTTATAATGAACTTGTGAACGCCGTAAAAGATCAGATCTCTTCCTTAGGCGGATGCCAAGGGCTGGATCGCCGTTTGGCTTCTATTTCAAAAGAGATCAATTCTCAGAAAGGCAAAGTGATTTTAAAAGGCAGCGGTTTCGGGTATCTTAACGGTTTGCTTGGCGCAAAGATTCCGCAGCAACTTGCGTTTTATGATAACAGCGATGTTGCCGAATGGATCCGTCTGCGCAGCGGCGATGAAACCGCATGCCCAAAAACATTTGCATACGGAGAGCGGATGGAACAGCTGTTGCTGTCCCAATTTCACTCTACGAATTGGAATGTTACTTATCAGCTTGCGCTGATTGCATATGACCGGCGTGATTTCAAGCTTGCGCAAAACCATTGTTCCCGCAGTTTGCTGCTGGACAGTAATGCTTATAACAACCACCTGTATGCGCATATTCTTTATCAGCTTGGTGATCCGGAATGTGTTTACTTTGCCAAAAAGAGTCTGCGCCATAACCGGGAAAGTTACTGCCTTGCGGAAAGCATTTTTTCACTTCTGATTAAGGCAGATGCCTGTGCTGATCTGATTCAGGAATATGAGAGCCTGTATGATCCTCTAAAGAAGATTCCCAGACTGATGATGTATCTTTCCTACGCATATTTTAAATGCGGGGATGCAGAGAAAGCGGAAAAGATCCTGTATTACGAAGGCGGGCTGAATCTTCTGGATGCCAGAGAGGGCGACCGTTTTCTGGATAACCTTTATCGTGGAATCAGAAAAGAACTTTATGGCGAAGATCCGGCAGAGGTTGTTGTTCCTGAACAGTTTGATTTTATCGTTGCGGATTTTTTTGCTAAGAAAAAGCCGGAATGAATGAGAAAGAGGGAATTTATGTGAAAAAAGGTTTAAAGATTTTTATCAGCATCCTTGTATGCCTTGCTCTTATCGGAGGTGCTGCAACTTTGACTGTTACGTTTTACGGTAAAGATTATGAACGCGCATCGGATACGGCGTTTACTGTTTTGCAGATTACAGATCCGCATATTCTGAATGATGAAAAGAAAGATGCTAAAGCCTATAAAACCATATCGGAAATGATTGAAACAACCAATCCTGATCTGATCGCCGTTACCGGTGATATTACCAGTGAAAAAGAAAATTATACGGCATTTAAAAGTTTCTGTTCGTTTATGGAGAAGTTTAAAATTCCGTGGGCGTTCACTTTCGGCAACCATGAGGGACTTGATATCGCGTATGAACCCGGAGAAGTGCTGGATCCGGAAAAAATTGCAGATAGGCAGACGTTAAGCGATTATCTTGAATCTCTTGAATACTGCATCTATGAAGCGGGTGACGAGAATGTGGACGGAACCGGGAACTATTACTATAATGTAACGGATAAAGACGGCAAAGTTCTGACCTCACTGATCTTTATGGATTCGCACAGTTATGATGAGGAAAACGGGGGGTATGATCATTTTCATGACAATCAGATCGAATGGTACGAAAACACCATTAAATCCATCGCTAAAGAAGTTAACGGGGATGAATCCAAAGTTGTGCCGTCTCTTGCGTTTTTCCATGTGCCGATGCAGGAATATACAGCAGGATATGATGCGGCTAAAGGCACGGCAGATCGTATATGGGGATACCGTTTTGAAAAAGAAGGTTCACCGGCAGTGGATGATCAAATGTTTGAGACTATGCTGGAACTTGGCTCTACAAAAGGCGTCTTTGTCGGCCACGATCATATGAACAATTATTCTGTCAATTATAAAGGTATTCGTCTTACATATGGTCTTTCCTGTGATCATAATATCTATGTCGTTCCGTTTCGGGGCGGCAAACTGATCAATATTAAAGAGGACGGATCGTTCACAACGCAGTCTATCATCCGCCATAGGGGTCAGAGCACCGTAACAATAGGCAAAGAAAAATAATATAAAAAAGCAGCAGATATTGCATCTGCTGCTTGTACTAAAACAGCTTCTATTGTTTGTGGTTCAACATCTCCATGGTGTGCTTCTACAGCATTTATAACATTTGGATTTTCTTTATATTTCTTAAGAACTTCCACACCAATTTCAACATGTGTTCCTTCCATGTCATGGTCTAGAGCTTTTCCTATATCGTGTAAAAGACCTGCACGTCTAGCTAATTTTGGATCTAATCCTAACTCTTCTGCCATTATTCTAGCAAGGTTAGATACCTCTATAGAATGGTTTAATACATTTTGACCATAACTTGTCCTATATTTTAATTTACCAAGCAATTTTATAATATCTGGATGAAGTCCTATAACTCCAGTTTCCATTATTGCTCTTTCTCCTGCTTCTTTTATACTTTCAG
>OGPC01000369.1_pt1 | contig 43869 bp, 38 predicted proteins | sample 1552911 | NCBI WGS metagenome assembly OGPC01 (sample SAMEA2580248, study PRJEB22360) | human gut metagenome | biome: human gut; feature: human-associated habitat; material: faeces | place: Denmark | collected 2008/2010 | reverse complement strand
TATTTTCCTACATCAGGGGGTTTTTGTCACTGTCCGTTTTTACTGGACCTGTTCATAGGCTGGTGGTTGTTTATTATAGCTGTCATATGATGAAATTAGAGCAAACCAGTTGAAGTTTACTTTTTTACTTCAATGGAAACCTGTGTTAGATAGTCTTGGTACGTTGAAGCCAGCCAATAATTTTTTAGCGGCAAAATATACAAGTCGCCGATGATTTCAAGTTGATTTTGGGCAGCAAGATTTTTTATTTGTTCGGCAACACGTTCAGCATTGCTGTAATAAGTACCGGGAAAATTGATGGATAGATATAACCCCGCTGGTTTAACTTTAAAATATTCGTTTTTTACAGGCTTACTTATTTCCGTAAAACATCTGTCGGTGTAATAATATTTCCCATCCAAGAATTTTTTGTTATTTAATATCCAGCCCGTTGTACGTTTTTTAAAATCTTTTTTTGAATAAGCACGCCTGTTATGCTGCATCATAATCATCAATCTATCCTTGCTTAGCATATCATCGTCTAAATCATCGCTTATTAGTATATATTTTTCCTCTTGATACCCTAACGAAATCTGGCTGGTTTGAATAGATTTGATAGAATCCAAAACATTATCAGCTTGTTGTAAGGTCTTTTTTAGATTTTGCAACCGCCGTATTTCAAGTTCACACTTTTTTTCCTGCGTAGTGATGGCAATATGCAAATTTTCCAGACCCTTTTCTTCCAGGTATTTTTTTATATCATTGATAGAAAAATCAAGCTTGCGTAAATTAACAATTATCTCTAATTGAAAATACTGTTTTAGTGAATAGTAGCGGTAACCATTTTCGGCAATATATTCAGGTACCAGCAAATTATGCCGGTTATAAAATAAGAGAGCTTGTTTACTTATATTAAATAATGCTGCTAATTCACCAGCCGTAAATAATTCAGTTTTATTGATTCCCATGGCCATGCCTCCTGCAATCTGCTTGTTGACTGAATACCAAGTATATAGTTTATTATAGCATAAGATATTAAAAAGCAAATATAATTATATGGTTGACAAGGTGTTTAACTTAAAAGTAAAACGGTGCAAACCCGTACGATCCCGTCGCTGTAACAGCAAGTAAATTCAAGCGCTGCAGTCAGCAACTGCCTTGTTATGATTGCTATAGCCCTGCGAGAGATAGGCTGTAATCGTATGCCGCATCACTGATGTGGTATTTAGGCCTTTTCGCAGAGCGGGAAGGCTTTTGTATTTAAGAAAGGGTGGAGCAGGTGGCAGAAATAGTTATTTTTACTAATGTCGAAAGGCAGTTCCAAAGGTTGGAACAGGCCAGGAAAAATTTAAAAAATGACAATTTATTAACCAGCAACTGTAAAAGTGTGTTCTTTGGTAGTGAATCTTGCTGGAATAAAAATTATGAAAGCTTGATTGCTTCTGCCACAGTCGTTATTTTTTGTTGGCAGGGAGCCATATATCCTAACGATTTAAGTACAAAAAGTAAAATGTTTTTGCAGAGTCACAATGCGAAATTTGCCATGCTTTCGATTACCGAACCGGAACTTGATGACCAAAAAGGTTTTACAGAAACTGATCTGGAACTTATTCGCCAATACATTGCCTATAGTGGGCTTGAAAATTATAAACAATTATGGTTGTGGCTGCAAGCGGACTTTACCAGCGGCTTGCACCAATATAAAGGTCCGGCAACGTTGCCGTGGCACGGCATTTGTAATTTTTCAGGACCTTCCCCTTCGGCAGCTGCCCCAAAAGCAGTTATCGGTATTTTATTTTCGCGTGAAAATTGGATTTGGCAGGAAACAGTTTATTTACAAGAACTGGTTAAAGTAATTGAAGCAAAAGAGATGCAGGCTCTGCCAGTATTCTGCTTATGGAGTGACAATGAAACCCAAAACGCGCCCGGAGTATCCAAGGCGGTAAAACAATATTTTTATAAAGATGGCAGCTGCATTGTTGACGCAGTAATAAACACCTTTAAGGTAGGTTTGACGCAAAGTAGTTTAAACGAAAAAGATTTTTTGAAAAAACTTAACGTACCTGTTTTGCAAGGCTACAACCTACTGCGCGAATATGGTCAATGGTGGGACTCGTTTACCGGTATGGACCCTGTCGAACTATCGTGTAATGTGGTGCAGCCGGAATTTGATGGAGTGCTGCACGGTCTGCCACTTTCCAGTAAGGAAGTAGATGTTGAAGGAATCGCATTTTATGCGCCTATACAGGAACGGATAGAAAAGTTTGTAGCGAAGGTAGAAAAATGGGCTGTTTTGCACGCCAAAAATAATAGTGATAAAAAAATTGCAATCATTTTTCATAATTATCCGCCTACTAATGATAGCATCGGCAGTGCTCAAGGATTGGACTCGCCTGCCAGCGTAGCCGCTTTATTACAAAAAATGCAAGCTGACGGTTACCAAACAGGCTCACTGCCCCAAGATGGTCGCCAACTGATCGAAATGGTCGCCGCCGGGGTTACTAACGACAGACGGTTTTTGACTGAAACCCAGCTGAAAAAAGCTGTTGGGTCAGTTGCTAAAAAAGACTACTGTGACTGGTTTGAGCGCCAGGACCCTTTAGTGCAGGTTGAAATGGAACGCGAATGGGGCCCGGCTCCCGGAAATGTTTTTTATTATGACGATAAGCTGTTGATCCCCGGCATAGAAAGCGGGAATATTTATGTAGGCATGCAGCCGCCACGGGGGTTTGGCGAAGAACCTAGCAAAATAATCCATTCACCAGTCTGCCCGCCGCCACATCATTATCTGGCCTTCTATTGCTGGTTGCGTGATACATGGCAAGCTGATGCGGTTATCCACGTTGGTACGCACGGCTCCTTGGAATGGCTGCCTGGCAAAAATGCAGGTCTATCCTGCAAATGCTATCCTGATCTGGCTTTAGGCGATCTGCCTGATATTTATCCGTATTATGTGACTATAGTCGGGGAAGGTATTCAGGCCAAACGGAGAGGGTCGGCTTGCCTGATTGGGCATCTTAACCCGCCAAGCAGTCATGCCGATACTTATGAAGACCTGGCCGAGCTGGAAAAACTGCTGGACGAATATGCCCAGTTCAAAGTGGAGCACCCTGCCAGTGTTGGCATAGTAGAAGAGCAGATCATCAATAAAATTGCTGTAATGCATTTGGATGAAGATTTGCCACGTCAAGAACTTGATGCTGACAGCTACATTTTAAAGATCCATGCCTATGTGGAGCAGCTTAAACATATGCAGATCAGGACCGGATTGCATATTTTAGGAAAAGCACCTGAAGGTGAAGAACTGCTGGACTTTATTTTAGTTTTAACGCGGGTTGAAAATGGCTCTATACCCTCGTTGCCGCAAACTATTGCTGCTGCCTATGGTTTTGATTATTATGAGCTGGAAGCACGCAGCGGCGAAGCCTTGGAAAACGGTCAAAGCGGTGCTGCACTGATAGATAAAATATGGACTGACTGCAAAGCAGTTATACAGCATCTGCACGCTGCTGCTTTTAGTAAAGAAGGGCTTAATAGTCTTTTGGAAATTGAAACGGTTCAAGCGCTGTCTCTTAGTGAAGCTCAGCAGGAAAACCTAAAAATTACAGCGACATACATTTGTGATGTTATAGCACCTAACCTGGCAATGACCAGACAGGAGATAACAAATACTCTCAGAGCCTTAAACGGAGAGTACATCGAACCTGGGCCCGGTGGAGCACCTACCAGCGGTCGGGCTGATATTTTACCGACAGGACGCAACTTTTTTGGAGTTGACCCCAATAACCTGCCTACACCTGCGGCCTGGGAACTTGGAAAATTGCTGGCTGACCAGGTGATTACCCGCTACATCAGCGAAGAAAACAGCTACCCTGAAAGCATTGGCATCGTTTTATGGTCCGATTCCAATATGCGCAGCAACGGACAATGCATTGCCGAATTTTTATATTTGCTCGGCGTTAAACCAGTTTGGCAAAGAGGCAGCCAAAGGGTCATCGATTTAGAAATAATACCGCTGCCGGAACTGCAGAGACCGCGTATAGACATCATGGCCCGGATCAGCGGCTTATTTAGAGACTCGATGGCAGCAGCCGTAGAATTATTGGAACAAGCAGTCGAAATGGTTGCCGGGCTTGATGAAACAACAGAAGAAAATTTTGTCAAAAAACATATCCAAAGTGACGTAGAAGCCTTGCGCGGAGAAGGTTTGACGGCAGCAGAAGCCGTTAGCCAGGCATCTTACCGTATTTTCGGCTGTCCTCCGGGTGGTTATGGGGCAGGTGTAGCGCACCTTATCGAAGAAAAAAACTGGGAAACCATTGCTGACTTAGCTGATGTCTATGTACGCTGGGGCGCCCATGCCTATGGCAAAAATAACAACGGTGATTTTGTCCCGCAGTTGTTTCGCAGGCGTTTGAGTAATATAGATATCACTATCAAAAATATGGATAACCATGAAGTGCATTTACTCAATTCAGACGATTTCAACGCATACTGCGGCGGTATGAACGTAGCAGTACGCAGTATTCGCGGCAAAATGCCTAAATGCTATATTGGCGATAGCGCCGACAAAGCCCATACAGAAACAAAAAGCCTTGATGAAGAATTTCGCAGGATATTTAGAGGCGAATCCATGAACCCTAAATATTTGGAAGGAATGAAAAAACACGGCTACAAAGGCGCGTCTGATCTGGCGGCATTGGTGGCACATGCCTATGGTTGGGACGTTACCAGTTCGGTAATGGAAGACTGGATGTACGAAGGCTTTGCCGGAAAACTGGTTTTGGATGAAGACATGCGGCAATGGATGCAGGAAGTAAACCCATGGGCCCTGCAAAGAATAACCGAAAAGCTGTTAGAAGCAGAACAACGCCAGCTGTGGTCGCCGTTGCCTGAAACAAAAGCTGCCCTCGAAAAAATCTATCTTAATATTGAAGGTGAGCTGGAAGAAAAAAGTGATTTTTAAAGCTAAAATATTCCGGGCGCAGATCCATAAGCTATGCGGGGAATGGTCAAGAATATGAAAATGGTAAAAATGATGCTATGCGGTATCCTTTTAGTCTGGTCAGCAATATCTATGACTGGTTGTCATAACGAAAAAAACACAGCATTACCCTATGTAAATAAAAGTGTCAACTATCTGGGTTTAAAGGATATTGATGGCAATGCTATAACAAGTATCAAGGCCCCGCAAAAAATAGTATCACTGACCCTGCGCTCCGATGAGATACTGCTTGATTTGGTAGATAATGCCAACATTCGCGCATTAAGCAAATGGGCCGATGACCCGCTGATCTCGAATGTTGTTGAAAAATCCAAAAACGTATCGCAGCGGGCGGTAATTACCGAGGAAGCCATTATAGGGCTGGAGCCTGATCTGGTAATAGTATCCCAATCGCAGCCCTATGATCTGGTCCATCGACTACGAAGTCTTGATATACCAGTCTATGTGTGCCCCTTAGCCAAAACAGTACAAGATACCCAGGACATGATAACTGATCTGGGCAGATTATTGGGGCGCGAAGATGCCGCCACAAAAATGCGGGCTGATATGGATAGCGTAATAAACGAGATCCGGCAAAAGGTTGCCAAAATACCCGAAAGCGAACGGGTGACTGTATACCGTTTTTCGGTAAGCGGCGGTAATGGTGGTAAAAACAGTTATTATGACGATATTTGCCGGCTTGCGGGAGTCAAAAATGCAGCAGGTAAAATGCGATTTTGGGGAACGCAGCTGATGCCTAAAGAACAGGTAGTACAGATGGATCCTGATGTAATTTTTTTACCGACTTGGGACTACAGCGGCAAAATAAATTTAGAAGAATATAAAAAAGAGATCATTAACGATCCGGCTCTGCAAACCGTCAAAGCCATCCAAACGAAACGCTTGTATGTGATACCAGACAAACATATGCTGTCATCATCTCAATATATGGTGAAATGCATCAAAGATATTTATGAAGCCTGCTATGAATAACAGACTTAAAGCATATAGCTGATAAAAGCAAATCAGCAAATGACAGATATAAACAAAATATAGATGCATCAGGTGACGAGAGTCTTAATAGAGAAGTCAGGTTGAAAGCCTGCACGATCCCGTCGCTGTAATAGTGAGCAAATCCAAAATCATGTCACTGGAACTATCTGGGAAGGCTTGGAGGCGCGATGACCTAAAGTCAGAAGAACTGCCTGATGCTTGTTTTACTGCTGCGTGAGACAGCTAGGTAATATATTGGCCGTTATGGCTACTTAGTACCTTTTGACTTAGGCAAAAGGTACTATTTTTAATTGATTGCAAATAAAAGTAAACTACTGTACGACCATACGGAATGGGTACGGGAAATACCTTTATTTCAATAAATAAAAATAAATCGAAAGGAAGTTGAGTATGTTGAAAAAGAGTTCGACGAAGAGTGCGCTTATTACAGCACTTCTAACAAGCAATGTCATCTGGGGGGGTACTATAGTATATGCAGAAGAACCTAGTCAAGCTTTTACGCTTGATCCAATGGTCGTAACGGCACAAAGAATGGAAACACGGGATTTGGACACACCGGCAGCTATTGATGTTTTGACCGAAAGGACATTAAAGACAGCGGCGCAAAGACTGTTTTTGACGCTTTATCTTTTGTCACAGGTATTACAAATTTTTCTTATGGACCTGGTGGATTAGATTATGGTGCTATGGACAGCCGTGTAAATATTCGTGGTTTTGAACGGGGTGCATTGATTCTAGTAAACGGCGCTCCTATCAATTTGAATAGCAAGAATAGTCTTGATGGTATCATGGCTGATAATGTGGAACGGATTGAAGTGTTAAAAGGAGCCAGTTCAGTACTTTATGGCGCGGAAGCTTTTGGTGGTGTTGTGAACATCATTACCAAAAAAGGCGGTCCACAAAAAACAAGTGCCAGTGTCAGTGCCGGTAATATTGGTTATAGAAAATATTCTGGTTCATATACAAGTGAAAAAGCATCATTTTCTTACAGTAAACAGTTTTTTGGAGCGCAGGATAGAACCTCACCTAATAGAGAAGACCGTGGCTATTATAACGATAGAAGCAAAGGTAATAAAGCTAACTATGCAGTCAGCTTAAACCTGTCCGACAATCTAAATGCAAGCTTTATGCGCTCAGAAGCAGATTCTACCTATGGACAAGTAACATATAATCTTGCTAGTGAAAATGCTAATAAAGCAGCAACCAAAGATTATCACTATAAAGATGATAAAAATAGCTTTAATCTCTCTTATAATAATGAAGATTATGGTATAAAATCAGTGCTTTTCTATAATGATAGAGATCTATATGGGGAAACGAAAGACAGGTTGAATAATAAATACAGCCCGAATGGCAGTAATTATAAAGCCTATAACATTGGTTTGGACACCCAAAAAATATGGAAGCTTAGAAATGATAAAGACACATTATTATTGGGTGCGCTGGTGAGCAAAGATAAATACAAAGGCACATCAGAAGGGCAGAATACAGAACTAGTCGCAGACAGAGAAAACTATGCGCTATACGCCCAATATTCTTATCAGGTAAATCCAAAATTTACAACCATTTTGGGTGTGCGTGAACAAGTAATAGAAGATATGGTTAAAGACCAAAAAGTTTTCTTGCCGCAAATACAAACGCTTTACAAAGTAAGCGATAACAGTTCATGGTATATAAATGTCGGTAAGGCGTTTCAAATGCCTGCTTTATCAGACTCCATGAAAAAGGTCAGCGGGCAGTACGCTCCTGTCAGCGGTAAAAACCTCAAACCACAGGAAGGTTGGAATTACGAAACAGGTTACAAAATAATAAATCAGGCTAATTCCTGGAAGTTTGCTTTATATTATATGGACTTTAAAAATATGTTCGGTTGGGAAAAGGATAATGGAATAGATATTAGAGTTAACAAAGGGAAATTTAAAAATGTTGGTTTTGAAGCGGAATACGCAGCTATATTAAGCGATAAATTTAAATCAACAGTTGGATTTACCTGGTCTAACCCTAAAAATCAAGAAACAGCTGGCTCTGAATGGACGCAAACATATCCTAAATTCCAAGTGAATACGGCACTTAAATATTCTATCGATAAGTGGGATGCAAGTTTAGCTCTTAACTGGTTGACAAAACGTCTGGAAAACAGAGACGGTGGCATCAATCCCGATTTGATTAATTTAAATGCAGTTGTAAATTATAATGTTGATAAAAACAATTACTTTACATTAAACTTAAACAACATTCTCGACCGCCATAATGTTATTACAAATGGAGCTTGGGAATATTGGGATATGCCATTCAACTGGTCTATCACCTATAATCATACTTTCTAAGAAATATAATATTAGATAGTTATAATATACAACCAGCGAAGCCGATACTTAAAGTATGAAAATATTATTGATATTGCTATAACTGTTGAAATAAGTATATTTGAAAAATAATAAAAATACAGTAGAGTATGGGATGTATCTCCGCCTTTTTTGAAGATATTCCCCAATAAAAGTAAACTACTGTACTGCCATATGGAATGGGTGTGGGAAATACCTTTATTTCAATAGTAAAAATAAATCGAAAGGAAGTTGAGTATGTTGAAAAAGAGTTCGACAAAAAGGGCACTTATTACAGCATTTCTAACAAGCAATGTAATCTGGGGGGGCACTATGGCATATGCAGAAGAACCTAGTCAAGCTTTTACACTTGATCCAATGGTCGTAACAGCACAAAGATCAGAAACTAGGGATTTGGATACACCGGCAGCCACTACTGTTATTACAGCTAAGGTATTAAAAGATACTGGTGCAGTAAATGTTTTTGATGCTTTAGAACATACTATTGGTTTTAATAGTATGTCATATGGTCCAGCTGGACGTGAATATGGGATGTCTGCTGGTAGGACAATAGTTCGTGGTTTGGATAAAGGGACTCTAGTATTAGTAAATGGCGCTCCATTAAACTTATTAAATTATAATGGCTCTAGTGGGATTCCATTAGAAGCTGTTGAGAAGGTTGAAGTAATAAGAGGTGCTAATGCTGTCTTATATGGTTCTGAAGCATTAGCAGGCGTTATAAATATTATTACAAAAAATCCTGAGGGTGTACATGGTTCTAAAATAGCTGGGAGTATAGGTAATTACAATTCTGAATGGTCAGCAAATACTGATTTTGGTGTAGGCGCTATCTATGTCAAAAGACAATATGTCGACTCGGTAAATAGAACATCAAGAGATAATCTTTACGATAAAAGTAATGCAGCTGTACGACCGTACGGACTTGATAAAGGAAGTAACAATAGTTTCTATTTAATGAGCAAGGTTGGCAAGGATTTGGTGTTCAATTGGTCGTATAACGATTTGCAGGCAAATCGCCCCAGATTTAATGTAGATGGATCAAGATATATGCTTTATAAATATGATGATATTAGAAATAATATGAATTTAATATACGATAACAAAGAAAAACAATTTAAATCTATCTTGTCATATAATAAAAGACGAGCATATAGTGATAAATATGAGTATGCACCTAAGAAATTATCGTTAAGTGAACGTTATAATATGTACAGTATTAACTTTGATAATCAAAAAATTTGGAATTTACGTGATAACAAAGATACTTTGATTGCAGGATTAACATTAGCAAGAGAGCATTTTTATGATCCATCCACTGAAAATTCTAGTTTGAGGAAAAATGCCTTGCGTAATAGCGCCGCTCTGTATGGTGCATACACATATGCTTTTTCTAATACTTTTTCAACAACTTAGGTTTGCGTGAACATGTAATCAGTGACTATGCTACTTCTGAGAATGTATTGTTACCGCAGTTCCAAACATTATATAAAATAAATGATAATACATCTTGGTACATAAATGTCGGAAAATCTTTTCAAATGCCACCTATAAATCAATATTTTTCCAAAAAGAATGCTGATTTTAATTCTTTGAAACCGCAACAGGGATGGACATATGAAACTGGATTAAAGATCCTTGATGATAATAAGTCGTGGAAATTAAGTGTTTATCATATGGATATAAAGGATCAGTTCGTTTGGAAAAAGAATGCTGATAATACCGATTATATGTCAAATGGTGGCGACTTTAAAAATACCGGAGTGGAGGTTGAATTTGCTCAAGTTATTAATAAGGAATGGAAATATAAATTAGGACTTAGCTATTCTAAGCCTGAGAATAATGAAACTGGTTCTTGGGTACAGTCAAATAGCAGGATACAAGCTATAGCCGGAGTAAATTATCACAAAAATAAATTTAATGGAAATATGGACTTTTTATTTCTCGGTGATAGGGAGTTAAGTTATTATAAAATTAATGGAAAATATAATGATGTACCCAATCGTATACAATTAAACGCTACTTTCCGTTATACTCCTGATAAGAGACAATCCATAAGTCTTAGTCTATATAATATATTGGATAGAAAGAATTCTGTTAATAAATATGAAAATTTGGATTTACCGTTTAACTGGATGCTGGGATATGAGTATAGTTTCTAACGTCTGTGGTATGCAAATTTAAAGATATTCCCTAAAAACAGACCTGCCGTAAGGCAGGTCTGTTTTTAGGTTAAATAAAACCATTAAGACAGGATAAAGAAACGGATCAGTTAGCGTTATTTGATCCAAGTGACCCGTTCACGGGTTGCAAGTAATAGCTGCACGGCTGACAGGCTAATTTATACTCACTTGTGTGTGACCAGTAGTATTATAGGGATATGCCCGCTAAAAAAGAAAACCAGCAGCTAGGCTAGTTGTTGTTTATTATACATGTTTTTTACGAGACAGTCTTGAAAAAATATGTTAATATTGATATAACTTGATTTTAATTATTATAAACAGTCTTGTAAAAATAGGAATGCTATTTGTTGCGAAGTAGGCCATAAAATTAGAGAGAAGATCTAACGGTAAGTAGGAGTTTTTAGCTTGTCTGATTGCTTCACTATCTGGATTGGAGGCCGCGTGCTTATCTAAGCTGTATTTAGATAGCAGATACCTTTGCATAGTAAGGTGTGGAAGGCATCTTATAAATGTAAGTGAGGTAAAAGATCAAGTGAAAAAATTGTATGTTGCAGAAAAACCTGACCAAGCAGCGGCATTAGCTGCCTGTATGGGTGAGGCAGTAAAAAAGGATGGTTATTATCAGTCTGGTGACTGCTATATTGTATGGTTGTATGGACATGTTTTGGTGCATTATGATCCAAAGGAATATAGTGAGAAGTATGCAAAATGGTCTTTAGAAAACTTGCCTATTGTACCGGACAGATGGATGAAGAAAATTGGTTCAGGGAAAGCATATAAAAGGTCGGTTGATACTATCATGGAGTTATCAAAGTTAGCCGATATTATTGTTAATGCTGGAGATCCTGACCGCGAGGGTCAGCTTTTAGTTGATGAGGTATTGGAGTTTATTGGCAACAGTCTTCCTGTCAAAAGGATATATGTTAATGCTTTGGATGCAAAAAGTGTCAAGGAAGCGTTGGCTGTTGAAGAAGATAACAATGCTCCAAATAACAGGTGTCGTTACTATGCGGGGCTTGCGCGTGAGCGTTTGGACTGGCTTTATGGCTATAATGCTACCAGAAAGTTTACTCTGACAGCTAGGCTGAACGGTTATGATAAGGTGTTACACATTGGGCGTGTTAAGACGCCGACGCTGGCTTTAGTGGTACGAAGAAATCGGGAGATAGCTGCTTTTAGGCCTGTTAAGTATTATGTTTTTACTGCGTATTTTAGAAGAGATGACAGCCTTATGTTTCCTGCCGTATGGCAGCCAAAGAATTGTCCTGGTCGGGATGAGGCTGATAGAGTTGTAGATGCTACCTTTGCACGAGAGGTGGAGCAGAAGTTGAAAAACGGCGATGGCCGTGCTGTTGTGGTTTCTTCTGAAAGCAAATCTGAAAGCGAACCGGCACCGCTGCCGTTTTCGCTTTCAAAATTACAGCAGGTGGCAGGGGCTGTTTACAAATATTCACCTATGCACGTTTTAGAGTTGGCCCAGAAGCTGTATGAGAAAAAGCTTACAAGCTATCCACGCTCATCTTGCCGGTATTTACCTGAAAGTCAGCTCGGTGATGGGATAAAGATTATTGCCAATTTAAAAGTTGCCGGGGATCATGGGCTTTTTCTTGCTGCGGAGGGCGCAGATGCCGCTTTGAAAAGTCCTGCCTTTAATAATTCCAAAATTGATGCTCATCACGCGATAATTCCAACAACAGTGAGGGTTGATCTGTTGAAGCTGCCTGAAGATGAACGTAATTTATATGTTCTAATCTGCAAAAGTTATTTAGCGCAGTTTTATCCTGCTTATGCCTATGAACAGTCAACTGTGTTAATTGAAATGTGTGGTGAACAGTTTAAGGCTATAGGGAGACTTGTAATAAATAATGGCTGGCGCGAAGTGCTTACCTTGACTGAGGATAAAAAGAAAGATGAGCCGAAGAAGTTGCCGCAATTAGCTGAAGGCGACATGGTTATTCTCTCTGCGGCAAATATAGCCGATAGGATGACAAAGCCGCTGCCTGTACTGACTAAATCAACACTTGTAGGTTTGATGGAAAATATTCATAAAGTTGTTGATGATGCGCAGATCAAGAGGGCTTTGGCAGACAGTAATGGATTGGGAACTGATGCTACGAGAGCTGCTATTATTGAAGATCTTTTTAAGCAAGGGTATCTTCGTGAGGAAAAAGGCAGAATTTTTGCGACGGAGGCAGGTGAGATACTTGTTGATGTTTTGCCCAAAGCATTGACCGGGCCGGAGCAGACAGGACTTATGGAAGCTGCATTAGATGATATTGCCAATGGCAAGGTGACGTTGGAGGAATATATGTCAGCGCGCATAAGAGATATACATGAGCTTATGAATTTGGAAGCTAGCTTTACTGGTAAGTTTAAGGTTTATGGGTGCCCTGATTGTGGTAAGCCGCTGCGTCAGATAAATGGTAAGAAGTCAAAGTTTTGGGGCTGCACTGGTTGGAAAGATGGCTGTAAGGCTACTTTTAACGATAAAAATAACCAGCCTGTTTTTGGTCGCAGCTTGAAATAGTAACAGTTAAAATCAGCAAACGGAATGGCTGAAAAAAATAGGCCTTTCGTTTGCTTTGATTTTTTTGAGTTTATTATGTATAATAAGTTATACTTCATCTTTTACATTCGGGAAATTCACCAAATATTTATAGTATGTGGGAACAATTTCTGTATTTTTTAATAATCTGTGTCGGAAAGGAGTGATGAAACTGTGGGAATGCGGGGAAGGCCGACAATAGATAATCCAAATGAAAGACAGGTTTGCAGGTTAAAGATACACCTGTCGATTGAAGAAAAAAGTATTGTTGAAGATCAGATCCGAAGAATAAAAGAGCTATTTAATATAAAAAGATTGTCTATCTCAAAATATATTAAGACTATTTTGCCTTATATTACTAAAGAAAATTTGCCTGAACCGATTAGGGTTAGAGGAGCGAGAATAGGAACCTGGTCGTTTTATGCCAGCGAGTTTGAATGGGAAATGCTAAGTGCTAAAGCTGAGGCAATGGAAATGACGAAGAATGATTTGCTGATAAGAACAGCGTTGGCGGGGTTACAATATCCTGATTGGGGTAAGTTAGTAAAATAAGCCGTTAAGAATTCAGAAGAATTCTTAACGGCTTATTTGTTTTTCGTAAAGGAAGTGCTGCTTATTTTTTTAGCGTCGACTTAGGGGTTGAAGCGATATACACTATTAGTAAAGCTTCATTTTGTCGTAGAAGATATATTTTTATATTCAATATAGTTATCGATCATGTCATTTATTATTGATTCTGCTTCAGTAGGAGAAATGATTTTATTTTCTTTTGGAGTTTTGAAAGATGTGCCGTGCCTTCCGTATGATTTTGATGCATCGTAATTATTTGCTGTTTGAGTAAATTCTTTGAATTTACAAGGCTTTTCTATGTTTTCAGTAACTGATCCTTTGTAAATAATCTCAGAAATTATTGAACCATCTACATAAGGCCTGTCCTTTGATCGTTGACATGCGATATTTTCAGCATCTTCTTCTGAGTCAATTAAGGTAAGTAAAGCGAGTGCCTTGTTCAGGTTGAGCTGCGGATCAATATTTGGTTCTATATTAGCTCCTATAGTTATGTCACTAGTTACTATTAAGTTTATGATAGCTGGATTTTTATAAAGAGTGATATTTTTATCAGTGCCAGTTAATGAATAAAATATTTCTTTATAATCTAAATCAGGGAACATATTGAATGGTTCATCAAAGTTAATAGAATATTTTAATATTCCCTTTAATATATCAAGTGTTCGGTTTGTGATGGTCCGAACTTGATTTTGTGATGAAAAAGCCTTTTTTATGTCGGCTGAGGTATTTTCATCTTTCATATCTTGGTGTTGAACAAGTATTTCATTTTCGTAAGTATATATATTTAATTTGTTTGATGCAGAAAAAGTTTTGGCTTTTGAGATGTCAGAAAAGAAAGCATGTTGCAATTTGGAATTGCTGGTGTCAAGTATAATATTCCAACCAACCATATATTTCTGATGAAGTTTATTTTCCATATTTTTACCTCTTTCGATAATATTAATTTGTTTGTTTTTGCTTGAAGATTACATAGAGCACTTTATTTCAGCAGCCAGTCCAGAGCATTGATTTGCTTGATACTATTATGATCTATAATTGGGTCGTCATCTAATGTCAGCAGATATTAAGGTTATGGTCGGCGATATCGTAAAGCGGGGCCAGTTCGCACTGCAAAACATTTTTGGTACGGACGGTTAAGGCTACCTGGTAGTATTCGATGCCGTTTTCATTAGTTGCAATAAAATCTACTTTAGCAGCACCAACTTTACCTACGTTGACTTTGTAGTTGCGACGGCTTGTATCTCATCGAGAAAAATGTAGTTCATTTTATCCGGTGTCAGTCGTTCTGTAATGTATTCATTAAGTAATCTATAATCAAGCAATTTTTCTTATGCTAAATCCTCAAAATTTATATGGAGGATTTAATCTTTTTCTACACCGCCTTCTTTGAGGTAATTTTTATAAAGTTCAAATAAAGTTGATTTGCCGCAGCGTCTGATACCCGTTATGATTTTGATGACAGAGTTTTCCCTAAGGGCGATCAGCTTTTGCAGATAATCATTTCTTTCGATCATGGCAGACACCTTTTTCTTTATGTACAAATCATATCATAAAAATAGTAAAACGTCAGACTTTTTGATAATAAATGAAATTCAGCTCATTTCGTGCTGCCTGGTGAGTGGTAGATTTCACCGTTTGCCAAAGTGAAGGTTAGGCTATAGCCATTGTCGCTGCGTTGGTACTGGAATTGTTGCAGGTCGATATTTTGCATGCCAAGCTGGCGCATGGCTGCAATGTTTAGTGACTGCGGATATTTTTTGTTATGAGCGTAGTAATATTCCGTAAGAGAAGTGTCAAGCAAAACAGCCTGAGCTTTGATGTTTTTATCGTGCATTGATTTGGCTGCATGATCTGCACTTAATGTGGGCAGGGCAGTAAGCAGCAACAGTGTGACTAATATTGCGAGAAGTGTTTTTACGAGTGTCATTGGGTATCATCCTTATTTTGAGAGAATAACAGTAACAGTACTGCTGCTATGTCGTTGAGAAGATGTGAGCGCTGCGGATACATGGCTGCCGGAAGCGGTAGTACAGGGAAATGTTTTCATATTGACAACACATTCAGTAGTTCCCCAATAATGACCTTTTGAGCCAGCTTTTTGGGTGTAAGTGTTGTTGGTAACTGTACCAAGCGTTTGGCCTGTTATGCTGGCAGTGAAAGTTGCAGACCCACTCCAGCTACTGTCGGAAGGGTTAAATTTTGAACTGGCAATGACAGTCATTTGGGTATAGCTGCCGTTGGCTATGAAGTTGACGCTGTTGATGCCGGTTTGGATTTGGCACCCTCCCGCTTCTTCCTGAAGGCTGGAAGTCTTTAGTATAGGTAATTCTATGCGCGGGGCAGTTTCATTTTTATAGTAGATTTTGATGAGGCATTCCCGTTGGAAAAGGTAGTCTTTTTCGGGGTCGATAGTTTCTTCTCCAACTGTTAGGTCAGAATAAAAATCGGTTCCGTCGATGTCTGTTTTTTCGTGTTCGGATAAGTCGCTATAGCGTGTTTCTTCAACGAGTGCTGCTTGTGCTTTGGCGTGCTGTAAAGCCAGCGTTTTTATCAGGACGCTGTCATAAGCAGAGTAGGTTGAACTTGTTAGGTTTGCGGCAGTATAGGCAAGCAGGCTGAATATGCTGCAAACTATGACTGTGAGCACCAGCAGGCCGCTGCCACGACGCTTTTTTAGCATAGAAATCCTCCTTTGTAGTATAGGAATAGGCAATAGCTGCTTATATAGTAGGGGGCAAGAGCAATAGTGGTATTTTTAGGCAGCAATTTGCAGAAAATGGTGATAAGTGCGGCAAGTACGATTAAAGCATTGCCGGTTATGTGGATATAAAGGCACTCAGGAAACCCGGTGGCTGCACCTAAAAGGATATTTAAAGTTACATCGCCTGCTCCGTAAAGTTCTTTTTTTGTATAGTAGCGGATAGCTGCGAAATAAAAGCCATAGATAATGGCGCTGTAAAGCGCTCCAAGTGCAGATGATGCTGCATCTTGAAAATAGCAGAGCTGCCAGGTAAAGACCCAAAGGAGCCCGGTTATAATATCTTTATCAGCTATAAGCTGCTGCCTGTAATCAAGCCAGGCTATTTTAACCAGTAGTAGGATCAGACCCAGGTGATAGATAATAAGCATAGATTACTCCAGTCAGGATTTATAAAATATCCCACCTCGCAGCGAGGTGAGATATTAGTAAGTTTGGATAAGAGAGCCGGCGTTATTAAAAATGTTTAGATGTTGCTTCGTGGTCGCCGTTATCATCGGCGATAGAGGTTACTGTACGGGTAGTGGGATCAACGACATAGGGATTGTTCCAGGGGTCTACCATATTGGTGCCTTCTGTTGTTGATTCGCCGCCGCCGCGATTGGTTTGAAGGAAGTTTTTTGCTTTACCATCTACGGACTGGTCTGCCGTAAGGCCTGTTGCAAGCTCGTCGAGAGACGATGGCGGCGTGCCGTTGACGTTAAGCACTGTGTAAGAGGTTGCGGCTGTGGCAATGTTTTCCAAATCAGATTTCATTAAAGCGATTTTTGCTGAATCCTGAATGGGATAGTAGATCATAAATGTGCCCAGTGACAGCATGATAATGATAATAACGCCGATGGCGATTTCCTGAATAGAAAAGCCTTCACGCTTTTTGGCCGTGATGTTTTTTAAATGGTTTTTGAGTTTGTTTTTCATAGGTGCCTCCAATAAGTTTATTTTGCCAGCTCTCATAACCAAAGGTAAAATCAGTAATTTATCAGGACGCCAATATCGTCGCCCTTAAATTCCGAGGGGACGGATGCCCCGGAATTGTTAGTTTTATCTCCACCGTTTGACCAGACTGCAAATTGCGCAGCCTCTGTAGTGTAGGCATAATTAAGTAGAGTGCCGTTGCTGTCTTTTAGTTTGAAGTCGTTAAGCCAAGGGCCGTAGCTGCCTTTTGGCTCGGTCAGGTCAGCAAGGCTTGCCGGATAGGCGCCGGTGTCGAACTTGTATTGCGATACTGCTGTCGCCACTGCTCCGACAAGCGCCTTGTTGGCAGAGTGATGTCCCATATCGGTATAGGAGCTGCCTATTGGTAAGATGGCGCAGGACAGGAGAATAATCAGCATAACTGCGAAAGTGGTTTCTATTACTGAAAATGCAGGCCTTTTTTGCATATTAACCTCCGGGCATTTGTGTTAGCAGATTGGTTGCCGGCATAATGCTCATGTAGTAGAATGTGAGGATTAGAGCAACCAATGGCAGTAGTGCCGCTATCGTAAGGCGGCTTTCGGCTTTTTTTGCCAGTAGCCGTAGGTTGGCTTCGTGGACTTGGGCTGCCTGCTTTAGCATTTGGTCAAGCCGGGAAGTGTTTTCACCGGAATTGATGAAGCTAATGGTTTTAGGGTGAATAATTTTTTCTGTATTGATGCTTTGAAAGGCTTTAGTTATATCCATGCCGTTACTCATAGCAGCAGCAGCTTTTTCAAGTTGCCTTGACATGACCGGTGAGGCAACCATTTGCGCGATCAGTTCGGTAGCTCTTTTTATATCAAGTCCGGAAGCGACTAATACGGAAAGGTTTTGTGAAAATGCCTGTTGCAGCTGGGTGTAATAAAGTTGCCCGAAAACAGGTGTTTTTAAGAGGATTTTATCGACTACGCAAGGATTTCTATCTGTGAAGTGCTTGTAAAGCTTACAGAGCAGAATTGTGGCTAATAGCAGTAGTACGATGTTTTCAGTCAAAAAATTGACGGAACGGGAGAAGAAAGTGATCAAAGTGGGTAGTTCAATATTGTTTTTTTGGTAAAGTGCTTCATATTTGGGGATGGCGAATTTGGCGAAGGCGATGCAACCGAAAAACATAATGATAAAACCCATTTTGGGGGTGCGTAGCGCGTCGTCGATTTTTTCCTGCACTTCTGCCTGTTGCCAGTAGTTTTCGGCCAGATTGGCGAAAACCTTTTCCAGTTGGGCACTCATTTCACCTGCCTTTATCGACGGAGCAACGGAATGGTCAAAGATTTTCTGTTTATAAAATGCAGTTGAAATATCACTACCGCGTATGAGGTCACGTTCAATGTCTTTTAAAGCGGCTTGCAGGTGTTTGTTGCTTTGATAGTTGGCTGTAGCTGCCAGTGCCTGGTTGATTGGTACTGAACCGCTGGTGTAAGCAGAAAGCTCACTGAAAAGGGAGAATAGTTCAAACTTAGATGGTTTAGTGAAAAAATAGATGATTTGTTCAATAAATGGTATTTTCATGGCGTTACCGTCCTTTTGGCAGTTCATCGTCCATGGTCAGCCTTCTTAATAAATTGGGCAGGCTTACTTGACCGGCGATTACTAAATCAAGGCCTTTATCCCATAAAGAGCGGAATGGGATTTTTTGCGACCGCAGGAATATTTCAGATTCTACCAGACCTCGTTCATGCGAGAAAAAGTCTCGAACAGTGTTATTGAACTGCACTGATTCAAAAACCGGTAAGCGACTTTTGATACCAGTATGGTTGCATTTTGAGCAGCCTTCGCTATGATAGAGCTGGATTTTGGCAATGCGTTTCAAATCTTCCGAGCGAAGCATAGCAAGTTCTTGGTTGCTTGGGGTATAGCTTTGTCGGCAGTGTGGGCAAAGCTGTTCTAATAGACGTTGTGCAAGGATGCAAACTACCTGGCTAAGGAAAGAACGTCTATGGATACCGAAGGTTATCATACGTTCAATAGACTCAATAGCGCCGGTTGTATGCAGCGTGGTGAGGATTAAATGCCCGGATTGTGAAGCCCGTACTGCGGAAAGAGCTGTAATTTGGTCGCGAATTTCGCCAAGCAGGATTACATCAGGATCTTGCCTCAATGAGGCGCGCATACCTACTTCCCAGTCAAGGTTTGCTTTGGGGTTGTCAGGAACGCTTTTGATCTGTACCTGGCAAGTACCGGGAATCTTTTGCTCAACGGGGTTCTCAAGAGAAAAGATAGTACGCTCATAGGGGTCTATTTCACGTAGACAGGCATAAAGGGTTGTGCTTTTACCTTCGCCTGTGGGGCCGGTCATTATAATCATTCCTGATGGTTTTTGGCAGAGTTGTTTGAGTAATGCTTCATCTTCAGGAGCGCAGCGGATATCTTCAATTCTTTTTAGCAGGTTGTTGCTGTCGAAAACACGAATTACTGATTTTTCACCGAAAACAGCAGGCGTAGTGCTGACGCGAAAATCCAGTCCGTATTTAGAAAAAGCTCCATCGCCTGGAATGTTGCGGTTGCCAATATCTATCGGCGGCTCGCAGCGCCCTTTGATGACATTAATTACTAAGTGATGATATTGCTGTTTTATTTGGATCTCGCTGATAGTTTTCATAGCGCCATTGACGCGAAACTGCAAAAGTGATTCGCCTGGCTGCGCTGTAAGATGGATGTCACTGGCGTTCATATTGATAGCTGTTTGAAGGATTTTGTCCAGCAGCGCTGACTGTTCAGATGATGGCAATTCACTGATATTGCTGCTATTTGCAGCAAATGATTCCTTCTGACTGGCAAGTGTCATATTATAGAATTTTTCAAATGCCGGCCGAAAGTTATTGAGGTCGGCATAATAGACTGCCAGTTCTTTAAACCTGACCGGGCATTGCCTGGTAACTAATTCGGTCAGATAGGGTATATCAGAGAAGTTATCAAGCCTGCTTGTTGCGACAGAAAGCCTTTCACCGTCAAAGGCGATTGGTAGCAGGGAACGGCTTATAGCCAGTTCATTTTCAATCATCAGCAGGATTTCTTTTGGTATGGATAGGCTTGCAAGCTCGCCTTCATAAAAGTGTAGTGAATCTTTAATAGATGCAAGCATATTACGCACCTCTTAAACTGTTGCTATATTCTTGCTTGAGATAGTTATTGACAAGTGGCTCCAGCTCATGCAGGCGAGTTTTTATTTCTTTGATCTCCTGCTCTTTAGCCTTGATTTGGGCACGCAGAACGGATTTGTCTTTTTCAGAACTGCCTGATTTAGCGTGGAGTTTGTTAAGTTCTGTTTCTTTTTGCGTTAGAGTTTTTTGCAGTTTAGCGTTCTTTGCTTCCAGTTCAGCAGTACGGCCTTTAAAGCGTTGCAGTTCCTGTTCTAGCTCGGTATCGGCAGGTTTGAATTTGATTGTAGGGATACCGTTTTCGTCTTTGATAATTTCGGGTGTTATAGCTATGCATATTTCAGTGTTTTTCTTTTCTTTCGCGGAGCGCCTAAATAGAGAACCTAACAGTGGCAGGTCACCTAAGATTGGCAGTTTGGTGATGTTTTTAATTTCTTCTTCTTTGAGCAGACCTGCGATTACAAGTGTTTCACCTGATTTGAGCCGTACCTGGGTTTTCAGCTTGCGGGTTGATACCTGCGGGGCGGAATTATTACCTGATTCTATCCATTTGGTGATCGTAGATACTTCTGGTTCAAGTGAGAGAGTGATAAGCCCTTTTTGCAGGTCGTTGATGCGTGGTGTAACTTTTAAATTGACGCCGACGTCTTTAAATTCTACGGAATTAGTAACGTCATTGGAGGTGCCGCTAGAGGAAGTTGAGGTAAAGACCGGCACTTCGTCGCCCATAAGGACATTGCCTTCACGGCCATTGGCTACTACTATTTGTGGACAGGCAATGACTTTGCCTTTTGAAAGGGTTTCTTCCTGACTTGATAAAATAGTGTACTTGATGCCGTTTTGTCCATTGACATAAGAAGAAAGATCAAAGTCAAAACCAACGTCGCTACTTTTTCCGCGTGAGATTTCTAAAAAGGCGGCTTTGACGCTGATTTGTTGTACTGGCTTGTCGATATTTGCAATATAGTCAGCGGTTTTGAGCTGCTGGGAAGTTGAGGTATCAACGGTGATTGTTCCGCTGTCGGGATTAGTAAAGATTTTTTCTGAAGGGATAAAAAGGGCGAGTTGGCTTTTTAAATAATCAAGGTCAACGTATTTGACTTCGTATGATACGACGTTGGACATATTTTTGGCAGGAGAAATGAGGATGGTGCCATTTTCTTTTTGGTAGCTGAAGCCGTGTGTTACTGACAGCAGCTGAAGAATGTCGTCAATGGTTTTATCGGTGAGGGTCAGTGAAACGCTGCCGTCGAGATCACCGTTGACGATGATGTTGGTATTTGCCCGGTAGCCTAGAGAAAGCAAGCTGTCTTTTAAAGGTGCGTCCTGCATATCTATGTCAAATCGTTCGGATGCGTGTAGTAGTTGCATTGGTGCTGTTGCCAGCAGGCATACTGCCCAAAAGGTTGTAAGCAAGCGTTTGATATTCATTATCTGCTCCTTATATAAGAATAGTGATTTCCGCTGACGGTTACGCCGTTAGCAGTGATATTATCGACGTGCCCCAGTTCGCTGCTGGTATTTTTTCTGACCGTGATTGTTTTGCTGTTGATACGCATGATAGCAACGTCTGGCGGCAGTACGCCCAAAACTTTGATTTTCCCTGACGCATCAGGCAGCGATGGTATTGGAATTCCGTTTAGGTTACCGACCAGGGATGAACTGTTGACGAAACTTTTACTGAAGGCTGCGCCTGACAGCGGGGCAGGCTGCTGCCGTAAGGGGACTTTTAGCTCACATACCGTTGAATCTATTAGTAGCGGCGAAATAGGCGTTATGATACTTGGCGGTGCCGGGGCTAAGGTTTGGTGCAGGTAATGCAGCGTGCAGGAGAGGGCGGAGCCAAGGATTACTGATATGCAGATAGCCAGTTGCTTTACGGGTTTGGTAATATTTATCGCCATATTTACTTGTTCCCTTTCTGTTCGTAATAAAGGATATAGCTGATTTTGGCTGTAAGCAGCGGCTGTTTTTGCTGCAATGTTACTGCGTCCAGTGCAAGAAGCTTTGGATAGTTTTCTAAAATGGCAAGGCTGCCTATTACTTCGTTCCAGTTGCCGCTTATGGTGATAGTAGATGGTGTGCCGGTAAAGGCGGTTTTGCCTTTAATAGCGGTACGGCTATTACTACGAATATCTTCAACGGTTATTTTTCGTTGGCCAAGTTTTTGAAGCAGCAGGTTTTTTTCTGCCTCAAGATCAGCTTGACTGATAAGTTTTGGCAGGCGGGCAAGTTTTCGCGCAGAATCATTTTCGCTAAATAACTGTAGCCAGCGCAGGGTATCTGTATTTTCTATATGCTTGATACGCATTTGTGTTATTGCCTGCGAAAGGAAATAATAAGCAGCAGCGTTGATGACTAGCAGCAGGATTATAGCGAAAAGGTACATCTGTAATTTCCTTACTGCGGTGGGATCGAGTTTTTTCAGGAAGATAAAATAGTTCATTATCTGTTCTCCTTACTTCTGGCAGTAATAGTGAATTCGGTATTTTTACTGCGCTGGCTGCGTGCTTGTTCAAGTATAGGGTTCATGTAATTATCAAAATGTAGGGCATCGACGAATTTATAAACTGGTTCTACGGTCAGGGCTTCGCCTGTTATGGTTAGGCCTTTTGCTGTAATAGTGATGCTTTTGACGTATATTTCCTCCTGCATGGATTCCAGAACAGTGTTTATGACAGCAGTAGGGCTGATACTGTTTTTTTTGACTTTGGTATAGTTGCTGTTTGCAGTGATAAGCTGGCTGTTGACTGCTTTAGCTGCGTTAAATTCGTTTTTTACAGTTTCCGTTAGTTCGGTTTTATATATTTGGGAGGCTGTATAGAGGATCGCGCCTTGAGTTATAAAACCGGCAAAAAGCAAAATAGTAAGGAAAAGCAGAAACAGTTGTATGCAGTTTTTAAATCTTAGAAGATATTGCTGACGTACTGTTTCCTTGCTTAAAAAGTTTTTGATAGGCATTTCTAAGGACAGCTCCCTTCTGCATTTGAAGATTTTTGAGCAGCAAGCCCTGTGCTGCCAGATATTCGGAGTTCACTGCAAGCTCGCAACCGGGAAGATTTGGAATCGGCGTGATTTCAAGTTCAGTTAGTTCCAGTTCTGTGTCGGCTGTATAGATTGTTTTTTCAGGCGTAGGCGTAAAATGCGTGCGAGCCATTTCCCGGAAAATAATCAGGTCTGAATAATTAAAAGCGCCGCTGCCTTTATAAGTAATGCAGCCCAACTCATTACTTAAAAGCATGGAGCCATTTTTGCGGATATGCACTATTTCAGCCGAATTAGGAAATGCCCACTGCAAATAACGAATCAGGCTAAGCGGCTGCGGTTCAATATAGATAAGGGCGATACCTGTTTTTTGAGTGGCTTCGACAAGCAGCCTGACAGTTTTTCGTTCGGCAAAGGCAAGCGTGACGTAAGCTGTGTGCTGGTCTGATTTCTGATCTACCAGATAGGGAAGATATTCATTCTTGTCCAGTTCTTCTGGCAGGTATTTCAGAAGCCAATCATTAGCTAACTCGTTTGGAGGTTCGGGAATATCAAGCAGCGGTATTTTTTCGCATTTCCAAGTGAGCATGGCTAAAGGCAGGGTACAATACCAGATGTCAGAATATAAGTCCAGCCCAGCTGAGATGTCTGTTAAGACAGTTTCTAAGGAGTGTTGGTCGTTAGAAAGAAGATGTGGAGTTATGCTTTCAAAAACTATCTGATTTGTTATGACAAGGGAATCTTTAGTGGTTTTGCCGCGAATAATACAGCTTTGGGTGTCATCAAAAGTTAAGCAGGTAATCATATAAGTTCTCCTAACTATTTGTTGTAGAGTATCAGCGGGTCGGAGTATTGGCCATTTTTCCAGTATTCAACGTGCAGGTGTGGGCCTGTGACGTTGCCTGTCGCTCCTGCAGCGGCAATAATTTCACCACCTTTAACCGTATCACCGTAATTACAGAGAAGCTGCGAGCAATGGGCATAAAGGGTGTATTGGTCATCGGTATGCCTGATTATTACTGTGTTGCCGTAGCCTCCCCATGGTGCGGAGTAGACTATAGTGCCATCCATGAGCGCTGTTATGGTATCTCCGTAGCTATAGCCTAGATCCAACCCGGTATGAAATTTCCATGCCCCTGACAGTGGGTGGACACGCCAGCCGAAGGCGCTGGTTATTTCCAGCGCTTTGCAGGGTAAAGGGATAAGGAAGCAGCAAATTATAAGTATTGTGATGTAAGTGCTTTTCATAGTTCTTCGCTCCTGAAGGTGAAAACTGCATGTAAGCGGTATTTGATGAAGCTTATTGGGATCGACCCATAATAGCGTCCGTCAAAGCTGCTCTGCGAAGGGGTGAGCGGTAAGATATAGTCTGTCGGAATGGTGTGCTCGCCAGGGAGTTGCTGTGGTAAAGGGATGCCGGTAGAGGTTGATTTAAGTATCGGTCCAAAGGGCAGTCCGTTGAGTAGTAGCGTGCCGCTACTACTTTCGTATGTATCGCCTGGCAGGCCGTAGACTATTTTTATGAAGCTGTAGCCTTTTGGGAGTATGTGGTAATTGCCTGCATATAGGCCCAGCTTGCCTTCCTGGGAAATTTCAACTATATCGCCGCGCTGTAGAACTTTTCCCTTTATAGGTTCGCGAAAGTATATACCAACTGGCAGCGAAGCTGTGTAGTTGATTATAAAGTGCGGTGATATTACCTTTGTAAAAGTGGGGAGCAGTAAGATAAGCGCAACGAACAGCCACGTCCAGAGCGGTAGCATTTTAAATGCTTTAAAAGTACTTTTTAACTGCATCTGTAAGTCCTTTACTGGCCAGCCATGCTTTGGCAAAGTTTGCGGCTCCATGTTTGGTAAAAATTTTCAGGGCTGTTTTTTGATCTTCAGAAGTTGATGAACCTGTCCAGGCGAGGCCTGTTTCCTGCAAAGCCAAGCTATATAGACGGCTGCCGGAAGGGTTTTTAAAATAGTATTCTTGCTTGGCCTGCGCACGGGAGAGGATATCTGTTTCTGTTTCGTTTAAGCCAAAAGCGTGGTATATTTTTGCAACTTTGGGGTTTGACGCATTGGGGTTGGGCAGGAAAATCTTAGAATAGCAGGCCTGGCGTATAGCCGGAAGTATGGGGCTATTTTCGATTTCTTCTATGCTTTGCGATGCGAATACGATAAAGGCATTTTTCTTGCGCAGCGTGCGCAGCCAGTCATCTATTTTTGCAGTGAAGTTTTTAGACTTGAAGAACAACCAGCATTCGTCAAGGACAAAAAGGGTAGGTGCGCCATTAAGTCTATCTGTTTCAAGCCTGTGAAACAGATAGCTTAGGACGTGGGGGCAAACTGCCTTTATTTTCATAAGCCGACCCATTTCAAAGGACTGCCAGTTTCCGTAGGCAAGAGAATCGTTATCGGCGTCAAGGATAGTGCCGTACATACCTTTTACAGTAAATTGACTGAAGGTTTCCCGTAGCCTGATGTCTTGCAGGTTTATCAATAGACCTGTCATGGTGCGCTGCCTTACAGGAGCACTGGATAGTGACGTAAGAGCGCTGAAGATTGTGTTTTTTATATCGGCGGTCAAGGTGATACCTTCGGCATCTAAAATGTCGCAGAGCCATTCATGCGCCCAGATCAGTTCCGCTTCGATATTGATGCGAGCCAGCGGTTGAAAGGATAGGCTACTATCTTCGCTGCCAAGGTCATAAAATTCGCCGCCTACACCGTAGGTTAGGACTCGGCTGGAGGCATCTTTATCGAAGATATAAATCTGCGCGTCAGGGTATGATCTGAACTGTGCTGCAATCAGCGCAAGATGTGTTGATTTACCTGCGCCGGTGGGCCCAATCATCATAGTATGTCCGACATCGCCATAGTGCAGATCGAGCCGGAATGGTGTGTTGCCAGAGGTATGGGCGTAGATTAGAGGATAGTTATTTAGATGTTGGTTCCAGCTTTTCCCGGCCCAAACTGCACTAAGTGGTAAAAGATGCGTTAGGCCAAGACTGTAATATAGCGGGTGCCTGACGTTGTAGGCCGGGTGGCCGGGCAGGCTGCCCAGCCATGCTTCCAGGCAGTTGAGATTTTCGTCGAAGGCAATAAATCCGAGCGAATGGATTGTTTTAACGACTTGCTTGACTTTCATTTCAAGGGCGTCCTGGTCGTTGTCGGTAAGAACGACGCAAAGGGTGAAATAACCTTCGGATGCGTCATCATTGGCTATACAGTCGATGTTCAGTTCGCAGTCATCTTGTTTTATAGCTGCACCGCGATCTTCAAGGCCGCTGTCACGTCCTTCACTGGCTATCTGCCTTAAATAACTACCGGCAGTAGATCGGCCACTAAAAAAAGTCTTGCGGTATTTTTCAAGTTCTTCAAGAGCAGTTTGCTTGTCGAGCGCTATATAGCGGCTGCACCAGCGATAATCTATGTTGAGCCGGTTGAGGCTGTCAAGGTAGCCTGGCATTGTACTGGCAGGAAAAGCTTTGATGCCAATAACCCGCAGATATTTATTACCTAGCTTTGGTTCATAACCACCGGTAATGGGGGTATCAGAAAGGATTTCATCGATATATAGTGGGCAGCAGTTATAGGTGCGGGGTGAGGCGATTTTTAAATGAGGGTACAGGCTGATGCAGCTGTGTAGGTAGGTAAGTAGTTCGCTGTCTTGCAGCAATTCGATACTGGCAAAAGTTGTGTGCAAAATTTTGACTGCGACAGAGAGCTGGTCTTTGAAATTGGCAAGATGTTTTTTGTAGTTTTTAGATAGATCTTTGACGCTGACTTCTGTTCGGGTCAAAAATAGATCAAGGATTTTTATGTGAGTATCAGGTGGAGGCAGATAATTAAATGTCATAAAGTAGTTGCTTTCATAGTAGTCGCCGGAGTTAAAGAGCGCTCTGCGTTCGTCGTCGATCATCTGACAGACCGGGTCAGGAAAGTGGCGCTTTGGACAGGTTACAGTTTTGTTCCGCTGCGATTCAAAGTTGACTACCCATTCACCACTGAAATGGCGCAGCACGTTATTGATCCTGCCCATGACATTCATTAGCTCGATATCTGTGGAGCTGTCAAGATCAGGCCCTCGGTATTGGATAACGGACATCAGGCTGCCGTCTTTCAGTAATATGATGTTAGAGGTCAACAGATGATGCCATTGCAGGACATCACTAAGACGGTCTTTCTTTTGGCGTCGTTCATTTAAAAAACTCAAATTATCACAGCCTTTCAAACACCATAATAGTCTTTTCTGTTGATATGCCTTTTCAGGCAATCTATAAATTGAGCATCCCATTTCGTTATCCTGCGGCACAAGCAATGGAAAATGAGATTGAGCGGCAGCAACCAGGGGTTTTCGAGGCTGAAACAGAAGATTGCGGCCAAAGCGCTATTGAATATGGCAAGTTCACGGGGGACTCCCAACATGAGGACTTTTTCGGTTACTGATCTGAATACTGGCAGTTCAAATCCTTCGGGTTTTTCCATAGAGTTCACCTACAATCTATTGAAGATAAATTCACCGCTAGCGGTTACTTCGTCGGAAATGGCTATTATGTCTTTTATGGTTTGATTAGTGTCAAGAAATACGGCAATGTTGATTGCTTCCGATACTTCGCGTGGATCGACGTGCTTTAGTTCTTCTCCGAGATAACGCACCAGCTTTTTTAGGCCTTTTTGGGCGCTGTCGGCGTGAATTGTTGTGAAACCGCCAGGGTGCCCGCTGTTAAAAGCTTTTAACAGTCCCAGAGCCGTTGCTCCGTCACGGGTTTCACCGATAACTATACGTTCAGGGTTACAGCGCATACATTCGCGCAGGATACTTCCGGTATCGAATATGCCGTGTGTCAGAAACCGTGATGTATTGGCTGATGGAGATACCAGTTCTTCGGAATCTTCAATCAAAATTATCCGTGGGTCCGGTTTTTGGCTTTGGCTGCATATTTCATTTAAGAAGGCATTACCGAAGGTGGTTTTTCCTGAACCCGTACCGCCGACGATCAGAAGATTTTCTTTGTTGAGAGCTGCTTGCTGAAGTCGCTTTAGCTGGCTGGCTGTTAATTGGTCATTATTTTTGTAGTCGTCCAGTTTCAGGTTAAGAATGGTTGGGATACGAATGACGATAACAGGCCCTTCACTTATAGGTGGGATAATACTTTGAAATCTGAACCCGGTTCCGGGAAGATTGGCGGATAAAAAAGGTTGATCGCTGTTGGAAACTGTGTCACAAGCCATAGCCACTGTGTTTATTACGCGCATACGGTCGTCTGGAGCAACGGTAATGCCAGTGAACACAGTTCCCTGGCGCAGCTTTTTTACCCAAAGCTTGCCGTCGGGATTGATCATTACGTCAGTTACTGTACCGTCAGTAAAAAGCTGTAGGATGTCACTGCCAAGTGCAGTATTGAGTGAATCTAATACACGCTGTTTAAATTCATCTATATTAGGCATTAGCGGGAACCTTCCATGTCTGATTGGGTTTTGGTTGATTTTTCATATAGCTCGCGTCCAATAAGTTCCCATTCAATATAGTTATCACAATTAGGGTTCAGAAGGTTGGGCTTGGCTTGGGCAAGGCAGCCGAGTAAAACGGCTATATCTACTTCCAGTAAGCCCAGTTTGTCTAATGTAGAGCCTTTTTGCATAATGGCGTGTTCTCGTGCTTTGCGTATTTTTTTGTTCAAAGTTAGCTTGCGTTTAAGAGCTTTTGCTTTCAGTTCGGCCATTTTTTTCTGATCTTCAAGCTCAATTTGCCTGACAAGTTCGCGAAGCTCTGTAAGGCTATCGTCTTTGGTGGGCAATGGTATCACCTGTTTCTTTTGCGTATTTTAAAAGCATTTATTAGTCTTTAAAAGCTTATGAAATCACAGTAAATCAATGTCCGTTTTAATGCGGATGAATTCATCTGTATTTATAGCAGCAAAAGTATTGTTAACGCTGTCATGCGGAGCGCCAATAAGGGTATCTGAAACTGTCGGTGCGTTGATTTTCTGATAGCGCTGTTGAAAATTTATATCGTCAAAGTAGAAATTTTTATTTGTCAGTAGCGGTTTAAATCCGGCAATCATAACTATTTCCTTTGTGTATGGCAGTAGTGATACTTCGCCGGGAGTGAGCAGCGGCCGCTGTACGAGAGCGGTGGAGTAGTTAATTTTAGAAAAAAAGCGGAAGCCGCTCCAGCTTTCGTTGATGACTTTAACTGTTGTTGTGCCCAAGGCTTTTGATATTTCCGTGGGGGTGTGGGTATCATTAGGGGCATAAAAAATGCGGATATGACAATTGTCGATTATTGAATTGTCTTTGCCATAGATTTTGTTGAGCTGGTTGATGGATTGGACGACTATGAACGCTTTTAAGCCATAGCCTGCAATAAAGGCAAATGCTTTTTCCAGATTTTCCAGCTTACCAAAAGCGGGAAATTCGTCTAACAGTAGCAGCAGGCGGTGTTTATTACTTTCGACTTTTTGACCGTTTTGAAATTCCATTTTTCCGATCAGTCTTGTTGACACAAGGCTGACTATGATGCGTAAGAGCGGCATTAGTCTTACAAGGTCAGATGGAGGGATTACCATATAAAGACTGACTGGATTTTCGTAGTTGATTAGATCCTCGATAAAAAAATCGGAATATGATGTATTGCGGGCAACGATTGGGTCGCGGTAAAGTGACAGCTTAACTATGGCGCTTGAAAGTACGCCGGAGCGTTCTTTCTCAGCTTTATTGAGCATTTCCATAGCGGCAGAAGCAACGATTGGGTGTGTGAGATAATCGCGGGGATTTGTCTGATGGGTAATGCCATAAAGTTGAGAGAGAACATTGTCGCCGGGCAGGATGTGCGGAGCAGCGAGCATATCTTCCTGAAGAACATCTGTAAAAGGTTTGCTTGTTGATGTAAGAAATAAAATCAGGTCGTTGAGAGTAGCGGTTTCATCGTCCAGACGTTTTAGATAAGCGATACATAAAATTGCCCCTGTCATAAAGCCCAGGCCTGCCTGTATCCAGTGATCATCATGGCCGTTGCCGTCAGGGTCTAAAAGGAGCTGTGCTATGTTTTGAGCATCTTGAACTTCTTTAGGAGTACCAAGGCGTACTTCACAGAAGGGATTGAATTTACAGGTAAGATCAGTGGCATCGGAAGGATTGAAATGTAGACATTTTTGTTTGAGTATTGTTTGACGGAATCCGGCAGTTATGCCCCAGTTTTCTCCTTTTATATCCATAACCAGTACGCTGCCTGTCCATGATAGAAGTGTAGGGATAATAAGGCTGATTCCTTTACCTGACCTTGTTGGCGCCATGACCATTAAGTGCTCAGGCCCGTTATGCCGCAGGTATTGACCAGCGTCTGTTATGCCAATAAACACGCCTTCGCCTTTTTCATCAGGCTTTGGCAGTAGTTTGGCTGCTACTAATTCCTGTTCAGCAGTCAGCCAGGCGGCTGTGCCGTGGGAAGTCAGCGGTTTTGGACGGTAAGATAGCCACATCAGCGGTGGCAGTGCTATGAGCCAGACATAGTACAAGGGGAAGATGGCGTCGGAAAGCTTTTCAGGCTCATATTCGCTGTAGGCATTTAGCCAAAAAAAATACGCGAAAGGTTCGTAAAGAGTCCAGGTGTCAAAGTTATATAACTCATGGCCAAGGATCGGATGATAATTTACAGTGTCAGCGAAGGTCTGTGTAGCTGCCCAAATACTGATTATTGACGCGCTAGTAAATACAAGAACTGATAAAATACGCTTAGTTTTAATTACGTTATTCATTGGTATATGGAGCTAACACAAGGTCTTTGTGGACTAAAATATTAAGGAGATGTCCAGGACGTATTTTAAGAGTAGGCTGGCGATTGAGATTTTTGCGTGTGAGCTCGTTCCCCACCTGCAAGGTAGCTTCTGCTGCACCTCTGCCTGCTTCTGACCTATAGCTGTCATCGTCGCTGCCAGCGCTGGTCGTAGCTACGGCTACTGCGGACATAAGCGAAGATAGCAGGATGCCGCGCAGCATATCAGGCGAATGGTTATCAACACGGTCGCGCAAGCCGGAATATCCTTCAAGATCAGTTCCCTGCATATTTTCAATGTTTAGGCTCTGACCGTTGGGTAGTAGCAAACGCTGCCAAATCAACAGTACCCTGTACTGACCAAAAACGATTTTACTGTCGTATGTACCAATCAGTTTTGTTCCCTGCGGTAGCAGCAGATGATTGCCTGTTGCAGAATCGTAAATGTTTTCTGTAAGCTGGCCTGTTATACTTCCGGGAAGATCTGTATTGATACCAGTAATTAAAGCACAGGGAAGGAATGAGCCAGCTTTAATTTCATATTTTGAAAGTGGGCTGCGCAGAAAGTTAGCGTTCACATTCCCTGGTATTTTTGAGCTTGCTAAAAAGTTAAGTTTATCTGTTTGGTCATTGGGGGTTTGATCTGACGTTGTTTGGTTGGTGGGATTAGTGGAAACAGGTAAAGCGTTTTGCTGCTGGCTTCTTTCTTTTTTTGCATAAAAACCTATTTTACTGCGCATGGCCTGTTCCAGTTCTTGCTGCATTTTCTGCTTTGCCAGATTAGCAGAACTTTTGGCTGAAAGTGGAAGTTGTGGCGCTGCTGGTGCGAGATGGATAGGCTGCTTTGGCTCAATATTTTTTTTGCTGCCTAACTTATCGTAACTTGATGGCAATGTGTCAAAAGGATTGGCATTGTTCAGAGTTACTTTTTTTGCTGGCTCATCCTGCGATGTTACTGTTTTTTCACTGGGTGTGAATGAAATAAAAAAAGAGTAAACTATGACGCCGAGTAGAGAAGTGATAAGTGTCAGCAAAAAGTTTTTGTTGATTTTGATACCTTTATGGGGGTGAGGGGCAGAAAAGTCACTTCTTTTATTGGGCAGATCGGCTGAAGAAGGTTCTATGTTGCGGGGAAAAAGATTTTTGAGAAAGGCACTTACTTTATTCATGGTTCTCGTCGGCCGCAGCAGATTTGTTGAGGATGCGGATAGTTTCATTGCCGACACGCAGCTCAATTTCTTTTACTAAACGGTCTATAATGTAGTAGCGTTCTTTGATACGGTAGTTGATTACGGAGGGTTGGTTATTACGAAGTACATAAAGCACAGGTGCCTCAGAGGTTTTAATACGTTCAGGCATCAAAAGAAAAGTCTTTCGGCCATCGTCAAACGCTTGCAAGGGCTTCCAGCTGGCTTTGCCTTTGATTTTGTAAGCAAAGTTCAAGTCAGATGCTTTGGTGCTGCTGACGCTTTCTTCTTTCGCAAATTGCTGGGTATTATTGCCGATTGATAGTTTTTCTTCATTGGCATATACCCATTCAACATAAGGGTTATATTGACTGTCGGAGGCTAGAAGATTAATCTGATAGCTGCGCTTGTTGGTGTTTATAAGTAGATTTGTAGCAAGCTCGTTACGCAGCGGCTTTACTAAAATCTGCCAGTACATTTTACCATCTTTGCCGGAGCGTGCTGTATCCAGTATCCAGCGGGCGGTATCGCCGCAGCCGACATATAAAATTTCTTCTGATGGAGATAAGCCGATGGCGGTGATGTAACCTGCCTGGCAGCTAACGTCATAAATACTGCCTTTTTCAAAAACAAAAGATGCCGTTCCTTGCAAGCGTCCGTCAGCGATATTTGCGTGACAAACTGCCCTGGGAGCAAACGGCATTACAGACGTGACAAATGGCAGGATAGTCAAAGTGAGTGCCATTATTATTTTTTTAGAGTTGATTGCTTTGGTAAACATCTAAACACTTCCTTTTAAGATTCAAGCGACCAGCTTAAGTCTTTTATGTATATGCCGAGCGGATTGGCGATTAGGGATAGTTCGTCTTTGGGAGTATCTATTTTTATAGTGAGATTACAGAACATATTGTTTGATTTTTCGAGGCTACCGGAGGGGCTGAAAACTTTTTCTGTCCAGCGAACATTATATGAATTATCGGAACCGGCAATCTTGGTGATTGAACGCAGCTCCAATAGTGAGGTCATATCTTTTTCCCGCTGACTTACTTCTTGGCGTAGGAGTTCGTTGACTTTGAGTTTGGCTTTATCTGATAGAAACATATAAGCATCCGAAACATTTTTATGCTGCACGACTTTATCCATTGGCACACTACGTAGCTTTGATAAAAATTGGAATAAAAAGAAATGGATCTCTGCATCTCTAGGAATGTACCTAACTGTCGGCATTAGGCCGACTGCTTTAGCGGAACCGGAGTTATCTACTTCAATGATATAGGGGAGAAGCTGTGCCTGCGTGCTCTGCCAATAGTTAAAACCCATACTTATAAATGTCATCAGCAAAGTGAAGAAGCAGGCTTTACGCCAGTTGGCAGCGGCTTTCGCTAAATTTTGTTCGCGCTGCATGGCAAAAGTAAATGTTTCATAATCAACGCCGCCAGGCATTAAAGGGTATTGTTCTGGTTTGTGGCTGCGAGGAATCTGGTATTCATCTTTCATGGCAGCAGACATCCTGAACCGCCGCCGAATTTACTTACTACTGTAGAAGCGTTGAGCAGAATGGTCAGGCCGATAACGATTTGAATAATGCGGCGCAGCGTAGATCCAAATTCGTTTACCATTAGCAGAGCAGCCAGACCGATAATTGCTAGTACAGAAATCAAACGCGCCATCGGGCCGGAGAAAGATTGGACGATAGAGTCCATATTGCTTTCCCACTCCCAGGAACCGCCGCTGGCTAATGCGGTGGAAGATGTGGCAATTAAAATGCAGCAGGACATTATAAGGATATTTGGCAGCCATTCTGTTACTGTGTTTTTCATAATATACTCACCTCAAATAATAAAAAAATTGCCGACTGATGGCTCCTTTCAATCCTTGCGGCATTAAAACAAAACAGTCTTGTAAAAATGAGTATATAGTAATATTTGTAATTGTCAAGAAGGCAAAAATCCTTATAAATATGATATTATTGTGGCAAATTTATGAATTGTTAAAAACCGGTTGAATAAAATAAAATAGTCTTATATAATTCTTTTTGAGAGGTAGTGTTTTGAATTTAATTAGTGATTGATAAGCATTACCCGTTTTTTGGTAATGCACACTTCCTCGTTTCTCGCGTAGCGAGTAAACGATGTGTGCCCTGCGGGACAAAAATTAGCTGCTGTTGCTTTTTGCGAAAATTGTAATTTTGCAATTTTAGGCGTGCTTGTCGCACTTGATAGCTACGCTATAAAATTTTTTGGGGGGAATATGGCAACTTATCATTTATCACTGAAAAATAAGTCGAAAGGCTTTGGGTTTGCACATGCTCAATACATTTGTCGAATGGGGAAATATGCCTCTTTGAAAGAAGGGGAGGAACTTGTTGCTGTAAATTCTGGAAATATGCCTGAATGGGCAAAAAAAGACCCTAAAGAATTCTTTAGGGCGGCTGATTTATATGAACGCGCTAATGGACGTTCCTATACTGAATTGGAAATTGCGCTGCCTAATGAACTTTCACACGCAGAACAGAGGGAGATGGTTGACGCATTTGTTGAGCAGGAATTGGGAGTGCGGCATCCCTATCTATATGCTATCCACGATAAGAATGCAGCTCTGGATGAATCTCAAAAACAACCGCACGTCCATATTATGTTTTCAGAGCGTGTCATGGACGATTACTTACGGGACTGTTACAGATTTTTCCGCAGGAGCAATACTAAGAATCCAGAGATGGGTGGAGCGGGGAAAGATCGGAGTTGGAACCGTAAAGCAAAGGTAAGCGAACTGCGAAAATCGTGGGAACTGTTGCATAATAAAACTCTTGCTGACAAGGGGTTTGCTGCCAGAGTAGATTGTCGAAGCTTAAAGGCAATTCGTCAAGAAGCGCTGGTTAAGGGTGATGATGTGAAAGCAGCTCTATACGACCGGGTTCCACTAAAAAAAATAAGCCAGCGGCTTCTAAAGATGAAAGATCAAGAACTTGCTGAAGATAGTAATACGTTTATTAAGCTGGCACTTCTATCAAACTATAAGGAACTATGCGAATTCAAAAAGAAAATCTATAGGGAGGCGCAGGTAAAATCTTTGCTTAATGAGCAAAAAAATATAGCCTGCATCAAGCAGGCTATGGATAAGATAGGTGAACGCATCAAGGCAAACTACTTAGATACTATGGAGGCTGAAGAACGTCTTAGTGATATTCAGAGAAGAAAAAACAGCATCCTGCGCCAATATTCATCAAACGCATTAAGCAATGCTTTGTTGAATAAGTTTAGCAAAAATGAATTTAAAAATAATCTCCAGAAGTATAAACAGGTGGAGCGAGAGTATGATATTTTGGCTAAAAAAATATCTGAAATTGAGAATGCTAATGATTACGGTGCAGATTATTCTGACCTTTTGAAAAAAAGAAGCGAATTTGTAGCAAGGAGCAGAGCGCTGGCGGCAAAGGATTTTGAGCTGCGTGATAAAGTGAGCAAACGTGTTCCTAAAGAAAAGTTGGAGAAAGCAAGGGGAGCAATAGTGAGAAACCTTGATAAGAGGCTAGAAGCGTTAGAAATTATTGAACAAGAATTAAATGATACCAAGAGAGAATTGCTTACAGCTCGTCAAGAACTGAAAAATATGAAGAAGATTTTATGGAAGAAGAATAGAGCAATTCCTGTACACAAAGGTAGTCATAATTTTGAAAATGTAGAAATGGCACCAATGAATAATAAAATTAAAATGAAGCTTTATGATGAAGAACTAGATAGGTGAAAAATTAGATGCTTCATATAGAATCATTACTATATGATTACTTTGAACATATGATATAATTTAATTATATTGTTACTTCAAGGAGAACTAGTTGATGAGAAATCTAAAAATAAAAATTATAAGATTTTATAGCTTTGCTTTTCTTACTCGCAAAATATTATGTGTAGTTGCTATAGTATGCCTTGCAGCTATAATCGTTGGTTGCGGTGGTAATAAAGACAGTTCTATATCGGCAGAGAGTGCCTCTGGATATAATATCGTTGACAGCGAAGGAACAACGGTACATCTGTCAAAAAAACCGATGAAAATTTTATCTCAGTCTCTGACCTTTGATACTATGATTTTAGGTATCGTACCGCCAGAAAGATTGATTGCATGCAATATTTTGGGCGGTGACAAGGATTCTTCCTTTATTACAGAAGAAACCAAAGGCATTGTAACAAAACTGAAGTCCTTTACGATGATACCTACAGATACCGTCTTAAAGCTGAATCCTGAGCTCATTATTCTGCCAAACACAGCAAAGCCGGAAATGGTTGCAACTTTTCGTGATTTGGGATATCCGGTGCTGGTTTGCAAAAGCCCTGCTAATATTGAAGATGTTAAAGAAGATATAATTTTAATTGCCAAGGCTCTGAAGGAAGAAACTGCCGGAGCTAAAGTGATCGAGGAAATGGACAGGCAGCTACATGAGATTGATACCGTGTTGGCGCAGCAGACTGGGAAGCCACCGGTAGGGTTGCTTGTTTCTCAAATGACTAGCTACGGCGGGAAAAACAGCATGTTTGACGCAGTTTGCACTAAAGCTCGTGTTACTAACGGCATTGCTATGGTGGGTCTGAATAACGGAGAAAAGTTGACTAAAGAGCTGGTAGTAAAAGCCGATCCTGATTTCTTTATGGTTTCGGCAATGAAAAAAGACGATCGTTACGGCAGTCAGAAATTTAAAAATGAATTTTTGCAGGACCCTGCCTATAAAGGGATGAAAGGGCTTAGTAATATTGTTGCAATACCTAACCGCTATCTGTACACCAATTCGCAAAACTGTGTATATGCCATTAAAGGTATAGCTAATTATGCCTATGGCAATATTTTTGATTTGAGCGAGGAACATTTGATTAAAGGATATTGATCGAAAACAATATTAAGACAGATACCAATGCTTAACTATAACTAAATGGATGAATTTATAAAATATCAGTCCATTTATGTTTCGCGCTGAAGTACTATTTTGGAACTGTTTTTGTAATAAGTTTATGAAAACTGTGTAAAATTACTAGATATTGTGGATGTAATAGTATAAAATGCACTATATATAATGGAAGATAGTATTGAAACATAGAGTGGGAATAAAAAGATACTAAATAAAACCGCAGTCCATTTTTATGAACTGCGGTTTTTATTTGGTGTTTTAGAAATCCAAATATATATATTTGGATAGTAGATGTTTGTATGAATACACGGGAGAGCATTTGTAGTAACAGCAGTTATTTTTCGGTTGATAGATATCTGGGAAATTATAATGATTAAGCATTTTATGGGAAGATGCTTTGTTATAATAAAAATACATAGTTATTAACTGGATAAAAAATAATACTAAATAATCATTCGATAAAGAATAGAGCCTATTAAAGAAAGAAAAATGTAAAATTATACAAAATTATAAAAACGGACAATAGTGAATAAAAATTAATAATTTTAAAGATTAATATACTTCGGCAGCTTATTTTACAAGACAAATATTTTGTTCTGTAAAATAGGCTGCTTTTTTTATTTAAAATAAGATTTAAATGGTGAATTAAATTGGCTGTTTAAGGAAATGCGGCTTGTTAAGCGGGTAGTTAACGATAGTTGCATTATCTGTAAAAGATTGATTATTATTAAATAAATACCAGATGAAATAACTAAAAGTTAAAAAATAATAATAAGAGAAAATCATTATAATGTGAATAAAATGTAACTAAAATGCAAAAATATTCCTAAAAATATTGACAAATCAGTTTTTAACAATTAATATTACATTGCTAGAATATAATTTTATAAACTTAAAGAAGGTAGATGCTTTAAAAAGAAATAAATAAATTTTAGTAAAGTGATTTTTAATATATTTAAAGTCGTTGGGGAGCGATTTTAATATATAAAAATTATAAATTTTAAAACTCAATAAAGGAGAGGGTTGCAATGAAAAATAAGAAGACTTTGCATTTGGCTATAGCTTTAGCTATAAGTTCAATGCCTTTATTCGGTGTTGCAGAGGCAGCTAGAGGTTCGATGTATGGTGGAGAATCTGTCGGTGATGATGTTACGATTGAAGCTTCTGCTAATGCGTATCCGAGTTTAGTAGGACATGCTTTTGGTATTTATACGAATGTTACCAATTCAGCAACAGTTACTTCGGCGGGAAATCGTTTGACAATTACTACTACAGGTGAAGCTGGTGACGGAATCCGTTCAAATCCGAGCGGTAATTCTGACTGGCAGAATGCTACTGGTACGATTAATATTGGTAACGATTTGACAATAACTGTCAGCGGTAACAGTGCCGATGGTTTGAACATCAACGGTTCTACAGTCCTCAACATTGGGGATAATGCTACGATCAATACTTTGTATAATGGGGAATTGAAGTATTCCAATGGTGATACTTCTGACGGAGCCCATGCTGTGCGTGCAAATTTCCATGCTACAATAAATATTGGTGATGGGTTAACGGCCGGAACACTGGGTGAAAGTTCGCATGCGGTTTATGCGGCACAGGGCAGGTCTACAACTAATCCGACAGGCGGGTCTAAAATCAATATTGGTAAAGGCGCGGTTTTGTCTACGGCAGGTGATGGTTCGCATACCGTAATGATGGCTTCCAATAATGGCAAGATCGTTATTGAAGAAGGCGCGGAGATGACTACGCTGGGTGATGGTTCTCATGGTGTTGCTGCTTATGCTGATACTTCGGCAAAAGGAAGTGTCGCAAACGGTGCTGTTGAAATTGGCGCCGGTTCTACTATTGCTACAGCTGGTGATGGCTCCCATGGTGTATTTGCAAACATGACAGGTTCGGTTTTATCTTTAGATGATAATGTTGGTATTACAACTGAAGGTGATGCTTCACATGGCTTGCTGGCACAAAGAGGTGTTATTGAAGCAGGCGACGGTTTGAATATTTCGGTTGAAGGCAGCGGATCTCATGGTGCATATGTAAATGCTGCAACCGGCAGCATAGAATTTTTAGGCGGCGCTACTATAGATAATAATGATAATGATGGCTACGCTATTTATGCCGATAAGGGAACTATAACAGGTACGGCTGGTAATTCTACTTTTAATATTACCGGCAATATGTATGCTGATAACAGCGGTTCCATTGATTTGGACATGGATAATAATTCTGTGTTTACTGGCAGTACCGCACTTGCAAACAGCGGAACGATTAATTTGAATTTGAAAAATAACAGTTACTGGCATGTTACCAGCAGTTCTGAAGTCAGCAGTTTACATGTCAGCGGCGGCAGTATGGTCAATCTCAGTCATGAAGCTGGTATGAATACCGTTGTGACTGTTGATGATCTGAGCGGCAGCGGCGGTGTGTTCAAATTCAATACTGAACTGGACAGTGAAGCCAATGGCGATAAACTGGTAATCAATTCTTCGGAAACCGGCAGCACACATTATGTGCATGTTAATGACCTGAGTTTGATCAATGGCGAGGTTTCAGGTGAAAAGAAACTGCATTTGATCACAGATAACAGCAGTAATGCTTCTTTCGTTGGCGAATATATGGATACCGGTGGATTATGGGATGTACTGCCGACTGTTGAGCGCGGGGATACTTTAGGTGAAAGTGCGAATGAGTGGTATCTGACAAAAATTGAAAAGAAGGAAAATGGCAATACTGAAACCATCAACGATGGTTTTGCCAGTGATTACAGCTTGTGGAGAGCCACTAATGACACTTTACGTAAACGTTTAGGCGATATTCGCAGTGGTGAACATGGAACAGACGGTGTCTGGGCTCGTATGTATCATGGTAAATTGAAAGGTCAGAGCTATACTGATAAATACCATACCTATCAGTTGGGTTATGATAAGACCAGATATGACGAGAAAAATGGTCAGCGTACTAATGGTATCGTATTGGAACGCAGCGAAGGTAAATTAAGCTATACGGCAGGCAAGGGTGAAACAGGCCTGACTGCTCTCGGTTTATATACGACATGGTTTGGCAATAAAGGCCATTATACAGATATAGTGCTGCGTGCTGGACACTTGGATCACAAGATGAATACTTATGGCGAATATGCTGAACGCAGTGATTATGACAATGCTGCTTACAGTATCAGCTTTGAGTATGGCAGGCAGAAGAATTACGAAAAAGGCTGGTTCTTTACACCGCAGGCACAAATTACTTTAGGCAGAATGAATAGTGTTGATTTTACGACCGAACGCGGAACCAAGATCGATGTAGATGGTTTAACCAGTGCTATTGGCCGTATCGGTTTTGAAGTTGGACGGAAGATCAGCCCGGAAAGCAGCTATTATTTTAAACTGGGAGCGTTCCATGAATTTGACGGTGACCGTGATGTATCGATGGTTGCTGCTAACGGCGAAAATCTGCGTAAACGCTATGACAATGGCGATACCTGGTATGAATTCGGTATGGGCGCGCAGGTTCAGTTAAGTCGTAATACCCATTTCTATGGTGATATTGAACGCAGCTTTGGCGGCGACACGAAAAAGGAATGGCAGGTAAATACAGGTATTAGATGGGAATTCTAAAACTGTTTAGATGATGCAGAATATTGTATAGGGGATTTGGTGGAGGAAAGACGACCAAAGGAGAACTCGGATCATGGATAAAATTCAAGGAAAAATTAAATTTATAGCACCGTCTTTACAGGATGAACATTATAGCACAGCATATATTTTAGGTAATATTACCTGGCTGATGATGCATTCTAAACAACATGAGACGATGCCGCTGCATATGATGGCTTCGCAAATCTTTCCGGCGATCGCTAATAAGCAGTATGTACTGGGAATGTCAGAAAAAGGCAGCCCGTTGTTTTATATGGCCTGGGCCAATTTTGATGATGCTGCTGAAGCGGAGTATTTAACAAACTATAACCTGGCGTTAACACCTCATAACTGGAACAGCGGCGATCGTCCCTGGATACTGTTTTTTGCTGCACCGTTCGGTGGAGCTTATGAAGGTGAACGCTGGATAAAAGAAAATCTTTTTAAGGATTCGCCTGAAGTGCGGTTTCTTTATCATGAGGGTAAAAAACGTGGTAAACGTATTTTATGTAAACGCGGCAAAAATGTCTCTGCGATGGCAAGCTTGAAGTGGCATAATGAAAATATGCCGTTAGTAGCGGCGCCGATGCAGCTTGAAAAAGATGTGGCGTCACTGCTTGGTTAATCAAAAATAAAAATCCTCAACCAATTTTGGTTGAGGATTTTTTGTTTTTAAATTATTTTTGTAGTCCAATCTTCGATGTTCCAAACTGAAGTTACCCAATCTTCATAAAATTCAGGTTCATGCGAAACCAGAAGGATACTTCCTTTAAATGAGATCAGCGCGCGTTTAAGTTCTTCCTTTGCGTCAACGTCCAGATGGTTTGTTGGTTCGTCTAAAACAAGCCAATTGATATCACGAAGCATCAGCTTGCATAAACGGACCTTAGCTGCTTCGCCGCCGCTCAAAACAAAAACTTTGCTGGTAATATGTTCGTTAGTTAAACCACAGCCCGCTAAAGCGGCTCGGACTTCATAATTGGTAAGACCGGGATATTCGTTCCATACGTCTTCTAAAGCTGTATTTTCGTTTTTAGTGCGTTCTTCCTGCTCAAAATAACCAGGTTCTAAAAATTCACCCAGTTCTACAGAGCCTGACACTGGCGGTATCAGTCCTAAAATAGTTTTTAAAAGGGTCGTTTTGCCTAGTCCGTTTACACCGCGGAGAGCTATTTTCTGACCGCGTTCAAGATTGAAGCTTACAGGACGAGTAAGCGGTGTATCATAGCCTAAAACTAAGTTTTTAGCTTCAACTATGAAACGGCTTGGAGTCCTTGCTTCTGTAAATTTAAAGGTTGGTTTAAGTTTTTCACGTGGTTTTTCAATGATTTCCATTTTATCAAGCTTGCGCTGCCGGCTTTTAGCCATATTAGTAGTAGCGACGCGTGCTTTATTGCGGGCGACAAAATCTTCCAGTTTGGCAATTTCCTGCTGCTGACGTTCATAAGCGCTTTCACGCTGGGCTTTATAAATAGCGTACATTTCCTGGAATTTGTCATAGTTGCCGGTATAGCGGGTCAGTTCACAGTTTTCCAAATGGTAGATAACGTTGACTACCTGATTGAGGAAGGCTATGTCGTGAGAAATAAGAATGAAGGCATGCTCATAGTTTTGTAAAAACCTTGTCAGCCATTCGATATGCTCAACGTCTAAATAGTTGGTAGGTTCATCTAATAACAAAATGGAAGAGTTCTGCAAAAGCAGCTTGGTAAGCAAAACCTTACTGCGCTGACCGCCGGAAAGTTCGCTGACATCTCTGTCAAGCCCGATACTGCCTAAGCCGAGACCGTTAGCCACTTCTTCGATTTTAGTATCTAATGAATAGAAACCACTGTGTTCGAGTTCTGTCTGTATCTCGCCTACAGTATTCATCATTTTATCTATTTCTTCAGGTGCAGCTTCAGCCATCTTGTCGTAAAGTTCCAGCATCTGTTTTTCTGCTTCGTACATATCATTGAAAGCAGTGCGCAGGACCTCGCGGATAGTTTTACCAGCCTCTAGTGTACTTTGCTGGTCTAAGTAACCAACAGTAACGCGTCCGGGCCATTCTACCTTGCCTTCATCCGGCAGTAAATGGCCGGTAACGATATTAAGGAAGGTCGATTTACCTTCGCCGTTGGCACCGACGAGACCGACATGCTCGCCGCGCAGTAATTTAAAAGAAACATTTTCCAAGATCTGGCGGCCGCCAAAAGTATGGGAAACATTAGTAACATTCAAATAGCTCATACTAAACCTCTTTCATGAAAATATATGTTACAATTTTAACGTAACTAATAGTAGTTTGTCAAAGCAGAAAACAGGATTTTACATGGAAATGTAGAATAAAGAAATACTGAATTTAATAAGGAGGCTTTTATAATGATCTGCGGAAATAAGCAAGATATAGAAAAAATACTGCCATATGTATCAGAGGGTTTACAGAAAGCTTTACAATATATAAAAGAAACAAACTTTGCCGAAGTAAAGAACGGTGAATATGAAATAGATGGCAGGGATGTATTTGTAAGAATTAATACCTATGCGACAGAAGATAAAATAAATAAAAAGCCCGAAGCTCATAATCAGTATATTGATGTCCAGTATTTAGGTGCAGGGGAGGAAATAATTTATTTTACACCCAGAAGAGCTGAACATATTGTTGTGGAAGATCATGCAGATGAAAGTGATCTGCTTTTTTTCGAAGAAATAGAGGAGAAGGATCATGTAGTTTTGCAGACTGGTGATTTTGCTGTATTTTTTCCGTGGGAATTACATCGGCCTGGCTGCAGTACCAAGAATGGAATGCAAGAAGTGCAAAAAATAGTTGTCAAGATTAAACATAAAAATCAGTAAAATTTTCAAAAAAAGTGTTGACAAGATTACAAAATTGCCATATAATACCACTTGTGACGTTGAGAAACGTCAGTGACCTTCCCCGATAGCTCAATCGGTAGAGCACTCGGCTGTTAACCGAGTTGTTGTAGGT
>OGPC01000366.1_pt1 | contig 43928 bp, 35 predicted proteins | sample 1552911 | NCBI WGS metagenome assembly OGPC01 (sample SAMEA2580248, study PRJEB22360) | human gut metagenome | biome: human gut; feature: human-associated habitat; material: faeces | place: Denmark | collected 2008/2010 | reverse complement strand
CACGACCTCCGCCGTGACAGGGCGGCATTCTAACCAACTGAACCACCGGGCCATTTGTCAGTAGTCCTGACAGATATAAATAATACCATAAAACCATGAATGATGCAAGGATTTTCTGTGAAATTACTAAATTACTTTTCAGCGGCTTTGCAAAATAACCGTTTTAGCGTATAATCATAAGTAATATCAACGATAGTACTGTTTCGTTGAATAACCAAAGTAAATAAGGAGGATGTATCATGCTCAAAACCCCAGATTGGTCTGCAGGAGCCAAATATCTGCGTGAACATGCGCCTGAGTTGATCCCATTGATCGATAGGTTTCCTGTGTGTGAATTGAAACCTGAGCCAAAGGAGAAGTATTTCGGGACATTAGTTACAGGTATTGTTTCACAGCAGTTACCACCTGATGTCAGTCTGCAATTACTGGAAAAACTAGGAAAACTTTTAGGAAATCCACTGCAGCCACAGGCGGTAGTGGAAGTTTCCATTGAAGCCTTGTGCGAACAGGGACTGGTAAAACAGAAAGCCGAATATTTGAAAAGTTTTGCTGAAGCAGTTGTTGCAGGTAAGGTCACTATAGAAAATTTTTCTGGAATGACTGACACTGAAATAACCAAGCAGCTTGTTCAGATTCGCGGCTTGGGGCAATGGACTATTGAAATGTTTTTATTGCTTGCCTTGTGCCGTACAGACGTGGTGCCATCAGCAGATTTTATTTTTAAAAAAGAGCTGAAAGAATTGAAGGGATTAAATGATATCCCAAAACGCGGTCAAATAATGACTCTTACAGAAACATGGCGTCCATGGCGTTCTTTGGGAGTGTGGTATTTGTGGCAGGAAGCAGCATTTAAAGAAGAAAATAAAAAAGTAAAATAAAAATGAGGCCGTATCAATACGGCCTCATTTTTATTTTACAAATTTCCACTACTGAGAAGTTTCTTCAAATCGCATACCTGCTGTGAATTGCGTTTTTGAGAATAAAATTTTAAAAATTTCTGAGCAATAACTGACAAGGGCCTATCTTTAACTTTAACTACAGTTTTGAAAAGATCAATGGTTGTATCAGATATTCTTTTCGTTACCAGATCAGAACCTAAAAATTCGCCCGGTTCGATAGGTACTACGGCAACGGCGGTTTTTTCGTAAGCCCATTGCAGTGCAGTATTGCGGGTGGTACTAACGCTGAGTATTTGTGGAGATAAGGCATTTTCCGCGCAACATTTTTTTAATAAATCGCAGCAGCCGGCAGAGACACTCAGCGGCATTTCAGATAATTCTTTCAGAGTAATATCGGATGTGGTATTGTCGAGCCACACGGCTTCTTTATGAAAAACGGCTGATAATTCTTCACGACGTTGAAAAAGAACCTCAAAACTGTCTTCGTGTGTGATCGGAACGCTTAAAATTCCAAGCTCGGTAATGCCGTTTAGAAGCTGTTGCGCCTGTTCGGCAATTCCTCCCTCATAAATTTCATAAGTAACCTTTGGATACAGCTGGCAAAAGTCTTTTAGCGATGTACTGATAAACAGGGAAGACCGCGAATTTGCGGCGCTTATACGCAAAGTTCCCACAGCTCCGCCGATAATATTATCGATTTCATTTCTTGCCAGATCCTCCAAAGAGCAGATATATTTGGCCTTCTGATATAAGATCCGGCCAGCTTCTGTTAAAATAAGCTGGCGGCTGCCGCGCGTTGTAATAATAAGCTTGGCACCAAAGAAATTTTCAAGTGTTTTTAATTGTTTACTAAGTGCTGGCTGTGCAACATGCACACATTCGGCAGCACCTGTAAAACTTCCTGCTTCAATGATAGCCAGAAAATTTCTGTAGCTTTCTAATTCCATTTCAATAACCTCCTGATAATAAAAAAACGCCCTGCACGGACGTAAAGAAAATAAACAAGTCAATGTTATGATCTTTTTTCCTGTCACTCGCAGCAAAAGATAAACAATCTGGCTATACTGACTTTACAGTGGCGGGACCGTGTCATAAAATGACTTTGACCTGATTGTTTTAACAATATGAAGTTTCAACTGTTTCTTATTTTAATCGTTCCATTATTTTGTGTCAATATAAAATATTATTTGTTCGTAAAGATAATTATTATTTTTTCCTAAATGTTATAACTTAAATTCCTAATAGGTATTTTTATTATTTTACTCTCTGGGGTATACTTTAGGTGTCGCAAGCAGTAAAAATTATCAGCACCTATAAAGAATATTTTTAAGGAGTGATTTTGATGACAGAAGCAACAATGGCCAATAATTCCGTGAAATTTAACAACGAGGGTGAAGGATTCCTGTTCAGCCATCTGCGTAAACAACGCCAAATGGCAGCGAAGGTTTTTCCGCATTGCGGCGAACGCGGCTATGGTTTTATCCGTCGTGTACAAGGCTGTGAACTTCCGGCTGAAGCATTGAAGGCTCTTAAAAGAGAATGAGCTGCGGCAGTGTTTTAGAAGTGCTGGTAAATTACTGTAAGGTTTTTGAAAGTGAATTCTACCGAAACTATATCAAAACCATTTTACTTTGATATTATCTAATAATGATGTTTACAGTACTGGAAAGCTGTTATCTATCAAAACAGACCTGATATTTCGGGTCTGTTTTGATTTTTATTATCATTTTTTCGATATGCAAATTTAGCATAACTTTAATGAATAATAGGTATTTTTATTATTTAGAAATTTATTATATACTCTTTTTCAGTGAAAGGCACTCTTGAAAAAGGCTGGAAGGAGGATAGTGAAAATGCCAAGTGAAAACAGTAAAGAAATATCAAAAATAAAAGAGTTCCTCAAACAAGTTGATAAAAAATACTATCACAGGGCTATTCAAAACAGGCAAGCGTCCAGTAGTGTTTTTCCGCATCGGGGTGAAGATGGAAGACTGTTTTTAAACACGTTTCAATATGTCAATCTGTTTAAAGAAAACTAGGAGGGAAAAGAATGACACCCGCAATCAAATGTTTAATCTTATTAGCGATCGTTGCACTTTTATTTGTAACAGAAATGATTCCCCTTGCTATGACAGCAATTGGAGCATCCGTTGCCTGCTGCGCTTTGGGACTTGTTCCTGAAAATCAGATTTTTTTGGGGCTGGCTGATTCTACGGTAGTTCTTTTTGGCGGCATGTTTGTAGTTGGCGCAGCAATGTTTTATACAGGACTGGCCCAAAAAATTGGCGGCGGCGTTGTACGGATGTTTGGCAAAGGTGAAAATAGCCTTATGTTTGGCATTATGATCATTGCTGCGCTTATGTCGGCAGTGCTTTCTAATACTGGTACAACTGCCTGCCTGATTCCTGTTGTTATGGGGATTTGTGCTAATGCCAAAATTTCTGCTTCGCGTGAATTGATGCCTTTGGCATTTGCGGCCGGACTTGGCGGTACGATCACTCTTATTGGCACACCGCCAAATATTCTGGCAAATGTAGCTTTAAAAGCAGCAGGTATGCCTGAGCTGCAATTTGGTTTTTTTGAGTATGCCTGGATCGGTATCCCTATTACAATCGCCGGCATAGTTTATATGATGTTTATTGGTAAATACTTGTTGCCTAAAGATAGTGGTACGCTTAATCTTGAAATAGACGAAGAAATTCTGGAAAATGAAACCAGTACCCAAAAACAGATTATTTGCGGAATTATTATGGTTGGTGTTATCGGCAGCATGGCAACTGGTATCGTGCCCTTGGAAATTGCTGCGGTTGTTGGTGCTGTAATTGCGGTACTTACAGGCTGCCTTACCGAAAAACAAGCCTACAATTCCATTGACTGGGTCACCATCTTTCTTTTTGCAGGTATGATTCCGGTGGCGACAGCTATGAATACCAGCGGCGCAGGTAAACTTATCGCTGAAGCTACGGTAAAAATGCTTGGTGGTGATCCTTCTCCATATATGGTAACTGCCGTTTTGTTTGGGCTTGCTGTTGTACTTACGCAGTTCATGTCCAATACAGCATCTAAAGCCCTGTTATGTCCTGTTGGTATTGCGCTTTCTGCCCAAATGGGGGCGTCTCCCAAAGCTGTACTGATGGCTATTTTGATTGCGTCTTCCTGTGCTTTTGCATCTCCGGTAGGAACACCGCCCAATACTTTAGTACTTGGCCCTGGCGGCTATAAATTTATGGACTACTTAAAGGCAGGTACCGGACTTGTTGCTGTTTGTCTTATTGTTTCCATTATTGTTATACCTATTGTCTGGCCGTTTTTCCCGGTTAGTGCATAAATTAAGCAAATCTTATCCTTCAGATATAGACTTATAATACCTTCTCCTTTTTTGAATCGGGTACTTACGTTTTGAGACATGGCGTAAACTGCTTTGATTCAGGCCCCTGCATAATAATGTGGGGGCATTTTTTTCAAAAAATTTGAGATATACATAAATAAATCATGTTACAATATAGATAATAAAAACTACTAGTATATCGCTTTTAATAACTACAAAATTAAAGAAAAATTTTACTTAGATTTTTTTTAATTAAGCTAAATGGAATTAATGAGCTGAAAGTGCTAAATTATAAATTGAAAAATATAGAAAGGACTGATCAAAATGCAAACAAAAAGTATTTTGGCAAAAACAGCAGTAGTCATAAGCCTGTGTGCTTTATGCAGCAGTGTATTTGCAGCTCCAACCAGTAAAACTCTTACAAAAAGTGAAGAGCTTTATCCTCAGGGCTGGACTGTAGGAGACCAGATAAAGTTTAAAAAAGGTACAACGGCCAGTCTTAATGATAATGGAGCTGTTATCAGCGGTGTACTGGCAAGTGATACCTATTTGCGTCCACAAGGGTGGCAGCGTATTATTAACGATTATTATTTTGTTTCTGCATATACTAACCGCAGCCCGTTTTTCCCGCGTTATTACAGATATTGGAACAATAACAGTACCTACAATATAGCACTTTCCAGTTATGGGCATATCCGTTATAAAGGCGGTACGGCTGTGACCTTCAGCGAACAGGGAACGGTACTTAATGGCACTATAGCTGATGAAACAACAGTTGGCCTTGGTTCAGAAAAATATGGGTTTATAGCCTTTAAAAGCGGCACCATCCTTGATTTTTATAATGACGGTGCAGTAAAAAAGGGGACTTTGGCAGAAGATACTAAACTGCGGCCTGTTGGCTGGCAAAATAATGCCGTAGATATGGAGAATGCAGGTTTTGTTGAATTTAAAGGAAAAAGCATAGTCAGCTTTACTCCAGACGGTGAAGTAACAAACTGTACAGTAAAAGAGCCTTTAAAATGGAAAGACAATGGTGTAGAACTTGAATTGCCGGGTGGTTCAATAATCAACTTTACTGAACAGGGTGCGGCAATAGTTAAAGAATAAAAAAGATAAAAATAACAGTAGAATTTTAAATTCTACTGTTATTTTTTGACTTTTACTGAAAGTTTGTTTAAATAGCTGCCATTATCATTGGTAACCCAGTGATTTATGATTGAAGTCATATAAAGATCGCTGACCGCCTGCAGGTTATTATCCTGTAAATACTGGTAAAGCATAGTGACATATGGTTTGCCGTACGAACAATAAATACCTTCAAAGTAAATTGTTGCATATGATCCTGCAGCTTTAAGAAAAAAGTAAGGTGAATCAAAAGGATGAGAAAATGATTGGTAAAAATACTTGGTATGGGGCCGTTTACCAGCTATAAAAGCAGTCTTATCAAGTATATAACCCGAAACATGATTGTTAAAAGTAACATAATCAGCCAAGGTTGATAAATGCTGAGCCGAGATTTTTGTTCTGATTTTTAAATCAGCATTCTGCGGAACAGGATCGCTTAAAAAAAGATATTCTTCGGCTTCTGCTGTTAAATGAACCGATTCTACAGGTAAAGCTTCAGTGTTTTCTAAGAAGTTGATTCTGTCACTAAGCTCACTGCGCATTTTTTGAAGATTAAGCAAAAGCTGATCTAATATATTGGCATGTTTGGCAAGTAAGTCTTTGTAATTGGATGTAGATTTATTATTAAGATACTCACCAATTTCCGGTAAAGATATATCTAATTTTCGTAACGCTAAGATGATCTCTAAGGAAAAGAATTGTCGTCGGGCATAATAACGGTAACCGTTATCATCAATAAACTCTGGTTTGATCAGGCCAAGCCTGTCATAAAAAAGTAAGGTTTTGCGATGAATATTACACAAGGAAGCCAGTTCTCCTGTTGTAAATAATTTTTTTTTATTTTTTTCCATAAATTTTCACCAACCTCTTGACTGTCTAATGACTATACATAGTATTATATCACATATAGTAGTGAAATAAATTTAATATTAAATACTGGTAATCTATAACGAGTAAAAGTTAGTGAGAATCTAACACGGTCCCGCCGCTGTATTAGCAGTGATTAAAACTGCTTGAGTCAGAATTTACCAGCAACTCTATGCCTGCGAGAGACAGTATAGGGAAGATATGACAGTAAATTTTGTCTGTATCCTCCTTATCTGTTTTCAGAGAAGGAGGAGTTTCTATTTTACGACTATATTTAGAGAAGGGTGACAATGAATTAAAATTTGAAAGGAAGTTGAATTTGATGAAGCAAAGCTTAGAAAAAAATACTCTGATGATCGCATTGATAACTGGCAGTGTCATCTGGGGGGGCACATCAGTGTATGCAGAAGAACCGGAACAGGTTTTTACACTTGATCCAATGATAGTAACAGCAACAAGAACTGAAAAAAGAGATTTAGATGTGCCGGCAACGACAAGCATATATACCAGCAAACAACTTGAAGCTACAGGTGCAACAACTGTTGAGGGAGCTTTAAAATATGCGACTGGTATCGTCTATAAATCAGAAACAGCAGGAGATGGCGGCGGTGAATTTTTGATTAGAGGTAAGCGGCGTGGTACCATGGTATTAGTTGATGGAATACCATTAAATGTCAGAACCGGTTATTATGATCTTGACAGAATAAATATTGCAGATGTAGAGCGTATTGAAGTAGTACGTGGTGGTGGTGCCGTGCTTTATGGCAGTGATGCAACTGGTGGTGTTATAAACATTATTACAAAAAATAAAAGAACTAATAGTGTCTCAGCAACAGTAGGTAATTATGGAGTACAAAAATATGCGACATCTTTACAAGCAGGTAAATTAGGGATTGGTGCCAGCTGGAATAAAAAAGGTAATATATACCATACTTCAGAAGGTGATAAATATTTTAATTTTTTAGGCGGTGAAAAAACTATCCTGTCTATGAATTATAAATTTGATGATGCGTGGAGAGTTACTGCCGATTACAATAATTATGATTATAAAAGAAGCTATAATCAAACAAGTACTGGCTTGCCAACTGATAAAAGATTCTTAGATAAAGAAGAATATAAATTTGTACTAAGTTATCATAAAGACGGCTGGAATGCTAATGCTTTTTATCATAAATCCAGTTCTGATACCAAATATCATTATTGGAAAAATAATATAATTTTTAAAGATGCATATTTCTATGGAAATGATGATAAGGTAATGGGTTTAGATGTAACGAAAGAATTTGAAACTAAAAATGATACAGTACTTGTTGGGGTAAAAATGTACAACGAAGGTTATAATTATTATAACTTCTATGATCCTGCCTATAAAAAACAACCTAAACTAGAGTATGACTATGACAGAAATGTATATTCTGTTTTTGCACAGGTAGATCACAAATTTGATAAAAAAAATAATCTGATCCTTGGAGCGAGAGAAACATGGACAGGCAGTAGTCCAGATGGTACTAATTACAGTGAATTTACGCCACAGATTCAGTATTTATATAAAATGACAGATGATTTAAGTGCTTATGCCAGTGTAGGTAAATCTTTTACACTGCCAACATTGACTGATATGTATGGTAAAGATCAGATAATAAAAAATACACAAATCAGACCGGAAGTTGGTATGCATTATGAAACTGGTTTAAAATATATTTCTGGTATTCATTCCTGGAAGTTAGCGCTGTTTAAAAGTGATGTAAAAGATTTTATTACTGGTGCTACTGACGCAGCAACAGGAGAAACATATGCAGTAAATGAGGATACAAAAAATATGGGAATTGAAATTAATTGTGAAATAACTGGTAAAAATGGATTCAGTAGTAATTGGGGCGTATCTTACAGTAATCCTAAATATAAATCTGCAGATGAAGATAATGGTAAGTGGAAAAGAAATTACGGTAGATGGTTGTTAAACGGCGGACTAAATTATCAGCAGGATAAATTTAATGTAAGTCTAAATGGAAGCTTTATGGCAGATCGTGTTTTGCAAAAATATCAGGAAAAGATAAAACCATACTTCTATACAAGCTTAAATGCTGTTTATAAACCAACTAAAAACCATGAAATCTTTTTAAATGTAGATAACCTATTAAATAGAAGAGATATTACTTCCCATGTTTCTTCACGCTATATTTCCTTGGGTAGGAATTTTGAAATTGGTTATAAAGTTTTGTTCTAAATTTGAAATTGCAGTTTTATAGGAGAAGAAAATGCGCAGTATTATTCTAATAATGGTTTTAATAACAGCAACGCTTACTGGCTGCGGCGTCGTTAAAGACACTGAAGTACCATCCGGCGCTTTCCTAGGTGAATACTATCAGGTAACGGATGATAAAGGCAATGTACTGGAATTTAACAAAAAGCCAACACGTATCTATGCTACTACCATGAGTATTGAAGAAATACTTGTTGATCTGGTACCATTGAACCGAATCGTCGCGATTTCAGAGCCGGCTGCGGATACTAAAATATCATTAATTGCTGATAAAGCTGCGCATATTTCTGTAAAATTGCCTCAAAAAGCAAGCACAGAAAAAATACTCAGTTTAAAGCCGGATCTTGTTATAGTACAGGAAAATTCTAATGCAGCTTTTATTCAATCGCTAAAAGATGTTGGACTGAAGGTCTATATAACCAAAGTACCAACTACAGTAAAAATGGTACGCAGCAGAATCATCAATCTGGCTGCAGCTGTTGGCGAAAAGCAACAGGGTGGGAAAATTATTAATGAATTAGATAACAAAACAGAAACAGTTAAAAAAGTAATTGGGCAAATACCAAAATCAGAAAAAAAAATTTTGATGGCCTATTCACTGTTGGGGGTTTTTGGCAGTGCAGAAGGATTGTTCCATGATATTTGTATAAGTGCGGGCGTCACCAATGGTGCGGCACTGGCTGGGCTGGTTCGAGGAGAACATCTAAGTAAAGAAAAAATAGTTGAAGTTGATCCAGATATACTTATGTTTTCTGATTACAGTTCCACACAGGAAGGAGATTCAGAACTTTTTAGAAAAGAAGTCCTTGATGATCCGGCACTGCAAAGCATCAAAGCCATCAAAAACAAAAATATCATAATCATCAAAGACCGCTACAGGTATGCGGCATCTCAATATATTGGTGATGCAATTTGTGATATCGCACAAAAAACATATCCAGAGTATTTTGACCAAATAAATAACTGATACAGGTATAATTATGATAAAAAAAACGAATAGAAAGAAAGTTATCCATTGTAATTTAAATGATATTTATATGTCCGTAGCGTTTAATAAGGGTATAGTTGTCGTTCTACATGCACCTAAGTCATGTTCTCACATAGTTTATAATGCACTGCTTGATAGTAGGAGGCGCATCGCTTTACGCTACCATAAAAAATTGCCTGCACTTAATGACAATCTTTTTGTAACGGGAATTTCTGATAAAGAAACTATTTTTGGTGGAGAGAAATTACTGAAAAATACACTGGAAGAGATAATAAAAGAAAAAAATCCAGAGTGTATTATAGTTATTTCTGGTTGTGTAGCTGGAGTTATAGGTGACGATGTTCAATCTGTTTGCACAAATACAGAAGCTTTATCGGGAATTCCCGTAATTAATATTCCTGGAGCTGGATTTATGAGTAATCAACAACAGGAAGGGATATTACTGACGACAAAATTTTTGTACGAAAAATTTGCGGATAATAATATACGAAAAAATAATAAAAGTGCGTTAATTTTTGGAATCAATAAATTGTATTTGCTGCCGCAGGATATAGAGGAAATTAAGCGACTTTACAATTATTTTAATATTGATACGATTATGTTGCCACCAGCCAATATGACACTAAAAGAGATAAAAACTATTGGTAGTGCAGGAATAGTTGGGATAAATGCTATTATTAGCAGTAAACTGGAAGAATATAAAAAATTTGCGGAAAGTTTTGCTGCAAAGCTGAAAATTCCAGCCATTGAATCTAGATTGCCTCTGACAATAAATGAAACTCTGGTGTATTTGCGGGAACTTGGTGAGAAACTAAATATGCAGGAAACCGCTGATTATGCTATTTTATCTGAAATTCGGCGTTTAGAGAAAAAAATTAATGAATTGAGAATTTATTTATCTGGTAAAAAATGTATTCTTGCGATCAGCCATTCTATAAAATTTTGGAATCCAATGGAATTCCTTCATTTGTTGCAAGATGTTGGAATAAAAATAAAATATATTATCTTATTGGAAGAACTCACAGTTGAGGAATGTGAAGAATATAAAATTTTTTTTGCGAAACATAGACTGGATATAAAAATAATTTATGAAAAGGAAGCATCAATACTCAGTTTTACAGATAGTGTAGTCATTACCACTGATTATCGTGGATTTTTTCAAAGGCAGTACTGCATAAAAAGAAAGCGCATCGGCATTGACGGAACGATAAGATTACTGGAAAGATTAAATATCTTGTTCCAGGAAAATAGGAGTCTGATGAATGAATAGATTGGGAAATATGCGCCCCTGCACAGGATATTGTCAAATGATTGGAGCAGCTGCTGCTTTATTAAGCATTAAAGGCATACAAGTAATTTTTAACAGCCCACGCTGGTGTGCAGTAATTGGTGAACGCGAGTTAATGAATGCTGTCAAAGATTATCAGGAAAGGCTATTTTGTTCTGAAGCGAGACAAAAAGATATTCTTTATGGGATAGAAGAATCTTTATCAGCCAGTATTGTTGAAGCCATAGCAAATGGAATGCCAAAGCTCCTGGCAATTTTGACCAGCTGTTCAATGAGTTTGATTGGTGACGATATTTTGGGGATATGTAAAAAAAATAAAGTGGACTGCCCAGTTCTAAGTATTGAAGCGGGTGGACTTACAGGCAGCTTTATGCATGGTTATCAGCAAGCGATGCTTGAGCTTCTTAAACAAACTAATTTTAAAAAAACAACTCAAAAAAATAACAAGGTTAATCTTCTTGGAATTTGTACTTGCATGCCTCATTGGCGGGGCGATCTTGAAGAGATAAAAAGAATATTGCTGTTAGCTGGTTATGACATAGGTGTCTCTTTGGGTAGTGATGGATTAGAACTAGCTGATATTAAAAGATTACCGGAAGCTGCGCTAAATGTTGTTCTTATTCCAGAACTTGGACATGAAATTGCTTCATATTTAGAAATGGAATTGGGGCAAAAATATCTGCTGCTTACCTGGCCATATGGATTTAATAATACACTTCAATGGTTACAGCATATTGGTGAAGCTATTGATCGGCCGCCGCAGTTAGAAGAACTAAAAAAAGAAATATCCTTAGCAGAAAAGGATATTTTTGATGAATGTTTTTTGTTAAAACATAATTTTTTAGATTATAGTTTGCAGCGTATAATCATGACAACTCCATATTCTATCGCTGATAGTTTACGTCAGGCTATAGAAAATAGTGGATATGATATTATTTCAGCTCAAGAATATTATATACAGACTGATGAAAGTGAAATAATTGATGAAAAAAGAAACTACCATATATGGAATGAAAATATTTCTATCGACAAATTAAAAACTGATAATTATCAATTACTGCTTGGTACAGAACGTGAAAGAATAGGTTTGGGAGATTTGGACAGAACAATATATTTAAATTTTTCCATGCCATCGAGTAAAATAAAGTCAAAAAATATATTCTTTGCTGGAATCAGAGGCTGGCAAAATTTTATGTATATGTTTAAAGAACAACTTAATACCTTGGAATACATAAAATATCAAAATCAATAATAAAACTGGGTACAATATTGTACCCAGTTTTTAAATGTCCAGACCCACCAGATAAGAATTGACTCTGTCCTGTAATTTTTGGACTACCTGCTCGCGCACGATACTGTAAACATCTGGATTAAGAGTTATGGTATTAGTACCGGCAAACAGCTTGAAATCAGATGTTGAAAAATCAATGAATAAAATCTGTTTAAAGTGCTTTTTGGTTTCCAGGTAAAGTGCCGCAAAATTATATTCAATCAAGCCGTTTTTTTGAGTACAGACTCCAAGGCTGATATTACCCATTTGATCAGAACAGGTATTGAATTTAAACAGAGTAAGCTTAGAATCATTTTCAGGCAAATTTTTTAAAGCGTTAATAGTAGTTTGCGCTAAAAGCAGGGCGTTATTTTGCAGTAAGCCGTTGATGATTTCCAAGATAGCCTTGTCAGCTGTAAAACTTTCCCCGTGTATTTTATATTGCCAGAAAGCAGTGTTTTGGCTTACCCAACCTAAATTAAGCAGTACTTCTGAAAATTTACTGTACCAGCCTTTAACGTCATAACGGCCAGCTGCATCTTTAGGATAAGCTTTGTCTGCCGCCAGCTGAGCCAATAAAGTTGAATTCAAAACATCACTTCTTTGCTGTTCGGTTAAATTAGTAGCAAAACTCTGCAGCATTCTATTGTTTATGCAAGCAGCCGAATCAGCGAGCTCCTGCTTATCAGAAGATCGCCTCGTATGGATGTCCGGCAGTTCTAGAGCATCTATATAATGGTGAGATGCCCTCAAAAATGCATCTTTAAAAATAGAATCATGGACAAAATCAGACATAGATAAGCCTCCTCTAATTTAAAATAGGCAACCTTAATTATGATACTTCTAATTATAAAATACTGCCAATCAGGTGAAATGTCAATTAAATAACATAATAGTATAAATAGCAATGATTATTGACTGGCGTCTGTAAACAGTTTATAATAGACTACGTGCGTAAAATGATGCAATATAATAAAATATTTAAGGTGCGGGTAAATGATACAGATGCAGAACAATAAACAAGTTTGTACTGAAAATATCCTGCATATTACAAGCGGAGAAATGACTGCAAATGCACTACGAGAGCTGCTTCCTCAGGAAGAAATTCTTCCTTTCAACGAAGCTATGTGCGAAGGAGAAGTCCATATCGAAATATTTACAGATGAATTTTATCGATTGAGGGCAGCGGCTTATGGTGTTGAGTTAGAAGACTATCTGCAAAAGTCTCCAGGAAGTTTTATGCAGAACCGCTTGAAGGATTATCCTGTTTTATATTTATATTTCGACTATGATATGTTCTGTACAGTAAATATAATAACTTTACTGGCGTTTTTGGAACAGTCAGGCTATTCAGGCCGGATAAAATTTCATCTTCTGGAAGCGGATGGGAGTGTTGCCATTCTTGATACATGGCCGGTACTTTTAGGTATTTACGAAAAATGCTATTGCAGAGTTTTACTCAAACGGCAGCGGTTTATAACCGGTAATGAGCTTTTTGATAAAGGAATAGAACTTTACCTTGAGTATAAGAAAAGAAACAATCGGATCATCAGATACATAAAAGCACACAGTATGGAAGAACAAAAACATCTGGTACGAGATCTGGTGCTGAAATTTGCCGATTATGGGTTAACCGATATTGCTGCGGCAAGATTTATTACAGCTTGTCGGGATGAGAAACGGTAGTATTAAATTTATTATAAACAAAAATTAAGGAGTGTTGTAAACGATGAAAAAACAAATTATGACCTTTATTTTGACGGTTGTCATGGCTTTGGGGATCTGCGGTGCAGTATCGGCAGCAGAAGCTGGTAATGTTGTAGGGTATGTAAACGTTCAGCAAGTATTCCAAAGCTATCCTGATATTAAAACTACCATGAGCGCCGTTGATCTGGAACGCCAAAAAGCGCAGCAGGAATTTGAAAGTAAAGCAGCTTCTTTAGATGACAGCGGCAAGCAGGCCTTGGGTGAAAAACTTTCGCAGCAGGTGGCAAAACGTGAACAAGATCTGATGGGACCGATTCAGAAAAAAGTTCAGAAAGCCATTGCAACTGTAGCCAAACGTGCCGGTATCAACAGCGTTGTTGACAGCAGCGCAATGTTATATGGTGGGAAGGATTTGACTGGGGATGTAATCGCTGAAGTTTTAAAATAAAATATGGAATACTTTCATAACCCGCGCAAGATATCTTGTGCGGGTTATTTTTATGCAATAAAAGAATTTCCAACAAAGAAAATTAAATAATAAATATAAATAAAAGATTGCATTGTAGAATTATTTGTAGTATACTTGCAAAATAAATGCATATTGATATTATCAGGTGACGCAGGTCTTAATAGAGAAGCTGGGTGCAAAGCCCGCACGATCCCGTCGCTGTAAAAGTGAGTTCGTCCAAAATATGCCACTGGTATTTGTCTGGGAAGGCTTGGATGAATGATGAACTTGAGTCAGAAGAACTGCCTGATAATTACTTTACTACTGCGTGAGACAGTTAGGTAATGTTGTCGGCTTCTTTTATTTTTTATTGAGCTGTTTAATACCTTTTGCCTTAGCGCAGAAGGTATTTTTATTTTTGGGGGATTGCAAGTAAAGGTAAATAATGTGCGGTCATAAAGAATGAGTACAGTAAACGCCTTTATTTCAATAATAAAAATGTAGTGAAAGGAAGTTGAGTATGCAAAAAAAGAATTTGAGCAAAAGTGCACTAATGGTAGCGCTTCTAACTACCAATGTCATCTGGGGGGGCACTACAGTACATGCTGAAGATCCAAATCAGGCCTTTACGCTCGATCCGATGATCGTAACTGCCCAAAGAACAGAAACCAGAGACCTGGATACACCGGCAACCACTAATATCATTACCGAACAAAATATTAAAGAAGCCGGCTATAAGAACGTTTTTGACGCCATCGAGCATCAAGTAGGCCTAACAAGCACCGGTTACGGCGATGCCGGTCAGGATTTTGGTTTCAGTTCGGGCCGCACCGTTATCCGCGGCTACGACCGTGGTACCCTGGTCATGGTAGACGGTATCCCTATGAACCTGAAAAACTATAACTCCTTAGACGGCATCCCCATAGATATGGTACAGCAAATAGAAATCATTAAAGGCGCAGCCGGAACCCTGTACGGTAGCGAAGCTATGGGCGGCGTAGTAAACGTCATCACCAAACGCCCCGGTGGCAAAACGCAGGTCAAAGTAAAAGGCACCGTCGGCAACTATTATAAAGATTACGGCGTTACCTATGCTGGCGAAAAGCTTATCGTAACCGCATCCAAAGAATACTCCAACAAGCTTATCCACAGCAACGCTTACCCGGAAGGCTCGTCTACCGACTGGTGGGTGGGCAAAGGGCAGAAAAACAGAGCAGGGATCTCCGCCGCGCTGACAGATGAGATCGGTTTTACTTTTATCTATCAGGACGGCAATATTACCCGTGGCAGCAATAACGATGCCAAAAAAGTAGGCTCGGTCTATAAAAAATATGATTATCGCTATGATGACAAACGCATTACTACAGGACTGACCTACAATGGTAAATATAACGGCATCAAAGCCATGGTAGGTTATAACTACCGCCGTACTGAAGGCTACGACTTTGCAGCAGCCACACCAGGTCCTGTAAGCTCATCAGCCGATTTATCAAGCTATATCGGCGATGTGCAAAAAACCTGGAATCTGGGTAAAAACACCCTTATAACCGGCTACAGCCTAAGGCGCGAAAACTATGAAAACCTGGTCACCAAAGCCAATAAAGCCCATAGAACCAGTAATGCCATCTACCTTTCATATAACAACGTGTTCAGCGATAAATTCAGCGCTACCCTGGGGCTGCGCGGCGAAATAATCGACGACCCGGTAAAAAGCGAAAATATACTGAACCCGCAGTTCCAAACCCTATATAAAATCAACGATACCACCTCGTGGTACATAAACATCGGCAAAGCCTTCCAAATGCCAACAGTAGATTCGTACTATGGTAAAAAAGCCGCTGCCGGTACCTTAAAGCCCGAAGAAGGCTGGACTTATGAAACAGGTATCAAAAAAATCTACGACAACAAAAGCATCAAACTGGCAGTATTCCATATGGATTTTGAAAATAAAATAGGCTGGAGCGATAAAGACCCCGGCACCGGTGAACAGTACGCACTTAACAAAGGCGACTTTAGAAATACTGGTATCGAAGCAGAATTTACCCATAATGTAAATGATAAATGGCGCTATTCATTAGGGATTGGCTATGGCAACCCCGAGGTAAAAGATCCCTCAGCCGCCAACCCAAAATGGGTGCAGGATGACGGCAGGATAGATGCATCGGCTTCGGTGTTTTATTCTATCAGTAAGCTGACAAGCGGTCTTACCTATAAATATTTGGGTGACCGTGAATATTACGGCGGGCATGACGTACCGTCAAGAAGCCGACTGACCTGGAATACCTCGTATGATTTGACTAAGAATGATAACATAACCCTGACGATGAATAACCTGCTTGACAAGGATAACTATTCCAACAGATATGGCAACCTTGATTTACCATATAACTGGAAAATAACCTATACCAGAACCTTTTAACAAAAGCAGCAGGCAGTACACAAGCACTGCCTGCTGCTTAGCGTTTTCTTAAAAGTTGAATAAAGACAGCGTACAGCTATTGTATACTGTCTTTCATAAAAAATAGATTGACATATGCAAAAGTAAGTTGTATGATTTAAATACCAAAAAGAAATAGTAATAGTTATCAGGTGCGAATAATCGCATGATAAGCGGTGCAATTCCGCTGCGCTCCCGGCGCTGTAAGGGTTTATGCCCAAGCCAGCAATCAGCCTGATACTCTAGCCGCTGCGAGAGACAGAGAGTTAGAAAAACTGGTATACGCTTGTTATGCAAGTTTTTCTGCCTCCCTGTATCAGCAGGGAGGCAGTTCTTATTTCCAGCAGGTTTAGTCATAGCCTGCAAACTCCACTCAACTCAGACCTTTGAGCGTGGTGCCGCTGGGGTGGCGGTATCCATGCTTGCGGTCACGGTATTGGAGTGATAAATGACATGTTCATTGAAAACAAAAAATGAAAATTTGGAACTGGGTACTTGTGGGATCAATGATCCGTGGTTTTATAGGGAAGTCCGGTGTGAATCCGGCGCTGTCACGCAACTGTATTAGGGAGCTTCAGCATTGCAGTCCTTTCACAAAGGGATGCTGAAGTGATGATCTTGAGTCAGAGTGCTGACTGGTTCTATCTTTTGAACAGCCTGCGTAGACGGACTGGGAGAAAATTTTGTAGAGATGTTTAAGTCTGATATTTGGTCAGGTAAATATTTCTGCGGACGCTATAACTATGCGCTGAAACCAGCAGCGCGGAAATTTTAGTATTTTCGACCAGAAAAGCGGAGCAGGCTGTTTTGTAAAAAAACAGACGCTGCACTTTCACCGAATGGACTGGTAGAAAATGCGGCGTTATTTTTTTAAGAGTGTCCGAATTTTACAGCGGCAGGCAAAAATGCGAGTAGTGACGTATGCTTACATGCTGCTGTAAAATGACAGTTTCTAAACGATGATCATGTTTAGAAACAACGAAATGGGAATGCTGAAAATTTTTAAGTTGGAGTGGAGGATTTGATGATGAAGAAGTTGAGAAAAGAGCAAAGACACAAGATTTTACCGGCGGCTATTGCCTTATCGTTAGGCGTAATCACCCCATTTGCCCCCCCCCCAGCATACATTTGCGGCGGAAACCCTAAGCAGCAATGCCGTACAATACTATGATAATAATGCTGCCAATAATAATAAGGTTGGCGGACAAGATTCATTTATTAATTTTTCTGATTCTAGTATAGTACAAAATAATATTGTTAATGCATATAAAACTATTGGGCTTGATCCTGCTGGTGCCAATAAAGGATTGACCAATAGTAATGTAAAAGTAAGTTTCTTACAAAGCTCATGGAATAGCATTTTATATCGTACGCTGATGAAAACAAGCTCTGTTCCTGAGGGTGCAAATGCACTTGCAATTAAAATAAGAGATGCTGACAGCGGCGCTTATTATTATAAAGTTCTTGGAGTTGGAGCTACTAGTAAGGACTGTTTAGCGATAACCGGAACGCAAATGATGAATTTTTTAAATGAAAATACTGGAATGACGACTGTTGAGGCTCAAGAAGAGCTGTATGGATATATTGAAAATAAGAATGAAACGAAGATACAAGAGTGGATGACAAAATACCTGCCAAGTATGTGTTATATTCAGTTGAGTGATGCTGAGTTAGCTGAGGTAAAAGATGCGATTAATAAGACTACTGCTTCCAATGTATTAGATTATATGAATGATTCGAGTCTTAATTTTGCTTCGCCAGATATTATAGAGAGTATACAAACAAGCTTTAAGTTAGGTACGGGAGATTCTTTTTCTGGAGGCAGCAAAAGCTATACCTATGACCAAAAGTCAGTAGCGGCTGGTGAAAGGTGGACACCGCTGGACAGAGCTGTAACTATTAGCAGTACTTTGAATGGCGATTATTCACCGGGTGACGCAAATTGGATAACTGAAGATGGCAAAACAGCAACAGGTGCGAGTGATCCGGATGTTGATTCTTATTTTACTAATAATACACAGCTGGATAATGATTATGAATCGGACAGTCCTAAACCCATAGAGAATGTTCCTACGACTGTCATATCAGTTGGTGAATTAACTACAGAATCTGGCAGTGTAATTGATTTGAGCTATCTTAATACTAACAGTATTGATGGGCAAGCTCCGTATGTGCTGCAGGGCGCTGACAGCAGCGGAAATGCTAATACGATTAATGTTGAATATATAAGTGATACATCACAAGGAACCATTGCTACTAATAAGGTCAAAATAAACAGAAGCTTGTTTGTAAATGATGCGAAGCTGGCGGATAATACTACCTTCAGGCTTGGCGTATATCAAAATTATGAACCGGCTAGTACCTCAGTACGTGGTAATGACAATGTATACCTTACAAACGCCGTCAAAAATAATGGCAGTGATAATGCTAAAAATAATCTCTATATTCAGCTCGGTTATGTACCAGAAGCTAGCGGTACTTCGCTTTTCGGTGAATGGAAAAATCCGAATGAAGTAACGAATCTACTTGGAAATATTACTGTTTCTAATGTTTTAATCGGTATTTATAATGGCGCTGATAATTTTGAAGTAACAGGTCAAACCAGTTTGGCAGACGGTATTTTCAGTGTTTATGAAATCACGCCGGAAGTAGGCAAATATGAAAATTATTTTAAAACTGCGGATAGCAAGGCCATAACTGATGATAAGGGGAATATCATTGGTTATGATAATTTGCAGGGTACAGTGTGGTATTTAAAAGGTTATACTTATGCTGATACGGGTGAAATGGCGGAAAGCGGCAAAAGCGTTTCCGAAAACAGTACGGTGCAGAATAATTTTGTCAAAGCCAATAACCTCAGCCTGTTCCGCCGTTTCGACAGCCTGCATGTCAGCAATCTGAACCTGTCGGAAACAGGCGGCAGAGGGCCAGGTGATACCGATAGTGCTTTAGCAGGCGAGCTGCGCGAGAATTTATGGGTCGATGTCTGGCACGGTAAATTTGACGCCAAGGCCGCCTATACCCGGAATACCAATCAGTCTTATAACGGCTTTCAAGTAGGTTACGACAAGCTGTTGAGCAAAAAATTCTATGGCGGCAAGATATATACCGGTTTTTATGCCAGCAAGATCGACGGAAAAAGTACGACTTTTGCAGGCAGTGGCGAACAGGACAGCTACGGGTTAGGCGTTTACAGCAGCTGGGTGGGCGACAAAGGGCACTTTATCGACCTGGGGGTCAATGCCTTTAAACTTAAAAATGATTATCATTTTACCGGTAATACAGGCAACGGCAGCATCGGTAAGGTCAAAGGCGAGAACAGCACCTGGGCTTACGGTATCGGTGCTCAGTACGGCAAGCGCAACCAGCTGGCAGCAAACTGGTTCTGGGAACCTTCCGTATCTTTGTATGTCGGTCATGTGGACGAAAGTAATTATAGTCTGAGTAATGGATTGGGCGTACACGAGCAGGGGTACGATACTGCCATTGGCAAGCTGGGGCTGAAAGCCGGTAAAAATATTGGTGAAAAAGGTAATGTTTATGCTGGTGTCAGTTGGGGGCACGAATTTGCCGGTGGGCAAAAATTGCACCAGAGCTACGGTACACAAAGCCGTCTGATTGAAACTGTGGGCGGCAATGATAGTTGGTGGGAATGGAACATTGGCGGCAAGGTTAAGGTTTCTTCAAATGGAACCTTTAATCTTGACTTTGTTAAGACTACCGGCAGCGACGTAGGCAACGAATGGAGCATCAACGGCGGGTTAAATTTCAGCTGGGGCGGTTTTGAAAGCGGCGGCAGCAAAGCGGCTAAAGTAAACGCTTCAGGCGGGGAGCCGTCTGTAAGCGGCGGCTTTGCCAAAGCTAATGCGCCCACCGTGGTGGTAGGGCAGGCATCCAAGGTCGGCAACGTGCAGTTGCCGCAGATGCAGCAGTCGCAGCAGAGTGTTACTGTCGAAAGCGGCAGCGCTGACAGCCAGAATGTTTATGATATGGGTGAAGCCAATAGCCGCGTAGTTAGCGATGATACTGGCAGCGTCAGTGGCACAGTCACCGGCGGCATGGGTGAATTTGAGCTGGGCGGGCTGACTGTTGAAGCTAAACGTCCCGACTGGGAAAAGAATCTCAGCCCCGGTCAGGTAAGCGTTATTTATCCGGCACAATTCGAGGGTGAGCAGAAGAACCTGCCCGAACTGCTGGACAGAGTGCCTGGCTTATTTGTGCAGCGGCTTAATGGCGTCGGACATTATACTGTAGCGCGTGTACGTGGGTCAACGGCTGCGCAGGTCAGTGTGTTTGTAGACGGCGTGCAGATGAACCTGGCCGGCGATGCGGCAGTCAATCTGTCGGCGATCCCGGCTGATAATATCGAACGTATCGAAGTCTACCGTGGCTATGTTCCGGCCCGCTTCAGCGGTGCGCCACTAGGCGGTGTTATCAATATCATCACCAAAAAGCCTAATGAGGGGCACGGGCATATCACCCAGGGGATCAAATCCTATGGCGGCTACAGCAGTACCTATGAATACAGCATGCCTTTGGGCAGCGGCAGTTTGCTGGCTACCTATGCCCGCGATATCTGGCAGGGTGATTTTGATTATATTTGGCCGCATAGCAGTAATACCCAAAATAATGTACTTGCAGGCACTTACAAACGCCAAAGCAACGGTTATCAGAATAATAATGCCATGCTTAAATGGCAGGATGATCACTGGACAGTTAAAGGTGTTTGGAAAAAGATGCATGAAGGGCTTGCAAGGGCAGTAAATAGAACCTATGTAATTCCTTATTTAAATTCCGGCTATTTCGATGCTGATATGGATATTGATTATAAAGAATTTTTGATCGGGCGTCGTGATACGTTTGGCAACCTTGATCTGGGGTGGCATATTGCCTATCTGGATAGCAAAAAAACTTATACTAATATAGGCGGTTACAGGCAAATAGAGGATACAAAAAATGGAATAATAACAGGTAGTCCTTTTGGCAAAAGGGATGAGGACGATTATTTGCCGGGTGAATTATGGGGGACCTGGCGTTCTAAAAAATGGAACGGCAATTTGAATGCGGCGATGAAGCTGGGCAGCAACCATTTGCTGGAATTCAATGCGGATTATACTCGTGAGACTATGGATGCTAATGGCAACAGATGGGATCTTACGCAGGAACAAATTGATAGTCAAACTGGTGTTAATAGAACCGTTAGAAAAATGCTTTCCAAATATAATAACCGTGAATATCATTTGACCTTGCAAGACACTATTACCCTCAATGATGATGGCGATTTTAAGCTGACGCCGATCCTGCGTGCCGATAAAGTAGAGATAGAAGGACTTGGTGATTTGGGCGATGCTGATAGCCGCTGGATGTATTCAGGCGGCGTGGCGCTGCAGAAACAGCTCAATGACCACTGGAGCTTTAAATCTACCTGGGGTACTTATAACAGGCATCCCAACTTCTACGAAATCTTTGGTGACGGCGGCTTTGTTGGGCAAAACTATGTCTTTACTGTTGCCAGTAAAGGCGGGAATATTGATAATGGCTTATGGGAAACAGGCAGTCAGTTCGATTTCAGCCTGAACTGGCAGGGCAAGCTGGCCGGGGCTGATACGGATACGATCCTTACCTGGTATCAGCGCAAAGCAAATAATCAGCTGGTACTGTGGACACCGCGTGGTGGAGATGGACTAAGTTGTTATTGCCCGACGGGTAATATTGAAACATATGGTCTTGAACTGGCCCATAATATGAAATGGCAGCGCTTGAACCTGGCTTTAGCAGCAACCTGGCAGAAAAGTAAAGAAGTGGGTAACGGCTTGGGTTATAACTATAACTGGGCGCAAGGCGGAGCATCTTTTGTACCTGAATGGGTCGTCAGCGCCAGAGTTGATTATCTGTTCCCCGGTGACAAACTGAACGTTTTCGGAGAATACCGTTATACCGATCAGGAGATCTTGCGTGGTACTGATTCTGGCGATGCCGATGCAATAGACGTGCGCGATTCTTATTCGATCGTTGATTTGGGAGTCAAATATAAATTTGATAAAAAATGGCGTTTAAGCGCCGGCGTCAATGATGTTTTTGACAAAGGTAAGGAAGTTTTCATTACTACCGGTATGTTTTATGGACCTAAGACGGCTTCTTTCTATCCGTTGGCCGGTCGTATGTATTACACAACGCTGGAATACAGCTTCTAAATTTTATTATAAGGCAGAGTCAGCACGGTGATGCTGACCTGATTTATATAAATGCTGTTTGAATACAGACAGTAATGAATGGCAGCAGGAACAGACTGCAGATAAGTTAACTTTAAGGAGGTTGTGAAAATGGCAAGTGAAAAATTAGCAGCAGGATTAGTAAACAGCGGGTATAGCGTCGGCTGGGTAGGCGCTTGTACTGTTGGAGTGACGGCTACGGAAACAGCTGTTACTCAAATCATTTCCGGTACCAATATGACTACTGACCCGCGTGTTTTGCCAATCAGTATTACCGGTACTTTGCGTACTTTGGTCAACAGCTATGATTACAGCGGCGTCGGCGAGTTGGGGCAGTCTGGCAGAGGTTTGTATGGTATTTACGATCCTTCCAACTGGTCGCAGAAGCAAACAGCTTAATGTAATGCGACTTCGCCTGTTACTGGCGTGCAGCAATGGTCTACTACCAATCCTTATGGTATTGTTGTCTATGACGGCGTTATGTATATGATTGCTAACGACTGCGATCCTACTACCCGTAAATGCTATATTTACAAATATAACATGGCGGCGGATGCTTTTAGTGAGACTGGTTATGCTTATGAATTTACGCCGGATATTGATGGCGATACTACGCAATGGAAAGGCGCCGGCTATGGCCTTGATTTGCAAATCAGCGGCAGTTCTGCTTATCTGATTGCAGTTTTCGGACGCTTTACTAACAGCGGTTGGACATACACCTTTGGCGAGTCCGCTATTGTTAAGATCCCGCTTGCTGGCACTGGTACTGCCGAAATGGATTTGGCTGGAAATAATGTAACCGGTGTAGTTGTTAACGGAGATTATGCTTATGTAACTTCTGTTGGCGGCGCACAGCAGGCCAATGGCAATCCTGCGTCGAAACTGGAAGTGTTTGATATTTCTGGTACTGCTCCATCTTTTCTAGCAGAAATTGATGTTAGTGCTATCCCCAATAGTTTTGGCGGTGATTTTGTTGATGTAGCTTTTGTTAATAACAAAGCTTATGTGTTGGCAGCTCATTATAATACTTCGTATTCTCAGTATAGCTATATTGTTATTCAAACTACTGAGGCTGACTTGCAGGCTGGCGGGTTTGGCACTGGCGCTAAATATAAGACTGCTACAGTTTCTCCTGCTTCACCATGTTTTGCTTTACTGCCGGGCGAAGGCAACGACCTGTATCTGGTTGACGGCGTGAAGTTCCAAAGCATTGATACTTCTTTAGATATTGATGCTGCAGGTGCTTTGAGTACGGTTAAATCTGCAGGCGACTTTGCAAATGGGACTGCGACTGGTTATGTCATCAATACTGCGGCTATGGTAATTGAAAGAACTGCTGCGACACGTGGCCTGGCAGCTGCTAAAGCAAGCGTTACCAAGATCGCTAAACGTCTGGCTCGTCCGGAAGATTTGGAAAGAAAGGAAAAATAAGCAAATCGCTGTGTGATGAGCTTGTTTCCTACTTAAGTTTTTAGCATTGTTTTTACTGCCGTATCGTCACTACCCGCCGCTTGTACGGCGGCTGATACGGCAGTTATGCTATTTAAGTACCGCAGGTGTTCAGGTGTTTTCGGTGCTTAAATAGCATAAATTTTCTTGTTCAAGGAGTGATAATAATGGAAACTACTGCAAAAATAAAGCTGCTTCTGGTAGCTGCCGAACCGATGACTGGTTTAGATGAAGGTTCGTTGCTGTTGAAGCGTTTAAACAACGAGCCTTGTAATAATAGTTACGTGCTGCAAAGTGTACGGGCTTTGAATCCGGCGGAAGTTGCTGCGGCAGCTGCTGATATGCGTCCTGATGTGATTCATTTTTGTGGTGAATGTACTGCCAGCGGTAATTTTGTTTTTAAAAATGATGATGGCAGTACCAGCGACTGGTGCAGTAAAAGTAATTTATTAAAAAAACTGTCGCGTGCCTTAGATGGTGTTAAGCTGGTGTATTTTAACGGTGCAGTAAAGGATAGTGAACTGGCAGCGGCTGGTGGCAAAATAGCGTTTTTGGTAGGGATGCAGCAGCGCGGAGAAACTGAAATAAGTAAAAAGTTTGCAGGTGGTTTTTATATGGCTTTGGGTTTTGGTAATTCTGTTGGTTTCAGTTTTGGTAAGGTGTGGCAGGCGCTGCCAGAGGGCGAGCGTAAGCTGGTGTTGCGGTTTAGAAATGATATTGACCCGGATAAATACTGTTTGCGTGATGTAGGCGTACCAAGATGGTCACCGTCAACTTTGAATTGAAGTAGTATTTGCAAAATAGTGGAAGTTGTGAGGTAATATGATGAAATTCATTGCGGCAGTTATTTTCAGTTTAAGTGTTTTAATAGCAGCGCAGGGCTTCGCTGCCGAGGAAAGCGGCAGCGGTATGGATTGGCAGATAAGCGTGCAGCCGCAGCAGACGGCGGCTGAAAAAGAGGCGGCGCGCTGGACTGAGGTTATGGAAAATTCGGCCGGCAGATATTATATAGCTAAAGATAGTGTTTTTATGACCAGGGGAGCATTTGGCGATAAAGACAGGAATATTTTGCAGGCCGAGGTCAAAACTGTTTTTATGAACGAAGATTTGAAGAAGCATTTGGATACCAAAGTATTTGCCCAAAAGCTGAAAGATGGTGACAGCGTGGAATCCTGTACGCAGGTGCTGCTGTTTAATCTGCGCGCCAAACAGTACCGCGAGCTGCACAGTGTTGTTTACAGCAAAGGCGGCGCTGTTTTGCAAAGCAGCGATAAAAAATCTGAATGGAAGCCTGTTCCAGCGCACAGTTTTGCGGAGATCATGCTGGAGATTCTAACGCATATTCCTGCTTCGCAATTGAGGCTGGAAGGCGAAGAATAATCTAAAATATATCATTTAAAACTAAGGAGAGAATGAGAATGAGTGAGACTGATATTTTGAAATTTGCGGGTAATGATAACAAGCCTGCAGAAAGCAATGCTTTGAATGTGAAGGCGCAGAAATGGCAGGAGCTTTTGGTGAAGAAGAATATTACCTGTTTTGGCGCCCAGATCGTAGGCGACGAGCTGCATACGGTTTTGTTCAGAACTATTTTGGATGTCAATGGTCAGAATCTGCCGCTTTTGGTATATACAGATGACAGTTTGTATACGGTGATCAAGGTACTGGTTGCGCCTGCGGCACGTAAAGCCGAAAATGAGGCAGCGCTGTTGAAGTATTTGGATGAACAGAATCGTAAATATAAGTTGTTTAAATATTCTACGGGTGTCAGCGGCGATGTTGAACTGGACTGCTGCCTTTTGAATACGGATGACGGTTTTGATGCCGAGCTGCTGCAGGTGAGCATTGATGTTATCTTAGAACATTTATTGGAAGAGTATCCTTTGCTGATGAAGGTTGTTTGGGGTGCAGAGGCAGTAGATACGACAACTAATTAAGCTGTTGTTTTAAAGGATTTGTACATTTAAAGGGGGCGTGGGCAATGAAGGTTTTTGTTAATCCGGGGCATGACCCGAACGTTGACAGCGGTGCTGTGAACATTGATTATGATGTACGTGAGGCTGATGTTACCAAACAGGCCGGAGCTTTGCTGGAACGCGGTTTAAAAAGAGCGGGGCATGAGGTGATGTTGCTGCAGAGTGATGATCTGGATGCTGTGGTGGCTGCTGCTAACGACTGGCCGGCTGATATTTTTGTTTCACTGCATTGCAATGCTTCGCCGGGCCGCAATGCCCGCGGTACAGAAACTTTATATTACAGCGAGCAGGGCCGACTTTTGGGTGAGGCTGTGCAGAAGAAGATTTTGAGCAAGGTGCCGACGATAGACCGTGGCTGCAAAGAGCGCCAGGGGCTGTATGTACTGCGCCGGACTGTTATGACGGCTATTTTGGTGGAGCTGGCTTTTATTGATAATAATGATGATCTTGAGCTTTTAGAAAATGATATGCCGGCTTTTGCCGGGGCTATTGCCGCCGGTATCGACGAGTATTTCAGGCAGGCGGAAATATGATGAACGATAAAGAATTTGCAAAGGCCCAAGCTTCGATCATGAATAAAAAGACTAAACTGGTTCAGCTGAAGGATGACAGGGCCGAAGCTTGTAAAAAAATCAATGAGATAGAGCAGGAGATAGCCAAAACAGAAAATGAGCTGCTGGAGGAAGAAAATAAGTTTATTCTTTTATGCGGACAGAAGTCGCAGCTTATGCGCGAGCGTGCTTTGCAGGTTGGCGCAGAAATAGAGGAGGCGATCAAGCCGCAGCAGCCGGTTGATAAGCTGACGATTTTGTTTTTAGCGGCTAATCCACAGGATACTCAGAAGCTGGCTTTAGACCAGGAGGTCAGGTCGATAACTGAAGCTATCCGCAAGTCGGAAGGACGTGACGGGATCGAGTTTTTTAGCCGCTGGGCGGTACAATCGCTGGATATTTTGCAGGCGATCAATGAAACTGATCCGGAGATAATTCATTTTTCGGGGCATGGCTCTGAAAAGGGAGAAATAGTTCTTGATGATGGCAGCGGTAATATGTCGATGGTTTCTAAAGAAGCTATGGCCGCTGCTGTGGCTTCAGCGTCTAAAAAGGTGAGGATGATTTTTTTTAACGCCTGTTTTTCGCAGAAGGAAGCTCAGGCTGTTGTCGATAAGGTTGAGGCTGCTATTGGAATGAATACCGAGATAGGTGACGAGGCAGCAATAGTTTTTGCGGCGCAGTTTTATTCCAGTATCGGGTTTGGGCAGAATTTACAGCAGGCTTTTGATCAGGCTAAGGCGGCATTGCTTTTAAAGGGGATCGCAGAAGAGAATACACCGGTTTTATATGTACGAAAAGGATTACTGGCTCAGGATATTGTAATGGTTGAAAGCGAAGCTTTAAAAAAAAGTGATAATGTGACGATCATGCAGAAAATAAAAAAAATTTTTTCGTGATCAGAGGATATCAAGGTGAAAGTTTACTTGACTACAAAAAGCAAGAAGTTTATAATGGTTATATAAGTTATTTAAAAAGCATTACGAATAAGCTAAGCATTTCAGTTCTAATAATTTCATATAGTTAAGAAAACAGGTGTCTGAAAGCTATTGCTGGAAGGACTTAATAGAGAAGCAGGTGTAAGACCTGCGCTGTCCCGCAACTGTAACGGGTAGCAAAGCCACATTCGTCCATTGGGGAGACCTGAGAAGGCGTGGCCTAGCGACGATCCGAAGCCAGGAGAACTGCCTGTTTTAACATCCGTAAAGACTTGCGATGCACAAGGTGGATACATTTGTACTGTTTATTTGATGGAAAACAGTACTGTCGCTTTTTTGCTGTATTTTGCAGCTTGGCGGCTATGTATCCTGGTGCGTGGTGATGATGTATTTTGACAGGAAACTGACGCATTGGCAGTTTCCTGTTTTGTTTTTGGATACAAGGCGCAAGTCACTTGAAGGAGGGAGGGCTGTTTTGGCTGCAGCAGCCCAATACGGGTATGAAATTAAAGAAAATTATCAAAGAGATTGAAAACAATGACGAGAGCACTATCACTGTTGATAAAGCGAACTATATTGCTTTATTGCGCGAGGTGAATAGATTAAGGTTTAAGTGCTCGCAAAGAGGGGCGTTGTCTCGCAGTAAAAAAATGAGCAGTAAGGATAACGGTGACGAGCCTGAGGCGGTGCTGGGATGAGGCGTAAAACAAAGCATTTATGCAATTACTGTTTTATGCCGGGTCAGGAGAAAGCGATTTTAAAAACCGGAAAAACTTTGGAACAGTTTGTTGCAGGGTTGGGGCTTGCTGGGATCGAGCTTCTGGTTTACAGGAATGTGCCGTATTTTGAGTCGTTTGAGCATTTGGCTGTGGGAGTGCATTTGAATTACTGGCCGATGTGGCTGGCGATGTATCGGAATGATAAGGAAGTATTAAGTCGCTTTTTTACGTCTAAAGATGCGTTAAAGGATTATTATGGTACTACTTATTGTATGGGCTGGCTGCGCAATATAAGGGATAATATCAAGGCGGCGCTGGTCGAAAATCCGGAATATCTGGTATGGCATGTGGCCGAATGTACTTTTGAAGAGGTCTTTACTTTTAAGTTTGAGCACAGCGATATGGATGTCGTGACAGCGGCGGCCGCTGTTTTTAACAGGGTGGCTGACGAGGTTCCCGAAGATGTTCTGGTATTATTTGAAAATTTATGGTGGCCGGGACTGCGGCTGACAGAGCCTGCAGTAGTGCGCGCCTTTTTTGAAAAGATAAAACATAAGAATGTTGGGATCATGCTTGATACCGGGCATTTGATGAATACTAATCCCGAGCTGCAGACTGAACAGGATGGGATCGAGTATATTTTAAAAACAGTTAAAGGGCTTGGTGAGGACAGAAAGCTGATCAGGGGTCTGCATTTAAACTGTTCTCTTTCCGGAGACTATGTTAAAACTTTTGAACGTGTTTTTGATTCGGAAAGCTCTAATATTGAACGAATGAAGCATGTGATAAAAATAGATCAGCACAGGCCTTTTACAGATAAGGCTGTGCAGAAGCTTTTAAGGTTTATTAAGCCGGATTATGTGGTGCATGAACTTGCTTATAGGGATTTCAGCGATTTTGAAAAAAACATTGAGGTACAGCTTACTGCCTGCGGCAGAAAATTGTCTATCGATGACGAAGGAGATTAACGCGTGATTGCAAAATGTAGGTATGTATTAAAGGCTGCCGTTTTAGTTGTCGGTGCTGCTGCCGTATTGTTTATGGCAGGCTGCGGCAAGTCTTCTGAAATTGAGACTCCGGCTTCCGGACGTGGTGGTTACAGTGTTGTGGATGCAACTAAAACAAGGCTGGATTTTGAGCATAAGCCGCAGCGCATAGTATCATTGGGACTGAGTGCGGATGAGGTGCTGCTGGATATGGTAGAGCCTGATCGGATCGCTGCTTTGACATATCTGGCAGATGATGCCGGAATTTCGCCTGCGGCAGATAAAGCTGTACGGGTAAAGGGGCGCGTGCAAAGCGGCAGTCTGGAGTCTGTTTTGGCTCAGAAACCTGACTTGGTTTTGGTGCCGAACTGGACAGATTTGAATTTTGTTGAGCTTTTGCGCGGTGCTGGTGTAAATGTTTATGTTTATAAAACGCCGACTACTGTTAAAGAGATCAAACAGACTATTTGTGAGCTGTCAAATGTTGTTGATGAACGTGTTGCCGGCGGTAAGATCGTGGCAGGTATGGAGAAGGAGCTTGCTTTTGTAAGGGCAAGAGTAGGCAATATCGCTCCTGAAGAACATATCAGTGTGATGGCGCTTTCTTATATGGGGCCATTTGGGGCTAAGGGTACTACCTTTGCCGATATCTGTAATTATGCCGAGGTGAAGAATGTGGTGGCGGAATATGACTTGCCGCCGAATGCTGCTTTTTCTGAGGAAACGCTGATCAGGCTGAATCCTGATTTGCTTGTTATTCCCAGCTGGAAGTATGATAACGAGCAGGACCCGTCTAAGATGCGGGAGGAGATTTTGCAGAACCGAGCTTATCAAAGTGTTAATGCTGTAAAGAATAAAAGAGTCGTGCAGCTACGTGACACTTATTTATACAGTACGACACATTATATAGTTTATGCGATCAGGGATCTGGCTGAAGCCGCTTATCCTGAAAAATTCAATTGATTTTGGAGGTATACAGAAATGGGTATTTTTGCCGGAGCTATAGATTATTTTCAAAGAGGCGGGGCTTGTATGTGGCCGCTTTTGTTATGTTCGCTTGCCGCTATCGCTATTGGTGTGGAGCGTTATTTATATTATAAAAAGGCGCTTTCGAGTACTGATTTTGTTATGGAGTTTTGTCGCCTGATGAATGATTTTAATATTGTCGGGGCACGTGAGTTTGCCGGTATGAATAAGGGTGATGCGGCAGAGCTGGCGACAGAGACTTTGGATATCAACGAAGATCTTGGTAAAAGGCTGGAGTCGATTGTTTATTCTAAGGCTGACAGGGCCATTGACGGTATGGAGCAGAATCTTGATTATCTGAGCGTTGTTATTGGTCTAGCGCCAATGCTGGGTCTTTTGGGTACCATTACAGGTATGATCAGCTCTTTTAATGCTTTGAATGAGAGGGCGCAGAATCCGATGGCGGTAACTGCCGGTATTGGCGAGGCATTGATAACGACTGTTTTTGGTTTATGTATTGCGATCATGGGCATGTGTATACATGCGTATTTGTCCAGCAAGGTAAAAACCGCTTCGCTGAATATTTACGAGGTTGCAAATGTTTTGATAGATATCGTTCAGGCCAAAAACGGCGGCAGTAAAAACTGAGGGGCGGTGTAGAAGATGCGCAGACGACCTAGAAAACAGAGCTTACCGCCGCAGCTGATGCTGAGCCCGATGATAGATATGATTTTTCTGCTGCTGGTATTTTTTATCGTCAGTACGATGTATATGAGCGAAATAAAAACCATCCCGATCAGGTTGCCGGTGGCGCAGAATTCAGAGACCGTAAGCAAAAGTAATTTTGCAGTGACGGTAAAAAAAGACGGCGTATTGTATCTGGAAGATAATAAGATCGAGATGAAACAGCTGGTTGCTAACGCAGCTGCTGAAAGTAAACGTGACGCTGCTTTTTCGGTGATTATTCGCGCCGACGGCGAGGCTAATTATAAAACGGTTATCAAGCTTATGGATGAGTTGAAGGGCGCGGGAGTAACACGCTTTGGCTTGGCAACGGATCTGGGTGATGGCAAATGACGGATAGAGGCAGACGCTTAGGCAAGGGTATTGCCATTGCGCTTGCAGTTCATATTGTTGCCGCAGCTCTGCTTGGCATTTTAGGGTATCGTTTTACGCAAAGACCACCGCAGATTTTAGAGGTGACTTTAGGCGGCGGCGGTGGCGGCGGTAAAGGCAGCGCTGCTGCCGAGAAGGGAACTGCTGAGACTGCTGCTTCTGCTGCGGTGCAGCAGCAAAAACAGCAGTCTGCGCCGGTAAGAACAGATGATATAGTTGACAGAAAGCAGAAGCCGCAGACGCAGCAGCAGGAGCAGACCAGACAACCGCAGTCGAGCAGTACGTCGAGTGAAGCGGCTCAGAGTAATGTTAAAAGCGGTGAAGCCGGTGGTACTGGTACCGGTGGCGGTGAAGGAACAGGGGCTGGGACAGGGCAGGGCAGCGGTGAAGGCAGCGGCTCGGGTACTGGCAGTGGTTCTGGAAGCGGCAGCGGCTGTGGGGCAGGTCAGGGAAGCGGCAGCGGTGTTCCGGTAACACCGCCGTATTTAGTATCCAGTACGGATCCTCGTTATCCTCCTGCCGCCAGAAATCGAGAGATCGAGGGTACTGTTTATGTAAAAATGCTTGTAAGTTCGGGCGGCAGTGTTGAGAATGCTTTTGTTGCGCGCAGCAGCGGCAATGAGGCTCTGGACGGCGCTGCTGTTGAGGCTGTATATAATTGGAATTTCAGCCCGGCTAAAGATACATATGGCAGTCCTGTACGTTGTTATATTACGATGCCGGTCAATTTTGTACTGCATTAGGATTTGTTGGAGTGGTGAATTTGAAAAGGGTTGGAATTGAAACTGCGATGATGACACGATATGATAATTTTGATAGTACTTTAAACAGCAGAACAATGAATTGTGCCTGCTGCGGTAAAGAGTTTTTTGGCAATAAAAGCTTGCATACTTATAAAAGAACGATCAACAAGCTGCGTAAATATTACTGCAGTTATTCTTGTTTCAGGCAGTCGGAAGCTGAGCTTGAAAAAATGAAGGGCAAGCGGAAGAGTGATGACAGGAATATAAAATAATGAGGATGGTGCGTATTATGAAAAAACAGTTTACAGCTTTATTTTTTGCTTTGTTATTGACTTTTAGTCTGGCAGCTGTCTGCTTTGCTGAAGAGAAACAGGCTGAAGTGCCGGTCGATCCTAACGCTACTAATTTAACTGCGGTATATCCTGTACTTGAGGATGCTGTTCCGGCAGTGCCTGTAAAGCCGGAATCATTAAAAGATGCTAAGGCTGTAACTGAATATATTGCCGCTGTCGATAATTATTTAAAAGCTGTGCAGAAGTATATTGACGGCACTACTAATGATTTAAATAAGATCATCGAGCAGCGTAATAAAGCGATTGCAAGCGCTAATAAAGTGGTTGAGGATTATAACGCTTTTTTTGAGGCGAATAAGCAGAAATAATTCAATTTAACAGTTTTAAAATGAAGTAATGAAAATTTGTATTGTATACTAAGTAAGCTATAAACCGTATGATGGTCATACGGTTTATAATAAAAAAGCATTAAATTTTTTATTTGTTGCGAAAGGGATGATAGGGTTATGGAGAATAGTAGGAAAAACACAATGAACAGTATAGCAATGGGCATTGCGTTATCACTTGGGTGTGCGTTTGCATATCTGGGGGGGACATCTGCGAGGCGGCAGATTTAGTTGCTGATGGGGAAAGTGTTGGCAATGGTAAACTAAGCACTGGTATTACCAATAATGATGATAAAAATGCTTTTAAGTATTATAGTAATGGTGATTTTATACCAACTAAAACCAGTAGCTATAGTACTCCGCAAATTGCTTTTTGGTCTAAAAAAACTGTCTTAGAAACATCTGATGGCAAACAATTTACAGTGAATACTACAAGTAGCGGTAAGAAACCAAATGAATGGGCAACTGAATTAGGTCTTAGAAATATTGTAATAAAATCTTCTGAAGGAACAGAAAAAGATATTAGTGATTTTGCTAAGGCGTCTGATATGGCAAATTATTTGAATGATATTTATTGGAAAAATCCTGAGTATGCTGAGGAAATATCAACAGCGTTAAGTAAAAATTGCAATTGGAAAAGTGATGAAGTTCTTGACGCTATTAGAAATAAAATAGATTGGGATAAAGTAAAAGCGGATTCAGGAAGCAGTTGGACGGCTGAAAATATTAAAAACGAAGTGCTTAAAAAAGTAGCATTGGGGGTGGGCGGTTCTTTTACTTTTTACGATCTAAATTTAGAGGTAGCTATCTATGAAGCCTTAAAAAAGGCTGTACCTGGATTTGGCGATGTATCCTTAGATAATATGCCACAAATTTATGGGTATGATGCTGATGGTAATAAAATTTTAATCAGTTTGAATGGATTGAAGTTTTCATCTGCAACCGTTACCATTAATAATGGTGTATCTGATTATTATACATATGACAATGTAATTGTTAATCAAAATAAAGTCTGGCGCCCCATGGACAGACTTACAAAAGTATCGCAAGGAGTTATTGATAGCAGTTATAATATTAGTACAGTTTTTTCTATAGATAAAGACGGAAATGTAGTATTTGGCCCGCCAGAAGATATAACATCGCCTGGCAATATTAATATTATTCCTGATTTTAATAATTCTAATGAAGCGGTAGATTATACGCAGGCAACAACTATAACAACTAAAAAATTGGATGTTGCGAGTGGAGGCATGGTTGATCTATCATATCTTAACACAGTGGGGTTAGATCCTTTGGTTAGTCATGCTTATACATCTACCGGATATCCATTTGAAGAATATTCAGGTAAATATACTGGAAAAGATGGTAAATCACACACTTTTAATAGGTATCTTTTTGCTGATATAGCCAATATTGCTGATGGTGCCATTTTCCGCTTAGGTGTTTATGGCCGAGCAAATAATAGAGATGATCATGCACTTAATATTACTGATAATATTTTCAAAATTCCTGATGGTACCAACGATGCTGTTTATATAGGAAATGCTGTAGCTGTTAATAAAAACGGTACAGATCCAAATAAAATTTATGTGCAATTAGGGTGGGTACCTGGTGTTGGTACAGAAATTGCCGGGGTTGGTAAGATAGAGGCAGACGCCTGGAATAAAGGTAATAACAGACCGGTAGTTGTAGGGATTTTAGATGGTGCTGAAGATTTTGAAGTTGAGGGTCAGAAAACAATAGCAGATGGAATATTCAGTGATTATGAGATTGATGTAAAAATAGATAAGGAAGAGAATTATTTTACAGATCCTGCCGATGAAAATAATAAAAAAGGTACAGCCTGGTATATAAGTGAATATAGTTTTCAGGATACGGGATCGGTTGCTGAATCGGGAAAATCGGCGGCAGATAATGCGATGGTCAGCAATAATTTGTGGAAGGCAAATTACTTGAATATGTTCAGCAGGACGTCCAAATTACATAGAGCCGGTTATTTGGGCGAATCTGATGAAAAAGAGAATTTATGGGTACAGGCTAATCACGGTAAATTTAAAAATGCTTCGGCTTACGGCCGTAGTGTAAGCCAAAGCTATAATGGTTATGCTGTAGGGTATGATAAACTTTTAGGAAAAGGTTATTGGGACGGAAAGTCTTATGTAGGTTTTTTTGTTAATAAAACAGATGGCAGTTCTAACACGTTAACTGGCAATGGCGACCAGGACAGTATGGGAGTTGGCATTTATACTACGTGGGTAGGCGATAAAGGGCATTACCTGGATTTAGGTATAACTGCAGCAAAATTAAAAAATGATTTTAATTTGCAGGCTAATACAGGCAATGGTGTAACTGGTAAAGTAAACGGAAATATGAATACATGGGGCTATGGTATAGGAGCTCAGTATGGTTATCAAAAAACATATGAAAACGGTTTGTTTTGGGAACCATATGTCAATTTATTTTTAGGCCATGTGGATGAAACGGCATATACGTTAAGTAATAACCTTGGAGTAAAGCAAAAGGGATATGATACGGTAACTGGTAAGTATGGTTTTAACGTGGGTAAAATGTTTGCTGACAAAGGCAGTCTTTATGCAGGTGTTGCCGCGGTACAGGAGTATGGTGGCAGAGGCAGTGTAATACAGCATTTTGGTGGACGTGAAAGGTCACTGGACGAACATAATGGAACTGATACTTACGCTGAATTTACTGTGGGCAGCAATTTGAAAATATCGCCGACAGGAACCGTAAATTTGAACTTTGTCAAAACAGCCGGCAGCGATATAGGCAGTGAGTGGAATATCAATGGTGGAGCAAATTGGACGTGGGGCGGTTTTTACGGCAGCAAAAAGCAAGAACAAAAGCTTGCTTCAGAAACAGAAACCGCAGCGAATGCGGATGCAATTTTAGAATCTACAGGCAAATTTGATAATGCAAAAGTATATCAAAAGAGCGGACATACGCCGACGGTAGTGATTGATGGTAGCCGTATCACAGAAAAAGCTGATGTATATGATGCAGGAGAAGCAGAGACAGAAGTTAAATATGGAGGTTCGGTGGCAGAGGGAACTGTAGAAGATGGCTTTGTACTGCCGGAGCTGACTGTTGCATCGATCCGTCCCGATTGGGAGAAGAAATTGTCGCCCGGGCAGGTAACGGTTATCAAGACAGAGGAATTCCAGGGTGAACAGAAGGATTTACCAGAACTGTTGGAAAGGGTACCTGGCCTGTTTGTGCAGCGCATCAGCGGTACAGGGCATTATACAGTGGCACGAGTACGCGGGTCAACAGCGGCGCAGGTAAACGTGTATGTAGATGGTGTTTTGATGAACTTAAATGGTGAATCAGGCGTCAATCTTTCGACGATACCTGTAGATAATGTAGAGCGGGTGGAAGTATATCGTGGTTATGTACCGGCCCGTTTTAGCGGTTCACCTTTGGGCGGCGTTATCAATATCGTAACTAAAAAACCGACCGAGATGAGTGGTATGGTTTCTCAGGGAATGAAGTCTTATGGCGGGTATACTGGAAATTATCAGCTTAATATGCCGTTAGGCAACGGTAGTTTGCTGGCCACCTATCAGCGTGATATCTGGAAGGGCGATTTTGATGTAGACTTATATAATCGTAACAGGTATTTGGAAACAGTAACAAGACGCAGTAATGGCTATCAAAACAATAACGGAATGCTGAAATGGCAGGATGAACATTGGATGACTAAGTTCAGCTGGAAAGATACCCATGAAGAGTTGCCCCGTGCTTTAAATAACTATTTGATTGGCAGCGGACAACCAAGCAGCGGCAACGGTTATTTAGATTATTATAAAAAAGGCTATTACGATGCTAAGCAGGATATTGATCAAAAAGAATTTCAAATTGGCAGGCAGGATACTGTTGGCAATTTGGATTGGGGCTGGCGATTAAATTACATTGACAGTAAAAAGAGCTATAAAAATATAGGGGTTATAAAATATTATAATGATACTAGTTGGCCAACACCTTCCTATAATAGTGCCATCTTCACGCCAGGATACCTATGGTCGGAATATCATTCCAAAAAATGGGATACTAATGTGAATGCTGCTTTTAAAATGGGCGATAACCATTTGCTGGAGTTTAATGGGAATTTCCAATATGAAACGATGGATGCCGATGGAAGTTACTGGGATAGAGGCATTTATAAAGCAGATGGCAAATACCATAATATGTTGGACAGATACAATAATAGAGAATATCATTTTACTCTTCAGGATACCATCACGTTGAATCAGGATGGAGATTTCAAGTTGACTCCTATTTTCCGTGCTGATAAGGTAGAGATGGAAACTTTGGGCGATGCGGATGCCAGCTGGAAATGGTCGGGCGGTGCAGCGCTGCAGAAAAATATTACTGACAGTCTGAGTTTTAAAACTACCTGGGGAACTTACAATCGTCATCCAAATTTCTATGAAATTTTTGGTGACGGAGCTAATATGTTGCCTAATAGTAATGCCGGAACATTCTTTGATATTGCTGACCGTGGTACCTGGGAGAGCGGTAAACAGTTTGACTTTAGCTTAAATTGGCAGGGGAAAATGTTAGCTGCTGATACTGATATAATTTTGACATGGTTTCAACGTAATAGTAAAAATCAGATGGCATTGTGGGCTCCGCTGGTGCCGAATGCGCCAATGACGTATTTCCCTATGGATGAAGCTAAAGTGCATGGAATAGAAATTGGTACGCAATTTAAGTGGCATCGCTTAGATTTAAATGTGGCAGGTACGTGGCAGAAGTCTGAATATAGTGATAGTAAAATGGGCGGCATTTATAACGGCATGAAATCAACTATTAGTTACACGCCGAAATGGGTATGGAATGCTCGTTTGAATTACCTGTTCCCCGGAGATAAGCTGAACATATTTGCTGAATATAATTATATTGATAAACAGCTTGTTAATTATAGCAGCGAAAATAGCGAAAATACTGCCAATTATCTGGAAAATTTGTCTACCCTTGACTTAGGCGTAAAATACAAATTTGATAAAAACTGGCGTTTGACTGCTGGTGTCAATGATGTGTTTGATGCAGGTAATAAGCAAAGATTAATGCAATATAATTTTGTGGGTAATAATGCTGAAGCAGGTATGGCACATAGAGTAAATACACCTCAGTATCCGGCTGCAGGGCGCATGTATTACACAACTTTAGAGTATAGTTTTTAACATATTCTCAAACTCTATAGTCACTATTAGTTTTATAGTGACTATAGAGTTTTTATTTTAGTGTCACTTATAATACTACTCATAAACAGTATTGCCGGAATAAATAATTTTCGTCTTTACTAATAAGAATTATAAGTAGTATTATAAATATAGTGTTTATGCCGTAGTACGGCATTTAAGTAAAAAATATTCTTGTGCAGAAAAAGCTGTAAAACGTTGACGGGTAGTAAAAGGAATGCTAAAATTCAAACTCAATGGGAATGGATATCATAAATGAAAAAATATCAATAAATAAAGACGGATAAATAGCTTGTTTTATGATATCAAAATAAGGAAAAGGAGCTGTATTTTTGTGAGAAAGAAGTTTGAATTGGGAAGTTTGATGTGTGCTGTGATTTTAGGTACCAGTTTTTTTGCGACTCAGGTGTATGCGGAAGAGCCTTTATCAGAATTCCTTTTAGAGGGCATTAACGTTACTGCGCTGGGTTATGAAAAAAGTAATTTAGAGACTCCTGCTGATACCGTGGTTTATACAGGCGAGCAATTAAAAGAGACCGGTGCCAGTGATGTGGCCAATGCTTTAAAGTATAAGGGCGGCGTTTATTTTACCAACATGGGCCCGCACGACCAGAATTGGATCACCGGCAGCAGCCAAATCAATTTGCGCGGTATTGATGGCGGTACTTTGGTTTTGATCAATGGAGTGCCGGCTTCATTTAACAATGTTAATCATTTGGATATGCTCAACCTTGATGAGGTGGAAAGAGTTGAAATTGTCAAAGGTGGGGGGGCAGTGCTCTACGGCAGCGAGGCATTAGGCGGAGTTGTTAACATTATAACTAAGGATCAGATGAAAAATTCGCTGCGTGTAGCTGCCGGAAATAAAGGACAGCGTGATTATGCTGCCACCATAGGCATGGGTAAAGCAAGCCTGGCTCTCGGCAGAAATGAATTTGGTTCTACTGGCAATATGACGGAGAGTTTAGGTACTAAAAAAATAAATGGTACTGCTGTTCCTTACTATATTGGATTTGGCGACAGTCAAAAAGATCATCTTGCTTTTAATTACAAATTTGACGATAAGTTTAAATTCAGCTATATGTTTAATAAAAAGAAATATTCGACCAATTATAATGACATTGATGAAAATATTCTGCAGCACTTTATGTATGATGACAGGGAACATTTTGCTCAAATGGCCTATAATGATGAAAATGGCTGGGATGCTAAAATTTATTATAATCAGAGACGAATCGAAAATCCTGATTATTATGTAGTGAATCCGACGAATGTAGAGTGGGAGAAAAGTGATCATAAACAGTATGGTCTGGATACGAAAAAAGTTTGGCGCAGCGATAAAGCAACAGGGTTGATTGGTATCAGCGCTAAACGTGAAACTTACAAAAACGATAATCAAAAATTTAAAACCTTTGGCGACAGCAGCAGTATATTAAAGGATCCGGCACATTTTGGTACTTATGCGCTTAATAATTATTCTGTTTATGGTTCGTATGATAGAAAACTGAGCCGTGCCACGAATATTATTTTCAGTGCCAGAGAAGATTTAATCAGGTCGGAGGCTGGTGATTATAACGAATTTTTGCCGCAGATACAGGCTATAACCAAATTTGATGAACATAATTCTGTTTATGCCAGCGTTGGAAAATCGTTCAGAATGCCTACTTTTAGAAATCTTTATTATGCCAGCAGTGTAGTTGTTCCTAATCCGGATTTGGAAGCAGAACATGGATGGAATTATGAAATTGGTTATAAGTATAGTGAAAATGGACGCCGGTTAAATCTTACTGCTTTTAGAATAGACATTAAAGATCAAATAGTAGCTGTTAAAAATTTGGTGGATAATCAGTCTTATCAAACTAATGCTGCCAAATATCGCAATACCGGTATTGAACTGCGGTATGAACAGGATGTCGATAAACATTTTACTTATAATGTAGGTGCGGTGTTTGCTAAACCTCAGCGTATGTATAAGGAAGGTCAGGCTTGGATAGATACTTTGGGCCGTTATCAGATAAACGGCGGTGTAAATTATGTGAATCGTGATTTTAGTGCGGCCTTAAATCTGAGCTATTGGGGCAATCGTTTTAAAAACGGCGTCAGCAGTGAAAAAATTACTGTAACAGAAATATCTTCGCCGCTTTTAGTGTCTAACTTACATCTTGGTTATAACGTTGCCAAAAACGTGACGGCTACCTTTGATGTCGATAATTTGTTTAATCGTAAGGATATTGCCAATGTTGGCGGAACGAGCAACAATAATTTGTATTATACGATGGGAAGGACTTTCCGCGTAGGTGTGAATTATAATTTTTAGAAGTTGCAAAGGGAAACATAATTATGTTTCCCTTTTGCTTTCCGGCTATGAGTTGTGTTAAAATAAAATACAACTTATGAGTAGGAAGGTGCCGCTATGTTTGTTGGACGCAGTGAAGAATTAGGTCTTTTAGAAAAATTGTATGCAAAAAATTCTTTAAATATAGTACTTGTGAGCGGTGAATATAAAATCGGTAAAACTGCTTTGCTGCAGGAGTTTTTACAAAAAAAATCTGCTGCTTATTTTGCTGCCCGCAATGCGTTGTCAACTGTAAATTTGGCGGCTTTTTGCCTGGAATTAAAAGAGCAGGGCCTTTGGGGTCCAAAAAATGAATTCCGCAGCTGGGATAGTGTATTAAGCACGTTGTTTTTTAAGGCCACACAGCAGCGGCTGGTTCTGGTAATAGATGATGTACAGTATTTGTTTGATTCTGCACCGGAATTTTTTACGGCATTTGCTAAATATGCTCAAAAATATAAAAAGCAGTTGAGACTATCAGTTATTTTTTCGGGAGCGCCTTTTGCTGAGATGGAGCGGGTATTGCTGAAAAATCAGGAGATGCAGATAAAAAATTACATTAATGCTGTTATAAAATTAGGCGCTATGGATTATTGGGAAGCACAGCCATTTTTGGAAGGCTTTACAGAAGAAGAAAAATTATTTTTATATGGCGCAGCCGGTGGCAATCCCCATTATATGAGTTATTTGGATGCGGAACTGTCTTTTAAGGACAATCTGAAAAAATTGTTTTTTGAACCAGCAGCTCCATTGTATAAGGAACCAATACAGCTTTTAACACTTGATTTAAGGGAACCCGCTACATATAATACTATCCTTTGTTCTGTTGCCTGCGGGGCAGGGCGGCTGAACGAAATAGCAGCGGCTGCCGATATGGAATGCAACAAGGTTTCAAAATACTTGAATGTACTGCTGACAATGGGAATTTTGCAGCGTGTCAATCCTGCTTTTAGCAGCAGTAACAAAATCAGCTATTATGAAATTGCTAATAATATGTTTGTTTTCTGGTATCAGTTTGTTTTTCCGTATATGAGTTCGATTGCGATCGGACGCGGGCATCAGGTTCTGCGCAATAATATTATGCCGAGAATAGACTTATTTGCTGCCCATATTTTTAAAAAGATCTGTTTGCAGTATTGTTATAAATTAAAAAAACGCAATGATTTTATGTGCGATTTTGAGCAAATAAGCCCGTGGTGGCAAGGCAGCGGCAGTAATAAAATTTCAGTTGATTTTATTGCTGACGATACTGATGTTATTTGTCTGATTGATTGTAATTGGAGCAATAAAAAAGCTGACAGTGACGTACTGAAAAAATTGCTCGCTAAAGGTGAACATTTTACAGGTGTTGATAAACGCTTCCTATGTTTTTCTAAAAAAGGATTTACAGATGAATGTATGGAAATATCAGCAGGAGATCCGCATCTCAGGCTGATATCCCTAAAATATATGAAATGACTGTTAGTGTAATAGAAAATTTATTGATAGGTGTTTATAAAGATGAGTAAGATAATAGCAATAATGCTTCTGCTGTGTTGTGGAATGATGCTGTTTGGCTGTGCTGATGATAATGGCAGGAGAAAGGCAGAGCAGCAAAAAACTATCGTAGTCACGGATAGCGTTGGCCGTAAGGTAGAGCTTCCGTATCCGCTGGAAAGAGTTGCTGTCTGTAATGTTTATAATGCAGAGTTGATTACTGCTGTTGGTGCCATAGATAAAATCGTCGGCGTTGATAATTATATTTTTAAAGATCAGTCTGGCTTCAAAAACAGATTTAATGAAGCACAGGTATTTGGTATCAGTCAAAATGCGATGAATTATGAAAAACTGGCCGAGTTGGCGCCGCAGGCTGTAATTATTACCGGTGAGGGAACATGGCGGGACGCGCAGGAGATGTTGGACAGGTTTGGGATCAAAGTAATTGTCATAAATTCTTATTATACAGATCAGTTTGCTGATAACTGCAGGCTGATCGGCAGAATTTTTGGCAGGGAAGAACAGGCAGAAGAATTAGTAAATTATTTTAACGATAAACTGGCTTATATACAAAAGCAACTTCAAGGCGTCCCCCGCAGAAGTTTGTATTTTGAATATCGGACTCTTGGAAAAACAGCAGTGCCGGGCGATTATTTTTATAAAATGGTTGAATATTCAGGCGCTGATAATATTTTTGTGGACTGGCATTGATCCAGCCCTGTGCAACTTCCTCTGCCGCGATGGTATCGGCATCCTCGGGCTGTAAGGAACGGATGGTAATTTCTTGGTCAGAATAATAAATCATAGCCTATCCCCTGTCCTGCACGCGGTATTCCAGATAAACCGATTTTCTGCTGTCCTCGACAAAGGATTCCTGCACAGAAAATCCGTTTTTCTCCAGCACGCGGATGGAAGCGATGTTGTCGGCAAAGGTAAAAGCACCAACACTGGAAAGAGAGTATTTTTCTGCTATCTCATCCAGAAAGAAAGAAAGTGCACGGGAAGCAATTCCTTTTCCCCAGCAGCTTTTCTCAAAAATACAGTAGCTGAGCATGGCGTTGGGAGTTTCTTTTGGGTCGATACAGTAGCACCAGATGTCTCCGATGTAGCGGTCATCTGCATAGATGGTTTTTCCATAGCTTTTTGCGTCCGGTAGTTTGGTTTGTGCGAAGTTTTCCAGAGCCTGATCAAGTCTGTTTACACTTCTTGGAAGCATTCGGTCGATCTGATCGTCCTGTGTTCGCTCAAAATAGATCCGCACATGGTCAGCAGTGCGTTCCTGCAGGGTAATTTCCATTGTACACCTTCCCTCCTTTTAAATTGCATGATTGTATTTAGGATTTATTGCAACGCATTTACCAGTTCTTTAAAGTGTCTGCCTCTTGCTTCAAAATCAGGATAGAGGTCAAAGCTTGCGCAGGCAGGAGACAGAGAAACAATGTCTCCTTTTTCGGCAACTTCCCTTGCTTTTTGAACTGCTTCCTGCATGGAGGAAACGTGAAGGATGGTCAGTTTATCTGGATCGTAGCCTTCGCAGGAGGTAACAGCGGCCTCAATTTTTGGTGCGGTGACTCCCATTAGGATTAAAACTTTGACTTTTTCAATAATCTTTGGAGCCAACGGCTCAAATGGGATCTTCTTGTCGTAGCCGCCTGCAATCAGGATGAGTTTCTGTTTAAAAGAATTAAGTCCTGCAATAGTTCTTGTTGGGCTGGATGCGATGGAGTCGTTGTACCATGTTACACCGTCGAGTTCACGAACAAATTCGATGCGGTGTTCCACTCCGCCAAAATTCTTCGCAACCGAAACGATATTTTCTTTGGAAACCTCTCCCCAGACTGCGCTGATAGCAGCAAGGTAATTTTCTACGTTGTGGATACCTGGGATGCGGATTTCATCCATGTGGAGCACTGGGGTAACACTGTGGCGGGCGTTCATGG
>OGPC01000318.1_pt1 | contig 48712 bp, 37 predicted proteins | sample 1552911 | NCBI WGS metagenome assembly OGPC01 (sample SAMEA2580248, study PRJEB22360) | human gut metagenome | biome: human gut; feature: human-associated habitat; material: faeces | place: Denmark | collected 2008/2010 | reverse complement strand
TATGGGTTGCAGTTTTTACAAGGGGAATATCCGTCTTTGATCAATTTCTTGCGGAGCCCCTTGTATTTTTTTCGGTTTTTACTGCTCATCTGCTTTACCGAATGACAGTCCGGTTTGTGGAATTTTTTGGTGTTGGTATTTAAAATATAGACCGCGGATGCGTGTTCCTTTGCAGAACTATTATGGGAATTCTGGTTATTTTTTCCACTCAGATGACTGTCACCGGTGGCATAATCTATGGCAACACCTGGCTGTACATTGTAGCAGTAGGTACAAAAACAAATGCCCTTTCCCTGATCCTCCACAGAATAAGCTTCCATCAGGACACCGGAAGCGACCAGGTTACTGCCCTCAAAAACCGGTGTCACGCGGTATAAGACATGGTTATTGGTTTTGTCTATATATCGTGCGGTTTTTTCCTCAAAAGGAAGCATACCTTCATTGTTCATGTAGCGGGTGCCGGTGATCAGGTTCTTTTTATTGGCATTTTCCGCAGTAAGGCAGTAGGCGATGAGGTGGCAGCGGTTATACAGATAGTTGCCGTCCACGACACCGGTGTATTTGACTGTGTGCCAGCCGGATGGCCGGATCTGACCGATTTCCCCGCGCGCTTCGGTCGGCATGGTGTCTTTGCTCACATTGGCATAGGCCACACCGCATCGTCCGAGCTTGTCGAGTTTATGGTAGGATTCAAAAGTGTTGGTGTTTTGCTTTTCCCGGCTGGTGAAATATGGTTTATTTCCATGTACAGCCACAGAAGATTTTCCATTGTATTTTGGAACTTCTTTGATGGAAAAACGGTCTTTTGTGTTCTTTTGGGCAGCCTGTGCAGTCGTGATAAGCGCAGCAGAATCGGAACTTGTATCAGAAATGGGTGGTACAGGTACGAAAGCTACGGAAAAGGCAAGTAAAACAGCAAGCAAAGAAGTCCTGCATTTTGTGAAGTGTAATCGTTTCATGGGATTTCCTCCTTATTCCGTTATGATTTGTTTTCTATAGTATAACATAAAGTAAAGAATTTTTGGAAAAAAAGGAAAAAATCCAATAGATTGGAAACGTCAGTTTCGTATATTCTGATGTTGTAAGCGGAACTGTTTCGGTGTCATCTGATAGCGTTTTTTAAAGGTACGGATCAGATGGCTACAATCGGCAAAGCCTGTTTCTCCCGCAATATAACTTAAATCATGCCCGGTAAATAAAAGGAGATTTTCCACTTTGCTCAGCCGCACAAATTCGATATACTGCTTGCAGCTTTGTCCATAGTATTTACGGAACTGCCGGGCAAAGTAAGAATAACTCATATGATACGTGCGTGCCAGAGATTCAATGTTGATATTTTCCTGGGAATGATCATCGATATACATCAAAACATTCTGCATCGCTTCTTCCTCCACTTCCGGGATCTGATCCGTATCAAAAGAAATTCCCTGTTCCAGCCAGAAACGTAGCAGCTGTACGATCAGCCGGGCGAACTGGGCATAAACACAGGCATCATATCCGTAGCGTTTTTCCTGAACCTCTTTTAAGATATCCGTGAAAAACAGTTCAGCAGGAAAATCGGGCAGGTTGTCCGAATCAAAAACCAGCGGAGGGTTTGTGCTGTTTAAAATCTGGTGAAAGGCAAAGTTTAAATTTGGAAGATAATTCTCGGAAAGTTTTATGCGGTTGAGATTGAATTTACAGCAGATGTAAACATAGGGCTTATCATCGGTATGATAGATGGAGTGCATTGCCTGCGGAGGAAATACAATAAAGGCTCCTTTTTTCAGGAGACAGGTATTGTCATTACAGCTGACTGTTACAGATCCTTCCTGCACATAGACAAGTTCCAGAAAATAGTGCCAGTGGGAGGAAACGGGACCTTCCCAGTATCCGGTGCCACAGCAAAAAGCTTCAATAGGAGAGCGCAGCATATCACTGTATTCAAATAAATTTTCGTTCATATGACCTCCTGGTATTAAAACAAAAATCATAAAAATAGAATAGATTTGTTCTATTTTTATGTGATTGTATTATATCATAATTCAAAAATAATTGATACAATAACGGAAATTTGACAAGAAAGACAGTGGAGGCTTGTGATGAAAGTGAAAAAAGAAACATTGTTTCCAAAGACAAAAATACAGTGGCTGTGGGAAAATATGAAAGGCAGACGTGTATTATATGTGATCGGCATGCTGGGAACCGTTGTCTATAATATATTGCAGCTGACGGTTCCGTATTATTCCGGAAGAATTGTGGATCTGTTTTTAAGTGGGGCAGATGCGTGGAAAAATATGAGAACAAATAGCGGTTTGTTCTATCATCTGCTCATCCTGATGATTGTATTTACCGTACTTCGCGGTGTGATTGTCTATGGAGACTGCATGATTTACGAGCATGTGTCACAGACGGTACTGTACCGTGTGCGCAATTTTTTGTATGACAAAATCCAGAGGCAGGATATGACCTTTTACAGCACATATCGTACCGGCGATCTGATGACGCGTGTTACGGGCGATCTGGATGCGGTGCGCCACATGGTTGCATGGGTGATCCGCATGGTGATCGAATCATTTTCCCTGTTTGGTGTGGTGGCAATATACTTCTTTTATATGAACTGGAAAATGGCTCTGAGCCTGTTAATTATTTCGCCGTTTGTGTTTTTTATCATTTATCTGTTCAAAAACAAGGTGGCACCGATGCATGCGAAACTGCGTGAAAAACTGGCACAGATGAACACCTATGCGCAGGAAAATATTTCCGGAAACCGTGTGGTAAAAGCGTTTGCCAGGGAAGCGTATGAAATTGAAAAATTTGACCGGGCAAACAAAGATTATGCAGAGACGAACAAAGAAACCAGCATGGTATGGCTGAAATTTTTCCCATATGTGGAAAGCATTGCAAACCTTATGCCGGTAGTGATGCTGGCCGTGGGCGGTGTCTTTTTAATTCGGGGCGAACTGACGATGGGAGATTATGTGGCATTTTCCGGACTGATCTGGGCAATTGCCAACCCAATGCGCCAGATGGGAAATATCATGAATGAATTTCAGCGGTTCTCGGCCGCATCCAAAAAGGTGATGGAGATCTATTATTCCGAACCACAGATCAAAGATGCTTTGGATGCAGCTGCACACCCGAACCGCTTTGACGGGAAAATCGAATTCCGGGAGGTATCCTTTCAGTATGAAGATGGGGATCTTCCGGTGCTGCATGATATCTCTTTTACCGTAAAACCGGGGGAGACCATTGCAATCATGGGAGAAACCGGCTGCGGAAAGACTTCCCTGATCAACCTGATCCCGCGGTTTTATGAGCCGACGAAAGGGGAAGTGCGGATCGATGATATACCGGTGCAGAATTTCAGACTGTCCGACCTGCGCAAACAGATCGGACTTGCCACACAGGATGTGCTGTTGTATTCCGATACGATCGAGGGAAACATTGCCTACGGAGACAGCAGCATTGATCTCGAAGAAGTGGAAAAATTTGCAAAATATTCTGCGGCATCTGATTTTATCTCAAAGATGCCGGAAGGATATGATACAGTGGTCGGAGAGCGTGGCGTAGGCCTTTCCGGCGGACAGAAACAGCGAATTTCCCTGGCAAGAGCACTGGCGGTGCGGCCTTCGATTCTGATTCTGGACGATACGACCTCTGCGGTGGATATGGAAACGGAAAAACAGATTCAGGAAGCACTGCGGCATCTGGATTTTTCGTGTACGAAGGTAATTATCGCACAGCGGATTTCCACTACGATGATGGCGGATAAGATTCTGGTGATGCAGCATGGACGGATCACGGAGATGGGAAATCATGAGGAACTTATGGCAAAAAAAGGATATTATTACGAACTGGTACAGCTGCAGACCGGCGAAGACCTGGTATAGGGGGTGAGACAATGGCAAAGAATACATATAAGCAGGATGAAATCCTGGAAGAACCGTTTGATATCCGGCATCTGCTCCGGGCGTCATCCTATATCAAAAAATATCGCAGGGGTATGATCCTTGCGATCGTCCTCAGCGGAATCGGAGGAGCGTTCGGGTACGTGGCACCGATGATTATTCAGCGGGCACTTGATATTGCGGTGCCTGATAAAAATATGAGACTGTTATTTTCCCTGGTGGCGGCGCTGATTGCCATCTATGTGGTCAGCGTGATTTTTACCACGATCCGCAGTCGCATCATGGTGGATGTCAGTCAGAATATTATTTATGATATCCGCAAGGACCTGTTTGAACATCTGCAGGAACTTCCGTTTCAGTATTACGACGACAGACCGCATGGAAAGATTCTGATCCGGGTGGTCAATTATGTCAATTCGGTATCGGATATGTTGTCAAACGGACTGATCAATATCGTGCTGGAAGCATTTAATCTGCTGTTTATTATTATTTTTATGTTTATGGTAGATGTGCAGATGGCACTGGTCGTGTTGTGTGGAGTTCCCGTGCTTGCCGTCTTTATGTTCTGGATCAAAAATAAGCAGAGAAAGGCGTGGCAGGCCGTATCCAACAAGAACTCAAACTTAAATGCGTATCTGCAGGAAAATATTGTAGGTGCCCGGATTACACAGATTTTTGCACGTGAGGATGAAAATGCAAAAATCTTTAATGGACTTTCCAAAGAATGTAGACGGACCTGGAATACCGCTGTGCGCTACTCAAACCTTGTATGGCCGGGCATTGATACCATTTCGGTGTTTGTCCGTGCTGCCATCTTTTTGTTTGGCCTTGTCATTTTCGGGCAGGAAAATAAGTCGCTGGGAACGATCGTGGCGATTTCCAGTTATGCTTCGTATTTCTGGCAGCCGATCATGAACCTTGGAAATATATTCAACAATTTTATCAATAATATCGCTTATCTGGAACGGATCTTTGAAACCATCGATGAGCCGGTTACCGTAAAAGATGCAGAGCATGCGATCAAGATGCCAAAGATCCGGGGGAAAGTTACGTTTGACCATGTGACCTTTGCATATGATGAGACAAAAACGATATTAAAAGACGTATCCTTTACGGTAAATCCCGGGGAGAGTGTTGCACTTGTAGGACCGACCGGGGCCGGAAAGAGTACCATCGTCAATCTGATTTCACGGTTCTACAATGTCAATGACGGAAAGGTACTGATCGATGATCAGGATATCGCAGATGTGACCATTCATTCTCTCCGTGCGCAGATGGGGATTATGATGCAGGACAGTTTTATTTTTTCGGGAACAATTGCAGATAATATCCGGTACGGAAAATTGGATGCCACACAGGAGGAAATTGAAAAAGCGGGAAAAATTGTCTGTGCCGATCCGTTTATCCGGGAAATGCCGAAAGGATATGAAACACAGGTGCGGGAGCGTGGGTCCATGCTTTCCCAGGGACAGAAACAGCTGATTTCTTTTGCGAGAACACTGCTTTGTGACCCGGCAATTCTGATTTTGGATGAGGCAACTTCCAGCATTGATGTGCAGACGGAAAAAGCATTACAGACCGGATTAAACCGTATGCTTAAGGGCAGGACGTCCTTCATTATTGCGCACCGGCTCTCCACGATCCGTGGCTGTGACAAGATCATGTATATTGATGACGGTGGAATCGCAGAGGCGGGAACGCATGAAGAACTGATGAAAAAGAAAGGCAGATATTACAAACTGTATACGGCACAGAAATCTTTGCACTAAAATAAACGAAAAGAGCCAAAAGTACTAGGAATTATCCCCCTTTTATGTTACCATAATAAATGCAATTATTATGAACAGAAGGGGGATACTTATATGGCAAAAGAACTAGTTGCGATGTTGCTTGCCGGAGGCCAGGGGTCCAGATTATATGCACTGACACAGAAGCTTGCAAAGCCTGCAGTTCCGTTTGGGGGAAAGTACCGTATCATTGATTTTCCACTGTCGAACTGCGTAAATTCAGGAATTGATACGGTGGGTATTTTGACCCAGTATCAGCCGTTTGTATTAAACGAGTATATTGGAAATGGCCAGCCGTGGGATCTGGATCGTCTTTACGGAGGCGTGCATGTACTTCCACCGTACCAGAAAGCATCGGGGTCTGACTGGTACAAGGGTACGGCAAATGCCATTTATCAGAATATTGCTTTTATTGAGCGCTATGATCCGCAGTATGTGATTATTCTTTCCGGAGACCAGATCTGCAAACAGGATTACAGTGATTTCCTTGAGTTCCACAAGCAGAAAGGGGCAGAATTTTCTGTCGCAGTCATGGAAGTGCCGTGGGAGGATGCTTCCCGTTTCGGCCTGATGGTAGCAGACGAGGATGACAAGATTACCGAGTTCCAGGAGAAGCCAAAGGAACCGAAGTCCAATCTTGCATCCATGGGAATTTACATATTTAATTGGGATATTTTAAAGAAATATCTGATCGAGGATGAGGCTGACCCGACTTCCGAGAATGATTTTGGAAACAATATCATTCCAAATCTTCTGCGTGACGGAAGAAAGATGTATGCCTATCATTTCAACGGATACTGGAAGGATGTAGGAACGATTCCGTCTCTGTGGGAAGCAAACATGGAAGTGCTTGATCCGGAACATAGCGGCATCAACCTGTTTGATGAAAACTGGAAAATTTACAGCAGAAACAGTGGTATGACCGGTCACCGGATCGGAGAGAATGCCGTGCTGGATAACTGTCTGATTACCGATGGATGTAACATCAAGGGTACCGTCAGACATTCCATCCTGTTTTCCGGTGTCACGGTGGAAGAAGGCGCCATTGTAGAAGATGCCGTTGTCATGGGACACTCCATGATCAAGGCAGGTGCGGTTGTCAGACACTGTATCATTGCAGAAAATGCGACCATCGAAGAAGATGCGGTTGTGGGAGCAAAACCAAAAGGGGAAGGAATTGGAGAAGTTGCCACAATTGCAGCGGATGTAACGATCGGAAAAGGAGCAAAAATTGGTCCGAGCGCTATGATTTATGAAGATGTGAAGGAGGGTGAGGAGCAATGTTAAATTCAAAGACAGAGGCATTGGGAATTATTTTCCCGAACAGCTATGATGCAATGGTGCCGGATCTGGTTTCGGAGCGCCTCATGGCATCCATTCCATTTGCCAGCAGATACCGCATGTGTGATTTTATTCTTTCCAGCATGGTACACAGCGGAATTGACAATATTTCCATTATCGTAAGAAAAAATTACCATTCCCTGCTGGATCATCTCGGCGCCGGCCGTGAGTGGGATCTGGTCCGCAAAAACGGAGGCCTGAATATTGTTCCTCCGTTCGCACAGAAACAGGTAAAGGTATTCGAGGGACGCATCGAGGCACTTGAGAGTCTGCGCGGATATCTGTTAAAGCAGCCACAGAAATATGTCATTATGACCGATGCAAATATTGCCATCAATTTTGATTTTAATGAACTTTTAGATGCGCATATCAAGAGTGGTGCGGATGTGACCATGATGTACCGCAAGCAGGAAATTCCGAAGGCATTTATCCGTCAGAGCAGGGACCGCATGGATCTGTACTATGCACTCGGCATGAACGGAGACCGCGTCAGCAAGATTTACATCAACCCGACCGAAGAAGGGGAGATGAATTTCAGCATGAATATTTATGTGGTAGAACGCGAGTTTTTGATCCATATGATAGATGATGCGTATGTACATGGGCATACTTACTTTGTACGTGACCTTTTGGACAAGCAGATTGACCGGCTGGATATCCGCGGGTTCTGCTACGATGGCTATGTGGTCAATATCCATGATACCCAGAGTTATTTTGAAGAAAATATGCGTCTGTTACAGGAAGAAAACTTAAATGCACTGTTTTCTCCAAATCAGATTTACACCAAGATCCGTGACGATAACCCGACCCGTTATATCAACGGTTCCAAAGCAAAGAATGTTATGGTTGCCGATGGCTGTGTGATCGAGGGAGAAGTCGAAAACAGCGTCCTGTTTCGAGGCGTTCACGTCGGAAAAGGCGCAAAAGTGAAAAACTGTGTACTGATGCAGGATACCGTAGTGGAAGATAATGCAAGCGTGGAATACGTGATTACCGACAAGAATGTACGTGTCACAGAGGGCAAGTCACTGACCGGAAATGAGTCGTATCAGGTATATGTATCCAAGGGGCAGGTTGTATAATTTTATGCTTTCCAAATAATACAGAGTCTGTTATAATAAGCAAAGATAAAATACTGAGGAGGCAATTGTATTATGGCTGATAGCAGAAAAACAGTTCAGATAAAATCAGATCCTGTCGGGGATGTCCGTATCGCAGATGAAGTCGTTGCGATCATTGCAGGACTTGCAGCAACAGAAGTAGATGGCGTCAGTTCCATGGCGGGAAACATCACAAACGAAATTGTCAGCAAGCTCGGCATGAAGAACCTTTCTAAGGGAATCATGATTGAAATTATGGACAACGAAGTAAAGGTTGATGTTGCCATCAATATTGCATATGGTTACAGCATCCCGGATGTCTCTGCCAAGGTACAGGATAAAGTAAAGGCTGCCATTGAGAATATGACAGGCCTGACAGTCGCTGTTGTCAATGTCCGTATCGCAAGTGTTGATATGGGAACTGACAATTAAATCTTTGTATTCGAAACAGAATATGGTATAATAAAGGATGTCTGAACGAAAGACATCCTTTATTTTTGAGCGAGGAGAGAAGATGACAAGAAGAGAGTTAAGAGAAAATGTATTTAAGATGCTTTTCCGCGTAGAATTTTTTGATGCGGGAGAATTGTCAGAACAGCTGGTATTGTTTGGCGAGGAAGTGGATCATGTAACGGATCAGGATTTCAAATATATCGCTGATCGTTATCGTGATATCTACAATCATCTGACGGAAATTGACGAGGCAATCAACGAAGTCGCAAAAGGCTGGAAGACAACCCGTATGGGCAAAGTAGATCTGGCACTGATCCGTCTGGCGGTATATGAGATCCGCTACGATGATGAGATTCCGTTTAAGGTTGCGGTCAATGAGGCTGTGGAACTGGCAAAACAATACGGAACCAATGATTCACCGGCATTTGTCAATGGAATTCTTGCAAAGTTTGCAGAATGATGAAACATGTATATTCGGTAGGGCAGGTAAATAAATACATTAAAAATATGTTCGCTCAGGACTTTATGCTGCACCATATCAGCATCAAGGGAGAGGTATCTAACTGTAAGTATCACTCCAGCGGGCATATTTATTTTACAATGAAAGATGCAGACGGAACGATAAACGCGATCATGTTTGCGGGAAACCGCAGGGAAGGATTAAAATTCCAGATGAAAGAGGGCGACCGCGTGGTTGTGACCGGTTCCGTGGAAGTGTATGAAAGAGATGGCAGATACCAGATCTATGCACGGACGATTGAACGGGACGGAGAGGGAAATCTGTATCTGAAATTTGAAGCGTTAAAGCGGGAGCTTGAAGAGATGGGAATGTTTGCGGAGGAATACAAACAGCCCATTCCCACCTATGCAAAAACCGTGGGGATTGTTACGGCAGAGACCGGGGCAGCGATTCAGGATATCCGCAATATTGCAGGGCGCAGGAACCCGTATGTGCAGCTGATTCTCTGCCCGGCCCTGGTGCAGGGAGAGGGTGCGGCAGCATCAATTGTCCATGGAATTCATGCACTTGAACAGATCGGCGTGGATGTAATCATTGTCGGACGGGGCGGTGGATCGATAGAGGATCTGTGGGCATTTAACGAAGAAATGGTGGCACGGGCCATTTTTGACTGCCGGATTCCGGTGATCTCCGCTGTCGGTCATCAGACGGACTTTACGATTGCAGATTATGTCGCAGACCTGCGGGCACCGACCCCGTCTGCAGCAGCGGAGCTGGCGGTGTTTGATTACCGGCAGGCAATGCAGGAACTGCTTGGCATGCGGCAGCAGATGGACAAAGAACTCCGAAGGAAAGTAACCGTGGCAAGAAACCATCTGGAGCACCAGAGGATGCGCCTGCACTATCTCAGCCCTCAGCAGCGGATGAATGAAAACCGGCGAAGAGTGGCAGAGTATGAAGAAAAACTGACCGGACGCATGGAGGAACTGCTGCGTGAGCGCAGACACCGCCTGGCACTTCTGGCAGGCACGCTGGAGAGCTATTCCCCGGTAAAGAAACTCAGTGGCGGGTATGCATTCGTGGAGGATGGAAACCATCAGGCACTGCGGAGCATCCACCAGATCAGGAAAAAAGATACCGTGCAGATCCATTTGCTGGATGGCACACTGACGGCAGCAGTGACAGAAATTCAGGCAGCCGAAGGAGTAAAAAATGAGTGATGAATTAGAAAAAAAAGAACCGGGACTGGAGGAACGGTTTGCAAAGATCGATGCCATACTTGATGCGATGGAAGACGAAAACGTAACGTTAGACCGTTCGTTTGCCCTATACAAAGAGGGACTGGAACAGATCAAAGCAGCCGGCCAGTCTTTGGATACGATAGAAAAGGCAATGCTTGTACTGAACCAGGATGGAAAATTGGAGGAATTCTGATGGAGATCAGACAGGAAATAAAACGCAGGGCGGCAGACATTGAAGCACGGATCGCACCGTTTCTGCCACAGGAAAAGGGGTTTCAGCAGACCGTGCTCGATGCCATGGAATACAGTGTTTTTGCAGGCGGAAAGCGTCTGCGGCCGATGCTGATGGAAGCATCTTACCAGATGTTTGACGGAACGAATCCGGCAATTGATGATTTTATGGCGGCGATTGAGATGATCCACACTTATTCACTGATCCATGATGATCTTCCGGCGATGGATAACGATGAATACCGGCGTGGGAAAAAGACAACCCACGCGGTATACGGGGAAGCAATGGCAATTCTTGCGGGGGATGCGCTTTTAAATTATGCGTTTGAGACCGTGGCAGCAGCACTGACCAGAAACGAAGGAGACTGGAGAATTGTCAGGGCTTTTTCCGTGCTGGCACAAAAAGCGGGTATATACGGAATGATCGGCGGCCAGGTGGTGGATGTGGAGAGTGAGAAAACCGGACAGACCATCGACCGCAACCGGCTGGACTTTATCTACCGGTTAAAAACCGGAGCGCTGATTGAAGCATCGCTTATGATCGGAGCCATTTTGGCAGGCGCGGATGAAGTGTCGGTTGCGCGTATGCAGGAAGCCGGGGAAAAACTGGGACTTGCCTTTCAGATTCAGGATGATATTCTCGATGTCACGGGATCTTTTGAAAAACTCGGTAAGCCGATCGGCAGTGATGCAGAAAATGAAAAGGCAACCTATGTGACATTTGAGGGGCTGGAGCAGGCAAAAAAGGATGTAGAGCGGCTTTCCGGGGAAGCAATAAAGATACTGGATGAATTTGAAGGAGAGCATACGTTTCTGCATGACCTGTTTTTCTATTTGATCAACAGGGATCATTAATTTTTCGAGGGCAACATGGTTTTAGATCGGATAAAAAAAGTAAATGATATCAAACAACTAAACGAGGAAGAACTGGCAGAGCTACAGGAAGAAATCCGTGATTTTCTGGTGGAAAATATTGCAAAAACCGGAGGACATCTGGCCTCGAATCTGGGTGTGATTGAACTGACGATGGCGCTTCATCTGTCATTTGACCTGACGAGAGACCGGATTATCTGGGATGTCGGACATCAGTCCTACACGCACAAGATTTTAACCGGGCGTAAGTTGGGGTTTGCCACTTTACGGCAGTATGGCGGGATGAGCGGCTTTCCAAAGACACAGGAAGATCCGGCGGATGCATTCAATACCGGGCACAGCTCCACTTCCATTTCCGCAGGACTTGGCATGGCGCAGGCGAGGGAACTGACCGGTGACAATTATTATGTGGTCTCTGTGATCGGAGACGGGGCACTGACCGGCGGTATGGCATACGAAGCAATGAACAATGCTTCCCGCATGAAAACCAATTTTATTATTGTGTTAAATGATAACCAGATGTCGATCTCCGAAAATGTGGGAGGAATGAACCAGTATCTGAATTCGTTCCGCACCTCGGACGCCTATCTGGATTTAAAAGACGGTGTGACAAATTCACTGAACCGGATTCCGGTTGTGGGGGAACGGATGGTCAAACGGATCCGGAATGCCAAAAGCGGTATCAAACAGTTGTTTGTTCCGGGAATGTTTTTTGAAAATATGGGTATCACATATTTAGGCCCGGTGGATGGCACCAACATAAAAGAAATCCGAAAAGTGCTTGCGGAAGCAAAGCGTGTGCGCGGTCCGGTGCTGGTTCATGTACGCACGATCAAGGGAGAGGGATATCTTCCTGCCGAGCGTCATCCGGCGCGCTTCCATGGAACGGGACCGTTTGACATTGACACCGGTGTTCCGCTGTATCATCAGGAAAAAGCGCATTACACGGATGTGTTTTCCACAGTCATGCGCAAAATGGGGGAGCGGGAGCCGAAGGTGGTTGCGATTACCGCAGCGATGGCAGACGGAACCGGTTTAAAGAGATTTAAAAATCTTTTTCCGGAACGTTTTTTTGATGTGGGAATTGCAGAGGAGCATGCGGTGACGTTTGCGGCCGGTATGGCAAAGGCGGGACTCAAACCGGTATTTGCGGTGTATTCTTCCTTTTTACAGCGTGCCTATGACCAGGTATTACATGATGTGTGTGCACAGAATCTCCCGGTTGTGTTTGCCGTAGACCGTGCAGGATTAGTCGGAAAGGATGGCGCCACGCATCAGGGAATTTTTGACCTGTCGTATCTGTCAAGTATTCCGAACCTGACGGTTATGGCTCCGAAAAACAAATGGGAGCTTTCCGATATGCTTAAGTATGCGATTGCTGCAGAGGAACCGGTGGCGATCCGTTATCCGCGCGGAGAAGCCTGCGATCTCTGGAAAGATCAGCGGGCACCGATTCAAAAAGGCTGTGCGGAAGTACTCGCCGAGGGTACAGAGGTTGCACTTTTTGCAATCGGTTCGATGGTGGAAACCGCCTGGCAGGTAAGAAAAAAACTGGCAGAAAAAGGAATCCCGACAACGGTGGTAAATGCAAGATTTGCCATGCCACTGGATAAAAACTGCCTGCGGAAACTGGCAGAATCCCATCCGCTTCTTGTGACGATGGAAGAGAACGTGGCAAGCGGGGGATTTGGAGAGCATGTGGCTGCATTTCTGGAGGAAGAAGCACTGCATACAAAGGTCCTCAGGATTGCAATTCCTGACTGCTTTGTGGAACATGGAAGTGTTGGCGAATTAAAAAAAGCACTGGGACTGGATGCAGATTCCGTGACGGAAAAAATATTAGCAGAATTACCGGAGGAATTATGAAAGAACGATTGGATGTACTTCTTGTAAAACGTGGTCTGGCACCATCGCGGGAAAAGGCAAAGACCATGATTATGGAAGGCAATGTATTTGTCAACAATAACCGGGAGGATAAGGCGGGAAGTACTTTTGCAGAGGATGCTCCGATTGAGATCCACGGAAATACATTGAAATATGTCAGCCGCGGCGGTCTGAAACTGGAAAAAGCGATGACACATTTTTCCATTTCCTTAGATGGCATGGTGTGCATGGACATCGGGGCTTCGACGGGCGGGTTTACGGACTGCATGCTGCAGAACGGGGCAAAGAAAGTGTATTCCGTCGATGTGGGATATGGCCAGTTTGCATGGAAACTGCGCCAGGACCCAAGGGTTGTCTGTATGGAAAAAACAAACATCCGCTATGTCACACCGGAAGATATCGATGATGTGCTCGATTTTGCTTCGGTGGATGTCTCATTTATTTCCCTGACCAAAGTGCTCCCGGCGGCATATGCATTGTTAAAGGACGGCGGACAGATGGTATGTCTGATCAAACCACAGTTTGAAGCCGGACGGGAAAAAGTGGGAAAGAAAGGCGTGGTACGTGATAAGGCCGTTCACGAGGAAGTGATCGAGAGGATCATTACCTTTGCACTGGAAAACGGATTTTCGGTACACCATCTGGAATACTCACCGATCAAGGGACCGGAGGGAAACATCGAGTATCTCGTGCATATTGAAAAATCGGACGAAGCAATAAAGGAGGAATCCGTGGATATTCACGCAGTTGTGGAAGCAGCACACGGAGAATTGGATAAGTAGATGCGTAAATTTATGCTGATCACGAACCGGTACAAAGATCGTGATCTGACACTCTCAAACGAAATTGTCTCGTACATACAACAAAAGGGCGGCAGTGCTGCAATCTGTGTCAGCAATGTGGAGGATGATAACCAGAAAGATTTTGCACTTTCCGAGATTCCGGCAGACACGGAATGTATCCTTGTTCTCGGCGGAGACGGCACGTTAATCCGCGCAGCAACCAAGGTGGAGGCGCTGCAGATTCCGCTGATCGGTGTCAACCTTGGGACACTGGGGTATCTGTGTGAGCTTGAGGAAGCTACCGTATTTCATGCCATCGACTGTCTGATGCAGGATGATTGCATCATGGAAGAGCGGATTGTTCTGACCGGCGAAAAAATTGGCGGAAACGGCGCACATATGGCATTGAATGATGTCGTGATCCACTGGTCCGGGGATCTGTCCATGCTGCTTTTAAATGTGTATGTCAATGGGGAATATCTGACAACTTACCACGCAGATGGCGTGATTGTTGCGACACCAACCGGTTCCACGGGGTATAATCTTTCCACCGGAGGTCCGATCGTGGATCCGAAAGCAAGGGTACTTCTTCTGACACCGATCAATGCACATGACTTAAACTCTAAAAGCATTGTGTTTGGAGCGGAGGATGTTGTGGAGATCGAGATGGGAAGCAGACGGTTTCAAAAGGACGAGACGGCATGTGTCAGCTTTGACGGGGACACACCGGAGCATCTGCACGTGGGAGACCGTGTGCGGATTGCACAGGCACAAAGTACCATCTGGATCTGCAAAATCAGTAACCAGAGTTTCCTGGAAATACTGAGGAAAAAGATGAGACCGTAGGACGCAAAGGAGGACATATGAAAACAACACGACAGGCAAAGATACTCGAATTGATTCAGAAAAAAGATGTGGAAACACAGGAAGAATTGTCCGCATATCTCGAAAAAGAAGGGTTTCAGGTTACCCAGGCAACCGTATCCCGTGATATCCGTGAACTGAAACTGACAAAGATTTCGACCGACAACGGCAGACAAAAATATGCGGTGATTACGGACGCGGATTCCAATATGATGGAAAAATATGCAAGGGTTCTCAGGGAAGGATTTTTGTCCGTGGATGCTGCGGAAAATATTGTTGTGATCAAAACCGTGTCCGGTATGGCGGGAGCCGTTGCGGCTGCAGTAGATGCCATGCGTATGCAGGAGATTGTCGGCTCACTTGCGGGAGACGACACGATTCTGTGTGTGATCCGTACGTCCGATGACGCGGTGCACATCATGAAAAAGCTTCGGAAAATTGTAGAACAGTAATAAAAATGCTTCGGAAAAGTAGAAGGAGAATGTATGTTACAAAATCTACATGTGAAGAACCTTGCCCTTATCACAGAGACAGAGGTAGAATTTAAAGAAGGACTTAATATTTTGACAGGAGAGACCGGTGCCGGTAAATCCATCATCATTGGTTCGGTTGCACTGGCACTCGGAGAGAAGGTTCCAAAGGAACTGCTCCGGGATAACGAAGAGACCGCACTTGTGGAGCTGGTCTTTTCGGTTGAAAACCCAAAGGTTCTGGATGCGATCCGGCAACTGGGCATAGAAACCGAGGATGAAACAGTAATATTAAGTCGTAAGATAACTTCCGGAAGGGCAATTGCGCGGATCAATGGAGAAGCAGTGTCTGCTTCCCGGTTAAAAGAGGTGGCGTCTTTGCTCATCGATATTCACGGACAGCATGAGCACCAGTCCCTTCTTTCCAAAAAGAAACATCTGGAAATCCTCGATGCCTATGCAAAAGACGCGCTGGGAGAAAAAAAAGAGCGTCTTGCTGCCTGTTATCAGGAATACCGGAAACTGAAAAAAGAGTGGGAGTCCTCGTCTTTGGATACCGAGGAGCGCGCCAGAGAGTTGTCGTTTCTTGCGTATGAAGTAAAGGAAATCGAAGAGGCACAGCTTTCCGTCGGGGAGGATACCCGGCTGGAAGAACAGTATCGTAGATTTGCAAACGCAAAAAAGATCATGGATGCCATATCGGCTGCCGGTGCAGCTACCGGGGGAGACGGCGGTACCGGAGAGAATGCATCGGAACTTATCAGCCGTGCCCTGCGGGAAGTCAGTTCGGTTTCGGCATATGAGGAGCGCATTGCGCAGATGGAACAGATGCTTACCGATATTGATAATCTGCTGAGCGATTTCAATCATGAGATTTCTTCCTACCTGTCGGGGGAGGAATTTGATGACGAAGTCTTTTATCAGACCGAAAAGAGGCTTGATGAGATCAATCACCTGAAATCCAAGTATGGAAATACGATGGAAGAGATTCTGCAGTCAGCGGAAGAAAAAACAAAGCGTATTGCCGTATTACAGGATTATGATAAATACTTAAATGATCTTTTAACTTCCATGAACCGGAAGAAAGAAGAATTGGACGGGCTGTGTGCAGAGGTTTCCGGAATCCGGAAGAAAGCGGCAAAGGGATTGACGAAAGCGATTGCACAGGCACTTGAAGATCTGAATTTTTTAGATGTGCAGTTTACGATGGAATTCCGGAAGACGGAGTACAGTGCCGGAGGCTGGGATGAGGCAGAATTTATGATCTCCACCAATCCGGGAGAACCGTTAAAGCCTCTGGGAAAGGTCGCTTCCGGCGGAGAACTTTCCCGTATTGCGCTCGCGGTCAAGACCGTCATGGCGGATACGGATGAGATTCCGACGTTGATCTTTGATGAGATTGACAGTGGAATCAGCGGGCGTACGGCACAGATGGTATCGCAGAAGATGAAACTGCTGGCAAAGACGCACCAGATCATCTGCATCACTCATCTGCCGCAGATTGCTGCCATGGCAGATGCCCATTTCCTGATTGAAAAATCGGTGGAGCATGCGTCCACGGTTTCCCGGATTCATCCGCTGCGGGAAGAGGAAAGTATCGAGGAACTGGCGCGGATGCTTGGCGGCGTGGAGATCACGGATACGGTTTTACAAAACGCACGCGAGATGAAACGTCTGGCAGAAAAATACGAATAGATAAAACCAAAGTCCGCATACTAAAGGTATCCGAGAAGATAGGAGAACCTTTGGCATGCGGTCTTTTTATATGCGTATATTCAAAAATATTATCTGTATTTATGTTCTGGCGCTGTGCTGCTTTGCCTATGCCACCATGATACATGCCATTCCCGATCATGTATACGTGCAGGAGGGGCAGAAACTGGAACTGGACAAAAAAATTCCGGTCACACTGGCAATGTCCACAAAACCGCAATCCGTTATGGCACAGATCGGGGAGCGGACGTTTCAGGCAATGAAGCAGGAACGGGCAGTGGAAACGTGCAGCCAGCTGAAGCAGGGGGAATATACACTGACCTGCTATCTGTTTGGCATCCTTCCCATGAAAGAGGTGCAGGTTTCCGTGGTGAACGGAAAATCCTTATACGTGAGCGGACAGGTGGTGGGCATTTACGGGGCTGCCCAGGGAGTACTGGTGCTGGGATCCGGACCGGTGGAAACTGTGGACGGAAGCAGCCGGCAGCCGGCAGAACACATTGTATTTCCGGGGGATTATATTACTGCTGTAAATGGAAAAGTAGTCACGAAAAAAGAAGAACTGATGGAGCGGATCAATCAGTACGGGGAACAACCGGTGGTGTTGACCCTGTGGCGTGGAGCCGAGCAGATTCAGGTATCGGTGGAGCCGGTTGAGGCAGCAGAACACAAAGGCTATCGTCTGGGACTCTGGGTGAAAGATGACATGGCAGGGATCGGCACGCTGACCTATTTTGATCAGGACGGAAACTTCGGGGCACTGGGACACGGAATCGGAAACGGACAGACCAAAGACCTGCTCCGTCTGTCAGACGGCCGGCTGTACAAAGCACAGGTGCTCGGTATCAAAAAAGGTGTCCGGGGAACACCGGGAGAGCTGGAGGGAGTTGTCTATTATGGGAAAAACAACCAGATCGGAGAAGTGTCCAGCAATACACAAATCGGTATCTATGGCACGTTGACGAAAAACTTCCGGGAAGAAAAGAAAAACGAAAGTCTGTTGTGTCCGGTCGGTTACAAACAGGAGATTCAGACAAAGGATGCGGTAATTCTGTCGGATGCGTCCGGGGAACTGCAGTCGTATCGCATCGTAATTGATGATCTTGATTATACACCGGGAGATAAAAATAAGGGAATCCGTTTTCATGTGGAGGATGAGAACCTGCTGAAGCTGACCGGCGGAATCGTGCAGGGACTCTCCGGAAGCCCGATCCTGCAGGATGGAAAACTGATCGGTGCCGTGACCCATGTGCTTGTTAACGATCCAACGAAAGGATATGGCATTTTTGTGGAGGAAATGACGGCAAATAAAATAGGACAAAAGACCTAGATGTGAAATTTGCACAAAAAAAGAAACGGTAAAATGCAATAAAGTTATATTTTATACATGAAAAAGGATTGCAATAGAGAACAAAAAAGGTTATAATAATCATTAATTGCTCGAAATTATTCGAAAATAATAAATGTTTAACGTAGTGGGAGTATTACATGGATAAGTTGGTAGGGTTTGCCCGGAAGAAGCGACTGGGCGATCTGCTTGTGGATGCAGGAGTCATTTCGCAGGATCAGCTGGTAAAAGCGTTACAGGTCCAGAAAACAGAAAAACAGGGAGAGCGTCTCGGAGTGGTACTGATAGATCTGGGGTTTACAGACGAAAAACAGATCGTAGAGGCACTGAAGGCACAGCTGAAAATACAGAGTGTCGATCTGTCAACCCTGCGCATCCCGGAGGAAATCATCCGGCTTTTGGACGAGGCAGTGCTGCGGAAGTATAATCTGATTCCGTTTAAGTTCAATGAGAAAAATCCCAATCTTTTGTGCGTGGCAATGAGCGATCCGCTGGATATCCGGGCGATGGACGATGTTTCCATCATTACCGGGTGTCAGGTGGAGCGTTTTGCTGCAACCCCGAGTGATATTGCGGCAGCCATCGACCGCTACTATGGAAATGCAGAAGCCCTGCGTGTGGCAGAACAGTATACAAGGGAAAAGCAGGAACAGGCAAAAGCCAGGGCAGCCCTAGATCCCGGGAGTGGAAACGATGAGAACAATGTCCAGCAGGCACCGATTGTCAAACTGTTAGGACAGATCATCGAGCAGGCGGTCCACAGGAGAGCCAGCGATATCCATATCGAGCCGATGGAAAACCAGGTGCGGATCCGGTTCCGTGTGGATGGCGTGCTGCACGAAGCCATGCGGCACGACATCAGCCTGCATGCCGCACTGATCGCAAGAATCAAAATTGTCAGCGGACTTGACATTTCCGAAAAGCGCCGCCCGCAGGACGGTCGTGCGACCAGCATTGTGGACCGGCAGGAATACGACATCCGTGTGTCCGTGCTTCCGACCGTCTATGGGGAAAAGGTCGTTATGCGTCTCGCACAGAAAAAAGCACTGACATTGGACAAGCGGGATCTGGGATTCCCGGAGGACGAATTAAAAAAGTTTGACCACATCCTAAGCCATCCGAACGGGCTTATTCTCGTCACGGGACCGACCGGAAGCGGTAAGTCTACGACATTATATACCGCATTAAATGAATTAAACGTAGAAGGCGTCAATATCATCACGGTAGAAGATCCGGTTGAGGCGAACTTAAACGGGGTCAACCAGGTACAGGTAAACGAAAAGGCGGGACTTACCTTTTCCTCGGCACTGCGTTCCATCCTGCGTCAGGACCCGGACATCATCATGATCGGGGAGATCCGTGACCAGGAGACCGCAGAGATTGCGGTAAAGGCATCCATCACCGGACATCTGGTGGTCAGCACCTTACATACAAACAGTTCGGCAAATACCATCACCCGTCTGGCAGATATGGGAGTGGAAAACTACCTGATTGCGGATTCCGTGGTCGGAGTAATCGCCCAGCGTCTGGTGCGCCGGGTCTGTCCGGCATGCGGAATTGTCCGGGAGGCAACCGCAGGGGAGAAAAAAATACTCGGCATAAAGGATCCCGCCAGAAGGATCAATGTCCGCACACCGGGGCACAAAGAATGTGTCCGCTGCGGCGGAACCGGATACTATGGAAGAATCGGTATTTATGAGATCATGCCGGTCACGGCAGACCTGCGGCAGGCGATCAACCGCGGGGAGAATGCGGATGTGCTTGAGGAGATCGCACTCACACATGGCATGAAAACGCTTCGCATGAGTGCCATTGATTACGCACTGCGCGGAATCACCACCGTCGAGGAAGTGCAGCGTGTGGCATACGATGACGAAGAGGATTAAATAAAACAGGGAAGGGAAGGCAGCAAAACAGATGGAATTGTCAATGTATACGCTTCTTTCGATAGCAAAAGCGCATCATGCGTCCGACTTACATATTACCGTGGGGGTACGGCCGAAGTGCAGGATCAGCGGAACACTTTATGAAATGGACGGATTTGAGAAACTGACACCGGCGATGACCAAAGAACTGGTGGAATCCATGTTTAACGAAAAACAGAAAAAAACCATGGAAGCCACAGGGGAAGTGGACTTTGCCTACACGGATACGCGTGTGGGACGGTTCCGTGTCAACGCTTTCCACCAGAGAGGTTCCTATGCGGCTGTACTGCGTATCGTGGCAAGCGATATCCCGACACCGGAGGATCTCGGGGTGCCGGAAGCTGTCCTTGGGCTGACAAAGAAAAAGCGTGGGCTTGTCCTTGTCACGGGACCGACCGGAAGCGGTAAATCCACCACACTGGCATCTTTGATCGATGTCATCAATAAAGAACGGAACGAACATATCATTACACTCGAAGATCCGATCGAGTATTTACATAAGCATAACCGGTCCATCGTAAACCAAAGGGAGATCGGGTTGGATACCGATTCCTATGGAAATGCGCTCCGTGCGGCGCTCCGTGAGGATCCGGACATCATCCTTGTGGGGGAGATGCGTGACTTTGATACGATTTCCACTGCCATCACAGCAGCAGAAACCGGACATCTGGTATTCTCCACCCTGCATACCATCGGTGCGGCACCTACCATTGAGCGTATTATCGATGTGTTCCCACCGCACCAGCAGAACCAGATCCGCTCGCAGCTGGCATCGGTTCTTGAGGCGGTAATTTCTCAGCAGCTTCTGCCGACGATCGACGGAAAATCCCGTGTGGCGGCATTTGAAGTCATGCTCGGTACCCCGGCGATCAAAAACCTGATCCGGGAGGATAAGGCACACCAGATTTCATCCATCATGCAGACAAGTAAGAAGATTGGCATGCAGACGATGGATGATTCCTTATTCAGCCTGTATCTGAAACACAAAATCGATGCGGCAAATGCCGTAGAGTATGCACAGGATACAGGAAACATGCAGCAGAAGCTGTTTTAAAAAGGAGTTAAGACATGGCAAGTTATAAATACGAAGTGGTCGGAGCCGATGGAAAACCAAAAACCGGCACCATCGAGGCCATGAACATGGAAGTCGCTTCGGCAGAACTCAAATCCGGCGGCAACACCATCGTTTCCATCGCAAGAGCCAACGCATTTAACAAAGATCTCGAAATCCATATCGGAAAAGCCGTCAGCGTCCGCGAAATGAGCGTATTCTGCCGCCAGTTTGAGAGCGTATTAAATGCCGGCGTGACCGTTGTCGAGGCACTCGACATGCTATCCGAGCAGACCGAGAACAAACCGTTTGCCAATGCAATCGCAGAAGTGCGGGATTCCGTACAGCGCGGGGAGACCCTCGCCGTTGCGATGGCGGAGCACCCGAAGATTTTTCCAAACCTCATGGTGCAGATGGTTGCCGCCGGGGAATCCTCCGGTGGACTGGATAAAGCATTCAGCCGTGTGGGAAGCCAGTTTGAAAAAGAAGCCCACCTGAAGGGGCTGATCATCAAGTCGGCGATTTATCCGGTCATCCTGATTCTTGTTATTATCGTTGTCGTAGCCATCATGATGATTAAGATTGTGCCTACCTTTACTGCCCAGTTTGACGAAGTCGGCGGAAAACTGCCGGGCATCACGCTTGCAGTCATGGCAGTCAGCGATTTCTTTGTGCACAGCTGGTATTTTCTTGTCGCCATCATCGCAGGGATTGCAGTATTTATCCATGCGTGGAAAAAGACAGAGAGTGGGGCACATATATTGGGAAAATTTATTCTAAAGGTACCGCTGGTCGGCCCGCTCAGCATCAAGACGGCATCCTCGCGCATGACGCGAACACTGTCCACACTGATGGGCTCCGGTGTCCAGCTGGTGGATGCACTCGGGCTTGTGACCGAGATGATGGGGAATGCCGTGGTTAAGCAGGCATTAAAAGATGCGACCGAAGAGGTCAGCCGTGGAATCCCGCTCTCGAAGCCGCTGGCAGATTCCGGGGTCTTTCCACCGATGGTCTACCATATGATAGAGATCGGGGAGGAAACCGGTAATATGGAAGACATGCTCGACAAAGTCGCAGCATATTATGATGAAGAGGTGGAGTCAGCGACCGAGGCACTGCTTGCCGCAATGGAACCGCTCATCATCATTGTGATGGCAGTTATTGTGGTGCCGATCGTCCTTGCGATCATGATGCCGATGTACAGTCTGTACGACAGCATCGGAGCCTGACCGCAGGCAGAAGAAGGGTTGTTACATGCCTGCCATGAGACATGTGATGATAGATACATAAAAATATATTCAAAAAGGAGAACAAAGGGTATGAAGAAGATTATGGAACTGCTTCAGAACATGAAAGCAAAGAATGAAAAGAAGGATAACAAAGGTTTCTCTCTCGTAGAGTTGATTATCGTTATCGCAATTATGGCAATTTTGGTAGGTATTGTTGGTACACAGGTAATTCCGTATATTAATAAGTCTAAGGTTGCAAAGGATCAGCAGGTATTGAATAGTATTTCTACAGCAGCAGTTGCAGCTTATTCGGAAAATGGTGCAACGGGTGATGTTACAATTGATGATGTGTTTACAGGAATAACAGGAACTGATGATACTTCAAAGACGGCGGAAGCTATCAGAAAAGGAATTTTATCTTCCTCAGGATTTGATACTCTTGATAATTTTAAAAAGGCACTTGGTTCAGATGCAGGAAAGGTTGTTACAGCTGTAAAAGTTGAATTTAAAGCGGCTGATCATAAGGTTATAACATCTGTATCATATTCAACAACTGGAGATCAGGCTCCGAAATATCCAATCAATAATGTTGAAGCAACATTGTAATTTGTATAGAATTTTAGAGGAGTAATATGTGCAATGTTAACCCAACTTACGATTTTTCTTTATATTGTTATATTTTTATATGGAATCGTCATCGGCAGTTTCTTAAACGTGCTGATCTTCCGTATCCCGAAAAAAGAGAATATCGTGCAGTCCTCGCACTGTATGAACTGCGGGCGTAAGCTGGGCTGGCGGGACATGGTTCCTGTATTTTCCTACATAATTCTTCGGGGCAGATGCCGGCAATGTGGTGCTAGGATTTCCATACAGTACCCATTAATCGAGGCTTTAAATGGTGTGCTGTATGTGGTCGTTTTCATGGCGGGCGGTTTCACGTTCAGCAGTGTGCTGTATTGTCTCATGACATCTGCCCTGATTGTCATTGCGGTCATCGATGAGAGAACCTATCAGATACCGGTTTCCCAGAACCTGTTTCTGGGACTGCTCGGTATCATCATGACCGTGTATGATTTCCGGCATATCCTGTCCCATATCATCGGGGCAGTCATTGTCAGCCTGTTTTTGTATGGTCTGTATTATTTCTCCTCCGGCAAAGCAATCGGTGGGGGAGACATTAAACTCATGGCATATGCAGGCCTGCTTTTAGGCGCAAAAAACATTATTTTTGCATTTATTCTTGCATGCATTCTTGGTTCCGTCATCCATACCATCCGTATGAAAGTAAGCAAGCGAAACAACCTGCTTGCACTCGGTCCGTACCTTTCGGCAGGCATATTCATCGCCGCACTCTGGGGCAACTGTTTCTGGACCTGGTATCTCGGCATGATGGGCATTTATTAAAACATGGCATGAACTGCTACGTATGGCATAATTAAAAAAAGTAAAGTTTTTCTTATTCCTGTGGCGAATTTTAAACATCTGTCATTTTCACCGCACAATTTTTTATGCCACAACGTTACGATGGAAAATGTAGAAAAATAATTAGGATTTGTGATTTTTCAGAGAACATGAACAAAGCATAATTATTTTTGTACATTTTCCAATGAAAACCTTTCGGAAAATATATAAGGAGAAAATGAAAATGGTCAAAAGAGTAGTAAGTATTGAGGCCGGTGTATGGTGGACAAAAGTCGCACTGGCCGATTACCGCAAGAAAAATCCGCCGGTACATAAAGCCTTTGCGTTCCGTACTCCGGAACATGCGGTGGAAGATGGCTATATCCGTGACAAGGAAGCTTTTGCGTCTGCATTGAAAGTCGAACTCAGCAAGCGCGATATCCATGAGAAAGAAGTCGTATTTACCCTTTCTTCCTCAAAAGTCGTGACCCGTGAAGTCATGATCCCATTTGTCAAAGACAATAAGATCATGGGAATCATTGAATCCCAGATCCGTGATTATTTCCCGATGGATGTGAGCAATTACACCATCAGCTACAGCAAGATGGATGTGGAGGAAGAAGATGGGAAGAAAATGCTCAAGCTGCTTTTAGTGGCAATTCCCGATAATCTTCTGAATAACTATGTGACGTTCTCAGAACTGGCAGGACTGAAGGTAGAAACGTTTGATTATATCGGAAACGGAACGGTACAGCTTCTGTGTGACAGTTTTCTGGAAAATGCTGTGGTTGTGCAGCTGGAAGAGCAGGCAACGGTGATCAGTATTCTGGAAAATAAAAAACTGGTCTTTCAGCGTGTGACACCGTACGGCTATGGCGCTACGATTACGGCGGTGATTGACCATCCGGTGCTTGGGATTGATGATGAGGAGAAAGCACTTGATTTCCTTTTAGACCACAATGTGATATACAACCGTCCGACGGTTCCGGAGATGGGAAACCAGGAGGAGATGAAGCGTCAGCAGGAGCTGGCAAATGAGGCATATGAAGATCTGGCGGAATCGCTGCGGTATCATCTGCGAATTGCCAATACGGCGGTTGAATATTACCAGAATCAGATCAAACAGGAATTCGTGGGAAATGTCTACCTGGTAGGGGACGGTTCCCGGTTTGCGGGTATGCATAAACTGTTTGCCCAGGAGCTTCCGCTTCCATTGCAGGAAATTGATTTCACTAAGGTGATTGATTTAAAGAGTGAAAAAAATAAAGCGGTTGAAGAAGAGGGGATAACGACAGCGTCCTCCGGACGCAGACCGAAGGCTGCAACGGCTGTTGGCTTTTTGTCCGTCATCGGTGCGGCGGTGCATCCGATTGATGCCAAACCGAAGGACATGCTTGTGGCAGATTCCAAAAAGAATGACCTTCACACGGCTTATGTCATTTTTGTGGGAGCGGTATTAGTCAGTGTATTGTTGATTCTTGGATCGAGTGTGCGTCAGCTGGTGGCATATACGCAGCATCGCAATTTGACGAAACGGATCAATGATCTTTCGTATGTGCAGGAAACCTATGATGATTATGCGCGGGTACAGGCAGAGGAACAGGTATATGAGAAGCTGGATCTTGCCACCGTTACGAAAAATGAGCAGTTGTATCCGCTGATTGAGCAGCTGGAAAATGCGCTGCCAAACGATGTCAAGGTAGAGAGTATTCAGACAGATGCAGACTTAGTCAGTATCAATCTGAAAACAGATAAAGAAATTGCCGTTGGACAGATGCTTTTGAATTTTGCGGATGTGACCCTGCTTCAGGATCTTTCCATTCCATCCATGTCGGAGGAAAAAGACGACGAAAGCGGTGTGAGCACATGGACATACACGTTAAATGGCTATTACACCCAGGCAGATATCGGTGAGGACGGACATCTGATCGAGGAGGCGGTTCCGACATCGGAGGACACAGACACGGATATCGGCACAGATACGGACACGGATACCAATAACGCAGAGGAAGAGGAGCGGACAAATGAATAAATTAAAAATTTCAGATTCAGATAAGCGGCTGTTGCTCATTTTCTTTGCAATTGTGATTGTAGCATGTTCCTATTTCTTTATTTTTAATAAGGGAATGAGCAAGGCGGCGAAGATCGAAGAGCAGAATACGACCGACCGGGCGAAAGTGCAGCAGATGGAACAGATGGAGGCCGGACTTCCAAAAGTAAAAGAAAATATCCAGGCGATGCAGAAAAAGCAAAAGGATATTATTGCGGCTTATCCGGCAGATATGAAAACCGAAAAAGTAATTGAAACTTTGCAGGAGTTCGAGGATAAGAGCAGCAATTTTCATATTACAGATGTGACATTTGCCATGAATATGCCGATTGGGGCAGATAACAGTACAGCCGCTGCAGACGGAAGTGCTGCTGCATCTACGGATACTACGGAAGATACAACGACAACACAGGAAACACAGACCACGGAGTCTGCGGATACACAGAGCACACAGAGTACTGAAAGCACATCGGAAAACACGACAGGTCCGACCGGAAATGTGGAAGGGTATTATGCATCGATTGGCATCCGCTATGAGGCAAGTTATGAAGGATTAAAGGATATGATTGCCTATGTCAACAAGTTTAAGGATCGTACAACGATTGCCCAGTTTTCCGCCAGCTTCGACAATTCTACGGGAAAATTAACGGGCGATATGACACTCAATATGTATTATCTTGAAAACACCGGAAAAGATTATGTTCCTCCGGTATTTGAGAATATGCCAAAAGGGGTAAACAATATTTTTGGCGGTTCTTCTTCTGAAACCGCAGAGCAATAGAAAAAGCTGACATGGGGAAGGAGGCTTCCGGATGAAAAAACAACAGAATAATGGAGGATTTTCTTTGCTGGAAGTGATTCTTGCCATGGCGATTCTGGCGATTCTTTCCATTCCGCTGTTGTCGTATTTTACGCAGTCGATGAAATACAATGCAATGACGGCAGATAAACAGCATGCGACCAATCTGGCGCAGGAAGTGATGGAGGACTTAAAAAAACAGCCGCAACTGGTGGAGCCTGTGTCAGCCGGGGGATTTACCGTGCCGTATCTGACCGGTTATGTGCAGACGGGATATACCCCTGCAGCTGCGGGAGGAAGTACGACCGCCGGAGAAGTATCTTATTACGGTGCGGCAGATGCGATTGGTCAAAAATATGATGTTGAAGTAAAAGTCAGCACGGATGTGCCGGAAAATACAGCGCTGATGCCTCAAATGGATGGAATTGATGACACAAAAGATGTTGTGGCGGCAGAAGGTGGACAGTTACAGGAAGCACTTACTTATTTTTCCGCAGAAAATGCACAGTATGCAGGTGCAAACAATGTCCCGGCACAGAGTGAAAGTGAAATAGAAAAAAATTTAAAGCGGATGATTTCCATTACGGTGGAACCTACGCATGTGCTTGTCGCATGCAGTTACGCCTGTGAAAATATCGATGGAGTGAACCCGGCAGAAGTCTATACCTGTAATGATTTTGCAGAGGAGGACATGCAGAATATCGAACACATTTATCTGATGTACAATGTCAAGCAGGACAGGGATGCACTTGAAATCCGTTGTGCGGCTGGAGGGGCGGTTCCGAAACTGATCGTTGTCTGTCAGAATATCAGTGAGGTCAACGCAAAGCATCTCTCTTATCAGCTGGTGGTATCACCGAAAGATGGCTGTAAGATGCCGGCGGTTGCGTCCAATCTTGGCAACAAATCGTACCCGGATGACCCGGCGGCAACAACCAATGCGGGAAACATCTATCAGGATAGCTATTTGCTGAGTGTCGCACCTTTGGTGGAGAGCAAAGAAGGTGTCCGGAAGGTGAATCTGCAGGTTAGTGTATACAAAAAGGGAAAAGGCAACAGCTCCGATAAGGAAACGTATCGGTATATTACGGTGAATTCGGCGAAAGGAGAGTAGCGATGAAAAAGATTTCTTTGAAACGGGATAATCGCGGAGCCTCTCTGCTTGCTGTTTTGATTCTGATGGTGGTTGTGAGTGCGATCGCGGTTGTGATTACAAAAATCACGATTGTCAATATCCAGATGAAAGAAGTGGAGCGCGGTACGAAGAAAAATTTCTACAGTGCAGATGCAGTTATGGATGATCTGCGTACCGGTGCAAGAGAACTTGCAGAAAAATCGCTCGAGAAAGCATATACGGATGTCCTTGAAAATTATCTGACGTATACCGCATCGGGAGCAAATGCACAGGATGTTTTTTCCCGAAAATATATGGAAGATCTGGAGGGACAGTTTGCAAAGGCATCTGCGGGAAAGACAAATACGACAGATGCATCCGGCAATGTCGTGTATACGGTTTCGGATTATAACACCGATACAGTCAAAGGATGTATCAAAGAAACTGCCGAACAGGGATGTTATGTTGCTGCAGCGGATCCGAAGTATGAACTGGATTACGGTGCGGGTACCTTTACATTAAAAGGGGTGCAGGTGAAATATAAGGATGCGCAGGATTATGAGACAAAGATCACAACGGATCTTATTTTTTCTACTCCGCAGATGAATTTTTCCGGGCAGGGACAGATCCAGGAGTTTATGAAATATGCCCTGATTGCGGACCGGCAGATTCATGTAAATGCATCGAATGTGCAGGTGGATGGAAGTGTGTACGCCGGAGCGGATGGTATTTTGGCCGACAGCAGCGGAAGCGGAACTTTAAAGGGAAAGTCGATTCTCACACGTGGCGATATCGTGACGGACAGTGGCTCTATGCTTACGGTCGGAAACGGAAATTCTTCGATCTGGGCGGAAAATATAAAGACCTCGGGAAGCGGATCTTCCACGATGGAGATCAACGGAAATACGTATGTGGCAGATGATCTTGAGTTACGTGGAGTTGGAAGTAAGGTGACTTTGAAAGGAAATTATTATGGTTATAATTTCCAGAAAAATTACGGAACTTCCGATACGGTATCTTCGGATGCGGATTTCAGCAGTGCTATGATGGTAAACGGCAGAACGTGTAATTTGAATCTCAAAGATTTAAATTATCTGATGCTGGCGGGACGTACATTTATTTCCCGCAAGACAGATGCTGCAAAAAATCAGGATGTTCTGATGGGAGAATCCATCTCTGCGAGAACCAATCAGCTGGCTTATTATGTGCCGGCAGAGTATGTCAAAAATGGAACGTTTGACAGAAGTGGGTATGCTGCGCATATTGGTATTTCTGACGATACGTTACAAGGGTATCTAAACAGCAGTCAGCCGCTTGTGGCATACTATTTCCCGGAGGGAATGTATTATTACCTGAATTTTAAGACGGAACAGGATGCAAATGATTTCTTTGCAAATTATTACAATAACAATCAGGGAAAGGTAGCACAGTATGCCAATCTCTATCTGGATGAAAATGCTTTGATTATTGACAAGAAAACCATTATGACGTTGAAGGGAGATATTCTTTCGCGTGCTTCTGCTTCGGATGCCCTGAATGTCAAGAAGGTGACGATTCAGCCGGATAACTGGAAAGACGCTAACGGTCTGTTTTGGGATTATTGTTCTAAGTTGGCGGTCCGCTATAAGTCTTTAGAACTGGGACTTACCGATTCCGGGCAGGGTGTGACGCCGGATCAGGTGCGTCTGACAAGTACAGATGCCAGTGGTCATGAAGTGATTGATAAAACGGTCAATCCGCTGTTTGACAAACTGATTGACCGGAAAGCATTCGAACAGGAACTGGAAAAACATAAAACATCGACTACCGAAAGTGTGACCGTTTATTCACCAACCACAGATGTGTATCTGGTGAAAAATACCGGGACCTATGCGCTTCCAAATACGGTTACGCGGGGACTTGTGGTTGCAACCGGGGATGTCAAAGTGTCCGGTGATTTTGAGGGACTGATTATTTCTGGCGGGGTGATTTCGTTTGATTCGAATGCAGGCGCTGCGGGAACCGGTCATATAAAGGGAAATAAACTTCTGGTATCGCAATTGTTCGCGGAAGACCAGAAACGGGATACGCCTTTGTTTTCGCAGTTTTTTCGTGACTGTTCTTCAACGGCGGTATCGAATATTTCCGGAAATCTGGATCTGGATTCGTATCTGAATTACGATAACTGGAAAAAGAATTAAGAGGTGTGCCAATGAAAAAACGAAAACATCTGGGACAAAACGGAATTACATTGGTAGAAATCATTATTGTCATTGCAATTATGGGAATTCTGGCGAGTACATCGGTGATGATGATCGGGCATCTGCATTATGCCAACACGCAGAAGGTGGTAAAGACCCTTGATTCTTCGCTCAGTGCGCTTCAGGTGAAAACGATGAGCAAAACCGGTGATTACTATATGTATGTTTATAAACTGGACAATGGCTATTATATGCGGATTCTTCCGGATAATTTAAGCAGTTTTGATGATACGAAGCTGACGGATGACGGTACGCGGTTGTGTAACAATACCATCAAAATCCGGATGGACAGCAGCACGGGCAATGAGGTGACGGAAAAAGGTGCCGGTGGAAATTATATCAAGATTGCCTACACGAAAACGGCGTGCTTTGATACGGCAAATACGAATGTAAGTGCCATCTATATTGATGGAGTACCGGCATATACGGTAAAGCTGGTAAGTGATACCGGAAAACATTTTATTGAGAAATAACTTTGGAAAGGAGTGGCAGTGTGCGAAAAGATCATAGTGGAATTACGTTTGTGGAGCTGATTATTGCGATTGCAATTTCAACGATTATTTTTGGCGCTGCAATTCTTTTTCTGGGGATGGCGCACAAAAATTATAACCATGCATCCGCACAGATTGATTTACAGTCGGAGTCACAGATTCTGATGGAACAGATTGGTATGTGGGTGATGGAGGGAAACCGGGTGGAAAAGCTTGATCCTTCGGTATCCGGTGTAGAAGGAATCGTCATATATAAGATTCCGGGGACACCTTCGATAACAAATCCGGCAGGTGCCGCAGCCCCGGAGGCTGCAAGCAAGCGGGTGATCTGGATCTCTGCAGGTGGAAAGAAATTATATACAAAGAAAATGGCTGTGGCAGATCCAAAAACCGATACAACGGTGATTTCTGCAGATACGGATGAGGTGCAGGAAAATCTGATCGGCGAATATGTTACGGCATTTACCGGCACAGTAAATGCTTCCACGGAAAAGGCATCCGTTGCGGTTTCTTTTGATATGCAATATCTGGAACAGAAGTATACGATACAAAATGAATTCAAGCTGAGAAATGTACTCAGGTAAGGAAGGGGCGTTCGTATTGAAGATGGTAAGATGGCATCGGCAGAAAAAAAATAACGGAAACAGGAAAAAGAGAATTGCATCCGCAGTCTGTATGCTGGGGGTGCTTGTTGTCTGTCTTGGGGTTGTCGGGTACCGGAATAAATTAAAGGCGGATGAGAAACTTCCGGTGATGACAAGAGGGGTCGTTGACCAGATAGAGCAGATTCCGGAGTCGAAGCGCAACATTTACGATGCGAATGCCGCAGCGGCAAAGCTTGGAACAAAGGAAAACCCATTTTTGGTTTTAGAGATCGTGCCTTTTGAAGAATATGCTGAATTTGGCTATCAAATTGCAGGATGTGAACCTGCAAATATCGAAGAAATGCGTTTTGATTATTACGGAAATGAGTTTTATAATCTGGGCGCATATGGTACATTTTCACAGACTTCCGGGTATTTTTTTAAGGATGAATTGCCAGGAAATACAAAACATTATGAAAAAAATCTAAGTTCAGATGCATCGGTTGATGGAAAGGAATTTATTGGATACTATGAGCGGGTGGAAGATAGAAAGGGAAATTTTGTTCAAAAACAGGATGGAAGCATTGTAAAAAATGAACAGGGAAATATTATTTGGCATACGGTAAATGATTTTGAAAAAAATACAGATGAGTTTAAAAATCAGACTTTTTCAGATGATTTATCAAAAATAATATTATCATCTCCCGGACAAAAGATATATACGGTGCGCAAAAATACAACAGACGATCCAATTGTGAAAGTAGGTACATATTTTAATTATAAAAGCAATGACAATTTTTTGACAAAAACATTAGGATTGACGAAAAAAGAGGCTGAAAATTATTCTATACTTGTAAAAACAATCACGCCCAAAGAACTGAATGCAAATCCTGAGTGGGCAGATTATGCAGATTTTTATACGGTCACTCCGTCTTCCCATAATGGAGTATTTGTAAAAATCTGGGAGGAAACAAATCGCTTGGAGCATCGCACAGCGTCAAATGAAGATCATCAAAAATATAGCCGTTTTGAAAATGACAATATGAATGATGACCGGGATATTACCTGGAAAGTGGCACTAAAAATGTATAATAAAATTACCGCAGATAAGAATTATGCGGCAATGATGATGGAAGCAACGACATATGGCTCGACATTGAAACATGGAATATCGATTCAACGTGAAATTATGGACTGGAATCTGCGGCTGACCGGGAAAAAAGATGAACAACATCAAGCTTATAACAGTAATATGTATAAACTTGCAGTTATGCTTTTTTCCATGAAACCTGAATTATTTAAGCGTTTGTATCTGGATGAAAAAAATCCATTGATTAAAGATGGTAAATTCTTATTACAGGAGGAGGACGCACAGGACTATTGGACAATGTTTACTTTTTTACCGTCTGGCTCACCGGATGGGGAAAAGATAGATGGAAGCTGGTATGCATATTGGACAAAACCGGAACAATGGAAGGATTATCAAATACCGGGAAATATTGAAAACAGACGAGGATATATCAATGCATCTAACCGCTTTTATGTATATAACAGTGGAAATACAACAACTTCGGATTATGTAACCGGTGGGCAAAGTAGTCCAAATATTTCGGAAGAAGGAATAAATTATGACGAATTTAAAAAGTGGTTACAGGAAGTAAAGTATCCGGGAGAAGATATTTCAAAAATTACATTAACACCTTCGGATGCGGTAGAGTTTATTTTAGGTTATGACGGTGGTTCTGAAGAAGAATTTGATGGGGAACTGCGGATTTTAGATCTTGAACCATGTTATAATAGCAAAAATGCAGAAGAAAAGAACAGCGAAGGAATTGAAAGGGAAAAGGGGTATTATTTACAAAAAAGTTTTGTTTATTTGATGCTCCCAAGATATAAGGGGACTGTAAAAATTGACCATATGACAACGGCTGAATTTATCGGATCTTCTGTGGATTTGAATGCAGCTTATGATATGATCTTTATGGGATTGGATGATGGGGCTTATAATGTTGTGAAACAGACCGTTAATTTGGATGGAGATAAGGTAACGGGGTTGTTCACAAAATACAATGACTATAAACTGGATGGAAAAATTTATCTTCATACAGGTGATAAGATGATGTCGGCTGAGCGCAGTGTGTGGGGAGAAAACCGGTCAGTAAAATTTTTATATCCGGCACAGAATAGTGTAACATTGCGGTTTCCAGGCAATGATATCACAAAATTAAAAAAGGTTGAACTGGAGAATTTTTTGGATGCGGGTCATTTTATCGTGGCTGTTCCATATTTGTATCAGACGGATAAGATTCGTATAGATCAGTCTTCAAACATCTGTAAATTTATTCAGGATCAGAGAAAAAATAAAAGGCCTATTTTTTCATCGGAAGACAGGGAAGCTATTTATCAGAAATTGAAAGAAAAAAAATCGAGTGTTACTTTTACAGAGAAACCACAGAAATATGACGGTACGACTTCAGTTGGAACTGATGGGAAAATAACGATTGCCAATCCAAATTACTTGCAAAGAGACGACAAGGGGAGGCCAATCATTAAGTTTGCATTCGATCTGGAAGATCCGGAGAATCATGGATACAAATGTAAAGTTTACATTGACCAGAATCAGGATGGTAAATTTGATGATTCGGAAGTATTTTACGATGCAAAGAAAACATACCATTCCGGTAAAAATCAATCGGTAAAAACGATTTATTTATCGAAATATTTCATTGGAATCGTGAATTGGAAAATTGAGGTGTATCAGGCAGGGCATCCGTCGATTCGTTTTGTGGAGTCTGGATGTTCAGTTGCGGATAATAAGGAAAATATTCAGACTAGTATTCGCATTTTGCAAATTATGCCTTCGAATTCCGGAGGACTTAACTTGACATCAGGTGATGGAGAAAAGACGGATCCTTTAAATAATTCAAATGAAAAAAATAAATTGTTTACACAGTATTATGAAGAATTGGAGACGGACTATAATTATAAAATTCATGTGACGACGATAACGTTGGACGATTTTCAAAAAAAGTTTTCATCAGATGATCCGTTTACGTATGATTATTCACAACCTATCAGCGAAAGCAATCCAGATAAGATGTCGGATGATTATAAGATGCTGTATAACAGCTATGATATGATGATCATTGGATTTGGCGATATGTATGGTGGAAAAGATCTGACAAATTTAAATGGTTCGGTTGACTTTATTAAATATTTTATTGCCAGAGGAAAAAGTGTTTTATTTACACACGATCTGACGTCCATGAATAATGTACAGCCATATCAGTTTGGTTATTCAGCCAACATGTTACTTCGTGATGTAATGGGAATGAATAGGTATGGAGCGATTAGTAATCAGCTGATGAAGGATAATGATTTATCTGAAATAAATAAAATAAAGAAATATCAAGAAAATATAACATATGATACGGTAACAGATGTTGAAGGAAAACAATTATATGAAACCCATGGATTTACATATTATACGATGAAACGTCTGGGATGGCCAAATAATATAAAGATTGGTGCGGATTCTTCAAAATATATAAATGGTGATGTGAATCCATATGGAAAGGATGATCTGCAGATCATGCCATACCGCTATATGATTGAGAGTAGTGCAAAAGAGGGGACATATGTATATTCAAAGGATGGAACAGAAAAACTTACTGGTTTTAATAATTTAAATGATATAACGACAAAGGCGGAAAAGGTAAATGATGGACAAATTACAGAGTATCCGTATAAGATCAGTGACGATCTTGATATTTCGCCGACACATGGACAGTATTATCAGTTAAATATGGAGGATCCGGAGGTGACTGTCTGGTATTGCCTGAAAGATGATCGGAAAAATTTTAGTGGATCAGGCGATAATAATGGCAATGGTGATGGAACAGCGGCTACATATGGAGTTTCACCAAAAGATGCGGCAAATAATTATTATATATACAGTAAAGAAAATGTGTTTTATTCAGGGGTTGGTCATTCACAAATAAATGGTGATATGGAGGCAAAACTGTTTATTAACACTATGATCGCTGCTTATCGTGCTAGCAATCGTGCACCAATGGTAGAGGTTTTGAACGAAGATGCAAAGTTGCTTAAATGGGATATGGTGAACTCCAAGGCCGATTATGATATGGCATCTGTCGATGAATATGATGGGATAAATACTTCACAGACCAGAAAAGTGAATACAGAAAATGAGGGGAAAAAAGACAGTGATGATGATATAAAAATTTCATTTAGTCCAGTTGAAGTGAATACGAGCAATTCTGGATTAAAATGTTCGATCTATTATGGAGATGAAAAACATTTTGTGAAATATATTTATCATGTGACAGAGGATGATGATGGAAATGAGGTAATAGAAGAATTACAGGCCAATGATTCCGGAGTATTTGAAAAAAATATTAATAATATGGACGAATATTATTTTTATTATCCCAAAGCTTATCGTAGCACTTGGAAAAACCAGAGTGATGTGGAGCAGTCAGCACAGCCCGTGATTACATTTAAAATTCAAAACAAAAAAAATAAAGAGGATGAGTATGGAATTACGTCATTAGATTTGAGTTCGCAGTATATATTCCTTTTGGATTAATTGAGGGGCACGCAATGTGAGAATATCGCATTGCGTGTTTTTTCTTGCAACGAGTGTACGCATATGATATAGTGAATATATCTTTTTTCAAAGGCAGTTTCTGCCGAAAATCCCATTTGTTTCGTTGTATAAATGAACTATGTGAATTTTAACGTATTTTTAACAGTCTGCAATTTTTGTGCGTTGAAATAAAAGCAAAAACCACATATAATATAAGGAGAACATTTGGAAAAAGAACAAACGAAAAATCAACAGGAGAAGAATCAACAGGAGAATCAGAAAAAGTCCCAAAAGCTGCAGTGGCATCCGGCATTCTGTTCAGCCTTGCGCCTGGAACTATTGGAGGATGCAGAAAATTTGGAATTTACCGATGAGTTCCAGCTTACGGAGAAACCTTTGCAGATTGACTGTACGGTTGTAAAAGTAAAGAGGGACTGCAAAATAAAAAATGAAATCGGGAAGATTTTCCGGAAACACAATATTTTTGAATATAAATCCCCGATGGATGAGTTGAACATTGATACTTTTTACAAGGCGGTTGCGTATGCGTGCCTGTATAAAGTATTGCCAAATCATGTAAATGAGATTCCGGCAGAGGAGATTACTATTACACTGATTCGAGACCGCAAGCCGGTGAAGCTGATGTAGGAACTGGAAAAATCCGGATATGAATGCAAAAAAGAAACAGCCGGGATTTACTATGTCTATGGTGTGATGTTTCCGGTGCAGATCATTGCATCATCGGAACTGGACACGGATATGCATGTACAGCTAAAAGCATTGACGAATCATCTGGAGGAATCGTTGATGCGTCAGTATTTATTGCAGGTGAGTACCTTTGAGGGAAGGGAGAAGAATCTTGCAGATATCGTGCTGCAGGTCATTGTAAACGGTAACATGGAGAAAGTACGGGAATGGAAAGGAAGTGAAAGGATCATGTGTGAGGCATTACGTGTTTTGATGGCAGATGAATTGAATGAGGAGCGTATGGAAGGTCAGCGCGAAGGAAGAGTGGAAGGTCAGCGCGAAGGACAGATTCGTGCATATGCATCTCTGGTGCAGGATGGGATCATCACCGTGGAAACGGGTGCAGAAAAAACGGGAATGTCTGTCGGAGATTTCACAAAGGAAATGAAGCAGGCAGGTTATGTAATCCCTGCGGTATAAAATTAATTTTGTAAAGCCATGCAGTATTGGATTTTTCATTGCATGGCTTTTTGTTTTCCTACTTGAAATGTTTTTTCTTGTAGCGGGCATACACATATGATATAGTAATCATATCTTTTTTCAGAGGCAGTTTCTGCCAGAAATTCCATTTGTTTAAATTTTATGAGTTTATTAATACGTGATTTTTGTGCGTTGAAAAGAGTATAACAGTTTTGTATAATAAAAGGAGAACAATTGAAAAATAAAAAAGAAAAACAAAAGAAGCTACAGTGGCATCCGGCATTCTGTTCAGCCTTGCGCCTGGAACTGCTGGAGGATGCAGAAAATCTGGAATTTACCGATGAGTTCCAGCTTACGGAGAACCCCTTGCAGATTGACTGTACGGTTGTAAAAGTAAAGAAGAACTGCAAAATAAAAAATGAAATCGGGAAGATCTTCCGGAAACACAACATTTTTGAATATAAATCCCCGAAGGATGAGCTGAACATTGATACTTTTTACAAGGCGGTTGCGTATGCATGCCTGTATAAAGTATTACCAAATCATGTGGATGAGATTCCGGCAGAGGAGATTACCATTACACTGATTCGAGACCGCAAGCCGGTGAAGCTGCTGGGGGAACTGGAAAAATCCGGGTATGGATATAAAAAAGAAGCAGCAGGAATCTACTATGTCAGTGGCGTGATGTTTCCGGTGCAGATCATTGTGTCATCGGAACTGGATGTGGATATGCATGTACAGCTCAAGGCACTGACTGACAATTTGGATGAACCGCTGATGTGGAAGTATCTGCAGGAAGTTAGCGTTTTTACAGAGAGGGAAAAGAATCTTGCGGATGTTGTGCTTCAGGTTATTGTAAACAGTAACATGGAGAAAGTGCAAAAATGGAAAGGAAGTGAACAGACAATGTGTGAGGCATTACGTGTTTTAATGGCAGATGAATTGAATGAAGAACGCGTGGAAGGTCAGCGTGAAGGCCAGATTCGTGCATATGCAACTTTGGTAAAGGATGGAATCATTACAGTGGAAGTTGGTGCAGAAAAAGCAGGAATGTCTGTCGATGATTTTACAAGAGAAATGAAACAGGCTGGTTATGTAATCCCTGCGGTATAAAATCATTTTGTAAAGCCATGTAGTATGTATGGGTAAAAACATCTATAATTTCAATTATTCTGCGGATTCTTGAGAAACAGAGTCTTTCTTTTTCCTGGATTTTGCAGAAAGCATTTTATGACCAGAGTAGATAGCCATAATCATGCAGAGAAGAGAACTGCAGGCAAAATATTTGTGAGCTGATTTCATATTTTTATAGCCGGTATAGATAGTTCCGATCATGGTTGCCAATGCACCAAGGGACCAATATTTATGTGCTTTCATTTGAATACCTCCTGTGTTTTTCTATATAATACCTCTTTTTGGAGAGTATGCAAACAGGAAATTTTATTTTATTTGCTCTGAACTGTTTTTCTGATGAGGCAATATTTGTTAGAGGTCGGTGCATTTGCAGAGAGGGAAAAGGATCTTGCGGATGTTGTGTTGCAGGTTATTGTAAACAGTAACATGGAGAAAGTGCAAAAATGGAAAGGAAGTGAAAGAATCATGTGTGAGGCATTACGTGTTTTGATGGCAGATGAATTGAATGAGGAACGTGTGGAAGGTCGAATCGAAGGACAGCGCGAAGGTCGTCTTGAAGGCCAGCGTGAAGGGCGAATTGAAGGCAAACGTGAAGGTCAGATTCAGGCATATGCATCCCTGATAAAGGATGGAATCATTACAGTGGAAATTGGTGCAGAAAAAGCAGGAATGTCTGTCGATGATTTCGTGAAAGAAATGAAGCAGATTGGATATGTAATCCCTGCGGTATAAAATCAATTTCGTAAAGCCATGCAGTATGAATTTTCTATTGCATGGCTTTTAGTCGCTCGGGACTGTTTTTCTTGCAACGAGCATACACATATGATATAGTAAACATATCTTTTTTCAGAGGCAGTTTCTGCCGAAAATCCCATTTGTTTCGTTGTATAAATGAACTATGTGAATTTTAACGTATTTTTAACAGTCTGCAATTTTTGTGCGTTGAAATAAAAGCAAAAACCACATATAATATAAGGAGAACATTTGGAAAAAGAACAAACGAAAAATCAACAGGAGAAGAATCAACAGGAGAATCAGAAAAAGTCCCAAAAGCTGCAGTGGCATCCGGCATTCTGTTCAGCCTTGCGCCTGGAACTATTGGAGGATGCAGAAAATTTGGAATTTACCGATGAGTTCCAGCTTACGGAGAAACCTTTGCAGATTGACTGTACGGTTGTAAAAGTAAAGAGGGACTGCAAAATAAAAAATGAAATCGGGAAGATTTTCCGGAAACACAATATTTTTGAATATAAATCCCCGATGGATGAGTTGAACATTGATACTTTTTACAAGGCGGTTGCGTATGCGTGCCTGTATAAAGTATTGCCAAATCATGTAAATGAGATTCCGGCAGAGGAGATTACTATTACACTGATTCGAGACCGCAAGCCGGTGAAGCTGATGTAGGAACTGGAAAAATCCGGATATGAATGCAAAAAAGAAACAGCCGGGATTTACTATGTCTATGGTGTGATGTTTCCGGTGCAGATCATTGCATCATCGGAACTGGACACGGATATGCATGTACAGCTAAAAGCATTGACGAATCATCTGGAGGAATCGTTGATGCGTCAGTATTTATTGCAGGTGAGTACCTTTGAGGGAAGGGAGAAGAATCTTGCAGATATCGTGCTGCAGGTCATTGTAAACAGTAACATGGAGAAAGTACGGGAATGGAAAGGAAGTGAACAGACAATGTGTGAAGCATTAAGAGTACTGATGAAAGAGGAACTGAAAGAGGAGCGAGTGGCGGGCTTGCGCGAGGGTCGTCTTGAAGGTCAGCGCGAAGGTCAGCGAGAAGGACAGATTCGTGCATATGCATCCCTGGTGCAAGATGGGATCATCCCCGTGGAAATAGGTGCGGAAAAAGCGGGAATGTCTGTCGATGATTTTACAAAAGAAATGAAGCTGGCAGGTTATGTAACCCCTGCGGTATAAAATCAGAACATAAAATGTGTGGTGCCCGTGGTTGCACCACACATTTCATTTTAATTTAAGAAAAGTTTTATATAATAGGAATTGTTCTGGAAATCAGTTCGTGATAGTATAAAAGCTATGCATATGAAAAGGAGTTAAATCATGGGAAAAATATTTAAAAACATGCTCCCATACTGGAAATGGATTCTGATTATTGTGGCTTTTCTTGTGATGCAGGCATTTTGTGATCTGTCCCTGCCACAGTATACATCAGATATTATCGATGTCGGAATCATGAGCAGCGGAGTGGAGCATATTCTTCCAGAAGAAATGACACAGGAAGATTTTGTGTCAGCACAGCTTTTTATGACCAGCAGGGAAAAGAAAACATTTGCCGCCTGTTATAAGGAGCCGAAAAAAGACGGAAACTATGTGAGAAATTGTGAAGAGGATACGCTTGACGATATGGATGAGTCTCTGTTGGAGCCGATCGTCATGGTATATCAGATGTCCCAGATGAAGGAGTCCGATATTGACGAGAAGGCTTTCACGGGGAAAATGGGAACGGATGGGACGCAGGTAGATATGAAGCAGCTGATGCAGGCACTGGCAGTCGGCCAGGTACCGGATCAGCAGATTCTTGAGATGCGAAAGCAGGTGTCCGGACAGATTGATGCGATCGGATCTTCTACATTGAAATCCATGGGTGTGACCTATGCGATCTCCTGTGATAAAAATGCAGGTGTGGATGTAGATGCCATTCAGAAACATTACTTATGGACCACCGGAGCCAAGATGCTTGGTTTTGCGCTGCTGATGGTTATGGCGGCAGTGGTTGTCGGATATTGTGCTTCCCGTGTGGGAGCATCCATCGGACGGGATCTGCGTGATAAGACATTCCGCAATGTCGTACAGTACTCCAATGCAGAGATGGATCATTTTTCAACGGCATCCCTGATTACGAGAAGTACCAATGATGTACAGCAGATTCAGATGGTGACTGCAGTATTTCTGCGAATGATTCTTTATGCTCCGATCATTGGAATCGGTGGTGTGATTAAGGTTGCACAGACCCATGCAGGAATGGAATGGGTGATCGCGCTTGCGGTGCTTGTTATTCTTGGATTTGTAATGCTTCTTACCTCCCTTGCCATGCCGAAGTTTAAGATTATGCAGAATCTCGTGGACCGGCTGAATCTGGTTTCGAGAGAGATTCTGACAGGATTAAATGTCATTCGTGCATTTGGACGGGAAAAACGGGAAGAAGAGCGGTTTGATGAGGCCAACCGCAATCTGACAAAGACGCAGTTGTTTACCAACCGTGTTATGACATTTATGATGCCGGGAATGATGATGATCATGTACTGCATTACGCTTCTGATTGTGTGGATTGCCGCAAAGCGGATCGATGGCGGATATATGCAGGTTGGTTCCATGACGGCATTTATTACTTACACAATGATGATCGTTATGGCATTTCTGATGCTGACTATGATGTCTATCATGATGCCGAGAGCCGGTGTAGCTGCAGAGCGTATAGATGAGGTTGTACGCACAAAAAGTACGATTACAGATCCGAAAGAGCCGGCTGCCATGGAACAGTGTGAGGGTGTGATTGCCTTTCATCATGTAAATTTCCGGTATCCGGGAGCCACGGAAGATGTGCTTTCGGATATTGATTTTGTTGCAGAGCCGGGAAAGACCACTGCAATTATCGGAAGTACCGGATGTGGTAAATCTACGCTGGTCAACCTGCTTCCGCGTTTTTATGATGTGACAGGCGGAGAGATCACGCTTGACGGAACGGATATCCGCAAGTATACATTGCAGGATCTGCGGGAACATATCGGATTTGTACCACAGAAGGGAATTCTTTTCTCCGGTACAATTGCAAGCAATCTGCGCTTCGGGGCAGAGGATGCGTCAGATGAGCAGATCCGGGAAGCAGCGGAGATTGCGCAGGCAATAGAGTTTATTGACAGCAAACAGGATGGGTATGAGAGTGCGATTGCACAGGGCGGAAGCAATGTTTCCGGCGGACAGAAGCAGCGGCTTGCCATTGCCAGAGCGATCGCAAAGAATCCAAAGATTTATGTGTTTGATGACAGTTTTTCCGCTCTGGATATGAAGACCGATGCGGCACTCCGCAGAGCGCTTGAGACAAAGACGGAACATACGACCGTGATCATTGTCGCACAGCGAATCAGTACGATTCTGCATGCGGACCAGATACTGGTACTCGACGATGGAAAGATTGTCGGAAAAGGCACGCATGAGGAATTACTGCACAATTGCGAAGTTTACGAGCAGATTGCCAGGAGCCAGCTGTCTGCCAAAGAACTGGGACTTTCTGAGGAGGTGAAATAAGATGGCAGAACAACGTACAAGAAGACCTCACGGTCCGATGGGCGGCCCGGGCAGAGGAATGATACCGGGAGAAAAGTCAAAAGATTTCAAAAACTCTATCGAAAAACTGGTTCGTTATCTCGGAAGATACTGGTATGCAATCGTTGCCGTTATGATTTTTGCGGCGGTGTCTACCGTCTTTTCCGTTGCCGGACCAAAGGTTATGGCACGTGCAACGAATGCATTGGTGGAAGGTCTCGGAAAAAAGATCGCGGGAACCGGATCTATTGATTTTACCTATATTGCCAAAGTGTTATTGTTTACACTTGGCCTGTATATCTGTTCTGCAGTATTCAGTTTTATACAGGGAATGATCATGACAGGAATCACGCAGAAAACCTGTTACCGCATGCGTAAGGAAATTTCAGAGAAAATCAACCGCATGCCAATGAAATATTTCGAGAGCCGCACGTACGGAGAGGTGCTATCCCGCATCACAAATGATGTGGATACACTTGGACAGAGTTTAAATCAGAGTGTGACGCAGATCATTACGAGTGTGGCAACACTGGTCGGAACACTTGTGATGATGATTTCAATTTCCGGAATTATGACATTGATTTCACTTGTGATTCTTCCGGTATCTGCCATCTTGATTTCGTTTATTATCAAACATTCGCAGAAATATTTCCGCCAACAGCAGGAATATCTGGGACATATCAACGGACAGGTGGAAGAGGTCTATGGCGGACATCTGGTGGTGCAGGCATATAATAAGCAGGAGAGCACCATCAAAAAATTTGAAGATACCAATCAGATTCTGTTTCAATCGGCATGGAAGTCCCAGTTTTTATCCGGACTGATGCAGCCGATCATGCAGTTTGTCGGAAACCTCGGTTATGTCGGAGTGGCAATTTCCGGAGGACTTCTGGCAATCCGCGGAACCATCGGGGTTGGTGAAATTCAGGCATTTATTCAGTATGTCCGGAATTTTACTCAGCCGATCCAGCAGATTGCGCAGGTGGCAAATATGCTGCAGTCGATGGCTGCAGCCTCCGAGCGCGTATTTGAATTTCTGGACGAAGAGGAAGAAGAACTGACGGTTGAACATGCTGTGCATCTCGACCATGTGGATGGTTACGTGGATTTTTCCCATGTAAGTTTCGGATACAATCCGGATCAGATCATTATCAGGGATTTTTCCGCTCATGTAACACCTGGACAGAAAATTGCAATTGTCGGACCAACGGGAGCAGGAAAAACCACAATGGTCAAACTGCTTATGCGTTTCTATGATGTGACAGGCGGAGCCATTCAGGTGGATGGGCATGATATCCGCGACTTTAACCGTCAGGAGCTTCGGGATGCATTTGGTATGGTATTGCAGGATACCTGGCTGTTTAAGGGATCTATCATGGAAAACATCCGGTATGGCCGTTTAGATGCCACGGATGAGGAAGTGATTGAGGCGGCAAAAGCCGCACATGCCCACCATTTTATCCAGACACTTCCGGGTGGCTACCAGATGGAGTTAAACGAGGATGCAAGTAATGTTTCCCAGGGACAGAAACAGCTTCTTACAATTGCACGTGCTATCCTTGCGGATAACCCGATTCTGATTCTGGATGAGGCAACCTCTTCGGTAGATACCCGTACCGAAGTGCGGATTCAGAAGGCATTGGATAATCTGATGCGTGGACGGACCAGCTTTATCATTGCGCATCGACTCTCTACGATAAGAAATGCGGATCTGATTCTGGTGATGAAAGATGGCGATATCATAGAGCAGGGGACACACGAACAGCTTCTGGCACAAAAGGGATTTTATGCAGATCTGTATAATTCCCAGTTCGAAGAGAATGCATAAGACATTGAAATAAATTGGCAGTTGTGATATAGTTTAACTGTATTTATCGACAAATTTTGACAAAATCGGACAGTGCTTTCTGGTATGCTTATTTTTGACTGAATTTGACATTCTAGGAGGCCTACATGGGAAAACTAAATGTCGCAATTGCAGATGATAACGAGGTTATGCGTGACTTATTGGAAGAAATGGTAACCAGTGATGATGAACTGCACCTGATCGGGATGGCAAAGGATGGAGAAGAAGCCTGTCATCTGATCAGGGAAAAAGAACCGGATGTTGTATTATTGGATATTATTATGCCGAAACTGGACGGTCTGGCAGTCCTTGACAGGATCAGGGCAGATCATACACTAAAGAATCGGCCAACATTTCTGATGATCAGTGGGATCAGCAATGAAAAGATTACCGAAGACGCGTTTGAGCGGGGAGCGGATTATTACATTATGAAGCCGTTTGACCGGAATATTGTTTTGGACCGGATCAAGACACTCAACCGTCGAAAAAACAAAGTACGAAAAGAAATTGGCAGACCGGTTGAGATGGAAAAGAAACCGGAAAAGTACTCGTTACAGACACTGGAAGAGGATGTCACAGAGATAATTCATGAGGTTGGTGTTCCGGCACATATCAAGGGATACCAGTATTTGCGGGAGGCAATCATCATGTCTGTGACGAATATGGACATGTTAAATTCTATTACGAAAATTTTATATCCGGGGATTGCAAAGAAATTTGATACGACACCAAGCCGTGTCGAGCGTGCCATCCGTCATGCAATTGAAGTAGCATGGAGCCGTGGCAAGATGGATACGCTGGATGATCTGTTCGGATATACGATCAGCAATGGAAAAGGAAAACCGACCAACTCGGAATTTATCGCTCTTATTACGGACAAAATACGATTACAGATGAAGAGTAAGTAAAGGAGTGTTATGTATGAAGAAGATTCTGTTTGTTTCATCAGAGGCAGTGCCATATGTGAAAACCGGAGGTCTTGCCGATGTTGTCGGATCACTTCCGAAATATTTTGACAAAAAAGAGTATGATGTGCGGGTAGTTATTCCGAAATACGCCTGCATGGATCGCTCATTTCTTCCAAATTTAAAATTTTTGTGCCATTTTTATGTAAATCTGAACTGGCGCAGGCAGTATGTTGGAATTTTCGAGTCGGAATATCATGGTGTTCACTTTTATTTTGTGGACAATGAATTTTATTTTGCAGGAGAATCTCCATACAACAATATCTATGAAGATGTGGAAAAGTTTGCATATTTTTCCAAGGCAGTACTTGCTAGTCTGCCGTATATTGATTTTGCCCCGGATATTATCCATTGCAATGACTGGCAGACAGGACTTATTCCGGTGTTTCTGCATACGGTATTTGGAGATGATAATTTTTATGCGGGAATCAAAACCGTGTTTACGATTCATAACCTGCAGTTTCAGGGACGCTGGCGAATTCAGGAGATTATGGATATTACAGGACTCCCGGCACACATTTTCAATGCATATGAACTGGAATCTTATGGCGAAGCAAACTACTTAAAGGGTGGCGTGGTATATGCGGATTATATTACTACCGTCAGCCCGACGTATGCAAATGAGATTACGACCGTAGAAGGGGGAGAGGGCTTAAGTGGCCTGATGACTGCCCGAAAGGATCGCCTTTATGGTATTTTAAACGGAATTGATTATGAAGAATATAATCCACAGACAGATCCTTATATTTCGGTAAATTATTCGAAAAAAGATGCAGTGAGTGGGAAAAAAGAAAACAAAGTTGCATTACAGAAAGAACTTGGGCTTCCAGTCAGGGAGGATGCTTTCCTGATCGGAATCGTATCGCGTATGACCAGCCAGAAAGGATTTGACCTGATTGGCTGCGTATTGGATGAACTTTTAACCGAAATGGATATACAGCTGGTGGTTCTTGGTTCCGGAGAGAGCCAGTATGAAAATATGTTCCACCATTATCAGAGTAAGTATCCGGACAAGGTAAGCGTACATATCGGATTTACCGAGGAGCGTTCGCACCATATATATGCGGCAAGTGATGTGCTGCTGATGCCTTCCATGTTTGAACCATGCGGGCTGGCACAGATGATTGCCATGCGTTACGGAACACTTCCGATCGTACGTGAAACCGGAGGACTCCGGGATACGGTAGAACCATACAATGAATATGAAAATACAGGATGTGGTTTTTCATTTGCGAATTTTAATGCACAGGAAATGGCAGATATTGTCCGGTATGCGTATCGTGTGGAGCATGAACAAAAGGCCGCATGGAAAGAACTGATCTATCGTGCGATGGATCGCAATTTTTCCTGGAATGTTTCGGCACATGCATATGAGAAGCTATATGATAAACTGGTAGAAATGTAATAGATGTTCCCCGCAGAATTTTTTCTGCGGGGATTTTGTGTCTGGAAATATAATCTATGAAGTGCAGACCGGCTGCGGCATGGTCAGCAGATGGCTGTGCCGGCAGTAATAGTAGGCATGGTCGGACAGAATTTCTTCATCCTGAAGCTGTGAGGCATTCACTTCTTTTACCATTGCGGTGTAATGGTCGAGATTCTGCCTGTCGTTTTCATCGGTGGCAAGAATCAGTACTTCGTGAATACTGCTTGGCAGAATGATCAGATCCTTTTCAAACAAATCGGACAGTTCTTTTAAGATGTCATCGTAGAGGAGAACGGTTGCACCGTTGGTCCGGTACGTATTGGTCAGAACATACAGTGGCGGGGCTGCTTCCGGGAGTGGAGTTTCCGCGACGAGCTGCATTTCTTTGAGAAGACTGCTCATCGGGGTAAGCTGTGGGGGAAGAAGCTGTGGCGTGTTTTTCTTCGCAAGCCGGTAAAGCGTTTCTTTGTCGGTTTTCCAAAGGTTTAAGTGATGATTGTGGATCAGAATATTTGCCTGGTTTTCGGCACTTGCATGGAGCAGACAGTAAAAGATTACGGCCAGATCCTGGTAGCGGAAAAACGGAACCTCTTTTAACAGTTCCTGATTTTTTTCAAAGCTTACAAGACGCATGACGATGTGCTCGCTGGCACGGGAAAAATCGGTAAAGTAGGACGTGTCAAAATTTTCTTCCGGGGCATGCGCCTGATAGGTATGAAGAATATCTTCACAGATTTCTTCAAGGCATACCCCTTCCAGATAGCGATGATAGTATGGCATCAGATAGATCGCAGGTGACACGTTTTTCTTCGGATGGAGAAGTACCAGACCATCGTAATGTGTTCCGTTATTTTTGGTAAAGGAACGAATGTCTAAAGTGACACCTGTCTCGATACGCAGAGAAAGCTGTGTACGGATCGTTGTTAAAAATTCCTGATAGTTCATATGTAATTGAAAACAAATGTATATATGGGAAATTTCGGAATGACCGTTTCCGAAGATGAAAAATCCACGGTGTTAACCAGACACCGTGGATTTACTTTAGCATGTTTTGACTGAAATTGCAATCATTTTTCTCGGTTTTTTAATAAGAGAGAAGTTCCTGCCACAGCTTTGTGTACTTGGCGGAATCATCATCACTTAATGCTTTATAGATTTCACATCTTTTTATCGTGTCACTGGAAGGATTGATAGCTTCGTTATTTTTTACGTCAGCGTCCTGATTTTCTACCACAGATGTAATCGGAGAGGCATACTGCACATATTCGAAATTCTTTTCTGCGATATCATCCTTGCACAGGAAATTTAAGAATTTTAAAGCGTTGGTCTGGTTAGTGCAGGACTTTGGAATGAACCAGGAATCGATCCAGAGGTTTGATCCCTCTGTTGGAACTGAATAATCCAGATTGTCGTTCTCTGCCATGGCCAGTGCAGCCTCGCCGGAGTAGCACAGTGCGATGGAGGCTTCTTCTCCGATCATGGCATCGGCTGTCTCGTCTACATAGTAGGCATATACGATTTTATCATCTTTTTGCTTTTTTAATATGTCGAGGGCTTCCCGCAGATGATTTTCATCGGTATCGTTTAAGGAATACCCTTTGGAGATCAGTGCAGGGGCAAACGTATCACGGACGGAATTTTCCATGATGATTTCATCCTCATAGGTAGGATCCCACAGGCAGTTCCAGCTTGATACGGTTTTGGCATCAATGGTTGTTTTGTTGTAGAGAAGGCCAAGAGTCCCGTAAAAATATGGAACGGAATAGGTGTGATTCTTGTCATAGGAAGCAGACATATCAAGGATCGTTGGATCCAGATTTTTGTAGTTGTCCATGGCATCGTAATCTTCTTCGAGAACTTCGCCCTCGTTGATCAGACGCTCAACCATATATTCGGAAGAGCAGATTACATCATAGTTGATGGATCCTATACTTATGTACTG
>OGPC01000316.1_pt1 | contig 49045 bp, 51 predicted proteins | sample 1552911 | NCBI WGS metagenome assembly OGPC01 (sample SAMEA2580248, study PRJEB22360) | human gut metagenome | biome: human gut; feature: human-associated habitat; material: faeces | place: Denmark | collected 2008/2010 | reverse complement strand
CTATAATATAGGCCTACTCCTATATACGGAGAAAGGCCATTCTTGCCTATTCCATATCCACCTATTACCCCTAATCCCCAGCGACGGTCTTTCTGGTGTACAATCTCTCGTTTATGGTAGATTATCATCGAATCGAGATTGGGTCTATAACCGCTGACTACCGCCCTATACAAATCTGTCTCATAAACCTTTCTCTGGATTGGTAACGGGATATAAATTGTGTCAAGTTCCTTTACCGTGTCACCCTTCTGATAAACGAAAATCGGGTAAGGTAGCTCGATTTCCTCCACATCAAGAATGTAAGAAGGTTCGGGAACAGATTTGTTGATCGTGTCTGTTTCCTTGACTACCTCTATTTGCTTTTCTACCGAATACCTTCCAGCAAAAAAACAAGCAAAGCAAAGAAATAAAACAGATATGGCATACCAGGCTTTCATTTCTTGATGATGATCTGTTTTCTTTGTTCTCCTTCTAGCTTTAGCGAAACATGAAGGAAGTTATTTTTACGGTATAGGATGGCCTGGTCGAACGGCAAACCGGAATCTTCCAATACTTCCAATAAATCACCGGCCTTTCCACCAATACTCAAATCGGCTGCTTCCCCTTTTTGATGTTGAGATGTAGGGACACCCCCCATTGCCGCATTCAACTCTGGGCATCTGTAACCTGAATTAATGGAGATAGGCTTGCCGATAGCATCCCGTAATGGTTGTAGCAATTTTGCACACAGATTGGTGATAGCCAGTTTCTCACGCGATCCCGGATCATTCTTTATTCCTTTTACAATAGCAGTATCGCTATGCATAAATTCTTCCAATGTAAAATTCTCTGTTATATTCATTTCCTATCCTCCTTTTTCTTTACTGATTTCATATATTCTTCAAGATAATTTACTTTACTTAGAAACTTAACCGATCCAACCCAATACAAAAAGGCTATAACTTTATTGTCTGGATATACCGTGTGCATGTTTTTCAGTATATTCAGACCATAACAATACACTACTACCCACGTTATCCAACTGATAAAGGCTTTTGTACTGTCTTTATCCTGCTCCATCATTATACCAATCCAAAAAGCAATAAGCAGGATCAAAAGGTAAATCAGAAGATAGATTATCGTCCTAAAAAATTTACTTTTCCTAAAACGCAAATCATCGGCTGCCAGCCCCCAGAACATATCTATGGTAGCCATTACAGGTATTACTATAAGAAAATGCTCGATAGGTGCGAAAAAATCTAACATTGAAGCAATTACCGCAATAGAAACAGCCTGTACCCAGCCGGTAAAATCTTGTATATATGGAATTAATCTTTGCATAATATCACATATTGAATAACACGGTAAAATAAGTGGATAATAAGGCAGCTATCTCAATCCAGAACATCGGCTTGCTCTGGTAGAACTTATACCAAAATGTGCCTTCTTTTTCTTTGGCAATGCTTAATGCAGTATGCCCTACATAGGTAAGCCATACTAACAACATTGGCCAGAGGTTCAATGCCACCCAAAGTTGCGATCCGGCAATACAGATGATTGCTCCAGCAGAATGTATCTTGCTCTCATAATTATCTTTGAAATTGGGAGCTGAACCAACAAAGAACATGCCAGCACAGGACAGAAATGCAATCCATTCCGTGTTTGGTTTACTTACCTCCAATATTGCAGGCATCAATAAACCGGCAGTCAGCCACATCGTTGCCATAAACCACAATTTATGCTCCAGATAGTAATAGGTAGCACTTATGGAATAAGGTACACCCTTAGTCTTTACACACACGGCAGCCGTGTAGGCCGCAATAACAAGCATTGAAATAATCGTCAAAATAGTTATCATACCAATCTTACATTTATGTTAATCAATTCTTTCAAATGGGCATATACCGGATTAATCGTACCATAAAAGCAGTAATATTTCTTCCTTACGCCGTCTTCCATTTCCGTGTAATACTTTCCCTGTTCAAGCGTCATGCCTGGCGCATAGAGTTTGGGATCGTATTCAGTGCCTTTGTGATTTTCGTCCATGCGCTCATAAAGGGCAGCCGTATCTACCGAAGGAGGATATATTTCAAGAACCGGATTTATCGGTTGCCGGACTTTCCATAACCAGTCATCGTTAATTACCCGGTTGCCGGTATCCAACTTCCCGTTAATAAATTCTTTCCATTCCGCATGTGCGTATTTGGCACTAATCGCTTCATCATCCGTCAGTGACATTGCAGACACAGATTTACGGGTGATACGGGATAACTGCTTCTCTGAATCGTGCGTTTCCGTGTAGTTTACAGCTTCCTGTAATTCGGCTGTTGTCCTATGGATTACATCGGGGTAGCCCGTCACCTCAATCGCTTCTACATCTTCCACTGTCTCGGCAGCTTCAATATCAGAGAGTAACTTTTCTGATAGGCCTATACAGATATCATTGTAGTCTGCCATCTCATTGAGAGCTTCCAATAACAGAGATGATTTATACGATTTCCCGTTTACTTCAACCGTATCCTTCCGAGAGCACTGGTCTTTTAGAGACAAACGGTCGTATGTATATACATCGTTGTCCTCTATGTAATAGTGCCGGTAGTCGGTGTTGTAGACTTCCTGACGCTTCAAGTTTTTTGCAGTTTGAAGTTTTTCTTCCGGTGTCGGTTCGGGAATGGGTGTCAATTGCATATTGAACACTTCTTCTACGGATGCACCTTCGTTTGCCTCTTTAAAGGCAATCTGTTCTTCTGTCAGCAAAACGTACTTTCCTGCAATATAATCCTCCCATGTTGTGCCGATATCGTTGTTTGCTGTATCAAGCTTTTCCGGCATTGTGACATATATGTTTGCTGCGTCTTTTTGTATGTATATATATTTACTCATATCACTTATATTTGTTTTTATTCTTCGTAAGCCCAGTATCGGATCAGGACAGTACCATCACCACCTCTTAACGATGTTGCACCAGCTCCACCACCATACCCACCACCACCTAAAGCCCCCCCGTTACCGGAACCTTCCTTATAATCAGAAACACCTCCTATATTATTAGTTCCTCTGGCACCAGCACCACCTCCTGCATTTCTTTTGCCGGTCGGTTCTCCAAAGTCTCGAGTCGTATGGCCTTGTCCTTCACCTTTATTATAAGCACCATACAAATATGTAGATCCGTCTCCTCCATCCGAGCCTCCTGCACCTGTTGCTCCCATACCTTCATCACAACCACCGCCAGATCCACCATTTCCCCCAACATATCCCATACCATTTCCAGAATTGTCCCATCCTTTATTGTTCGTATAACCGCCACTGGCTCTATAGCTGGTATTTAGAAACTGGGAATAACCACCATTAGCTCTAACGTTACCTCCTGCACCAACTATAATTGGAATTGCCTGACCTGGTGTAACAGGTATAGCATCACCATCTTTCCATCCTGTCGTATCTTTTTTGAAAGTCTTTGTATAGCCTCCTCCGGCACCAGCAGCATTCCCATTATATCCACTACCTCCTCCACCTCCGACAAGAAACACATCAACCTCCCTACATCCCGCAGGAACCGTCCATGTGTAATTTCCTGCCGGATAAAACCGCTTCTGAAAGAATACTAACTTCTTACTTCCTATCGTCCTTCTTCTCAACATATCAATCCTTCTCTTTAACGGTTATTGAATACATGACACCACTCGTAGCGATCTTCAAAATAGACATCTCGAAAGGCACGCCGGAAGTAGTGGTAATAGAACTACCGGACATTGATCTAAAACTGCCAGTAGTAGGGATAGGCTGCGTAAAAGAAGCGGTAGGATTACAATCAAGATATATCTCTTCGCCTACATTCAGTGCCCTTGCAGACTCATTTATCGACAGGTTTGAAGCGGAGGATAGGGTAGCCTTAACCAACCTCTTGCTTGTCGGTATATTCACAAGAGTGGTGACAGTATTACTCCCTGTGCCGAAGTTTACTATATCATCCACCCTCTTCTTGTCCTCCGCCGACATATACCCCGCAGTGGTGAGGGTAGCGATAGGGGGAGTGAGGTATTCACCGTTGTCGGAGAGGTATTTTGTACCGGTACCGTTATTATAAAGTGGCAAATAGGTCGCAGCTCTCGTATATGTTTTATCTGTATCAATCGAGGTAGTCACTACACTTACTGACACCCCAAAAGGGTCATACATAGTCATATTTATCGCTATGTTATAGTCTCCTTCATTTTTTTCGATCACCATAGAAACATATGAACTATAGACCCGTGCTAAAGATACCCTATTCTCCCACGCATCAACTATTTTTTGATAATCTTCATCTGATAATGTACCGCTTTCATTTGGGAATAAAGTTGTCAAGTCAAGGTACTGATTGCTCGCCACTATCTCCGACCACGCCCCATTGTTACGCCCGTAGGTTTTTCCGTCCTTTGGAGCTTCCTGCACATAGTTCGACAAGTCGACCTGCGTACTGCCAATATGCTCCGGCTTCCCGTCTATGAAGATATACTCGTCGTAGATATCGTTTCCCGACCCGGATTTGGGGACAAGATAGATAACATTACTTTCCCCCGGTTCCGGGAGAGAATCAACCTTCTGAAGCGTTACACTATTAATGGCTGATATCAAAGACTGGACTTCTTCCTTTGTGTATGTTTCAGACTTTAGATAGTAATTTGTTAAATCGTTTACCGCTTTTGTGATAAAACCGCTATTGTTGGTCAGATCACTTGTTTTGGTTGGTATGACCGGTTCGACATATTCCGTGAACGTACCGGATGAACTGTTGTCTGAATCCGGTACAAACAGATATTTCTTTCCTGAAACAAGCCCAGCAGCGTCAACAAGCACATTACCCGTCCCTGCTCCGGCGGGTCCCGTCTGACCACGGGGAATGAAGAAATTCAAAATGTACTTCGGGTTACCTTCGGGCGTCTCTCCATTCTCCACAACTTCAACTCTGGCTTCTTCTGAAGGATTAAGAGTTGTCGTTGTCCCCTGTTCAAAGACTGCCGGCTGACCATCTTTGCCTTTAGGGGTAGTCAGGTTAAGAATGTATTTGGGATTGCCTTCTTCGTCTACTCCGTTCTTGGTAAAGCTGCCGGAAGGGGTTTCACCAGAGGTGGCGTTGACGGATTCTAAGATGGGAGTTTTTCCACTATCCCCGACATCGCCTTTACTACCTTTAGGCAACGACATAGAAATCTCATATATCGGAGAGTCATCAACATCATTCTCTTTAAATGATATTTGTACGGTAGCAGGCTGTCCCGGTTCCAATGTAACAATCTCCCCGACTTCAAACTTGGGAGTTTTCCCGTCTGTACCCGGATCACCGGGGTTGCCTTTTGCCAGTACAAGATTGATATTGTATATCGGATTTCCCGAACCGTCCGCACCTCCAGGTGTCAATGTAACAGATGGAGAATCTCCTTCTGATACCGTACCAATTTTAAACTGCGGGGTTTTACCATCCACGCCTTGCAACGCTTTGATGGTTGCACGAACCGTTTTAAACGTGTTTCCCGACTGCTGAAAGGTCGGCAAAGACGAAATTCCCACAAGAGAATCAACCTCTTCGTACTGCCCCGGATCTTTCGCCGTAGACGCAATCAAATCCTCCACCGCTGCCGCAATCTTCTGCAAGTCTTCCGGCGTGATCGTTGTCCCATCTGATAATATGATATCTCCTGCTGCCATAAGTGCTACTCCATTTTATTCCTCTGTTCAAAAATTGATTTCGCATCCGCCAATGCTGCTGTATATATAGCCTCGCTATCGGCATCCGGGATAGGCTTGTCAAATGATATATTCTTGGTCCCGTCTGCATTGATGATTATGTAACCGAAACGAACATCAGCCTTCTTGACTGTGCCTGTTACCGACTTAACATTTTCACCTTCGTCATGGGCTACATTGTACTGCACTTCGTAACCTGCCACATTGTTCAGGTACGTGCTCTTGACCACTGATGATACTTGTTCGAGCGCCATAACTTATTCCTCCTTATCTTTAGTTTCTGTTTCGACTTCTGTTGCTGAACGCACAATACTGTCTAATACAAATCTTTTGAAGCCCGGCTTGATGAGTTTCATCATTTCGTCAAATTCTTCATCAGGGATTTTGATATCCCCTTCTGAATAATAAATATTGCGTGCCAATTCACTCATTGGGACACTCTCCGATGCACGGTGCAGAGCGTTCCCAATCTCCTTTCGAAGATCATGATTTTGGTACTGATCAATTCCAACTTCTACATTTAACTCTTTGAAATTTACTTGTTTCATAATGATTTGTTTTTATGTGTACATTCTATTGAATATATACCAGTTACTATTAAAATATGCAAATGTTGCACAATCTCCTTTTCCCATATCAAAACCATCTGTCGCGTTTCCATTATTGTCCACCAATGGCGTATCAGAGCTTTCTGGGCGTACACGTATAGCCTCGGAAGAGTATCTTGAAACTATGACATGGATAAACACGACGGAATTATAACCGACTTCAGACCATGATTCTCCGTATTCGACATATACATTTCCCATCTTTGCAGCCAATGTAGCTCTTGATGGAAGATATACATTCAAATATGTGGTTGTTTGGAAAACAAAGGTGTCCATGTAACCGATATCGTTTATTATCGCATCGCTTTTGGTATTCGGCCTAATATATCTTGCAGCCGATACAGGACCATTAACCTTTAATCCTCCGGTGCAATAAAGTGCATAATTACGTCTTCCACCATGTACATCTATTACAGCCCCATAATTTATATCGTTATGACTAGTTGTATATTCGAGACGCATCAAAACACTTGTTCCTCCGAGCGTAGATGGCAAGGTATTCAGCCCCAAGCCGGCCCATTTACCGGAAGATGAAAAACCCATAAAGGCATTACTTCCTGAAGAATAAAGAAAGAACTTGGAAGATGATTCACCTGAATATTTACTATTTGAAAATATTCCATTATTCTCTATTGTAAAGCCTCCAATACTTGCCATGTTAGCAAATATACTGTCTGTATCAATAAGCGATGTTATTATATGACCACCAGATATAATCGTTGATCCTAATTGTGCTTGTTCAACCTTATCTAAATAAGCTAGAGCCTTTAAAGACGAACTGTTCGCTTTGCCATTAAATTCCTGTAACAATGAGGACGCAAAATTATTTTTAGAGATTGAACTAGCATAAGCCAATGTGCCCAAGTCGGATTCATCTACTTTTCCATTTATACGAGAGTTGACATCCGTATAATCGGAAAGCATAGTAAACGAAACAGCCCCAACAAGATTGATTCTGTTTGCCTGAATCAAGATACCACCAGTTCCGACATTGATCGCATTGACAATAGCCTTTCCGCTTTCCATTTCCTTCTTTGCAAACAAAGTAACACCATCCGCCTGCGTGATCCACCCGGCACTTTCTATCGTATTGTTGATATTATCCACCTTCGTAGATATACCGGACATCTGTTCTGCGGTAATCTGCAACTGACTGTCAAAGTGCACATAGATTTCTCCCGTTTCACTATCTACATAATCTTTAGTAGCCAACAGCTTGATGTATTCGTCTGTTTGGTCGATCTGTGTCTGTAACTTGACAATAGCATCCGCAATCTCATCAGAAAACAGCCCTACACCATAAATAAGTATCTCACCGGTGAACCTCAGTTCAAAATCACCTTTCCCGTTCCATTTCCCGACCTTAGACAGCTTTTGATAGCTGTCGCTTTCCGGTAGCTGTTCTTCGTGATACAACTCGGTTCCCGGAATACCGAAACCGCAAGAACCGGGACGGAGCACCTTATAGAACAAAGAGAAAGAATACGTTTTTTCTTCTTCTTCCGTGTGATCCGGGATATTCATTATAGCATTCTGCTGAAGGATATACGTGTTCCTTATTCGCAGAACGTTTTGACCGTTGTCATTATAAATATCGGCAACTTGATCCTTTTCTACATAGAAGCTACCGTCCAACCAAAGATATTCTCCACCTACATTGATAAAATGAACGTTATTTGCAGCTGTCCAATAGTTTGTATTCTGGCTGAAAGAAGAGTTTACAAGGATGTTACCTCCTTCTGCGGATATGTCGTTACGGATACTATCAATAAGGCTTTCAAACTTGCCGTTCATGGCAATAAAGGTCTGCTCAATGGTATCTCCGTTTTGTAAAACAATAGTTGAATTTTCAAAAAAAGCTCCACGGGCATATAAACCTACTTGCTCGGTCAATTGTATGCCATTCTTTGTCCTCACGCCAGCACAATTTCCCAAACGAGCTAAAAGGCTATCGTCTGGATTCGTTTTCATGCCATATATGGCACTTATATGAGGAGTTCCAAGTTCATCTATAGTTGTTATTTTGACTATACCTTTCCTTGTTGAATCCGTAGCGGAGTCTACACGAGTCAAAACATCTCCTTCTGCGATTTGGGACAGATTTCCAACAAAATTTTTAAATGTAATCCAATCCAATCTATCTTCTCCATCGGCAAGCGATCCAATACCAACTTCTTCTACTTGAAGTTCATACTGTTTCGTAATATAATAGTTATTGTCAGAGGAAGGTATTCCGTTATAACGTTGTACTTCCAATAAGTCACCCGGCTTAAAAGGATTGTATAAAATACCAAGTTCTGTGTCTAAATAAAGACGTCCGGCTGCCGAATCATAATAGGCAACCTTCATTTGGCCGGAAAACATAACATTATCATTCTCGCCTCTCAATTGAGATATGATCATCTCATAGAAACGAGCACTTTTTCTGGCTACAATATCATCTATTTCAAGGCGATATCTGGTTTCTTTTACTCCTGCGGAATTAGTTATCGTATAAGGGGATAAATCCCATCCTGTACCTTCGGGGAAACCAGATATAAAAGAAGGAGAACCCATACGCCCCCCTATATAGATATCACTCCGCACACGAAGCGAATCCAATATGGCGGCGCCCGTACTCTGGATCTCCCAGCCTTTACCTTCCCAGCCATCTATGAAAATGGACGAGCCGATCTTCTTGTCAAAAAGTATATTCCCGTGGGCGGTATCGTCGATATCTTTGCGAAGATATCGCTCATCAAGATAAGTCGCCAGCCTTGCACTTTCTACAGATGTTACATGTCCAAAATCATCAACACCGATATTTTGGACAAATAAATCGTCAAAATTAGATGTTGAAACTGCTGAAGATGTATCTTCATGCGAAACCGTGAAAATAACAGTTTCGCCAATCAAATCTTTTTTTACATCAATGCCTCTTCCTTCTTTTACGTCTACATCTACATTTACAATTCCTCCACCTCCTGAAGCTGTACCACCTCCTATTCGCTTGGGTAAATTATCACTACCCAAACAAAACAAAGCAGGATCATCTTTATTATCATTGAGATATAATTCACCTCTTACAAGACCATTCAAATCCCAATCCTCAGAACCGTCATTGGTGGCAATAGGGGGAGCAACAGCAACAGTTTTCCCTTCACTGTCTACCGTAGTATCTGACCCGTACCATATTCGTTTTGTTAACTTTTTTATACTCATAGCGAATCAAGATGTGATTGGTTAACAAAACTTCCTTCGTTTCCGTCAAAGACTAAAACTTGACCGTCTTTAGCATTAGAAACGTTTAAACTGACTTCTCCAACAATACCAGATCCATCTGGATATTCGGTAAAACCATTGTAAGAAACATTTTCGGAGCATTCCACCGTTAAAGTATAATTGAACTGTGGATATCTCTCGGCAATAACCTGTTGTTCCGGTACGCTTGATTCACTTCTGGTATAAGACACTCCATCAATCTTCACAGAAGACAAGCAAAAGATATTGTTTAAAAGCCGGGCCATTTCAAAAGGGACACCTTCATTATCACCAATCGTAAGTGTCCTTTTTTCATAGGGAACAGAATATAGATTGATAGGTTCTTGCTTTTGAGTTCTGAATTGTTCGCTTTCAACAGCTAATTGCCGGCTATCAGATTTAAACCCTCCTTCTACACGTGTTTTAAATACACGTTTATTCCCTGATACATCAAATACAGCCCCAAATGCTTGTTGATTATTTGCATTTGTATATTCTATTTGCATTGTAAATGGAGTATACGATGAACTATGTACACAGAAGGGCAAACTAACTGATGCCTCTTCAGCCTCATTTGTTATTCGAACTTGATAGGTTCCATCATTTGAAGGACTTATCGTAAATTCGTACAACGTGTTGTAATCGTTAATCTCGTATTTTTGTGGAGATATTTGATATGAAGTCCCATTATATAAATCAACAAGTAACATGGTAAATGTCTTGTTTGGAACATCTACGATCTGTATAAGGATAGGTATATCTTCCCTTTCAAACTTCTGAACATAATCGATCGAATGTTCAAAGCCTGTACTTTCAACGTCAAATATCAAAGGAGATACACTGCTTATTTTTATCATACGCTTATACAAACAAAAAGAGCCGTATACGCAGCGTTAACTACGTATGCGGCTCTTAGGCTCTATGTTTGCAAATGTAGTAATTATTCAGAATAAAGACAACATTAATCGATATTTTTACATATCAAAGTATATTCCGTTGTCTGCCTCTTACCCAGAAGCTCTGTTATATCGGAAACATAACCGGTATACTTTTTGCCGTTATAATTAAAAGATATAAGACCATCATATAAAACAGGAAATGGCGACAGCCCTATCGTTTCAACTTTAAGCGTTTCAACTCTAAAATAACGACTGTCTAATACAACGGGGGACTTTTCACTTTCCCTCCATAAAACCGCATCAGCATTCCCTTCAGAAGCAGTAAACTCAAGTCTGCTTGTACAAGATGATAATATATCCTTATTTGCAAGCAACATCCTTCTTGGAGAATATGCAATATTAAATACTGAAGAAGGAAATAATACTCCGGAAGGCCGATCTCCTTGCCTGTTTAATTTTAACTTTATCGAAGATGTAGAAGGATCCAAAACAGAAACAGCATCAACAAAAAACAAATCATTATCCGAACTATCATCCTTTGTTTCTTCATCTCTTTTTTGCGCCAAGAACTCTATTCCATAACAATCAGCACGATAAGGGCTAATAAGTTTGTATATGTTATCGTTGATTGAAATACCGGTCGAAAAGCTGTTCTTTACATGAAATTCGTCACGACCGTTTATTTCATCATAATCTTTCTTCTCATAGCCCACATCTACCCCAGAGTATACCAAGGAGTTGTCAATTGAGATATCAAGCCCGTTCACATGCTCAAGTTCTTTCACCGTCTCTGGATCATATAATTCAGTCAAATGACAAAATATAACCTTCTTGCCCTCTATCTTGTAGTAATATCCAAGACATGCTTTTGCCCATTCTGAAAATTTACTGAAAGAGGTATGGACTTTTGCATTCTTGATATCTCTGATGCTTTCCGCTGCTATCATATATGGTATCGTAATATCACCTTCCTTTACTTCTCCGGTCATATCGGTAAGGCCCATATTGGACAGTATGGAGGTGAGTAATTTATTAGGGGTGAAAACATCGAAATTAACAGGTTTGTTTCTACCTTTATAAGATACGCTAATTTCTTTTACATTCGAAACCGTCATTATAACATCTCCCTCCCAAAGGGCATAACTATCACCCTGACCTATCCACATTATAATTCTATCCCCCTCCTTTAAGTCAACATCATATGCCTTATCTATGCTGATTTTACTCTTAAAAGGTATGGATATAGAATCTATTATTACAGGTGTAGGTTTGTCTCCGTCTTTCACCCTTGCATATTTGGCGATTTCCAATCGCAATTTACTTGCATTCCCATTTGTTATTGTAGCATATACATCAAAACTCATTCGATATTGTATGCTTATGCGAGTTAACGCCTTAATCATATACCCAGAATAAAAATTAGCATTGTCTGGAGCTGTTATATTAACGTCCCCAACATCAATTTTGTTTTTAACGGGAAAATTAGTTGTAGTATATCCAACCGGGAAATTATATTCTCCTAAGATAAAATTGGAAGGCAAACTTATTTTATAAATACCTTCATCAGTCTGTTCTTCGGTCGGTATCACAACAAAATCCGCTTTGTTGTTCAGCTCCATGCGATCATAATACAGCTCATCCGATTTGAGACTTGAAACAGGGATATCATACACCTGTGACTTGTTAGCATTGATTATAGCCTCCGCACTGTTATCTATAGCCTTTATGGATATAGTGTTGCCATTATTTTGGTATGAAGAAAAATCAAGATTACACCGGATCTTCTCATTATATGTCCAAGAATTATTCAATACCCCAATGACTATCACGGCAGAAGCATTCAGATAGTTTGTCAAGAACTCGTTCTCCAAGAGCATATAAGAATCACCGGCAAACTCAAATGAATCGCCAAACGTCCTATATACACCCCCAAAGTCTTTTCTCATTATCGATATTTCAACATCTTCCCAATTAACTAAATCGTTGGTGGCTTCGTATTTCTTTCCGCCTATTAATAACTGTACACGTATCATATCAATTCAATTTTGAGTTTTTATACGAGTTGTATTCTGTTCTACGTTGCCCTTTAGATATGATCCTGCCCAAAGAACGAATCTCTTTCTTTAGGTCGTTGTTCGTCTTATTGCTTGCTTGAATAATGCCTTCTGCATCAAAGTGGTTCACTATCTGCACCCGTTCCCCGGCTTTGTTATGAGTCAACCAATAACTGTTATCCATAAAACGGGAATAAAACTCAGGATCGTTAATGTCTGGCAAAACTTCTGCCCCTTTAGGTATAGGCATCAATGTCGGCGTGTCAGGAGTAATGTACGCTTTACCTCCAGATATAACAGCTTCATGTTTACCGGCATCACCGACAATAGCTAAACCTCCGGGATGATAATCAGTGCCCTTTGCATACTTAGGGATAGGCTGGGCTATAATGGTAGCAAGCTGAATAGCACCCGTTGCAGCAACAAGCGCAGCCATAGGGCCTGCAAATATTCCAAGTTGTTTATATACGGTCATTATAGCTTGCGCAGTGGATGCTATAGTTTGAGCAATATCTATTGTTTTCTGAAATCGTGCCTGTCTTGTTTGCAAATCAGCCTTTTTCTTTTCAAGTTCGGCGTTTCTTGCAGACGATTGTTCCTCTGCTACGCGCTTACGGGCTTCTGCTTCTTCTTTTGTAATAACATCTTTTTCGGCCAAAGCATCAATTTCTTCAACCTTCTTATCATAAGCCTCTTGATTAGCGTCAATCTCAGCTTCTATTTCTTGTATTCTACGGTCAAACATAGAAGATCCTATTTCTGCTATGGCATTTACAGCTTCTTGAATCAACTTCTTTTTTGCTTCCTCTACCTTTTGCCTTTCTTTTAGTTCTTTTTCTGCATCTGCATTTATTTTATCAGTGGTTTCTTTTGATAGCTGGACCCTTAATTGGGCTATTTTTTTCTCCATTTCCAAGCGTTCGTCTCCAGAAAACAGGTACAAACTCTTCTCTAGCAGATCAATTTCCTGTTGCAGGGCTTGAACTGCATATTGATATTGCAAATCTGCTTTCTTCTTTTCGTAGGCTTGTTTCTTGATTATTCCTTTAGAATATTGCTGTTCAAGCATAGATAATTCTTTGTTCAAGAAAATCTGCTGATCTGACAATTCTAACTCGTTTTGAGATTGCTGACGGGAGAGTTGTACTTTACCAAATTCCATATAAGCATCTTCTATAAGTTTTAAGTACTTATCCTCTACTGCCAACTTACTAGCTCCTGTCTTTTCTGCTTCTTTCAATTCTGCGGCTTTTTGGAGTTCAAGAATGTCCAGCCGTGCATCAAGCTCTTGCAAACTACCCTTTTTAGCATAGGAAATTCGATTTTGCGCATCAATCATTGCACGTTTGGCCTCGTATTCTTCCCTAAAATCGGACAATTCTTTGTCTCTCATGGCCTCTATTGCGGCAATCTGCTCATTGACACGGACTCCTTTTGTCTTTACATCATCTATTTTCTTTTGATATTGGGCATTACGAGTCTCTATCTCTTTTTCAAAACCTTCATCCATCAGTTTTATACGGGCTTCCTGGATTGTCCGTTCGGCTTCCATTTCGAGTTTCATTCTTCGTTCAGCTTCACGTTTTGCTCGTTCTTCCTCACGTTTTATTCTCTCTTCCTCTAAATATTTACTGATTCCAGATTTAGCAAGTATGTTATTTTCTTCCTTTTGCGCGTCGGACATTGCTTTTACATAAATATCAGCCGCCGTTTTTGCAGCTTTAGCTTGCTCCCTTATTCCATCTGCTGCTTTTTTTGCATTATCTCCTGCTTTTTCAGATGACTCATTAAAGAAAACAAATTGTCCCGTTAATGCAGCCATAGAAGCGGCTGTTGGGTCAAGTATTTTATGAGGATTGAGCTTATCCCACCAATTAGGATTATTTTCCCTCATTTCTGCTTCTGCTTCTAATTCTAACGCTTCTGCATATTTCTCTGCTGCTAATTTTGATGCAGCTGTATATTTCGCTCTTTGCTCAAGCGCCTTCAGAAATGCGTCAGTATTATTAACTAAAAAATTCTCTGCCTCATTCACATTAGTAATAGAAACATCCAATTTTTTAAACTCAGACTCATTGTCAATGATAAATTGCTTCTTCTTATCAAGATTATCTCCCAGACTATTCCATTCATCCTGTAGCTTCTTAATGGAAACAACATTCTGTCCATAGGTGGATGCTGAATTTTTCAACTCATCGAAAAACTTACCACTTGTTGAATTAAGGTCTTCCAATGCATCAGATGCAGCCTTTGAAGCATCCTTGCTTTTAAATAGATTAGCAGCAAAATCAAATATTTTATCTCCATATACAGTCAGCAGCGTAACACCTACAGACAACAATGTTTGCCATGAAACCAAACTCCCAGCGACCTGCCTCCATACCGGCACTGCTTTTTGACCGCTTTTTGTTAATTCGACATTCTCACGTCGTATCCTGGCTATTTCATTAGCTAGAATAGGCAAGTTATTGCTGATCGCAAGCAATCCTGTCTGCATAGATACTGCAAATGCAGGCATTTCTCGGCTTAACTGGTTGATTGCATTTCCTAACCCATCCCAATGAGAAGCATAGTTGCCTACATTTCGGCCATATACCCCCATTTTAGCATCTTGCTCTTTCAATAGTTTATCCAATTTCTGGATATTCTCAAGCACTTTGGGATTAACTGCATCTATACCGCCAACTTGAATTTTGGAATAAGCCTTCAATTGACTTAATATGCGAGCTTGCTCTTTGTAAGAAAGATTTGCTGTGTCAAGTTTTAAAATTAGGTTTTCAACCTGTTCTGAAGTCAACTGCACATTTTGAGCATGTAATTTATCCGCCTTAGATGCTGCCATTGTTGCTCGTTCTTCAGCCAGTTTAGCCCTACTTAGATCTTCTGAAGTTTGCTTTCTAATCTTTTCTGTAGCAGCAAGTTCTCTTGATACTTTCGACTGCTCTTTTTCCAATTTGGCTTTTTCCTTAGCTATACGTGCCGCCTCTTGATCGGCTTTAATCTGGGCCATTACTTCGTTAACCCCTTCCTGTATTACCTTGTTCTTCTCTTGACGTAATCGATTAATTTCAGTTTCAGCTTTCTGTATCTCTTTTAGGGAAGCCATGTACTGATTATTCTTTTCAATCAACTCGGACATGTTTTTAGGCTCAAAAGACAACCCCTTAGCCATATTTCTTGCCGCAATCAAATACGAATCGTTTGCCTTCCCTATTAAATCATCGAGTTTTTCAAGCTGGCTAAAAGCCTCCTTTCCAACGATTGTCGTTATTTTTGTTTCATTTGCCATATTTTTTAACCTCCTCTATTTCGTTCAACATTAATCTAATAAGGTTTGCATATTCTGACGCAGTATATGTCTTGTCATCTATCCTCATTTTGAAATGAGCCGATAAAATCATTCGCTCTTTAGTAAAATCTACCTTTCTATTGATTTGACTGGTACTATCAAGCTGCTCTTGAGCCATTTTCAATCTTAACCTAATATAAGCCAATGAGGATTCTATTTTATTTATCAATTTCTCCGCATCCGCAACTGTTTCAATATTCACATTTTTTATGTCAACAATAGTGAGCAAATCGGAGATCTTATCTATTTCACCTAGTTTTATAAAATTTAATATAGCTGATATAATGGATATTTTAGTATAATAATTTATGATCAAAGAACGTTTAGAAACTGCGAATTGTAAATTTTTATTTTCTATAATTTGGTTATATTCATCCATGATTCTACTGAAAATCAAACGCAACTCTTTGTCCGAAGACCTCCCGGAAATTATCAACGCTTTCAAGTTCCCATTGTATGCCTCTATGAACCTACAGAGAGGTATCTCATCGCATTTCGTGTATAACTTTGCCATATCAAAATTCAAGTTAAAAAATATTCATGCCTATCTTCACAGACCAGCATGATCTATATGAAGACTTATCAAAAAATGTTTTATACCGTTAGTACTTTTGGCTCCCAGTTTTTACGATACAGCTTTCTTAGATATGATATCAACTGTTCATAGGTTGATATAAATCCTTCTTCTATCAAGCCAGCAATTTTCTTTTCTAATTGCCATAACTCACGCAACCTTGCTTCATCTCCATGCTTATTCCGTAACATCTTTTCGTGGGAGTTAAAAATGATCCAGTTTAACGCCTCTCCTATTTTTTGCATTGCTTTCGGCATGAAATGGCTTGGGACAATTTTCATAACAGCGGACGAAAGTTCTTTGTATGCATCTCCCGCGTCATTACGATATCGGATCATCTCGTCATAAACAAAACGTAGTACTTTCACCTCAAATGTTGGATTGATCCACATGGCAAACTTGATGAACAAGAGAGGATTCATCCAAACTTTATCAGGAGTTTTGCCATCTTTAGTGTTTCTCCCTTTTGTCTTTATAAGCAATTGATTTTCACCAATGTCGGTTTTTAACCTATGGCTTTCATCCACAGATAGGGCCTTTAAAAACTCTTTCGTTTTAGGGCTATCTATAAATTCGGACATACGTCTTCTTGGATTTTCATCTACATTATTCCATTGACGAAGTAATTCGCCTCCGTCAAAATATCCATCACTTGTTCGTTGAATCACTGAAAAATTATCAATGTAGCGTACCATCTCCTGATTTGTCTTCATCTCTTTTTCATTTTAAATTAAACAAAAAGAGCCATACCCCGCAGGATATGACTCTTACCGGGTATGGCTCTTAGGCTCTAAATCTTTTGTTATGCTGTTACAAACATAGCCAAATTGCACGGAATAGCCAAATCGATCTATGAGTTATTTAAACCCCATTATTGCTTTATCGGCTGCGCATGCGCCGGCACATCCTTTAAATCGTACGGTCCCGGTGTCATAGCCTGTATGCAGAGGTACAATACTCCGTCCTGCGTGTAGTACTTGTTAAATTCAAGTGTCATATTTTGCTTATATGGAATAGGATCTTCTATCGTGCCGGAATGTTCTTCTGCGTCTACTATTTTCCACAGGCTTAGGGTAGCTGTGCTAGGCTTCCAGTTATCTTGTGTGAGATGGTCTTTAACACATTCCCAAAGGACATCTTCAACTCGGTATCGTTCACCGGTTTTGACGTTTATTCCGGTTTCCCATTCGGGGTATCGATCTTTGACCTGTAAGGCTTCCGACGGGGAAAGGTCATATGTATTTATCTCTTCTGTAGCCTCCTTGTCCAGTTCGTCCAAAGCCAATAATCTGCTGAACTGCCTATTGATTACGGGTTGTTCTCCTTCTGGATAAGTCCATTCTTCACTATTCAGTAGTTCGACAAAAGACGGATCGCTAAAACTATAGCGAGGAAAATCTTCATCATCGAAGGGTGCAAGGTATTCCTCATGCAAGATTACCTTGCTCTGGTCTACACTCGTCCTCATTTCCGGCAGGACTTCTATTCCGTGGGACTTGCACCACACGATGTCTACAATTGCGTATTTCATATTCAATTATTATTTATTTTTAATGTTACTTTGCTTTTAGGGTTTGGAGGTAGTTGTAGGCTTTGATACAGTCGTCTTTGGAGAGGAGCTGGTTGTTGTAGATGCCCAAGTTTTTGAAGGCGATTGAACAGAATTGTATTCCGTTATACCACATTCCAATAATTAATGTACCCTCAGATACTTTAATAGTTCCCGGTTCTGCTTGATATTCATTCCAATCAGCATCGTAGATTCTACCATCTGAACATATAGCCTTAATAGATGGTGTTGGTACTTTTAACAATACGCCACCTTTCACACTGACTTCAACTCTTCCATATTCCATGAGGTTACTCACACCAAAGATGTCTTTAACAAGAATCCCTGCCGATACAACTTTTTCTCCTAAGAATATAGCATCGGTTATGATAGTCCATGTATCTGTAAATGCGATTGATTCAGCACTGACTACCTTATCATCCACCCCATCCGTCACCAGGTAGCCAGCATATTCCCCTTCTTCATTGTAGCCACTCCCTTCAATAAACCCCAAATTAGACAGTACAAGATCATTACCATTGCCCGTAATGTTGGCAATAGTAGCACGATCTTCGTCCTCGTTGGTTTTGCCGGTGACAGTCCATGCCTGGTCGGGGAAGAGCCAGGGATAGGTTTTGATGAAGTAGTCTTTGATCTTGGTCAGTTCTTCTTCGGTGGCATCGTGGTCGAGAAATACAAGTTCCCAGATAGCAGCGTTAGTGCAATTTCCGATGATGTTATCTATTTTTCCAACATATAGCTGATCTGTTCCTATAAAACTACCAACTGCAATCGAAACACCATTATAACTTTTAGATGTCTGATAAGTAAGGATGTGTGGTAAATCCTTTTCACCCCCTATTGCTCCAAAAGAGACCGGCCTATTAAAATAGGAGTTTTTTGTATAACTATATTCTAAAATGAAGGCACCATCTTTGAACCAATTCTTTACATTAGATACTAATCCACGGATTCCTTCACCCGTTGAAATCCACTGTCTCAACGCCACAACCGTATATCCCCTTTCCTTAGTCAGAATAGGGAAGTTATCACAGGTACCGTAATCATCTACTCCGTCAAAGACGAGTGCGCCGGGGTAGAGGGGTAGTTGTTCGATGGTAATAGGTAAATCTAATTCACCATAATTACCACCTGTAATATAAAAATAAACGTATTTAGCACCATCATTTGCGATATAATCAATTTCATAGATGCCATCTTTATTATAATTTTGTTCTTTGGATCCATTTACATTATCATAAATTTTTAGCCTACTGTTGTTTTCCTCTACTCCCGTTAATTTAATAACGATTTTAATAGACGTACCTCTATAAAATAATTGAACAGCCTTTAATCGATTGTTAATGACAATTCTATTATCATTATGTTCTTTCACTTGATCTAGACTAATGTTCCATTCAGAAGAATTTTTAAAGTTAAACTTATATCCACCAACCCCGCCCATTCCACACCAAGCGAAATTCTTGAAGGATAAGAACCGACCTTTATGGTCCGCATCCTCGATCCTCGGATCGTCCATAGCTGCCATCATCTCGTTCGTCAGGCCGCCGAAATGCCAACGGGTGACATCGCCCGGAAGCACCGGGAAACCGTCGCCGGAACCGCCACCACCGGAACCCTTCCGCAGCTTTCCACCATAGAAACCTCGGAGCCTAATCGTGTTTAGCTTCAACTCTCTTGTTTCTAAAGTCTTTAAAATAAAATTACTCATAAGTATACTGACATTTTATAACAGGAGTGTCACTTTCAATGATAATGGTCATTCCAGGACTCACATCGGGTACTTTTGCCTCAAAGTTAGGAAGAGTCCAATTTATAACTCCAAAAGCAACAGGATCAGATCCTGTTATTGTTTCAAAGAACGACAACCGACCAGACGCTTGTCGTTTAATATGTATTCTAAAATCACCTGTTGGCTGAAAAGAAGTTTTATAAACCCCATTCTGAAGTGAAAAAGTTAAATCATTAAGTTCCATTTTGATCGTTATAAATAATGTACATATTCTATTATATCTCCGTTAGTTCCAATTGCGTCAATTGGTTCGAAAGTGTACGTATCGTCATGTTTACGAATAATAACATAAATACGCTGATCCATTCTGGCGGCTTTACTTGCCAATCTTCTCATATTTTCTCGGTTGGCCATAGCCTTATTTTGAGACGAACAGTTACAAGGTGCTTTCGCATTCATTTGAATCCATATTTTTTTAGTAAATTTTCAATCGCTGGTTTTATACGATTATCCAGCAAATACTTTTTTGCTTTTCTCGTCAATCCTAAATGCGATGGACCATATTTTTCTTCAAGCGCATTATCCCCAGCATAAAAACCTATAGATCTGGTTATAATCTTTCCTCCGTCTTTTCCATCTATAACAATAGGGGTGATACTTCTGTGATACTCACCTGTTATTATAAGGTTAGGCGTATTTCTATTTCGGGGAGGGAATTTTAAAAGATTGGACGTTTCAGGTGGCGTGATACGCTCTTTCATATCTCTCCACCACATAGCTTTTTTTCTTGCTGCCTTTTCCGTCTTTGTCGTTTCCCTGAAGTAAGAGTCTTGAAGATATGTAGGTCTTATCTGTTTTCCATTTTCATCAAGTCCGGCCATCAGTTGGTCGGTAATCAAATCATGAATCAGATCCTCACTTTCACGAAGGCTATTTGTAACCTCTGGCATGAAATTATTTTTTAACATCCTTACGGCATTTGAAACTCCCTCTATAGTACCCATATTAAAACACAGAGGGGCCTAATAAAGCCCCTCGTTTGTAACTGATTTACCTTTTATAATGCTATAAACATCCGTTAGGATCTTTCTTCTATTTTCGATATTACGATCTAAAAAACAAGATTTTTCGTGGGCTTCCAAAAATTGTTTTTTTGTCATTTTAGAACATAAATCCCGATTAAAAGAAACCCCATTCATTACGACTTCCATTGCTCAATACCTTTAATACCAGCAGTAAGCAACTGCTCTGGGCTTAATAATGTCGGTGTACTATCGCTAGTCAGGCTCAATGTGCCATCCGCAGAATTGTATTGGGCAGCACTAACACTATCCCCCCACACGCCTTCTGTCTTTCCAAGCAAAGTCCCATAGGCTGTCGTCAAATCATATTTGCCATAATGTTCAACTACCTTATAATTAGATCCACTATCATCTACTTTTACGACATCTACCCACACTAGCCCTTTGGCTTTTTCAACCAAATCCGTTTCCCCCTGAAGAGATTTGGTTTCCATCCAAGCCTTTTCTACATCATCATACACCAGGCTAACCGCCATAGATGCATTATCTCCACTCGTTTTAAATCGTTGTACTGATGAAGGATAAATAGAAGACATCAGATAGCCTTTAATAGTAGTATCTGTGTCATACTGACCATAAACAACGTTATTTTTATCCACAAATAAAGCTCTCATTCTTTCGTTTTTAAGCTTCATTAAATTCGCCAACAGTCCTTCATCGTAATTTTCAAGCGTCCAGGCTTCAACAAGCTCCGAGTAAGAAGTAATTTGAGAAGGACCATATCCTTGTTTAGACGTTTGGGCCTCACCACCACTTGGTGCATATTCCGCGATAGGTCCTATAGGATAGATACGCCCCGGACGGTTCGCATGAATCATTTCTTCTATTTTTTCTTCCAGTTCATCATCTTTTATCACCATATCTTCCGGTGTCAGAATGATCACTTTTACATAATCCGGAACAAACGGACATTTGCTTGATCCCGTATTAAATATCTCGCTTCCGCAATCTCTGTACTTTTTCATTTTTATCTACAATTAGGTTTCTTTACTTTTATCTCCAAATCCAATATATCTATTCCGTCAAACAAATCCGCAAAAGGCTTTTTCCCGTCAGAACCATAAACCCCTCGACTGCCATACCTCATATTATCCACATACCGGTGCGGCACGACATTTTTAGATCCAAAATCAAACCTTTGGTCTTTGGCTAATTCTAAAATAAAATGTTCGTAAACAGGATGTAAGATTTCTTTGTAAGAAATAGCAAGCCTCTGATCGTTGGTATAATCAGATAACGTGCGAGTAGCTATCATCAGGTCAATATTTGCTTTACAATATAGATCGAGATCGCCTTTATCTTCTTCAAATGGGGTAAAAAGAGCAAGAAGTGGCCATTTGCCCGATTCAGTGATAGGGGATTTGCTTAATATCTCCATTTCCCGTGCTATTTGCGCCCATTCCCCAAATAGAAAATTTATTTCTATCCCAACACTTATAGAAGTATTACGGCTAATATCCTTGAATATATCTACGATATTTATCATATCCCCATCTTATTCATAAATTCCAGTAAATGCTCATCAAAAAAATATCCGCCATAATCATCTCTATGATCATATAGATAATCAGATATATACCTATTCATATAGACCATCTGATTCCATGCGTTTATCATTTTGATATTACATGGCGAAATTTTATTGGAAGAGCTTTCCTCTACATTGCCAATAGGCGTAGCCTGTGTTTGATTCTTTCTCAGATAGAAGAAGAATACATAGTAGGCAACCGGAGATACCTTCCGATTACCTACCTGTTCGACCAACATGTTCTTTAGATTATCCCATTTTTCTTCGCCTTCTCCACTTTCGATATACCCAACAAACTTTTTTGCATTATCATAACCTAATATTTTACGATAAAATTCAAGTTCATATTGAGCAATCAAGGACTTAAGTTCGTAATTGGAAGCCTCATTAGTCTTTGATGGCACGCCAGTACACGAAATCACTCCTTCTATATGAAGTTCACCTGTGAAAAATGTCTCATCTATAAGCATGATTTACTGTTTTTTATTTTTTGATTTGATCAAGCCGCTCATACCATATTTTGTAATAGCCTCTTCTATTTCAGGAGTAGAGGCTATTTTACCCTCATTTATAAACATGATTGCGACAGGAAGAGAAACATAATCCTTATCTCCGATTTCATGATGTTTAGCCTTAATATAGGTAACTTCATATACATCCGAAGGTTCAAACCTGTAACTCTTTGCATCATTTTTATTTACTTTTCCTCTTTTCATTATATTAACCTCCTATTTCTTTAGATGAATCAATAGCTTCTTTGATAGTGGCATAAGAACCCTTGACGAATGCAGTCTTGTAATTCGACTTAATATAAGCCAACAATCTTTTTTCGCCGATCATTGTCACTTGGTTCTTCTGAAAATCGTCATTGACCCAACCGAACGTAATAGATAATCCTACATAGTCACGGATGTTCAGATATCTAAAATCGCCCAATACAAATTCACCTTCCGTGATGGAAGTGGATGGCCGGATCTGGACTCCCGAAATAAGAGATCCATCCTGTAATGTAAAAGGCGGGAAGAGATACTGGCCATTAGCATCTTTTGTCAGTTTCATATTCGCCAAATCAATAGGATTAACGCGGACGACATTTGGAGCATAATTCATTTTAGATGTCGAAACAACTTGTGTATAAGCTGCTATAATAGCATCAAAGTTGTTCGGTTTGTCCACCTTGATACTGGTTAATGAATATTCGGGGATATCTGTGAAAACACCTTTTATTTCTCCATCAGAGCCAGAACCATATAAAATCCCATTTTCCTCTTCAATACCGATTTTATTAATAATTTCAGCTTGAACCTCTGCCACTAACTGGGGAAGATCAGTTAATGTTTCTTCCGTCAGCGTAGCTGTCAATGCCACCTTCCCTGCATTAACAACAACTTCCTTGATTGTTGCAGTCATTGAAGGCTTTAATCCGCCTTCAGGAACCCATTCGGCATCTCCTGTAGAATCCTTAAGCTCTGTATATACCAATGTCCGAGCATTGATAGTCGCGACATTAGCGAATTGTCTGATTTCGCTTTCAGCCATAGGCGGCGCGGAAATAGTAGGATCAAATACAACTCCAGGACTCAGCGTCACACCGGATGCGGCCGTCACAGTTGATGTAATAGGCGTATTAGCCTTGACAACAAGATTAAATTGTTTTTTATAGCCAGGAGAAGATTTGCAAGCCGCCTTTAAGTCCACCATTTCTCTTCCGCTTTGATCTTTTGTGATATATTCTTTCACCTGTTCCCGGATCTGCTCATCTATTGATTTTAAACGAAATTCTCCAGACGGGGTTTTATCCATAGCTCCTTTGATTCTAACAAGCTGCTCACAAACCTCTTTCTTGAAGTTTTCAAAGTCTTTCTTATCAATCTTATCCGACATGTTCTTTTCATTCAATTGCTTGAACTTATTTATCAAATCGTTAATCTGCTTGAGATATTCCGATTTTCCTAACTTGTCTTTCAAAAACTTCACATTCAACTCTTCCAGTTTGTCATCCAGCCCCTTGAAAAACTTTTTCTGATCATCATCAAGCGTAGATTCGTCGATAAAAGCCATTAAACCAAGACCAGACAACAACACACCACCAGCCACAGGATTAGCGGCAAGAGTAAATACCGCAATTAGTGACAATGCCATAATTGCAAATAAAGAACAGGAAAGTTTAAATCTTTCTTTTCTTCCTCTCATGCTGTTTTGAAACAGTACTCTTAAATACTTTCTCATCTTTCTACTTCTTTTAGTTGTTATTTAAATTTCACATTATGGAATAAGCTTTTCTTTGGGTTTACGGCGGCTTGATCTTGTGCAAGTGAACGAAGCCTACTTTTCATATCTTCCTCCGGCTTGATTAGCATAAGTGCCTTAAACTTTGAGAATAAGCCCAATATTTCTGTTTTCTTTTTAATGGATAATCCCTGCAGACTATTTTCAATTTCGCTATGTAGTTCAATAACTTTATCTTCTACTTCTTCCGCAGTTTTTAAACCTGTATAATAAGTTTCTCCATTACAACCTATAGAAACAGCAGATATTTCATACAATACGACTTCTTTTACAATAAAGGCATCTTTCTCCGAATCATAGTCTACTTTGTCCCAAACGTAAGAATAGCCGATAGAAAATTGATTGATTGTGCCAGATTCTAGCTGGGTAATTTCTCTATCCCCTAAATCAATTTTATCAATATCTGCCTCAAAATATAATCCTTTATCATCCTCAATTAATGTAACAATTTTACCTACCGGTTCATTCATGTTATGCATCCATAGGTGGATGATCTTATCATTTGCATTACTTTGAGGCCCTCTTTCTTGTATACTTTTTGAGAAACATCCTTTTATTAAGATATCGCCAGCTTTATCCTTGTTCCCAAAAATAGCAGCATATCCAGAAATTCTGCGACTCTCAGAATTGATCGTTATATCTTTGGTCTCAAAAGAAAAAGCCTTATACTGCATTCCTATTGATTCTTTTTTCTTATTTTTCAGTTTGTGTGCCATTCTGTATATTATTTTCTATTGATTGAGATTCTTGTTTAAAGTCACCTTCAGGATTGTCCGGATCTATATCTATATAATTAGCTACTTCTTTCCTGGATTCGGACAATGTTATGATACCATCATTGTATAAATTACGAACCGCATTAGAAGCAAGAGATAAAGCACTTGCAGCACTTTTCTTATCTTCCTGGAGCACGGATATATGAGAATAATCCAATCTTATAATTATCTCATCATCCCCTGCTATAGCCTTTGTTAGGGCTTCGCAATAATTCTCAGAATCAGGTATGATCAAGTCTTGATAGGCATCTCGTTTTGCTCCGTTCTGATTGTCGTATGTGCTATCTGATATCAAAACATTAGGATTTATCCCCAATGAATTGCAGATGGTATTACGACACTCTTTATCTTCTTGATATAATTTTAAATCTTCCGAATTGCCCGTAATTGGGACCCATTTTACATTTGCGGTAGTAACAAGGACTGAAAAAAGTTTACCTACAACACCATATTTACGCTTAAAACTTTCATTTAGTTTGTCAATCTCCCCTGGAGTAAGAGAATTATCCCCATATATATCACCATTGGCATCGTTACACAATACGCCTTTGGGACCACCATCAACGATCAATGTTCCTCTTGCAATCATTTGAGCAATCCAATTGTTAACCGGCCTAGTAAGAGAGTCTGTTGTATGGATATAAGACAACTCTTTTTCAGTTACATTAATATTAGCACTCGCATCAGATACAACAAAATATTCATCACTCTCTATATAGATATTCTCACTCCCCCATTCAATCCATGCCTTTTTTATAACTTCCTCTAATCTTGATTTCTTCCATATGTTAGCATCTACTTCAGCGTGGAAAAGCTCAGGGGGAATAATCCACATCGAAACCGGTATTTCAGATCTCAAAGCTCTAAATGTATAAATAGGGCAAAAGCCAAAAGTTTTGATGGTGATTTCAACCTGCTTATTAAATTGCTTTCCACTTTGAATTGGGTTAGGCTGTTTAAGCAAGGTCCTTATCTTATTGTATTTATTATCTCCATCCAAATGCTCATTATCCTCTTTATCCGTCACATAAAATCGCCCGTTAGAAAACATAGAACCGCATCTCTCAACAACAGTTGCAAAAGGAGTGCAGGCTATTAAGGCCTTTCTTTTGTCAGCAAGGTTAAGCATATCAAAAACGTCAGATTTGCCACCAATAATTTGTTGTAGTCCTTTTGATAATGCATTTATATACCAAATGTTCCCTGCTTGATCTTTTTCTACGGCATTCACATTACCTACCATAGAAAAAGATTTCGAACTGCTATTCCAGTTAGATTTCCAAAAAGCAAGTTTTTGTAATAAAGGATATTTCATTTTTGTACAAACAAAAAGAGCCATCCCCAGTATTTCTACTGAGAATGGCTCTTAGGCTCTTTATTTTCTTTTATACGCTACAAATATAGTGCTTATTTTCAGATGAACAAACAATTAAGAATAAAATCTATCCGACATATAAGCCCCTCTTAACCCTTTCTGATAATGCCGCTAATGAATTTATAGCTTCTATGTTATTCTTATCCTTGTAGTCAAGGATGTTTTCAATAAACGCTTCAAAAAGAATATCCGTATCATAATCACTTGGGATGAATATGTTGTTCTGGATATAATCGATATGAGCAGATATCCTTTTTTGAGGGTCTAGGAAAGGCTTTCTGCCTCTAACATCTTGGACATGATCCTTTAAATTTTTGACATAGGCCGCAAGTGAAGGATCGCATTCCACCTGAACTCTATCACCTGGAACAATCAACGAGGATACCTCAAGCTCATCTATAATGGTATCAGATAACATTGCCCTTGTGACATAGCATTTGTTATCTTTAAATATAACCCTGACAAACACGGATTGCGAATTGATGGAAGGGTTGATTTCGACCATGCCATATCCTTCAGACAAGTCGACCTTTGACTTGTCATAATACTTTATAGAGGTCTCAGAAATCTTATTTCTACTTCTTCTAAGAGAAAACTTCGTGTACTCTTTATTAAAAGCCTCCGTTATAAAATATCGCTTCGTATCACTAAAATGGCCGTATTGCTCATATGTCTGCCCTGTATCTTTATTTTTAACCCTCTGTTTCAAGATCGCTCCGTTCACATCCTTCTTGACACGAGAGTAGTCATTTATCGAAATCTTGCAACTTTCATCTATTCTAATATCTATACTTTTTATAGCGCCAGCATAAATGGCATTGATAAATTCCCCCGACATGGCGACAGATGGATTTACTCTGGGCATCCTCTCTTCGACGACAAATGATTTTTCCAGACCATCCTTAAATTTGTCAAAAAAAGAGAGTTTATCATCATCGATTGTATTACCGCTCTTTGTCGACACATCCCCATATAGATACACCTTGTCGTTATAACCAATATCCTTGAGGTATTCCACCGCTGCCTCAGAAGCTTTAGAAGCCGTATTAAAAGGATCTTCTGCCGGTATCTCGTGAACTTGTCTTGCGCTATTTACATCGCCCGTAATAATTTGCCAGAATCCGATTGATATATATGGTAGCACATTGTTGTCTATAGTTATATGGATAGGATAACGTTCATCGTACTCGCAACGACCGACGTGCTTGCCAATTTCGAAGTTTCTGAAGAACTCCCCTCCGGTCTTAACGGTCCCCCATTCCCCCAGCGCGTATACTTGATAATACGCGTAATCATTTACTTTATCTTTTTCAAAGTCGGCTATCACTTGGGCATCATAAAAACCATAGCTCCCATCAGGAGAACCTACTACCCAGAAATTATTAAGATAAGTAGACCGCATAATCACTATATCAGGGTTATGTGTATCGTATTCTTTTGTTCGAGGATTAAATATTAACTTAGCGGAATTAGTCCATTTCTGGGCGATTTCAGAATATTCTTTTTTTAATATCTTCCCTGTTAGATTATCTTTTAATTTCCCGTAAAGATGATTGTCAACTTCCACCAATTTCTCCTGCTCAAATATATTCTTCTTAATCCAGTGGTCTTCGGATATGGGGTTAAATGCAGCAATGATCTTTTGTCCCTTCCTACCTCTAAGGCGCTTCCTTATCTGCTTAAAGTCACTTTCATCAAATTCGGATATTTCTTCGCAGAATACATATTGGTAACTTTCAAGGCCTTTTATTTTTTCGGGGTCATCCAAGCCTTTGAAAGTGATATATGAACCATTAAAGCACCTTATCTGCCCCTCTACCGGCTTAAAGAATGCGCCAAGTTTTAAGCCTCCTATAGCCTCCTGAATACTCTTATATATACTATCCGATATAGTAGCTCCAGTTTTTCTAAACACCATCGTGTTATATCCATTCTCAATACACTCCAACACAATAGCTTGCGAAATCGAAAAAGATTTAGCAGAAGAAGATCCACCGTATAGGAAGATAAACCTATTGTCATCATTCTTAAGAGCAACTCTTAAATGATGAAAATTGGGATTGAACCTCTTATAGCTTATTACCTTCTTATCCACAAAAATCTAAAATTTAGAATACATATAAAATTATAAACCCCGATATTTTTCTAAAAAAGCGAATACAAATCTTAAATATAGAACATTAATCAATACCGGTATCAATCTGGACAAGGGCATTTCTTAAATCTAAAACGGTTGGTTCGTCATATCCGAGCATCTTGCAAATACGCTCTATAGCTTTAATCTTATCATATAATTCGACCTTAACATATTCCACATCTATAATTTCGGGATCTTCATTAGTTCCGACATTTTTCTTTAATATTTTGGTGGATATACTTTTGATCGAAGACTTTTGCTTTTCGGTAAGTGACTCAAAGTCCTTACGTTCTATCCATGTGTTATGCAGATGAGCTATAGAGGAGAATGCAATGTTTGATAGTTCTGCCAATATTCTATCTTTTGTAAGATCAGATTGTTCTTTTTGCTCATCTTGTAACTCTTTAACCCTTGTAGCAACCTTGTTGTCTTTAAGCAATTTAGAAGACACTTCCCATATCGTTTTATCTGACATTTTACCGCACGAATAAGCCCGCCGATAAGCCTCCGAAGCGTTGCCACATTCTATGTAATAGTTACAAAAGTTTTCCTGTTTGATTGTAAGTTTCATTTTCCCATTACGATTTTGATTTCTTTTTTACACTTTTTGCACCAGCAGTAATAAGATCCAATACTGCCATAATCATAATGCCCTATCCAGTTGCCATGAATAGGACAAAACACATCAACTTGCTTCTTTTGGGGTATAAAAGGCCCTTGCTGTGAAGACATAAAATACTATTTTAAAATTAGGCCTTTGCACAAAATTACAAATTAATCCTCATATCAACAATACATTGTTGATAAAATATCTTTTCGTAGTTACCTTTGTCCGAAAAAACATGAGCGAAGAATTAAAACAGCTAATAGCCTGGTTTGAAAACTACCAAGTGACGTTTAACGAGATCCGGTTAAGCGAGTGTGAGAATATATTTGATTTGAGAAAGTACATCGATGTGCATGTCAGATCGGTTAAGAGAAATTGGGATAATCCGACCTTCGCAAGTGATATACTGAGGTTGCAGAGGCTTAAGAAGGTGTTGGAGGAAAGAGGATAAAGTGATACAAAATGTTAAATATTTGGTATTACAAAAACTTTTAGCCTATAAAATTTGGTATTACTTAAACTTTTCGTATCTTTGTAGTGTAATCAAAAAACAAGTAATAACAATTAAAAATAAATAGTCATGAAACTGTATCACGCATCTCCTATAGAAAATAAAGAAGACATATTAGAATATGGCATCTTATCAAATGAGAGTGACAAGATATCGAATAACGAAAGATTATCTGGATCTTACGTTTTCGGGTTCAACAACATGGCTGATGCCATTAATTTTATCACCGACAACACCCCTGATTACGTTATTTTTTCATTCGAAGTGCCAGATTACGATGTTATCCAGGATACAGAATATGAAGATGGATGCGCATTTGCCGTAGATTATGACATTACTCCTGACAAATTGGTTATTGAAAAAGAAGTATTTTAAAACATAAAGATCATGAGAACAAAAAAGGAAGTTATAGAATTTGTAAAGAGTCAACTGTCTAGCAATAACTCATTAGTATTAGCTACATTAGGCAACGGTGGCTCCGGGCTTGATCTTATGCAGAATCAAGGCGACGATTCCATCGACAACTTTGTCTCTGAATTAGAAGGATTTTTATTTGATGGGCTTGTCGACGCTTGCGATGACATAAAAGAGTCCGAATATTACAATGAAAATTGCGAAGTATACCAATTTTCAGATAATAATGGCTACAAACTCCAAATTGTTGTTTTTTAATTATGATAAGAGATATTGTAAAAGAGGCTATGAAGCTCCGCAAGGTAAAAAGCAAAGACCTTGCGGAACACATTGGGCTTTCGGAAAGCTCTATGTCCTTATTCCTTAATGGGAAAATGAATTTGGGGCAGAATAAAATTGAATATATATTGGAATATCTCAATATAGAACTTGTGATAAAAAAGTAATATTATTTCAAATGATACGAGAAATAATCAAAGAGGCTATGAAATTCCACGATATTGGACCTTCGGCAGTTGCCGATGCTGTTGGAATAAGAAAATCTAACATAACCGGTTTTCTTGCTGGTAGAACTGGTTTGAGTCAAAGTAAAATAGAAAGTGTTTTTAGATTGCTTGGCATAGAGATTATTATAAAACGATCAATAATAAAACATAAACCTCTAAATAAGAGGGATGTTATTTGGAACAATATGCTTAATAAACTAAAATCGTATCATGCTAATACAGAGAAATGGCCTTCGTCGTGTAGTCGCGATAAGAATGTAAAGAAACTTGGGTTGTGGTGTGTTACTCAAAGGGCATATAAAAAATCAGGGAAAATAAGCGACATTCGAAAGCAAATGCTCGATTCTATCGGATTCGATTGGGGGGTGGTACGTAAGGATAAGTGGCTTGAAATGTTTGAAGCTTTAAAAAAATTTAGGGATAAGACCGGAAAATGGCCTTTACCAACATCAGGCAATAAAGGTGAAGCAAAATTGGGGGTATGGCTTTGCAATCAAAGAGCAATAGCAAAAGGTAAAAGGGGGTATAAAATGCCCCAAGAGCGTCTTGAAAAATTGGAATCAATCAATTTTATGAAATATGTTTATAGAGGTAAGCAAAAATCTATCAAAAAATCGAGCGCGGTAATTTTTGACAGAAAGGGAAAATATAATGGCATTGGATTGGTCTGTACGCAACCTCGTTTATCTTTGTGGAACAGAGTATATGAGGAGGTTAAGGAATACAGGCAATCAACAGGAAATTGGCCTGCACTCAACTCCCAAGATACAAAGGTTTCTAATCTTTGTTTGTGGTGTAATCGACAAAAAGAATATTTGAAGAGAGGATGCTTAAGCCAGGAAAAACAAGCTAAATTGAACGCTATTGGATTCGAATGGGTATTACGTACTCATGATTGGAATGCAATGTACGAAATAGTTAAAAAATATAGAGAATCAACCGGTAAATGGCCTGTAGCTTCGTCAAAAGATGCTGAGATAGCAAAATTAGGTCGCTGGTGTGGCCTTCAAAGGCATCGCATGAAAAAAGGAATCTTAAGTTCGGAGCAGCAAACTAAATTAAAGGAAATTGAAATGTAATGAAGTTTGCTCTCGAATAGTGTAAAATCATGAATGGCAAATTTTCAGTTGGAATAGATGTCCTCGACAGAGTAGCTAAAGCCTTGAATCGAAAAATAGATATCGTTTAATCGGAGGGCGGAACCCCACCGAGGCAATCGGAGGGCGGAACCCCACCGAGGCAATCGGAGGGCGTGAGCAGAAAAAAATAAAGCCGGAGGTTATTCCGGCTGAATTCCAAATTTCTTGAGTTGCTTAGGAGTTACAGAAGGCGAGGATTTAACCGCTCCAATAATCATTTCCAAATCTTCTTCTTTTATCTCACCCTTTTTAGAATTAATGTTAAACAAAGATGAAAACTTACTCTTTTCTATCTCCTTTATTCTGCTGCAATCAATAAAACTGTTTCGCTTAAGAAATGGATATGATGATACACTTATCGGATAATGAAGATCTTTTAATTCATCCGATAAATTAGCATTAACATGGCTATTGATCAAGACAAATCCAATAATACTTCCATCATCATTAATGCCTAATACAACAAAATACTTATTTCTTCCATTATCTCCCGGGTTTTTACCCGTTATGCCTTCTTCTTTATCCAAATGCATTCTAAAAACACTTCCTCGTTTTATAAAAGAAGACATTAAATTTCCCAAATTTTCCGAAGATAGAATATTAGATATGGACGGCATATTTACCCAATTATAGAATCAATCAATTCATTTTCTTTTATATACTCAAGCATTGCCCTGTTTGCCCCTCCTGCTTTAGCTATAGATAAATTCATCATAGGTCTAGCAGGACCTTTATCCCATGCTTCCTTCCAAGCTATATCATGTGATTTTTCGGACAAACTATCCATATCAAGATCTATATTTTCTTTTATAGATTTGTCAAGACACAATATATCCGATTTTGACAATTCGTCCATATCAGGAGCTTCTTTGGTGCTTAACAAATAGTAATATGTAGGATCTTGATTATACAAACTATCAAAGATTATTTTTTGATCTCCACTTTTAGATACGTTAGGTTTAACAGCATCATATAAAAATGAAGGAACAGGACCTTTTGGAAGAGCACAAAAAGTGTCATTTATAATGCTACGACCATACTTAGCATAATGCTCTCTATTTGCAAAATACAATATTTTAAATAGATGCATATAACCTATTTCGCCGCATTTGTTGACAACGTACAATACTGCGGCTTTCAATTTAAGCACATCATCATGATTCATAGACATTCTTTATATATATAACAAATAGTGATTGATTGTGTTCAATGGTATTATATAAGATGCGTTTTAGCTCTTATTCGCTGCAAATCTCACATTTAAAATTTAAATGAGCAAGTAATCTTACAAAAAAATATTATATTAAATTACAATTTTGTTATGTATTTATTTATTTTTATCCGTTATAGCTCTCCATAAGTCCTAAAAACCGGCGGTTAGAGACTTCCCCGCCGGAACTTCCTTTCCTTTCACCAAAAGCCCGGCTGACCGGGCTAGATGTTACATTTGATAGGTTGCTTCGTAGGACTTGCCGGAGTGGTGGTAGTGCCAGAGGAAGAGAGGGGCTTCACTTTATCTATAATATTGCAACGGAGGCGCGTTTAAGTTGATCTCCAAGTTCGGATAAAGCAACAGAAAACACCTTCAATTCATCCGGGGTAAAATCAGCCGGCTTGCCGTTTACCATATTGCCGTTTATACGCTGGTACAACCATTGGCGAGACTTGCCAAAATAATGCTCTGCAATATATGACATAGAAGCAAATCCAAGTATATTGTCAAGTTTTTGTTTACGATCAATAATCTTTGAGATTTTTTTAGCTTCATCTATGGCCTCTTTTGCTCCTTCTCTATACGCCTGTGCGAACTCTTTCTTTTCTACCGAAGACAACGAAGCGAGAAAGGCTTTAAACCGCTTGTCATATTCTGCCTTTTGCTCTTTCGTATTTACCAAAGCAAAATCGGCCTTCCATCTCTTAAGTTCTAATTTCACGTCCATGATAGTGTTGTTTTTAGTTTCTTGAAAAAGGTAGCCCCACTATGGGGGACTACCGCTTTCTTTCAGCTTGTTTTTGGCATCAATCAAATCGTCTAACGCATCATTGACACTTCCTTCAAGCTCCTCGTCCGAAATCCAGTCGGTTTCCCGAATATCATCCCAGTAGAGGGAAAAGAAGCTAAGGTCTTTTTCCGCAGCTTCAATCCGAGCCTTTAGCTCTTCTTCGTCATCATACATTGTGCACTCTGTCTTATGACTATGCAAATATAATAACCTTTTGGTAATTATTCAATAATCGGGAAACTTTTTTAAGTTTTTCTTTGCCGTTTCAGAAGCCTGCGGAATCTAGGCATAAAAAAAGCCCCGATAAAGAGACCAGGGCTAAAAGTAATAAATCATTCGCTATAAATATTAATCCTTATAAAGCTGGATCGTATTCGATGATTTACCTTTGGGTTCTATCGATTCAGAGGATTTTAAACTTACGCTATCTCCATATCTATTATAGGTTGAAAATGTACGACCGTTATATTCAAATTCCCATCGAAAAGCCGGCTCGTATACAGAGTTAAATCTACCTCTAAGAGCGCAAGTTTCCCCAGGCTTGAGCTCTTTCCCAAGTAGTGATTCATCGGTAGTTTCTGCCACTATATTGTAATTGCCAGTGTCAACCACATAAAATTTTGTAAGTTTTACTGTTTGAGAGCTATTATTCCTTATAGCACACGATATAGAGCCTGTGTAATAGCCATTTATTATGGACACTGACGCTGATGGGAAATAGACAAGCATCATTGCATCTATTTCCACAACACGAATATGACATTCAGCTTTATGACTTCCATCTTCCGATATAGCTGTAATTGTGGTGTTTCCTCGTGTATTACCTTTTACCACTCCATTTTCATCAACTGTTGCAACAATAGTATTGGATGATGACCATTTTACTCTTTTATTTCCTGCGTTATCAGGAAAGTATTGAAGTTTTAGTTGTTTTTTACCACCTATCTCTACAGAATAATAGTTTTCTTCGAATTTTATGCCATCAAGAGGAATAGGTTTAACTACAACTTTACATTCGGCTTCAAATCCACCATCTTCTGATTTTGCTTTGATAACACACTCTCCAAAATGAACTGTTTTTACATTCCCATTACTATCCACCGTTGCTATATTCTCATCAGATGAATACCATTTTACATTTTTATTCGTTGCATATTCAGGAGTAAAAACAGGAGTTAACTTAAATGATTCCCCTTGAATAACAGTTTTCTCTTTTTCGCTCAAAGACAACCCTTCTAATTTTGCAGCATTAACCTTAACTTTACATGTTGCACTTAATTGGGAATTATTACTCAAAGCCACTGTTATAACAGCCTCTCCGGCTCCTGTTGCCGTTAATTCGCATTGATTAGAATTATCGCCCTTTGGGGAAACTGTTACAACATTTGAATTGCTTGTTTTCCAATAAAGTGATTTATTTGTCGCATTTTCTGGAGAAATAGTGCAAGTCAGTATTTCTTTCTTTTTAGGATCAATAGTTATTTCAGTTTTATCCAATTTTAGACCCTCTGCCTCAATAGGCTTTATTATGACTTTGCATCTTCTGATAAATCTTTCTCCTGTAACTGGATCAATAATATCCGTTGTCATAACAGTTACATAAGTTTCTCCAACATCTGTTGCCTCAAAATGCCCTAATTGGTCAATGCGAGCAACATCTACACCTTGTCCTCCACCCCATAAAGGATAATATTGAGAAACGTTCCATTCATATGTAGGAGCTTTAGCATCTGGTGGGTTATGCGATACTTTGAAATCATATGTTTCTCCAACCTTTAATTCTAATTCACTTTTGTCTAAATCGATTGATGTGACTACAGGCTCTTCTTTTTCACAAGAAGATAATGTCACCCAAATAAGCGACATTAAAAATAAGAGTTTCTTCATGTTTTTGCAATTAAATTAATGATAGAGTGCAAAGATAAGAGTATTTGTTAATATATGCAAACAGGGGGGGGTAAAATTCATGTTTTAAAACACAAATAAAATATTTTGGAAATCTTTTGGTCATTTCAAGAAAATGCACCAACTTTGCGGTGTTCAACATAAAATCAGTAAATGCAGGTCGTGAACTTGCATACATTATGCAGGTTATTTTTTATGACCGTACTTAAGATATTTAAGTGCTATCGTACCCCCGTGTGAAGTATTAATGTACTCACAGCATTTACTGAATGTGTTGAACATCGGGACAGGCGATAGCACTTTTTTATTTATATTGTTATGTTCAACAATTCAGTAAATCAAATCTTCCAATACAACGGAAGTCCTATCACTTTTCAGAAAGGGGATAGTGTAATGATTAATGCCACTGAAATGGCAAAGCCTTTTGGCAAACGTTCTAACGACTTTCTTTCATCAAAGTCAACAAAGGAACTAATCTGTTCATTATCAATCAAAACGGGAATTTCCGCAACGGATTTAGTCATTGTAAATCAAGGCGGTAACAATCAAGGTACATGGATGCACGAAGACCTTGCGTTGGTATTTGCCCAATGGCTTTCTCCGGATTTCTATTTATGGTGCAACGATCGTATTAAAGAACTTCTCACGACAGGCGTAACCACGGTTGCTAACGATGATGAAGCAATTGCCTATGCAATGTCCGTACTTCAAAAGAGGCTGGAACAAGCGAAGGCCGAAAAAGCTATGCTTGAAGCCGACAACCAGCAAAAGGATGCCAAGATCGCAAAGCTCCAACCGAAAGCCGACTTCGCAGATGCCGCCTTCATCACCGACGACAAAGTCGATATCGGAATGGCTGCTAAAATCCTCAAGCTGGGGTTTGGACGCAACACACTATTCCAAAAGCTAAGGCAGGTCGGCGTATTCTTCTCTAACCGGAACGAGCCGAAGCAACGGTTTGTCAATGCCGGGTATTTCGAGATGAAAGAAAAATTCATTGAGCGAAACAGCCATCCGGGTTTTGTTGTCACAAAAATTCTTGTCACGCAAAAAGGGCTGGCTTACATCAACCATCTGTTTGGCGGAAATCCATCTGACGGGAAAATAGCAGCTATAGAATAAACCTTACATACATACCTATTCAGTAGTCCTTTATAATACAGGACAGCCAATATTATACCAATTAATAAACCAAAAAATAATTACAAAATCATGGAATTTAAAGATTTAGCAACAAAGTTCGAAGGTCTTACAGCAGATCAAGTAGGGGTATTAGCAGAGTTCGGCAAAGATATTTTAGATGATGCAGGCATATTCGGTTTACCTTCCTGTCTGCTGGGATTAATTCAAGATATACTCAATATAGACGAATTTGATATTGAAGAAAATAGGTTTACAATAAGATCACTCTTACATATTGTAAAATTAGTCAATGATTTAAATATGCAATGTTGGTTTGAACATAAAACCCCGTTCGGACTTACAGGCATTAGAAATGACAACCAATATGTCGGATTAGATAACGAGACTAAAATAATAACATCATGATTGCTGCATAAAATTATATACTAGCACGTTGGGGCTTCGTACCCAGCGTATCACGTTTGGATGTCCCGCCGGTAATGTCGCCGGCGGGTTATGTAAAATTGAATATATAATCTAAAACCGACTTATTAACCTTGTTAATAATCGAAAAGTCCTTCTTTATATACAAATCTGTAACTGAAAGATTCTTATCAACATGGTTCAAGGCTTCATCTATGGTTGACTTATCAGTATTCAAATCATTTCTTGCTATCGTGGCCCAAGAATGGCGGGCTGCATAAAATTCAAGATCGGGAATACCAATCTTTTTTCCAACAGCTTTCAATCCTTTATTTAGAGCGGCATTAAATGTCGACTGATCGGCATACATTTGATAAAACCTAAAAACTCTTTTTCCTGTTTTATCCATGTACTTTTTAATTATGGGCAATATGAGGGGATGTATCTTGATTCGAATCTTTGCGTTGTCACTTCTGCGATCCTTTGTTTTAGTCCGACAATATACAATTTCGCTATTCTCGCATATTTCCGCATTGTACAAATCAACAGAGTTCATTCCAATAAGACAGAATGATAGTATAAAGCAGTCCTTTGCCAGATTATAACGATTTTCTTTATTATTTCCCCTACTTGTAGTGTCATAGGGCAATTTTATTATCTCCCGGACAAGATCAGCACTAATCGCTCTTTTTTCAGCAATATTCTGACGAGGAACCTTATATCTTGAAAATGGAGAATAAGGTATCAATATCCTTTTTGCATCTTCGTCGTTGTATTTTTGTTTCGCATAAAAATAAACATGCCTCATACTGCCAAGATACAAAGACACCGCACGGCCTTTCCCAAGATAAGTCTCATATTTTTCCAGAAAAGCAACAGTTATTTCCGAAACATCCAACCTATCCCTTCCTATGAATTTAATAAGAGAGTTTAGCGCCGATCTGTAATTTTTCAAACCTTTCTTATCCGCATTCTCATCTATGTAATCACGAAACACTTCTATAAAATCAATAGAGGCTATTTCCGGCTCACACAGATAATCTGCCAATTTATCTATAGTCATGGTATTAATTGCAATAGAAAGTTCATTTGCTTTTTTTCTGTATAGCCTTATCAAATCATCTATCTGATCTAATACTTTCTGGTTTTTGATTTTACCTGATCGCGTCATATCATCTTTGGTGATATAAATGCCAGTCGGCAATCTTTTCAACTGTCTGTTATGAGTGACAAGTATCTTTACATTAAAAGTACCGTCCTTCCGCTGCTTTTGTACTTCATGCTTAAATGTGGCCATACCTCTATATTTTTGCGAAACTATTGCGAAACATTTTCAAGCAAAAGTAGCGATTTCAAGCAAAAGTAAGCAAAATAAAAGCCGTAAATCTATAAAAGAAATACGGCTTAAACTTCTAAAATATTGATTTTTAGACTTGTGACCAGGGTGGGATTCAAACCCACGACCTTCAGAACCGGAATCTGACGCTCTATTCAGCTAAGCTACCCAGCCAAAGACAGCGCAAAAGTATATATAATCTTGCAGGAAAACAAATGAACGGGCAAAAAAAGATTACTTTTGATATTTTGCAAGCATCCTAACAACAATCACTTCCATTTTGCAAATAAAAAAAGGCACATAATTGCTATTTTGCCATTAATTAGTATCTTTGCCACGCATTATTCACAAACATAAAGCACAACAAGTATATGAGTTACTTAATTAAACCAGCAGGATATAAGGCTTTATTGAACTTATCGCAGACCGAGATGGGTATCAAAAAGATCAAAGACTTTTTCCAGCAAAACCTGTCTTCCGAATTACGGTTGCGGCGCGTCACTGCTCCGTTGTTCGTTTTAAAAGGGATGGGTATCAATGACGACCTGAACGGAACGGAACGTGCGGTCACGTTTCCGATCAAGGATTTGGACGATGCCAAAGCTGAAATCGTCCATTCGCTTGCCAAATGGAAACGCCTTACTCTTGCTGATTATCAAATCGAAAAAGGCTACGGTATCTATACCGACATGAACGCTATCCGCTCTGACGAAGAGTTGGGAAACCTACATTCTTTATATGTCGACCAATGGGACTGGGAACGCGTCATGGGAGCCGAAGAACGGAATGTAGATTTTCTGAAAGAAATCGTACGTCGCATCTACGCAGCCATGGTACGTACCGAATATCTGGTCTATGAGATGTTCCCTGAAATCCGTCCTACATTGCCCCAGCAAATCCATTTCATACACTCCGAAGATTTATTGCAAAAATATCCGACCTTCACGCCGAAAGAACGGGAAGATGCGATTACGAAAGAATACGGAGCCGTTTTCATTATCGGTATCGGTTGTAAGTTAAGCAACGGAGAGAAACATGACGGACGCGCTCCGGACTATGACGACTGGTCGACAATTGCAGAAAACGGACAAGTCGGATTAAACGGCGACCTGCTCGTCTGGGACGAAGTACTGAACCGTTCGCTCGAACTGTCCTCCATGGGTATTCGTGTGGATAAGGAAGCCTTGCTCCGCCAGTTGGAGATTTGCAACGCGGAAGAAAAAAAAGAACTATATTTCCACAAACGCTTGCTAAACAACGAACTGCCTCTAAGTATCGGGGGAGGTATCGGACAAAGTCGCTTGTGTATGTTTTACCTCCGCAAAGCCCATATCGGTGAAATTCAAGCAAGTATATGGCCGGAAGAAATGCGTCGTGAAGCCCGTGCTGCCGGTATGTACTTGATCTAATTGATAATTAAAAATTGAAAATTGAAAATTAAGGATGGATTATTGATAATTATTTCTGATATTCGCGTAATAAAGAGAATTTCCAATTTCTAATTTTCAATTTTCAATTACCATTATGGACGTCAAGATAGAACAGAGCTGGAAAGAACGATTAAGTTCTGAGTTTGAAAAGGATTATTTCAGCCAGTTGATCACCTTTGTTAAAGAAGAATACCGCCAAAGAACCGTCTATCCTCCTGGTCCCTGTATCTTCAGTGCGTTCGAACACTGTCCGTTCGACAAAGTCAAAGTAGTCATTCTCGGACAAGACCCCTATCATGAACCCGGACAGGCACACGGACTTTGTTTCTCCGTCCAAGACGGGACACCCTTTCCCCCGTCGCTCGTCAACATCTTCAAAGAAATCGAAAGTGATTTAGGCAAACCCATGCCGCAAACCGGCAATCTGCTCCGTTGGGCGGACCAGGGCGTCCTGCTTCTCAATGCAACCCTGACGGTTCGTGCACACCAAGCCGGCTCACACCAGAATAAAGGTTGGGAAGAATTCACGGATGCCGTAATCCACCGCCTGACAGAAGAGCGAAGCCATATCGTTTACATCCTATGGGGGTCGTATGCACAACGGAAAGGCGCTTTTATCGACGCCTCCCGCAACCTGATATTGAAATCGGCTCATCCGTCTCCCCTCTCCGCTTACCGCGGATTCTTCGGGAACAAGCATTTCAGCAAAGCAAATGATTATCTGATCGCAACCGGACAGACACCAATAGATTGGTAATTATCAATTGACAATTGGAATTACTCCCATTTCTGCCCGTCACGATAGTTGCTGCTCTGGCGCCATTTCAGGTCTTTCAGCAAAGACGAACTTACTGCAATATTGAAGGTATAGGACTTATAAGGTCCCACCGGCACAAAACTGGCAGTCATCTGCCAGCAATGCAGGTCGCGAGTGATATTGCAAGTCATATAGGATATCTTATGCGTATCGAAGTCATAGGTGGCATTAAAGTTAAAACGCCAGTTCTTCGTCGGCTGGATATTACCGTTAAAGCTCAATGCATGTGTAAGCTTGTACTTATATTCGAGCTTGCTCGGGTCAAAGTCTCCATAACGCAATTGCATGCTATAGCTGAACGAAAGGCTCCAGGGCACTTTATTGACCATATAGCCATACGAATCGAACTCACCCGTATCTTTCTTGGCACCACGCAATCGGCCTCCTTCCATTTTACCCTGCTGGTCCCCTTCCTCTCCCGAAGAGATTTGTTCGAATTCCGGATCGTTCGATGCATTGGGGTCTGTCGGAGGGTTGTTGGAATCGTTGTTATTATCTTTCTTGCCGAACAATTTGCCGAACGTATCATTATTAAAGGTATAAGAGAAACTCGTACCGGTCTGGCGCAAACGGCCTAATCCTTTACCGGCCTGCCAACGCGGAATATCCAACCGGCGAACGGTCTTCGTCGCTTCATCGTAGCCATAGGTATAGGTATCGAACGTACCGTTCAGGTTCAATGTATAGCTCTTCGAAAACTTGAGACGCAAGCCTACACTCAAGTCACTCCACTTGAACGAATCGGCCGCCATATTATAACTCATCCCCAACGACAACTTATCGATCAGACTGATCTTACGCTCACCTGTCGAATCGCGATCCGACTTGATCTTCATTTCAAGATTGTTATCTAACTGAAAACTCACGCTCCCCGACTTCCCGTTAGGGGCCGTCCCAAACATACCGCCTTCAAACGGCGAATAAGAGATCTGCTGCGTCTGTCCATATTGATCTTCATACATAAGATCTTTCCAGAAACCATATTTGGAAGCTCCAAAATCAGGCGTATAACTCAACGTTACCGAAGGTTCGAAACGATGACGAATCATCTTGATCTTGTCACCCAAAAACGGCAACGGTTTATAGAAACCATATAGCGTGGTGGAAGCTGAAACGGATGTGCTGTAATCGAATACGCGGTAGAAACCATAAGTCGTATCACGCGCAACCACCTGCTTCTTCTGCATGTCGTATGCTTTTTCCACCTTATTGGTGTACCAACGTTCGGTATAATTGAACGACGGCGAGATATTCAAATACTTGAACAAAGAGAAAGTAGCACTCACCGGAATCTGGTGCTGCATGGCATTCCGCCAATCCTTCACCAAGCTCGACTTGAACAATTTGTCTTCTTTCGTATCGATACTATTACGCAGGTAACCGTTGTAACTCATGGAAATCTTCTCATACCAACGTTCTTTTCCGACCGCATTCTTCCGCTTGAACGGGAAGATACGACTCATCGTAATTGTAATATCAGGCAATGTCAGCGAGATCGTCGAGTCTTTCGAACGCTGGTTCACATTCATGGTAGCCGAAATACTGAACGGATTATTCGGGAAACGCTGCGTTATACTGATACTGGACCCTTTGGTATTCTGGTTCGCATCTGCAAACCCTTGCGAGCCAGGATAGAAGCTGTTCAGGTTATTACGGTCATAACTGCTGGTCGCAAAGTTCACACTCGCCGAGAAAGTCCGGTACGGATTTGCCTTCGGGTCCTGCGAGTGTGTCCAGTTCAGCTTGAAGTCCTTAGACAAGCTATAATCGGGAAGTCCCTTGTCGCCCAAACGGGTAACCAGATAGGAGGCATTGAAACTGCCCGAAAACTTATACCGTTTCCGATAAGAAGAACGAGCCGACAGTCCCCAGGAACCTTTCGTATAGATTTCACCGGTCAAGGCCAGGTCCATATAATCGCTCAACGCAAAATAATACCCGCCGTCGCGCAGATAGAAACCACGCGAACTTTCATCCCCGAAAGTGGGCATGATAATGCCCGAAGAATAAGAACTCGAAAACGGGAAGAAACAGAAAGGCAGACCGATCGGATAAAGCGGGACGTCCTCAAACACCATATAGACGGGACCCGTCACGATATTTTTCTTCGGGCGGACTTTCGCCTTCGTCATCTGGATATAGAAATGAGGGTGATCATGCTCGTCGCAAGTCGTATACCGTCCCCCCTTCATATTCAGGACATCGTTGTCCATCTTTTTGGTACGTCCGGCCGTCACATAACCTTCGCCTTGTTGCGTGATCACATCTGTGATATATCCTTTTTTCGTACCGAAATTATAGCGCATCGTCTTGGATTCATACTGTTGGTCGCCATCTTTGAAAAGAGGATAGCCGAATTCCTCCCCGATCGAGTCGAGGCCGAAAGTGGCATACACCAGGCTACTGTCCATATTCATCTCGATTTTCTCGGACTGAAGTTCGATTTGTTGATATTTCACATCGCTTTCCCCAAATAGATAAGCCCAGTTCGCTCCCGTCATGATGATGGAGTCTTTCGCCTGGTAAGAAACCGGAGCGTCCAGCCCTGTCTGCTTCTTCGGTACACTGTCTAAAGCAAGCACACTATCTTGTCCGGCAGATACGACCGTATCGCCCACAACGGCCATCACGGTATCGGTCGGGGCTATAAGTTCCTGCGCCTCAGTCATCATGTTTCCAGTGAGGAAAAGCAACAAAATAATCAGGCATTTGTATTTCAAAAACATTCCGTCGTTATTTGCAGTGTGTTACAGCGGGCAAATGTATAACAATTTAGCGAGCCAATCCCTTTTTATTCCCCTAAAAAGAGTTTACACCAGTTATCAAACCGTTCGACAGTTTCGTTTCCATACTTCGAAAGGCCCTGTTTTACCTTTTCGACAGATTTTTCTTTGTCCAGTTTCGTTTTGCTGTAAAACTTGTCGGCGTAGCAAATCAGTTGTTCTTCCAAGGTTTCCGGCATAAAGTCCCGGTGCGGAAGAGGCAAACCTCGTTCTTCAATCATTGCCAGCGTAATACCTGTTCCCGTATGCCGTTCGCACACGCGGGCATGGCGGGGATAACCTTCCGCCCGCATCAATTCGGCCCCCAGATAACCGTGGCAAATATATTCCGCATCTCCATGGCAATCGATATCGGGAGCATTACAACGGAAAATACCGATATCGTGCAGCATAGCTGCCTCTTCTACAAAGGTAAGGTCAAGATTCATCTCCGGATGCATCCGGGCTATAGCCAAAGCTTTATCTGCCACACTTCTACTATGAATAACCAAAATCCGGTACGCCTCCGAACCTACCGGATAATATTTGGCAATAATATCTAAAGGGTTCATAACAATCAATCGCTTTATTGAGAGACAAAGATACGCAATAAACAAAAAGAATCGTTACTTTTGCAGAAACAAATAGTAAGGAATGAGTCTATGAGAACAGTTATCAGGTATGCCTTCTGGCTGTTAAGCCTGTTCTTAATGTCTGAAATCCAGGCCGTCACTCCACAGAAAGCCCCTCTAAAATTGGGAGCCGAACGTATGGACGTCGTTACCCGTCTGTTGAAAGACAAACAGGTCGGATTAGTAGTGAACCAAACCTCCATCCTCGAAAAGCAGCAGAAGCATTTGCTGGACGCCTTGTTGGAAGAGGGTATCAACATAAAGAAAGTGTTCGCCCCTGAACACGGTTTCCGCGGGACGGCCGATGCGGGAGCCGAGATCAAAGACAGCCGTGACGTAAAAACAGGAGTCCCCATCATATCCCTATACGGAAAGAACAAGAAGCCGACAGCCGAGCAGTTGGCCGGCTTGGACGTGGTCGTGTTCGACATTCAGGATGTCGGAGTCCGCTTTTATACTTACATCAGCACTATGCATTATGTGATGGAAGCCTGTGCCGAAAACGATGTCGAATTTATCGTCCTGGATCGCCCTAACCCGAACGACTTCGTCGACGGTCCTGTCCGCCAGAAAGGATTCGAATCCTTTGTCGGCGTTGACCCATTACCCATACTGCACGGTCTGACGGTTGGCGAACTGGCTTGGATGATCAACAAGGAAGGTTGGCTGAAAAGTACACCCGACACCTGTAAACTACATATCGTCAAGATGGAAAACTGGCGTCACGGAGATCCGTACTGGTTGCCGGTAAAGCCCTCTCCCAACCTGCCGAACGACCAGTCAATCCGTCTCTACCCTTCACTCTGTTTCTTCGAAGGGACCAATATCAGTGTCGGTCGCGGGACCTATTATCCATTCCAGATATTGGGAGCACCCGATGCCAGATACGGAGATTTCACCTTTACGCCCACCTCCTTGCCAGGTTTCGACACGAAACCGTTGCATAAAGACAAGGAATGCTACGGCACAGACTTGAGAGAATATCCCTTTACCGGGGGATTGACGCTGAAATTCCTCCTTGATTTCTATAATAAAGCAGGCAACGACCAAGCTTTTTTCTTCACCCGCCCACAATGGTTCGACCTGCTTGCCGGGACAAAAGAATTACGTTTCCAGATTGTCCGCGGTTTAAAGGAGGACGAAATACGCGCAAGTTGGCAACCGGCATTAAATAAATATAAGAAAATCAGAAAGAAATACTTATTATATCCCGATTATCGTTAACTTTGAACGGTTTTTTAAACAGTACGGGTACAATTGATAAGTGCTTCTTCCTTGAAAATACATATATACATAGCGATGTTGATATTGGCCCTTTGTTTTCCGCGTGAAGCAAAGGGTTCCTCCGATAAAAAAGGGAAGGAACTGTTTAATGTCCTTGTCATACAGTCATACAATCAAAGCCTAAGTGCCTACTCCAAGTTCGACAAGCTGCTGCACGAGGAACTGGAGGAAGAGCAAATATACTCTTCCATCCACACATTCTACCTGGACTGCGAACGCTATAATGCCACAGACGAAGAAGCCCGGATGTACTCCTTTCTCGACACTTTAAGTTTCAAACCGGACATCATCATTTCCAATGACGATCAGGCTACCTATACTTTAATGGCCTGCAACCATCCGCTCGGCAAGACGATTCCGGTTGTCTTTTCAGGTGTCAACTTTCCCAACTGGGAACTATTGGAACAGCATCCCAACTTCACGGGTTATTGGGACAAGCCTGAATATCTGAAAAACATACAACTGATCGAAAAACTATACGGAAGATCAAAAATACTGATCTTCAAAACGAAAGAATTCATCGGCAGAAAAGCGTTCGAAACGTTGATGGACAATATCCAGGGACATGGAATAGCTGTTTACGAAGGATTGTATCAAACAAGGCCCCAAACGACTTCCACGGAAATCCAGCCCGGCAAAGAAGGCGCTTCTGCCTTATATACGACCTCGACAGCCAACCTGACCGCCCGCCAGCTTCTTTGGGTATTTGAAGACAAGCCTTACACCGCCTGCATACAAATCATTCTCGACTTCAATGTCCTGACCGTCGGACGCCTGGCCAATGTGCCGAACTTCACAGTCATTAACAACGGGTTCAACGACAACAGAGGGATCACCGGAGGCTATTTCACGACCTTGCAAATCCAGGCTGATTGTGTTGCCCAAACAGCTGCCCGCATCCTGAAAGGCACTTCTCCAAATGACATTCCTATTGTAGAAAGCCCCAAAACATTTGCTTTCGACTGGAAAGAGATGCAACGTTTCAACATACGGTTGAGCGATCTGCCACAGGGAAGCATCATCTATAACATGCCACTGGAAGTCCGTTACCTAAACTATATTATTGCAGGCGGAATCCTGCTCGTCATAGCAATCGTCTATATCATCCTTCACCTCATTTACATGTACTACCGCGAAAGCGAACGGAAAAGGCAGGTGCAACTCCGGTTGATCGAAGAGAAAGAGCGAGCCGAAGAAGCCAATAAGATGAAATCGGCATTCCTCGCCAACATGAGCCATGAGATACGCACACCGTTAAATGCGATAGTCGGTTTCACCAACCTATTACAAGACGAAAAGGAATTGACCGATGAAGAAAAAGACCTTTTCCGCAATACGATCAACAAAAACAGTAATCTGCTGCTGAAACTGATTAATGATATCCTGGAACTCTCGCGCATCGAGTCGGGACGGATGTCTTTCGCTTTCGACGATTGCTCTCTAAACGAGCTGTTAGAAGAGATCTACCAGACACATCACCTGCTTATGCCTTCGAATATCCGTTTCCTGAAAGAATTCCAAGAAACGGAACTTATCATTCATGTAGACCGTTTCCGGTTCACGCAAGTGATTACGAATTTCATCAACAATGCCGTCAAGTTCACCACTAAAGGGCACATCCTGTTAGGAGCTGTCTATAAGAAGGAGGAGAAAGAAGTTCATGTCTTTGTCGAAGATACCGGAAAAGGCATGTCGGAAGAGGCCCAGAAGAAAGTGTTCGAACGTTTCTTCAAGGTGGACGAATTTGCACAAGGTACCGGACTGGGCCTATCGATCTGTCAAACCATCGCCGAGCGCCTGGACGGGCGAATCACCCTTTCTTCCCAGGAAGGAAAAGGCAGCCGCTTCACCCTGATCATCCCTTGCAGGCCGAAATAAAAAAGGCGGCCCGTCACAACCGGAACCGCCTTCCAAACATTTCACAATGAAAGTCACTTCTTTTCAATTACCATCAATTTGGTATTGTCCGTGCCATATAAAGCGATTTTATTGACCGGTTTCACCTCACCTTCTGCATCAAAGCGAACGACTTTATCCAAAGCCTGCAACAATTCACGCTCACCACTCATATCCGGACAAGCCATACGCGTTGTCGCAACCTGCGGGAATTTAATGATATTCTTGCGGGAATCGCTGTATTCGATCTGCCCCATCATCCGATTGCATCCAGCTCTTCCGGAAAGGGAATGGCGAGCCACGTCGAACTCGATGACTTGATTCGTCTCGGCAGGATTCAACACCTTGCCGTTCAACTCGACAATATTCCAACTACCATCCAGGTCGGAGAAAGTCGCTTCCACACCTTTTTTCGCCTTACAAGAAGCAAAGATACCGATACTCAACGCTGCAAGACAAAGATACATGTACTTCTTCATTTCTGTCCAATTAGTTTTTTGACAAAACCATCAACACGTTACCGTCGGCATCGACCAGCAACATTTCATTTTCGGACTGGCCGGCCTTCACACCTTTCACGTCTCCCATAGCTTTCAAGATCGCATCTTCGGTCTCCATATCCGGACAAGCCATCATGGTAGTGGCCGCGGGGTTGATCGTGATGGAAGAAATATCCTGGTCGTCCAGCACGACAGTCGAATTAAAGATATTACATCCGGCATTACCGTGAACTTTATTATCTTTCATATCAAACTCCATATTGGGCAAACCTTCTTTCAGTATTTTTTCTCCTTTTACTTCCACAATATTCCATTTACCTTCCAACTTCTTTGCATCTGTTTTGACTTCAGAGCAAGAAAACAACATCCCGACAAAAGCAGGAATCATCAAAAGTGTCAAAATAGCTTTTTTCATTTTTTACTTTTTCATTTATAATAATCACTCGTAAAGATAAGACGCCGAATCATTGCAAAAAGTTCCCGACAGGCTCATTATTTAATACTCATTAACCATTCTTATACCCCATTCACAGCTTGTATTATATTTAAAGGGGTTAAAAAACCACAGAGGAACCGGTAAAGCCGGGAACAATCATCTATTCATCTGCTAAAGCAGACGGCAAAAGAGAGCTTGCGGCACGAGGTTCAGCCTTACCCGTTAGTTCACCGATAAATCTGCATTTACGGTTCAAACTTATCAATACTATAATGAATTTAAAAAAACAACTATCATACTATCATGTTTCTTGTATATAACTTGAACATCATAACATATAGGCATGACAGTTTCCTTTTTAACTATCATGCAACTATCATAAATCAGTTGTTTAACCATCATT
>OGPC01000309.1_pt1 | contig 49467 bp, 47 predicted proteins | sample 1552911 | NCBI WGS metagenome assembly OGPC01 (sample SAMEA2580248, study PRJEB22360) | human gut metagenome | biome: human gut; feature: human-associated habitat; material: faeces | place: Denmark | collected 2008/2010 | reverse complement strand
AGTTATATGCCGCCACTATGTCCTCGATTTTCTTCTTCATAAGATTGCCTCTGAACTTTGCAAACCAAACTTGTCGGCCATTTTCTACCTTGTATCTGATGGCGCTGTATTCTTCCAGTTTGTTCCGCACCGTTTCTATGGCGACCTTTAGGACTATCTTACCGTTGTAATAACGGGCTGGCACATTGTTCTTGTCCCGCTTGATAGCATCAGACTTACGGACTGAAACATCGAAGCCAAGAAATTTCGCGGGCTTTTGTGCGTTTGTTATCAATGTCTTTTCCTGTGACAGTTCCAGCTTGAGGTTTTCTTCCATATACTTGGTAATGTCCGACTTGATTTTAACGCACTCTGCCTTGCTTCCGATAACACCAATGAGGAAATCATCTGCGTATCTTACGTATCGAAGCCTTCTGTATGTTTCATCCATACTGTCTCTGCTCTCAATCTTTTGCCTTTCACGTCTCAGTTTCTCATACTCATCCCTAAGCTGTAATCTGACATCTGCATCCTGTATGTTCTTGATGCTTTTAAGGATGCGTTGCATCTTATCGCTAAGTTGCTTGTATTCTTTGGTGATGTGTCTTTCTTTTCCTTTATTGAAGCGTAGGGCGTATTCTTCCATATACTTGTCAAAATTATCAAGATAAATGTTTGCCAGTATAGGACTGATATTACCGCCTTGTGGAGTTCCCTTGTTTGTATTATGAAACTTCCAGTCTTCAATATATCCCGCATTCAACAACTTGCGGATAAGCCTTAGAAATCTATCATCGGCAATCCGTTTCCGCAAAGTTGCAATCAATACATTGTGGTCTATGTTGTCGAAGAATCCTTTAATGTCTCCTTCCACAAACCATTTTGTACCTGTAAATGTCTTTTGGATATGGGTCAATGCGGTATGGCAGCTTCTGTTTGGTCTGAATCCATGTGAGGTGTTTGCAAACACCTCTTCATAGACGGCTTCAAGAATCATGCGCACCACCTCCTGTACAAGTTTGTCCTCAAAGGAAGGAATTCCAAGCGGTCTTTTCTTACCGTTTTTCTTGGGTATGTATATCCTTTTTGCCGGATTAGGCTTGTAAGACTCATCTCTCAAAGATGCAATGACTTTGTTTATTCTTTGAAGACTCATCCGATTGATGGTTTTCCCATCCGTACCGGGTGTCATATTGCCTGGTTTGGCGTAAATACGCTGGTAAGCAACATGAAACATCTCATCATTGAATAAGATACGGTACAGCCTTTCGAACTTGTAATCCGAAACTTTACCATGCTTGTTTAAAGCTTTTAATACTTGCTCAGGACTTCTCATAATGTCTCACACATTTTCCATTATTTGTATTAAGTTATCTAACTGCTTCCCTTCGCCATGTACAAGGCTTTCCCTTGCTCGGACTACTACGGAAGCTCCGTTCCCATGTCAGATATTCAGGGTCCTATGCCCATAGCCTTACGGCATTCTGATTTAGGGAATCCCCATTTGCTTTCACAATAACTGTTTGGCTCGGCAGACTGTCGGATGCGACTTACGTTCCTATTCCACTTATTGTGGTTGCTCTGAAGCCAGCTCCTGCTCCATTGTAATTTCGGTTTACATGGGGTGCTTCAGCCCGACGTGAATCAAATACCTTTCGTCGGGGCTGGTACGTGTGCAGCAGAACTATCGTTCAACCAATCAGGCTTCATCCTTGTGTCTGTCTTTTCCTCTCGCCATGCAGTCGCAGCTTGGTATTTAGCTGACTAATGACTTTACCGACATGCTTTTGTCACCTTTGGATTTCTCCTCCAGCTAAGTCGTTGAGGATAGGTCTGTTGAACTCTAACCTAATCTCTTGCCATAGAGATATTTATTGTGTAGCCTATATGGGCGCATCAAAATCGTACCATAGATTGCGTTCCGTGTTGACCTTGAAGGACGGTGTCTTTTCCTCCCGGTAAGGCGACCTGTACCATACGGCATTGGCACGCCTTTGCACGGGATGATGCCCCAGCCTTGCGAGGAAGTCCTCTATCGGAAACCGTTTCATGGATTCAATGTCAATGCCTTTCATTCCCTGTATCTAATTTTGTGGTTACACCGTCAAGACATCTTCCATCCGACGGAACAGTATCGAAATCATATGCCAGCCGGCTTGGTGACGTGTCCTTTGTGTCCAAAACCTCAAATATAATCTGACGGGGCAGAAGGTTATGACAAAAGTAGCTACTGTTGAACGGTACGTTCTTACCGGTATTAAACTGGATACGTTTGTCAAACATCAGCAGTTCCAAACTTGTATCCTTGAACAGTCTGCATGGCGATACATTGTTCAAGATATAATTGGACATGAGCAGTGCAAACGGTTTTCCGAGAGCCAAGCAACGCTCAAAGACCTCAGATTTCCTGCTGAACGGAGGATTTGACACGATAATATCCCATTGGGGAGGTTCATACGTGAAAAAATCCTTTCCGTCCCTGATATGGGAATATTCCACGTCAAACCCTGCTTCCCGGAGTTTCAGTACATACTCACTGTGAGCCGTATCAAAAGGACACCAAATAGTTTTCCCTTTCGGCAGGTATTTTATAATTGGATATACACCGTATCCCGGAGTATATTTCTCATCCGTCGGGGACTGATATATATTTTTCAGGTAATTGTTTTTGCTCATAGCCTTGTGAATTAAATCAGTTGATGATGAATTTGACACCTATCCCGTACTCCGTGCGGCACACGCCCGTGCTGCCACCCCAGAGAAAACGCTCGCGGAGCGTGGCGGTCAGCGCGATGAAGTCCGCAAGATACACCTCCATGTCCAGCGTGGCGGCGCAGCCATAGACAAAGGCATCCCCGTTGCCCAGCCTTGCCCCGTCATAAAGTGTCTTTTTGCCCCAGTTCGCCGTCTCATACCCGGCAAGGGCTGACGCACCTGCATAGAGGAACACCGTCTTTTTCGCATCCGAAAGGAAATTGTAATAGTAGCCCCCTTCCGCCGTGAACTGAGCCACGGGAACATTCACGCTCCTGTACGGATGGTTCGTCTGAAGGTATTCCGCTCCGTACACCCACTTGTTACCGCCCCTTGCATAGCTCGACAGTGCGGCTCCCAGCCAGTAACCGTCCGCCCCGGTCATTCCTGCTTTCATCTCGATGCCTTGCATCTTCGGCAGGCATCGCTGGGCTTCCGCCCGTCCTGCAAGGAGGACGGACAGAAGCATTGCTAAAAACACTGCCTTGCCTTTCATCGCACACGCAGTTCGTTGATGGTTTCAGCCTGTACCAAATCCCCGTTCTCCACGACAAACGTCTGGTGGCGACCGCCGTCCTTCTCGTTCATCTCCACCACGAGCTGCTTGCCGTCGGGGATGGTGAACTTCGGAAGGCAGAACACCGTGCGTTCCGACTGCTTTCCGGCTATGCGCACCGCATAGTTGTAGGCGCGGAGCGGGAACAGCACCTGTTCCTGAATGGCAGTTCGTTTCGCCACCTTCTTGTCCACAATCTTGAACGTGATGTAGTCCACGTCAAACGGCACGTTGCTCTGGTTCTTTACCTCCGTGTGCAGGTACAGCAGGTCGTTGTGGACGTATATCCCTTTCAGCAGGTACTGGATGCCGAAACGCTTGCAGCCGATGTGCTTCACCTTGCGCTTGTTCTCCTTGTGAAGCGACTTCATGATGAGATGCACCAGCATCGGGCTTTCGCTGCCCAGTTCTTTCAGGTAGATTTCCTGCGCGTTGTTCGGGCGGTTTACCGCGCTGCCGTCATGGATGAAGTCCTTCATCTCCACGTTGAGCATCAGCGGCTCGTCGGCATATTTCACGTTGAACGAATAATAGGAGCCGTCCTCCGTGATGACGCTCATGTTCGTTTCCGTGCGGAAGTTCCTTACCGTCGCCTTTATGCGGATGACGTTCTCTGCGCCGTCCGCCTTGCCCGCTATGAGGTTGGGCGAACCCAAATCCACATAGCGCACCGCCGAGGGGAACAGGATATGCACCGTCTTGTCATACGTGACCTCCAGACCGTGCGGCGGTATCATGCGGTCGAACATCAGCTTCTTCGTCAGCCCGTGGTACAGGTCGCCGTCCTCTTCCGCCTGCGGACAGACCTCCTTCGTCAGTTTCAGCCCCTCTGCCTTTGCAGTGGCGGTGCTGTCATTGCTTACACCCTGTGCATAGGTTGTACAGGCTATGCCTGTGAAAAAGGCAAACATTGTCATTACTTTCTTGATACTCATTTTACTTTGGATTTAGTGGATTAAAATTGTCTTGTTATTTTTTCTTTTCGTCTTTATGTTTTTCGGTTGTCATTCCTTTTCCTGATACAGCAGCACCCTGTATCCCGATTTCAGATGCACCCTGACGGTACGCATCCTTTTCGAGATGTATTGTGACACTCCCTGTATCACGCCCTTTCCCAAGTCGGAGGCGAGCTGCGCCCCCGCATCGGTCGAGATGTTGATGCTGCTTCCCAGCGAGCTGCCCATGTTCGCCCCGATTTCCTTCGCCGCGTCAATCTCCATCGAGCCGGGGATGAAGATGCCCGCCTGTCCGTCGTTGTCATACACCTCCAGCTCCACCGGGATGATGTTCCCCTGATGTTCCATCGAGGTGATGCCGATTTCCAGACGCTCGCCCTGCAAGCGTGCCGAACCCACAAGGGTGGCGTTTCGTGGAACAGTCCTGCCCGACACCCGCATCGGCTCCAGCAGCCGGAGCTTAACCGTCTGACCGTCCGTTATCGTCTGGTCGCCCTGCACGCAGGCGGTGATGGTATTCTTTCCCGGCACTTCCGCAGTACCGATGGCGGTATGGAAACCATAGTTTCGCTCGTCCCCATAGTCCGCGATGAAAGCCGGGTCCGTCAGGGGTTGCGGCAGGGCGGACACCGTTGTCGGACGCACCCCGCTCACGGCTTCCGCCTTCATTCTCTTTTTGCCTCTATGACCGGCGGGCGTTTCCGTTTCTTCGGGCTGCACGGCTTGCCCGGCATTGTTTCCTCCGTTCTGGTATTTCGCAGCCAGCTCGTAGGACTTCTCCAGCAGGGCGACCTGTTCCTCCATTGCCGAGGGCTTTTTCTCCTGCTCCATGACCATGCGCTCCAGCTCGTCGATACGCCTACGGAGTTTCTTCTTTTCGTCATCCTCCTTCGGCGGCTCGTAGAACGTGCCCAGCGAGGTGTTCAGCCGCTTGTTGGCGACAGCCGAGGAGCGGATGCCCGTATGTTGCCGGCTCTCCGTTTCCTTTCGGGGCGTTTCTGCCGGTGTCAGGCGGCAGTCGTCCGGTGCAGCTGTCGTATCCGGTTTCACGTCCGTGTCGTCCCAGAACGAGGACAGGTCGCCCACCATGCCCCGGCGCTGCTTCTGCCTTTTCTCCAGTTGCTGTTGTTCGTAGGCTTTCGCCTTGTCGCCGATGATTCCGGCGTTTTCCGGCTGGGGCATGTCGGTGTTGAATCCCTGCCCCTGCCTTTCCTTCTCCCTGTCCTCCTGCGAGGGGGAGAAGATGAGCCACATGCAGCCCAGAAAGGTCAGCCCCATCAGCGGATAGACCAGCATCTTCCTTCTCAACTGACGCTGTTCTCCTGTCAGCGGTCTTTTCTCTTTTGTTTCATTCTTCTGTTCTTTTTTCGTTTCCATATACATTATTATATAGGTTATCATTCTCCTGCACGGGCAGGTTCAAATTTCCGATGTGCCGTATCTCCAGTGCCTTTTCACTTTTCCCGAAGCCGGCAATGGCGGTGGCTGTCGTATAGAGGCATCCGGCGGCGAAGGGGACAAGCATCCCGGCAATGACCGCCAGCCTTGCCTTCGGCGGCAGCGTGTCCAGTATTCCGTGCAGTTCCGTTCTGAAACGGGTGGCGCACTTTTCAATTATTATTCTTGTCTTTCCCATACGCCTATCTCTCCACGCTTCTGATGTCCCTGTTCTCCAGTATCGTGAACCCCTCGATGGTGAACCCGTTCGGGTTGTCGTCCGAACGGCTCGCGTTCAGCAGGCGGCAGACCGTTACCAGCGTGCGTTCCGTCACGTTGCTCTCGCGGATAATCATCTGCCTTGCGTATGTCCGCGCCTCGTAGGGATAGCGGTCGAAGTTGCAGACCACGCTGTCCACCTGAAGCACCTGATTGATGTTCCCCGCTATGATGCGGTTGTAGAAACCCTTCTCCGCGAAATCGGCGTAGTAGTTGTACGCGCTCCTGTCCGCCAGCAGCAGCGCGCGCTTCACGTTGTGTTCGATGGCGCTCTTCTCCGGCGAGAGGGTGAAGAAAAGCTCGTGGAAGCGGCGCACGTGTTCCCTTGCTTCCGCAGGGCGGTTCTGCGACAGGTCCTGCGAGAGTGCGAGCATCAGGCTCTTGCCCCCGTCAAGGACGTATATTTTCTGCCTCTGCGCTTCGGCGAAGCGGAAGGCGCACACCACCGAGCAGACTACCACGAGGGCGCACGCCGCCGTGTAGATGATTCCGAACAGCCGTATCTGCCGGAATCCGGTTTCGATGTTTTTCAGACTCTTGAACTCCATTTTTCTGTCTTTCTTTTTGGGTTGTAAAATCATGTTTCGGTATCTGTTTTCCGGAGCGGCGCTTCGGGGCTACCGGTGTCCGTCCCGGAAGTTCAGACTATTTCCTTTTCAGCAGCCTGCCGGCCTGTTTCTTGATAAACCTGCCCGTGCGTCCTGCCACATTTCCCGCTGTGGCTCCTGCAAGACTGCCTGCCAGAGCTCCGGCGGTGCCGATGTTCTTGTTGTAACTGCCTATGCCGCCACCGGCTTGGATAATCCAGCCTGCCACCGTCGGGATAGTGAAGTATCCCACGATGCCGATGATGAGGAACACGATGTACACCCCGTTGCTTGCCTCCACCGAGAAATTCGGGTCAGCCTGCATTGCCTCGATGTCCTGCTGGAGCATCAGTATCTGGATTTTCGCCAGTATGGTGCTGAACAGGTCCGATACCGGAAGCCACAGGTAAATCTGTATGTAGCGGCTGAACCATGCCGAAAGCGTCGAGTGGAAGCCGTCCCACACGGAAAAGGCGAAGACTACCGGTCCCAGTATGGAGAGCACGACGAGAAAGAACGTCCGGAGCGTGTCGATTATCAGCGCTGCTGCAAAGAACACCAGTTCCAGAAGCTCGCGGAACCAGTCGCGCACGCTCTTCTTGATGCTGTAAGATGCCCAGTCCATATACATCCCCGTCATCGTGACCAGGTCCGACGGCGACCAGCCCAGCTCGTCTATCTGCCGGTCGAACTCCTCGTCCGAAGCAAGGTAGGCGGTTTCCGGGTTCCGCATCATCGCCTCGTACTCCAGCCTGTCCTTCTGCTCCCTGTATCTGTTCATGTCGAAGGTCTGTTCTTCCAGCATCGAGTGCGTGCCCTCCACGACAAGCCCCAGCACGGAATTCATCGTACCCAGCACGACGGTCGGGAAGAAAAGGATGCACAGCCCGATGGCAAACGGGCGCAGCAGCGGGTACACGTCTATCGTTTCGGCACGGGCGAGCGACTGCCACACGCGCATCGCCACGTAGAACAGCGCGCCCAGTCCGGCAAGCCCTTTAGCCACCCCTGCCATGTCCGAGCAGAGCGGCATCATCTCCTCATACAGCGAGAGGAGTATCTGATGAAGGTTCTCGAACTCTCCCATAGGCTACCAGTATTTTTCATTGGGGTTTCCGTAGAGTGCCGTCACTCGGTCCATGTCGTTCTTCTTCCTTGCCCGCAGGTAGGATACCGAAATGGTCTTGTTCGTATAGTAGCGCACGAGATTGCGGTAGTTCAGCAGGTTGCGGTAGGCATTCTCGATGATGGCGAGCCGTTCCGCGTCCGTGAGCGACATCCCCGTCACGTTCACCACGTTCTTCAGGTCTTGCAGCACGTCCGAACTTTCGTCTATCAGCATGGCATAGCCCGATGATATGGCGGCAAGCTCCTCCGGAGTGTAGTTCTCGTCCGAAAGCATCTTCTGGTAGTTGTCCACGTAGGTTTCCGAGATTTCCATCACCAGCCCCACGCTTTTTGCCACCTTCGTGCCACCCCTTACCACATCATGCACCGATTTCAGTGCGTCGAAATAGGCTTTTCCCTGCTCGAACACCTTTTTCGTTTCCAGAAAGCCGTTCAGGGTGTTGGCTTTCGTCCCGGCGGTCTCCACCATCTCCTTGGCGGAGTTGATGATGCTTTGGGCAAGATTGCCGGGGTCGGACACCACCCATTGGGCGTATGCCCCGCCCGTACCCGTAAGGCACAGGCAGACCGCTATCAGCGGCATTTTCAGTTTCTGTCTTATTTCCATATTCACGTTGGATTTAGTGGTACATTCTTATTGTTCTTCTTTCTTTCCGCTTTTAACTGTTTCATCCGTGTCCACCCGGATATAGTCGCCGTTAGGCGAAAAGGACAGGACATGCGTTTCCTCGTTGTACGCCACGTCGATGCGGAAGCCCGTGTTCATGTACAGGTTACCGTCCGCCTCCCTTTGCAGCAGGTAAGTTTCCGGCTTCAATTTCCTGCGGACTCCCGTCCTGCGGAACAGCGTCACCTTGTAGTGTGCGCCCTCCTTGTACACCAATATGTCAGGCTTGCCCTCCACGCTTTCCCAGTTGCCGCAAATCTTCTCGCGCACATCCTCGTTTTCTTTCATTACCGTCTCGCAGGCTTGCAGCATCAGCGATGCCAGCCCTATCAGACCGCCGCACAGCAGCAGTCGTTCCGTCTTTGTCATTTTGATATTCATTTTCTTGTCTTTTTAAGTTTTGTTTTTCTAAATAGGTTACCCTTTCCTGTCCCTTTCCGTCAGAAACCCGGCCTTCTGCCTCCACGCTTGTGCATACGGGCCTCTCTTGCATTGCTTTCGGATGCCTCCCTTTGTGCCGGTACCGCTTTCTGTGCTGCGGACTTGCCGAAAAGCCTGTCCGCATCGGGCTTCTTGCCAGTCATCCGGCAGAATCGGGCATCCAGTTCCCGGTATGCCTTTTCCACCTGCTCCAGCACCGTCCCGCGTGAAGCCCTGTGGTCAATGCCGTATTTGTCAAGGATTTCCGGCTTGTACCACAGCGGGTCATCATAGTCTTTCCGGTACACCATCCCCCTCAGAAACAGCAGTTCCCGATATTTCTCCTCCAGATAGTCCCTTGCCGGAGAAGGGCAGATGCGCTCGTATGCCTTTTCCACTGCAAGCACCACTTTCCCATAAGCCTTTCCCGGACCGGGGATTTCCCCCTTGCGTATCTTTTCCATGTACCTGCGGTACTCCGTGCCGTCCGCCTCCTCAAACATACGGTTGTCCCTCTCCGCCAGCTCCATGTATCGCCGGTAATCCTCTTCGAGGCCGTACTGTCTTCTGATGGTTTCCGGCAGCTCGGTTCCGAATGTCAGGAACTCGCGGAACCATGAGATATGCTCCCGGACTTCCTCCTCCCTGCGCTGCACGGCATCAGTATATGCATGTTCAGTCTTCATTTTTCCTTTGTCTTATAGATTATATTTTTATTCCTTCTGTCTTTCCGCCACCTGACGGATGGCGGCTTCCATGTCGCCGCCCAGCTTCTCCGCCAGCCCGCGCACTTCCATCTTTTCCGTTTCCTCCGTCGTGTAGGTCAAATACTCGTGCATCGACACCTCCGTGGCATACACAGCCGAGTGTGTGCCCCCAAGTCCGATCCAGACCTCCTTGTACCGCCTCGACGGGTCATTGGACTGGTTGATGGAGAGTATCTGCGACTTCTCCTTTTCCGTCAGTCCGAGCAACGCCTGTATCTGGTCGAACTTGTTCATATATTTCCTTTGGTCAAGCAGGATTTTACAATCCGAGTTGTTGATGATGCTCTCTTTGACCACCGGAGAACTGATGATGTCGTCCACCTCCTGCGTCACCACGATTGCCTCCCCGAAATACTTTCTCACCGTCTTGTAGAGGTACTGGAGATAGGATGCCATGTTCGCCGATGACAGGGCTTTCCATGCCTCCTCGCATATCAGCTGCTTGCGCACGCCTTTCAGCCGGCGCATCTTGTTTATGAAAGCCTCCATGATGATAATCGTCACCACCGGGAAAAGCTCGGCATTGTCCTTCACCGCGTCAATTTCGAAGACCACGAACCGCTTGTGCAGCAGGTCGATGTTCTCCGCCGAGTTGAGCAGGAAGTCGTAGCGTCCGCCCCGGTAATACTGCCGGAGCGTGGTCAGCAGGTTGTCGATGTTGAAGTCCGACTTCTCCACCTTGATGTAGCGTTCCTCCATCTCCTTGCGGTACACGTCCCGCAGGTACTCGTAGAACGTGTTGAACGACGGCACGATGCTCCTGTCCTGCTGGATTTTCAGGATATAGGCATTTACCGCACTTCCCAGTTCCGCCGATTCCGTTTTCGTGGCGGGCTCGTTCTCGCTTTTCCACAGCGTCAGCAGCAGTGTCTTGATGCTGTCCTTCTTCTCCACGTCAAACACCCCGTCGTCCGTGTAGAACGGGTTGAACGAGATGGGCTTCTCCTCCGTGTAGGTGAAGTAGATGCCGTCCTGCCCGTGCGTGCGGCGATGTATCATCTCGCACAGTCCCTGATAGGAGTTTCCCGTATCCACCAGCACCACGTGCGTGCCCTGTTCATAATATTGTCTGACCAGATGGTTCATGAAGAACGACTTCCCGCTGCCGCTCGGTCCCAGCACGAACTTGTTGCGGTTGGTGATGATGCCGCGCTTCATCGGCAGGTCGGAGATGTCGATGTGCAGCGGCTTGCCGCTGATGCGGTCCGCCATGCGGATGCCGAAAGCCGAGGGCGAGTCCCGGTAGTTGGTCTCCCCGATGAAGAGGCAGGCTGCCTGTTCGATGAACGTGTGGAACGATTCTTCCGCCGGAAAGTCCGCCGCATTGCCCGGTATGCCCGCCCAGAACAGCGTCGGGCAGTCTGTCGTGTTATGGCGCGGCACACAGCCCATCGAAGCCAGCTGGCTCCCCACGTCGTTCCGTATCCGTTTCAGTTCCTCCCCGTCGTCGCTCCACGCCATCACGTTGAAGTGGGCGCGGACGGATTTCAGCCCCTGCGAGTGAGCCTCGTTCAGGTATTCCTCTATCCACTCGCAGTTGATGGCGTTCTGGCGGCTGTACCGCGAGAGCGACTGCATGTTCCTCGCCGACTTCTCGAAGCGGCGCAGTTCCTCGTCGCTGTTGCCGACAAACACGTACTGGTTGTAGATGTGGTTGCAGGGCAGCAGCAGTCCCAGCGGGGCGGCGAACGACAGGCGGCAGTCCGAACGGTCGGTGGAAAGACGCTCGTAGCGGTAATCCGTTTCCACCGCGGCCGGCAGGTCTTCCGTGTCCGAGAGCGTATGCAGACACAGGCGGTTGCTGCCCACCCGCATCTCCTCCGCGCTCATGGCGATGTCTTCCAGACAGTCCGTGTTGCCGGGTGACAGGGCAAGGTATCTACCTACGATGCCCGTTTCCTTCTCCGTGCCGGCAAGCTCGTCATCGGAGAGCCGGCGCAGCCGGATGTGCCCCGAATCGTTCAGGATGCGGGCGAACTGTTCCACCGCCTCCATGAATTTCACGGCCGTTTCTCTGTCCCGTATCTCTTTCGGGACGATGTGCCCCCGGCACAGCGTGCTCCAGTTGCTCTGCTGCCTCATGCGCTCCCTCGTCGTCTTGGTCAGGAACAGGTAGCACCGGTGATTGAGGAAGGGACGCTCGTTGAAGTGCATCCCGTTGCTCCGCGCGAGGAAGCCCGTGCCCGTCTTCTGCCAGTCGGGATGGTATTCCTCCTTTACATACCAGTCCTGCTTGTGCAGCACCGAGTAGTCGGGCAGCACCTTTATTGCCTTGCACCACGTGGCGTGGATGCTCTCGTATTCCTCTGCCGTCACGGTATAGACTTCCGGCAGCTCCACCTCGAAGGCGGCGGTGATGTCCGCGTCCTTCGAGATGATGCAGCCGTGTTCCACAGCCAGCAGCGGAAAACGGCTTTCCAGCGTGGTCGCTTTCATTACGTTTCTCATGCTTTTCCTCCTTTCTTTTTCCGTCTTAACAGATGGGACACCCGTCTGCGATGGAGCAGGTAGCGGGGACGCATCCGTGCAGCGCCCAGCTTCATCAGCCCGTGCTGGCCGTACTTCGCGTTCAGCCGAAACGTGAGCCACACGACGGCGGAAGCCGCCGTGATGCCGAAGCCCATGCAGAGCCACTGGCCTGCGCCCGCCATGTACAGGATGACAAACAGGATGAAGGCGGCGAGCAGCCCGCCTGCGAACAGGAACAGGTATTGCGCCTTCAGCCGTAGGCTAAGAACCCAGCGCCTTGCCGTATTTCTACGGTAGGTTTCCGAGAACTCGCCTCCGAACCGTGCGTACACCTCTCAGCGTACACGGCTCTCCACTAACATATTCAGTCTATCTTACCGTCATGTATCTTGTTGTGACAGGGAATACATACTGCCATAGTCTTTCTCTGACGTCCAATCATTTGGATTTCCCAAGGTTTCTTGCCTTGCAGGTCTTTGAGACGCTTGACATGGTGTACTTCGATATTACCCTCTGCACCACACAATTCACACTTTCCAGCTTGCAGCCTTTGCATAAGGCTTGAAACAGTGGTATTGAAAATTGTGTTGGCTACATTATCACAACTCGCTTCCATAGCGGTCGTTTTTCGCTTGAAGCTACCGTTGAAGAACAGCCGCATCTTCTTTCTACCTTTCTTGTCCTCATAGAAAACTGCAAAATCCTTGTTGAATCGATATTTCGCAATGATTTTGCGGACTGTGGTGCTGTACTTTCGTGCAAAAGTCTTATACATACTGTATTGCATGATGTACTTGAAAGAATTTAGGTGCGAACTGTTGTTGGCGATTGAAAAATAGTTTGCAAATCCTCGGATTTCCCTATTGTAAGCGTCCAGTATTTCAAGGTCGTCCAGATGTAACATTTTCGTCCGGCTTGTGGGTTTCCACTTCGCTTTACCCTCGAATTGATATATTTTCATCGCTTCGTAGTAAAGAAGTTTATCCCGCATCGTGGACATAGGTACTTCTAATACAACCTTTTTACCGTAAGCCTTGATAAGAACTCCCGATTTCTCGCTCCTCAATGTCTTATCCGTAAACGGTCGGACATAGATTTCATAGCCGAGGAATTTAGCCTTTTGATTTCCGTGTGTGATTAAGGTTTTTTCTTCGGACAGCGTTAATTTCAGCTTTTCGCCGAGGAAGTTTTTTATGTCCTCTTTGATAGCTACGCAATCCGCTTTGCTCCCAATCACTCCGATAATAAAATCATCGGCATACCTCACATACTTAATCCGTCTATATCCCTCATCCATTTCATCGACAGAGGGCAGGTGCATCCTGTTTTTCTGATGTTGCTTAATCGCATCAATCAGTTCTTTCCGAGTTTCTCTATCCTCGGTTTGCTTCAGCTTTGTGCCGAGCCACCAAATCTTTCCGGAATAGCTTTTGTACTCAAGGTTCATTCCCCGTCGTTCACCTTTATCGAATTTATCAGCGTATTCTTTCATATACTTGTCCAGTTTGTCAAGGTAAATATTAGCCAGTATCGGGCTAATGATACCACCTTGCGGTGTTCCGCTGTACGTTCTGTGAAACGCCCAATCTTCGATATAGCCTGCTTTCAGAAACTTCCACATCAGCCGGATAAAGCGGTCGTCTGCGATGCGTTCTTTCAGAATTCCGATAAGCACATCATGGTTGATGTTATCGAAAAATCCCTCAATGTCGCCCTCGATAAACCACTTGGCCGCAGTAAAATTCTTCTGCACCTGTATTAGTGCGGTATGGCAACTGCGTTTTGGTCGGAAGCCATGCGAGGTGTTTTCAAAACTTCCTTCGTAAATTGCTCCCATAATCATTCGCAGTACCTCTTGCACTAATTTATCGTCGAATGACGGTATGCCGAGAGGTCGCATTTTCCCATTTTTCTTCGGGATATATGTTCTTCTCGCCGGTTTCGGTTGGTACGATTCATCTTTAAGCGCACCAATCAAATTTTCAATCCGTTTCAGGCTCATTCCGTCGATTGTTTTACCGTCGGAACCCTCCGTCATATTTCCCTGCCTACCTTGTATATTGTGGTAGGCGAGTAGAAACATATCCGGATTGAATAGAACCCTGTAGAGCCGTTCAAACTTATAGTCCGAAACTTTGCTGTGCTCTGACAGACTGTTTAATACTCTTTCTGGACTTCTCATAATGTCTCACACATTTTCCATTAATTTGTATTAAAAATGTTAGCTGCCACCCTTCGCCATGTACGAGGCTTTCCCTCGCTCGGACTACTACGGTGGCTCCGTTACCATACCGGATTTTCATAGGTCTGAAACCTAATAGCCTTTCGGCATTCCGGGTTAGGTAATCCACGTTTAGCTCTTTGGCAACGTAGCTTTGATAGATTGTCGGATACGACTTTCGTCCGTTTCTGCTTATTGCAGTTGTGCTGTAACCTGTTCTGCACCCAACCCTCAAAGGTCGAATCGAGTGTGTTACAGTATGGCGTTTGTAGTTACCTTCCGCCATAGTTTCGAGTTGTGCCACTTGAACTATCGTTCAATCAATCCAGACTTTATCCTCATATCTATCTTTCATCTCCTGATTCAGTCGCATATCTGGTAACTATATGACTTATCAGTTTATCGGCAGGCTATACTCCCCGTCTGGTTTCCCTTTCGGATAAGCCGATTGATGATAGGCTATCGAACACTTGCCTAACGTCTTGCTATTGATGCATTTGCCAAAGAACCATTACGTGCGCGCCCTTGAACTCAACCGGACGACCGATGCCCTTGTTTACCGGGTATTTTTCGCGCTTAGCGCTCAACAACTCGTCAGTCATTGTCCTTATACCTTATTATATATGTATTGGAAATGCCTGTTTAGAGGAAGAACGAGCGTAGGATGGTCGCACTCACTATCAGGAAGATGCAGGCTCCGAACCAGCTTGCGGCGGTCTTGCTCGTGTCTGGGTCGCCCGACGAGAACTTCCCGTACACCTTGATGCCCCCGATAAGGCCCACCACTGCGCCGATGGCGTAGATGAGTTTCGTCGCCGGGTCGAAATACGATGTCACCATGCTGGTGGCTTCGGTGATGCCCGCCATGCCGTTGCCCTGAGCGAAGGCGGAGATGTTGGCAGCCAGCAGAAGGGCTGCGAGGATAATCTGTTTCTTTTTCGATGTCATTGTCATAATCTTTTTTCGTTTTTGTGCCTCCGGGTTGGATATTCCCTTCGGCGGTTGATACTTTTTTAATTCTTGCGGCTTCGGATAAAGCCGGCTTCCGGATTTAGTGGATTCGGTGGCAAGCCGTCTTTCAGCCGTAGTCGGTTTTCTTTTTTCGCATCTTCGTTACGTTTTTACATTGTTATACATAGTCGCGGATGTTGAAGTTCTCGTATTCCTTCCGTACAGCCGCTTTCATTCTTGTTTTCTTCTCTGCGGACTGGATGCTTGCAAGATAGGTTTCCACCATTTCCGACACCCTTGCCTCGTACCGGGCATTGTTGCGCCGGAACATGTCGTAGAACTCCGTCCCTTCCAGCTCGTGGAATACCTTGCCCGCCTGCAGGACATCGGATTCCCTTGCTTTCGGGTCCTTCACCGCCCTTGCCGCACGGTCGATTTCGTCAAAGGTATTTCCGCCTGCCTGTGGCTGCTCCCCGTCAAACTTCCCGTCCGTGTCGTGGACGCGGTTGTCCCTGAAAACCTCGTCCAGTTCTTCATCGGGCACTTGGCGCGAGGGTTTTGTTTCCGCCGAGTGGTTGCCGGCGGTTTCCATTTCGTCGTCAAAGGTAACGTCCTTTTCGTCCACCGCCTCGCTTTGCATTTCCGTGGCAGCATTTGGCGTCGGAGTGGTAGACTGTGGCTTCGTTTCCGGCATCCTGAACCTGCTTTTTCCAATGACATCGGGCAACGGTTCCCGTGCCGGTTCAATGCCGTCCTTGCCGTCAGCTTTCCGCGCCCCCTTGTGCTCCCATGTCAGGTAGAACAGTATCCACAGGTTGCACGCCACCATCAGGGTTAACAGCAACGTCACCATCGGCTTACCGTTTTCTGTTCGACGACATCGTGGCTTTTCTTCCTGTACAGGCTCTCCGGCTCTGTACCGTGACGTTCAAGGTGCCCGGTGCCTTCCGGCTTGTGGTACTTGCCCTTATAGGCTTCTTCTCTCTGCTTTCTTCTGAAAATGTGGATGTCCAGTTTCATTCTGTCTTTACTTTTTTTTATGTGATACAATGTTTTATTTAAATCAGGTTATCCCTGTTACGGCGATACAGGTTGTTGATTTCGTCCTTGTTCTCTTCAAAATGGCGCATCAGTACCGTGTCGATATAGCCACCGACGGTTATTTCCTTGTCGGCGATGGTGTTCACTATCTTGGAAACGATGCTGTGCGCCTCCTTGCTGATGTACACGCACTGCCGGAGTTTCACTTCGTTCCGTCTGAGGAAGGTCGAGCCGTAGTCCTGCTTCTTCCTTGTCGCCGGTTCGCTCCGTGCTTTCGCTTCCGTGGGCTGTACCGTATCTTCCGGTGCGTTGCCGCCATCGGGTTCGTCCGTTCCTTCCCTCGCCGGAGGCCTGCCCATCTGACGGGATTTTCCTATGGAGGCAAGCAGCAGGCTCTCGTCTATGCCATCCGTATTCAACTTTCGGCTTGCCATGACGTTCATCCGTTGACAATGGAACATATTTCCTCCGACAGCTCGCGGATACGGCTTCCTTTCAGCATGGAGGTGTCCGGTGGCAGGATGGTCGAGCGGAAGACCGACTTGCGGTCGTCCGACGGCTCGCGGCGGAAACGCTTGCTGTCGGGCAGCCTCGTGTCAAGGACACGGAAGTTGTTTTCGGCGAACAGTTTGCCGTACAGGTCGTACAGCCCGGTTTTCTCCCGTCCGTCCACCATCGTCCAGAACAGGGAGATGTCCTTTGTCTTGGCAAGCCCGGTGGTGACGAGGTTGTCGTTGAACATCATCACGAACTGCAACGCGCTTTCCACCACGAAGCGGTCGGCGCTGACGGGCGTGAAGATGTAGTCCATCTGCGAGAGCGTCTTTATCACCCCGTCGCTTTTCAGCGTGCCCGGCAGGTCGAAGAACACGATTTCCGGCCGGTACCCTTTCTCCGAGAGCAGGCTGTCCGCATCGTCCAGCGCTTGCACGGCGTTGCTTCGGATGATGGGGAATCCCTTGCGTCCCGACTTGCGGAAATGTTCATAAGCGACGGCCTTCAGGCTGTCGTTCTTTTCGATGAGTGCCGTTTCCTTGTCGCGCAGCCCGGCGATGCTGTGCTGCGGCTCGTCGCAGTCTATCACGGCGACGTCAATCCCCATCACGTTGTGGATGTAGTTGGCTACAAGCGCGGTGACGGTCGATTTGCCGACCCCGCCTTTCTGTGTTGCAAATGCAACGAATGTTTCCTTGTTCATTTTTCTGTATGTTTTAATCGTTGTTGGTTTATGACTGTGGCGGTGTGTTTCCCCGCCTGTTCGTTTCTCCGCTTCCGCATATATGCGCAGACGCACTTTCTTGCATACCTGCATTTTTACGGAGGTCTTGGTTTGGTTCCCCACCGGTGTGCTGTCGTATGCCGATACGTCAATACGTCAGCACGTATGTACGTCAATGCATCAGTACGTATGTATGTCAGTACATCAGCGGAGCGGTGTGTCTGTCCGTCCGTGCGGACTTGCTGTTTCAAATGTCTGTTTCCGTCCATGTTCATTTATTTGCCTTGTTGCTTCATCGTTTCTGTCCGCAAAGGAATATACAAATCCGCCTGTCTGTATCGTTTCCCTCTTGCGTGGCAGCATTTGGCTTCGTTCCGGTAGCTTGTGGCGTTCTTCAGCCCCTTTCCGGCTCGTTTTTACCCCGTACCTTTGCATCCAAGCGGCAGGGCAATGCTCCCGATGCGCACACCGCCCCCGGTTCCGTCTTTCTTTTGGGCAGCTGGGAGGTATCGGTCGCCCGATACCTTTGGGGTTGGTTACAGGCAGGTCTATCCCCAATCCGTCGTGTACGGATTCTTGTGTCCTTAAAGACACAGCAAGGTGTCCTTTGAGTTACTCAAAGGGTTTCCGGTTACTCCCGGAAACGACCTTGCCCCTTGCGGGGGAGGGCTTCCCCTCCGAAGTCGGGAAGCCTGTTTCCTACCTGCGGTATGCGTGCCGGAAGCTGCGCTTGTGCCGTGAAACGAACCACTAAATCCATAATAAAGATGAACAGGAAAAAGAACGTGGATGAAGCGTCCCTCAAATGGGGGCGGCATCCGAAAGAGAGCCGCAAGTCACACTGCGTGATGGTGCGCTTCGACAATGAGGAATGGCAGAAGTTTCTTGCCATGTATGAGAAATCCGGCGTGTACGCGAGGGCGGTGTTCCTGAAAGCGCACTTCTTCGGACAGCCCTTCCGTGTGCTGGTCACGGACAGGACGCTGCTGGACTACTGCACGAAACTCTCCGCTTTCCATGCGCAGTACCGCATGGTCGGCAACAACTACAACCAGACGGTCAGGGAGCTTCGCTGCCATTTCTCGGAAAAGAAGGCGATGGCATTGCTCTACCGTCTAGAAAAATGCACGGAGGAACTGGTCGCCTTGACGCGGCAGGTCGTGGAACTTTCAAGGGAGTTTGAGGAGAGATGGTCGCGAAGATAAGCATGGGGACATCGTTGTACGGCGCACTCGCCTACAACGGTCTGAAGGTGAACGAGGGGGAAGGCAGGCTCCTTGCCGTGAACAGGGTCTTCGACGACGGCAGCGGACGGATGGACGTGGCACGTGCCGAGCGGGATTTCAAGCGGTTCATGCCGGAGCAGGTACGCACGCGGAACAAGGTCATCCACATTTCGCTCAATCCGCATCCCGACGACCGCCTGACCGACACGGAGCTGGAACAGCTCGCACGCGAGTATCTCGACAGGCTGGGTTACGGCGACCAGCCGTATCTTGTATTCAAGCACGAGGACATCAGCCGCCACCACCTGCACATCGTCTCCGTCAATGTGGACGAAAGCGGCAGGCGGCTTAACCGTGACTTCATCCACCGGCGCAGCAAGCGCATTACCTCCGAGCTGGAAAAGAAGTACGGGCTGCACCCGGCTGACCGCAGGCAGCACCGTACCGACAATCCGCTCCGCAGGGTGGACACATCGCAGGGCGACGTGAAGCGGCAGGTATCGAATGTAGCCAAGGCGGTCATGGCAACCTACAAGTTCCAGACGATGGGCGAATACCGCGCCCTGCTCTCGCTCTATAACGTCACGGTGGAGGAAGCGCACGGCATGGTGAACGGGCGCGAGTATCACGGGCTGGTCTATTCTGCCACTGATGATGCCGGCAACAAGACCGGTAACCCTTTCAAGGCTTCCCGTATCGGCAAGTCCGTCGGCTATGAAGCCGTACAGCGCAGGTTTGAATACTCCAAAGGACAAATCCGAGACAAGCGTCTGGCGGAGATAACCCGCAAGGCCGTCGCCGCCGCCCTTGCCCGGACGTACCGCCGGGAGGAGTTTGTCGCCCTGCTCAATGCGAAAGGCGTGGATGTGGTGTTCCGCCACACCGACGAAGGACGCATCTACGGGGCAACCTTCATCGACCACCGCACGGGCTGCGTTCTCAACGGCTCGCGCTTGGGCAAGGAGTTTTCCGCCAATGCCTTGCAGGAACATTTCACCCTGCCTTATGCCGGTACTCCGCCCATGCCTTTCACTGTTACGGTGGGCGGGCAGCAACCCGAAGACCGTCCCGTCGTGGAGCACGACGGAGGATATTCCTCCGGCTTGGGCTTGCTCGGCGGCGACACTTCGGGCGCACAGGCGGAGGAAGCCGCTTTCGAGCGTGACCTCAAACGCAGGCGGAAGAAACGCCGCAAAGGGCTGGGGTTATGATTTATTTTACCGACAACTTAAAAACAGAAACAGATTATGTCACAACAGGAAGACGATTTGAGGGCACTGGCGAAAATCATGGACTTTCTCCGTGCCGTGAGCATTATTCTGGTGGTCATCCACCTCTACTGGTATTGTTATGAAGCCGTAAGGCTGTGGGGCATCGGCATAGGTGTCGTGGACAGGGTGCTGATGAACTTCGACCGCACTGCAGGGCTGTTCCATCATATCCTCTACACAAAGTCCTTTGCCCTTCTGCTGCTTGCGCTATCGTGCCTCGGCACGAAGGGCGTCAAGGAGGAGAAAATCACTTGGCACAGGATTTGGACGGTGCTTGCCGCCGGACTTGTGCTGTTCTTTCTTAACTGGTGGATATTGTCCCTGCCGCTTCCGGTGGAGGCGGTCGCTGGTTTCTACACCGCTTCGATGGCGGCGGGCTATGTCTGCCTGCTCATGGCGGGCACATGGATGAGCCGTCTCTTGCGTACCAACCTCATGGAAGACGTGTTCAATGTCGAGAACGAGAGTTTCATGCAGGAAACCCGCCTCATGGAGAACGAGTATTCCGTCAATCTGCCCACCCGCTTTTACTATAAGAAGAAGTGGAACGACGGATTTATCAACGTGGTAAACCCGTTCCGTGCTTCCATCGTGCTGGGTACGCCGGGCAGCGGCAAGTCGTATGCCGTGGTAAACTCTTTCATCAAGCAGCAGATTGAGAAGGGCTTCGCGCTCTATATCTATGACTTTAAATATCCCGACCTTTCCACCATCGCCTACAACCATCTGTTGAACCACCCGGACGGGTACAGGGTCAAGCCGAAGTTCTATGTAATCAACTTCGACGACCCGCGCCGCTCGCACCGCTGTAATCCCATACACCCGGATTTCATGGAGGACATCACCGATGCTTACGAGAGTGCCTATACCATTATGCTCAATTTGAACAAGACTTGGGTGCAGAAACAAGGGGACTTCTTCGTGGAGTCGCCGATTATCCTGTTCGCCGCAGTGATATGGTTTTTGCGCATCTATCAGGACGGAAAGTATTGTACCTTTCCCCATGCCATCGAACTGCTCAACCGCCGTTACGAGGACGTGTTTCCCATTCTGACCAGCTACCCCGAACTGGAGAACTACCTTTCCCCGTTCATGGACGCATGGCAGGGCGGAGCGATGGAACAGCTCGCCGGACAGATAGCCTCGGCGAAGATTCCGCTCTCGCGCATGATTTCCCCGCAGCTCTACTGGGTCATGTCCGACAGTGAGTTCACGCTCGACATCAACAACCCCGACGAGCCGAAAATCCTTTGCGTGGGCAACAATCCCGACCGCCAGAACATCTATGGGGCGGCGTTGGGGCTGTACAACTCGCGCATCGTCAAGCTCGTGAACAAGAAGGGCAGGCTCAAGTCCTCCATTATCATAGACGAGCTGCCCACGATTTACTTCAAGGGCCTGGACAACCTGATTGCCACTGCCCGAAGCAACAAGGTTTCCACCCTGCTGGGCTTTCAGGACTTCTCGCAGCTCAAGCGCGACTACGGCGACAAGGAGGCCGCCGTGGTGATGAATACCGTCGGCAACGTCTTCTCCGGGCAGGTGGTCGGCGAGACCGCCAAGACCCTGTCCGAACGTTTCGGTAAAATCTTGCAGAAGCGGCAGAGCATCACCATTAACCGCGAGGACAAGTCCACCTCCATCAACACGCAGATGGAGAGCCTTATCCCGGCGAGCAAGATTTCCACGCTCACGCAGGGCATGTTCGTCGGGGCGGTCGCCGACAACTTCAACGAGCGTATCGAGCAGAAGATTTTCCATTGCGAGATTGTGGTGGATGCCGAGAAGGTCAAGCGTGAGGAACAGGCTTACAAGCCTATTCCCGTCATCACGGACTTTACCGATGCCGACGGCAACGACCGCATGAAGGAGATGATTCAGGAGAACTACAACCGCATCCGTGCCGAAGTGCGGCAGATTGTCGCCGACGAGTTGCAGCGCATCCAGTCCGACCCGGAACTGCAATACCTCTTGCAGAACAAGTAACGCATCGCAGACGAAAAAAGGAAAATCCGTAGCACTCCAATGTGAAATGTTACGGATTTTTCTTTTCTTGTATCTGTCTTTCTGCCTTGAGTAATTTGTTGATGGATGAAATGACAAGGGTCATCAGGTAGTTTTTCAACTCCGTGTCTTCTTTCAGCAGTATTCCATAGTCTTCGGCAAACGCTTCTGTCAGCCAGTGTCGGATGTCTGCCATACTTTCTCCGAAAGGTATCTGCTTCTCCGTTTCCCAATAATGGGTGATGGCTGACACCACCAGTGATTTGAAAGCCGCCTTCTGTTCCCTGTTCAGTTTCTTGAAACGTGTCCTTTCTGTTAGGGGAGGTTCACTGTACGGCATCATGGCTATCGGGTCATAGACGGACATCGACTCACCTTCGTAATCAAGGATTATCGGTAAGTCGGTAGCTGTGGCTGTTTCCGCTTTTTCTTTTTTGCCATTCCCGTTATAAATAGAATGCCTTCCAAAAGTATATAATAGCCTTACGGTCTCGCATGGAAGGCTTGTTTTCTTTTCATTTGAATTGTCCCCTTGTCATTCTTCCTGCTCATTGACCAATGAAATCAGGTCAAAGTACATCAGCCGTGTACGCAGTTTCGTATCCTTGTCAAATCCTGTATTCTCCGCCTCTTGGCTTTCGGTGGAGAACAGGAAAGTAAAACCGTTTTCTTCTGATAATATCCCAACGGAATTTCCTCGTTATAGGCGTCTACTATCAAGAAACGGCAGCCGGTCTTGTTGCCTGCGTCTATGAACCATGACTTGATGAACTCCATCAGTTCGCTGCCTATGCCACGGTGGGCAAATTCTGTATTGATACCCAAGCGTCCAATCAGTACGCCCGGATAACGCCGCATCTGCTTGGAACGGGGGATGTCTTTCTGCACTTTCTTTTCCCTGCTGTTCGGCAATATGTCCACACGGATGCTGTCATTGGAGAGCGTGAATGCACAGACAATGACGGAAGGGTCTTCGTCCAGCCGGAAACAATAGCTCTTTCCGAGCATCTGACGGCTGTAAAGCGGTGCGTCCTGCCGGAAAAAATCGTCCAAGTCGGCATTGCCGCATGAGAAAGGACGGCATTTGCCTATGACTTCCTCGTCAAGCGGAGAAAAACTGCATTTGTCTAACAGGAATCCCATGCCTACAACATATTGGCTTTTTTCAGTATGGCACGGGCTATCTTTACCTGCTTGCTGAAGTCGGTCTTCTCCTTGCTTTTGTAGGCTTTGTCCGCTTCCTTCACGAAACGCTCTGCCTCTTTGCCTCTTAGCGTGGGGATTGCTTTAATTTCTAATGCCATAATCTATTGTATTATAATTGTTTCTGCAAAGGTAAGCAATTTTTTGCAGACTATGACGCCCATGCCTCATTTTCTCGTTATCTTTTCCGCATCCGTTCCCGTTCCTCGTCCTCCTGCATCCGCCGGTTCAATTTCTCCGCAGCCTTGTCGAAGAAATAGGTGCGGCTCTCGTTCTTCCGTCGCTTGATGTCCGCATAGGTATTGTAACACTGGCTTTCCTTTATTTCCATGCCGAACACCTTGCAGAAGCCGTCCAGCAGTTCCTTGATACCCGTTTCACCCTCGTTTACCAGCTTCATGGCATCCAGCCCGTAAATCAGCTCCACCAGTTCAGCCATACTGCCCGTCCAGCGCATGGAAGGGGCATTGACAGGCATTTCATTTTTCTTTTCGCATTCGGAGTGGATGGTTGTGGATAGTGGCGGCACCTGCGGGCGGTTGGAGAGGATATGTTTCTGCATCTTGCGTATGAAAGACAGGGCTTTACGGACAAACAGGGCGGTATGGCTTCTCACACCCGCAATATACTGCGTGTGGTGGTATTGCAGTTCGTTTTCGGCATACGCCAGCGCAATCTTCGCCCCGTCCGTATCGCCGTCGTGCATCAGTTCCACGATTTCCTTGACAAAGCGGCTGTATGCGGCATTCAGACCGGCTGTTTCATCGCTCCCGTTTATAAGACCGAAAAATTCGGTTTCTGCTAATATGAGATATTCCATGTTTCTTGCTGTTTTATGTTATTACACTTGGGTTAAAAGTGTGCGCACATAAAACTATTGGCAAATGGCAGTCCGGTGGATGAACTTTTTTATTGTCTGTTTTACAAATCATTGATAAACAACAATATGTTTGATAAAAATGATTATGGATGCCCAAAAACGGACATCCGGGAGTGTTCAGAAATTGAACACGTGTTTATAATCTGAACATTCTTTTGAGCAGGGAAGTGTTCATTTTCTGAACATTTGCACCGTCATGCCTGCGGTACACGGCTTTCAACGAACCATCCTTGTAGGTCTTTACTTCAATGCGCGTCCAACTGCTTTCGGGCAGGTGGCTTTGGAACAGACGGCAGCCGTTTCCTGCAATGACGGGTATCGTACAGAGGATGATTTCATCCGGCAGGTGCATCCGTGCCATGCCGTTGATGATACTGACGGTAGTGGTGCCGGCTTCTATAAGATAGGTGGTGTCGGACTTGTCAAGCACCAGCATGGTAAGGGAGGTGTTTTCAGTAAGCGGACAAGCGGTTGTCTTCATTTCGGCTATCCCGAACCTATCCGGCATGTCGGTTTTGGTAAGCCACTCCTGCGCTATCCGTGAACTGTCTGCGAGGCATCCGTCCATTGTGAGAACGGCGAATAATACGATTTTTCCCATTCGGTCTGCTTTTTAATGGTTGCGACCGGAAGCCGACAAAAATAGCGTGCAATTCACACTACTTTCTGATGACGGCTCTGGACTGCCTCTACGGAATGTACGTGAATGCACGCTATGCCAAGGCATAGCATAAGCATCACGCAATCGCCTTCCGTAGCTCAAATTGTCCAGATTTTCACCAGATGCGCCTTGCGGTCTTATTCTATACTATATCTTCATCGGACACGGAATTTTATTTTCCATGCCCGAAAATTCTCACATATTGCTACAAAGGTAGCCATTTTTCTGCAATTACTTTCATCTTTTCGTCTTTTTCTATTCTATTCCGTATGCTTTCATCTTGTTATACAGCGTTGTGCGTCCGATACCGAGCAGTTCCGCCGCCAGCTTGCGGTTGCCTTTCGCCTGTTCCAACACTCGGATGATTTGTTTCCTTTCCATGTCGTCCAGTGCAGGAAAAATGTCAGCCGCCGATGGGGTTTCGTCAAAATCCAATGCTTCCACCGTGACCGTATCACCGTCGGTAAACAGCACAGCCGAGCGGACGACGCCCTTCAGTTCCCTCACATTTCCGATCCATTTATGGTTGAGCATCAGTTTCTTCGCTTCCGCGTCAAAGCCTTTCACCTGTCTGTCAAATTCCTCGTTGGCGAGGTTCAGGAAGAAGTTTGCCAAAGGCATGATGTCCTCCCGGCAGTTGCGTAGCGGTGGGATAACAAGCGTGTATTCTTTCAGCCGCTGGTACAGGTCCTGCCGGAAGCGCTTTCCGGCAATGGCAGCCTGCAAGTCTTCGTTGGTGGCGGCGATGATGCGCACGTCGGCAGCCCTGTCCTTGTCGCCTCCTACGGGTCTGTACCGCTTGGACTGGATGGCGCGGAGCATCATCTGCTGCACTTCCACTGGCAGGTTACCCGCCTCATCAAGGAACAGCGTGCCGCCAGCGGCTTCCTCCCAATACCCCCGCCTTTTCCCTTCCGCACCCGTGAATGCGCCTTTCTCATGTCCGAATAAGGCTGATGCGGCGAGTTCTTTGGACAGCATACCGCAGTCCACGGAAACAAAAGGTTTGTCCGCCCGTTTGCTTGCCTTGTGTATCTTTTCGGCGATGTGCTCCTTGCCCGTTCCGCTCTCGCCCAATATCAGGACGCTCATGTTTGTCGGAGCCACCAGCCTTATCTTGCGGCCTATCTCGCGGAAAGCCATGCTCTGCCGCTCATGGATGGGTGTCTCGTAGCGTTCCGTCCTTTTCCGCAAGGTTTGCAACAGAGGAAAAAGATTGTCTGTCAGCAGTTTCTTCGGAATGTAGTCCTCCGCACCCAGCTTCATCGACCTGACGGCGGTAGGTACTTCGTCATAATCAGTCATGACGATGTAGGGATTGTTCCTGCCTTGTTTCCGCAGTTCTTCCAGCAGGGCGATGCCGTCCCCGTCGGGCAGGCGGAGGTCGGAGAGCACGATGTCGTCCTCGCCAATCCCTGCGAACAGCTTCCTCGCGCCGTTGCAGTCGGAAGTGCAGAGTGTCCGGTAGCCCTTGCTCTCCAGCAGGCGGCATACATAGTCGGAAAACACAGGGTTGTCCTCTATCACGATTATTCTTTCCATCGTTCCGCCTCCTTCCGTGCCAATTCCGTTATTGCTTTGCCTTGCGCCAGTACCTTGCCAATGGCATCGCTTAATTCCTTTTCCGATACTTCATCCCTATGTATCGCCTCATACAGCACCGCCAACGGCTGTTCGGCCCTCATCAGCATCCACGAGCTTCTGAGGTGGTGTACCCAACCGTCCAACGCTTCCATGTCCTTGCTCTCTGCCGCCTTACGTACTCCGTCCATGTCCACCTGTGTCGCGGTTGCCAGCCGCTCCAGCGTGTGCCGCTTATCCCCGAAAGCGAGCAGGGGCGACAGATTGACAGTATTTGCTTCTTTTCGCATGACGCAATTTTCCGTGACGGCAAGCAGTTCGCCTATGGAATATGGCTTGGGGAGCAGGGCGGCAAACCCTTTCCCTTTCAGTTCATCTTCCGTCACATATCCTGCCGCTGTCGCAGCCACAACTGGTATGGTTCTCGAATTGCCGATTTCCGACGAGCGCAGCAGTTCCAGTACCTCGTAGCCGTTCACCTCCGGCATCTTCAGGTCGGTTATCAGCAGGTCGTAGTCTTTCATGCGTATCCGGTCTGTCAGTTCGGCTACGGAATGGCAGGCATCACATTCCATACCATGTTGCCGGTACATATCCTTCATCAGTTCCAGCAGCATTTCGTTGTTGTCTATCGCCAGTACGGAACAGTCGGACAGGGAAGAACGGCTCATGCCCGCCTTTCCGATTGCGGGGAATTCTTCTGTCTTTGGCAAGGGCAGGCTCACGGTGAAACGGCTTCCCTTGTCCGGCTCACTTTCCACCGTAATGTTTCCTTTCAACAGTTTCACCGTGTCGGCTACGATGGCAAGCCCCAGCCCGAAGCCGTCCTCCGTCACGGCGTTTCCCAGCCTTTCAAATGGGGTGAATATCCGTACCTGTTGTTCTTCGGTCATGCCCGTGCCTGTATCTTCCACCGACAACGTAAATATGCCGTTTTTATAATCTGTACTTAATGTGATGGTTCCGCTCTGTGTAAACTTGATGGCATTGGACAGCAGGTTGCTCCCGATGCTCAGGATGCGGTTCCTGTCGCTGTTCACTATCTCGTCCGTTTGATTCTTCACCATAAAAGAAAGTTGTTTTACTTTCGCCAAAGGCTCAAATTCCGTTGCCAAAGTCTCAGCGATAGAGCGTAGTTTGAACGGCTTGACGCTTGGCGTTTCCTTGCCACTGTCCAGTCGGAAATACACCAGCAGGCTGTTTATCATACCCGCCATGCGTCCGGCTGCTTCCCTGATGGTCCGTGCATGGCGGATGCGGTTGTGTGTTTCAGTATCGTCCAGCAGCAGCTCGGCATTGCCGATGATGGCGGTCAGCGGAGTGCGCAGCTCATGGGTGATGTTCTGTATCAGGTTGCGCCGTAGCTTGATTAGCTTCTCATTCGCCTCATTGCTTTTCTGTAGTTTCCCGATAAGTTCCTCCCGCTTCATTTTTGTCCGGGTATTGAGCTTGATTTCCCTGTGTATGGTAAGGTAAGACAGAAACAGCAGGATGATGGCGGTGGATATGGTAATGGTGAACAGCCGCACGGACAACGCCTGTGCCTCGGCTATCTTCCGTTCCCGATGTCCGAAGGCAGCCTGCGCCTGCGTGTCGAGGTCGTTGACGAGGCGGTTCAATTCACGGTTCAATGCCCGGTTGCGGTTGCGAAGGCTATCGGCGTAAGCGTTCATTTCTGTCGCTTGCCGCCGTTGTATGGCTATCAGGCTGTCACTGAACTGATGCAGTTCATTAACGGACGGGAGTACCTGCACAGTCTTCTTGCCCCCGAATATCCCTGCCAGTCCGCTTCTTTTCTGCCTTACGGTACGGATGCGTGTCGCCCTACGCGCCACTTTGGGCAAATGGTTCACCAAGAGACTGTCCGTTTCGTCCTGACGGGCGAAGATTTCCGCCAAGTGCAGCAGGTGGGCTTCCTTTTCCGCCAAGAGGGTGCACAGAGTGTCTATCTGTGCCGAGCGTACATAGTCCCGGCAATGGTGCTTTAAGGCTTGCAGCAGGCTGTCGGTACGCAGACGGAGGGCGTGGTAACAGGTGCTTTCGGCTTCCTCCCAACAGATGACACCCTCGCCCAATATAGATAGAGTTGTAATGCTTTGGTGTGAAATATTTATATAACGGCGTATATCCTGTAATTCATCATTTTGATAACTAATTTCCGAAATTCGCTGTCGTTCATGTACGACAATAGACACCATAAAACTAATAAGCACGATTAAAAAGATATATCCTCCTAATACCTTATTCTGTAAATTCATTTATAACCTGATGTTTGAAATGGATATCTGTTCCATAAAGAAAAACAGACATCCATTATATTGCGTTGTTTTATAACACTTTTACAGTTTCCATCCAGAAATGCTCTCTTGGATATTCCACAAATGAGCATAAAGTCCGTCCTTTTTGACAAGCTCATTGTGTGTGCCTTCTTCCTCTATTCGCCCGTTATCCAAAACGATTATCCGGTCGGCATCTTTGATGGTTTTGAGCCTGTGGGCAATAGCGATGACGGTGCGTCCCTTAATCAAAGAATCAATAGCCTTTTGCACCTCCACTTCATTTTCAGGGTCAAGCGAAGCGGTAGCTTCATCCAACAGGATGACTTGTGCGTCTTTCAGCATGGCACGGGCAATGGATATGCGTTGCTTCTCGCCTCCAGATAAAGTACAGCCTCCTTCGCCCACCATCGTGTCGTAGCCCTGCGGCAAGCGCATGATGAAGTCGTGGCAACAGGCTTTCTGGGCTGCGGTAATGATTTCCTCGTCCGTTGCATCGGTCTTGCCGAAACGGATGTTATTGCATATGGTGTCTTGAAACAGATAAACGTCTTGGAACACCATAGAAATATGGCTCATCAGACTTTCGGGAGCTATTTCGTCCATCGGTACATCGCCAAAGAAGATGCGTCCCTGCTGTGGGTCGTAGAAACGGGCGCAAAGTTTCATCACCGTGCTTTTCCCGCTTCCCGAAGGGCCTACAAGAGCCGTCAAGGAGTTTTTGGGGAGTGTGACGGTGAGGTCGTGCAGTACTTCCTTGTCATGATAGGCAAACGACACGTGCTCAAACCGGATGTCGCCTGCCGCCGGGGATTGCCGTTCTCCTTTCATTTCAGGCTCGTTCATCAAGGATAGGATACGTCCTCCTGCAATGGAAAAGTATCGGAACTCGGTGAAATTGGTCAGGGCGGAAGTCAGCGGGTCGAACACACGGGAGCCGACCACGAGGAACAGCACGAACACAAGGATGGAAAGTTGGCCTCCCAACAGCAGGTATGTTCCGCATAGCACCATCAGGGTCATTCCTGCACGTACTAACGTGATGCTCAACAGGACGAATGGTCCTAACAGGGCTTCCTGACGGATGCAGGCACGGCGAAGTTCGACAAAGGCATCGCGCAACCGGACGAAACGGTCGCCCAACAGATTGTAGGCTTTCATCACCCGGATGCCCTGCAAGTATTCCTCCAACCGGTTTCCTGCATTTATCTTCGCTTGGATTTGTCTGCCGCTCAGCTTCCGCTGCGCCTTTGTGCTTGCCCAAAGGACGAGCAAGGCAAGCGGCAAGGCGGCAAACATACTGACCGCCATTCTCCAATCTATCCATATCAATGAGGCAAAAGCCAATACGGGCATAACCACCGCGCCCATCAATTGGGGCAGGTGGTGAGAGATTCCCGTTTCTGCCATCATGAAATCCGTAATAAGCATGGAGGACAAGTCGCCGGGGTCGCGCCTTGAAAGAAAACCTAATGAGAGTTTTCGCAGATGTTCCGCCAGCGACAAACGCCCCGAAGCACTCATTTCGTATGCACCCCTGAAATTGGCGCGGTAAGATGCCCGTTCTGCCAGGGCCATAATCAGCATATATACAGCCATAACACCGAATATCCACCAAAGATGGGTCGTGTCGAGTGGTTGTCCATTTCCGTCAAACGCATTGAAAATGATGCGTATCGCCTCTATGGAGAGGCAAAACGGCACGATATTCACCAAGTTGGCAAGCATGGTGTATCCCACGGGCTTATAAAGTCGTTCTGTATGTCCTATTGTAATGTTTTTGATTGCGTTCATATTCAAATCCTTTCATTTATGTGCTATAATATGTATTTCTTCCTTTTTACGGATTGTTCTGATGGATGAAAATCCTGCTTCATACAACCGCTCTTCCAAATCTGCCGGAGTATAAACCACCATTCCATCTATCCGTTCCGTCCACATTTTTCCAAGTTCGGGGTCGCTCGCTTCCAAACTGATAAGAAAACAGCCTCCTTTTCGGAGTACACGCGCCACCTCAGACAATGCCTTGTTTACAGGCGACCAGAAATAGACCGTTTCAAAAGCTGTTACAGCGTCAAACGCTTCCTCTTTATAGGGCAAGGAACAGACATCCCCTTGTTGTATGAAACATCTTTTATCCAAGTCTTTTGCATTGTACTTTTGGGCGAATGAAACACTTTCTTTTGACAGGTCTATGCCGTAGATGTTACCTTTCGGACATAAATTCAATAGACGTTTCAAATTCGCACCGCCGCCGCAGCCTATATCAAGCACATTCCATTCCGGCTGCCATTCCACTTGCTTCATGCCACGATTGGCTAAAGATGCATGAAAACGATTCATTCCTCGCAAAATCATCCGTCCCCAAAATCCTTGCGGACAGCTTGTGTTTTGCAAGACATTGTTTAAGAAATTCTTTTTTTCCATATTGCTTTTAGTTTTTGTTCAACGTCCAATGGTATGCGCTCGTATAAGCATCCCACATATTTTTATATACACCCTCTGTCATGGACAGTTGTTCATGCTTTCCACACTGTGCGATATGCCCTTCTTTCGTCACAATAATCTGATACGCGGAGATGACGGACGAAAGGCGGTGGGCTATCACGATGACTGTCTTGTCCTTTATCAGTGACTGTAAAGCCATCTGCATTTTATGTTCGTTTTCAGGGTCGGCAAAGGCAGTCGCTTCGTCCAGCACCAGTATCGGCGCATTCTTCAATATGGCACGAGCCACACATATCCGTTGGGCTTCGCCGCCGGACAAGAATACGCCTTTGTCGCCTATCCGTGTTTCGTAGCCTTGCGGCAGACGCTCTATGAAGTCATGGCATTGGGCAGCTTTCGCAGCGGCTATCACCTTTTCTTTTGTGGCATCAGGAGAGCCGACGGCGATATTCTCATACAGCGTATCGTAGAAAAGAAAAGTGTCTTGAAACACGAATGACACCATGTCCATTAGCTTTGCAGTAGCTATCCGGCGTATATCCACACCACCTATGCAGATTTCCCCTTGCTCCACATCCCAAAAACGGGGTATCAGGTTAGCAACCGTTGATTTTCCACTTCCAGACGGACCGACAAGGGCAGTTATTTTTCCCTGTGGAGCTATGAAGCTGACATCGCGTAGGGCTTCCGTCCGTGTTCCCTGTTCCGTGTTTTCGTAGGAAAATGACACATGACGAAACTCCACATCGTAAGCGGTCGGCACTTGTGGATGTTCCGGCTCCGGCACAGGCTTCTTTTCCAATGTGCGATCGATACGGCTCACCCCTTCGTTGATGTCGCGTGTGTTGCCTCCTAAGAAGGTCAGTTTGTAAACGGGCGAAGCCATACCCGGCCCCATAATGATGAAGAACAGCCACACCACAGCCAATGAAAGCGATTGCGGACTGGCTTGCACGAGCAAGATGCCCATCGGGAGTATAAATGTCACCATCGAATTGAGCAGGACGGTAAACACTATCATCCCGTTCTGATAGGTGTCACAACATTTCAAGGCGAATGTCTTGTATGCCTGAATCTCGGCATTGAACTGGCGAAACGAGCGGACGCTTTGCCCGAAAATCTTGACTACGGGCATTCCCCGTACATATTGCACGGCGGATGCGCTCATCTTTTCCTGTGCATCGTAATAAATGGCCATAAATTCCCTTGCCCTTTTTCCCATGAAATTGGAGAATTGCAGGAAGAGGCTAATCACTACAACCGCCAGGCAGACCACCGTCAGCCACACATCCAAAGAGAAAAAGATGACCAGCATTACCGCCACCGTTGCCATTACATTGACCAAGTCTGGAATAGTGTGGGCGATGAAGCCTTCTATCTTTTCGATGTTCTGATCCATCGTTTTCTTGATGGCTCCCGTAGAAGTGTTGTTCAGATACCCCAAAGGCAATTTGCCGATATGTTCGGACAAACGGACGCGCAACCCATATAAAATACGGAATGCAGCCACATGCGAGGACATCAAAGCAGCATAGAGCAATATCAGTCCGCCAACAAGCCCTCCAAACGCTATCCATCCCCAGTGCATCATATACGTCCCGTCCGAAGCGGCAGGATTTACGCCATGAGATAACAACTCTTTCAAAATTTCATAAACAGCCCAATAAGGCACAAGCATACATACCGCACTTCCGGCGGACAGCAGACCTGCCAATATGAGCAGACCTTTCTTTTGACCCGCTATCTCGAACAGTCGGGACAAACCTTCTTTCTTTTTTGACTTTTCCATTGTTGTTAAGTTATTTTGAAATAATTTTATACCCAAGTAACGAACTGAACTTATAGCACAACCGCGTCATCCGGCCCAGTATCTGTCCGAAGAAGAAGCCCCAACGCAGGCGGAAGAACTTCATATAGTTGGCTTGCTCGATGAGTTGCAAAGTTGGCTCCCATTGTTCCACTAAATGCCCGTCACTCAGCCCAGAACGGATTTGAGCCTCGTGTTTGCGAAGGGAATCGGGCTTTATTCCGTGTCGGCTCATCATTGTGCCGCACACGTCAAACCACAGTTCGCCTCCCCCAAAACGGCTTGCTACGTGGTGCAGGAAGGCTCTCACTTGTTTCTCGTAAAAATACATCAGCACACCCTCCACGATGAAGATAAATTCCCCGTCGTGATGCTTCCGGCGCAGGTCGTCCATCCAGTCGGTTTCCAGCAAGGATGCCGCGATATAGACATTGCCTGGCTGTTCGGGTATCAACTCCCGGCGCAGCGCGATGACCTCAGGTAAGTCAAGGTCGTAAAAAAACGCTTTCCTGCCTCCGATGCGTTGGAAACGAGTATCCAGTCCGCAGCCTACATTGACCACGACCGGGTGTGAATGTGCCTCAATAAATCGCCGCACGGCACGGTCGAAATACCATCCGCGCACCACGCATCCCACTTCACTCAGCTTTGCCCCATCGAATTGGGAGTAATCATATTCCAAATTGTCTGCCAGCCGTTCCGCAGCCTTGTCATACAGGATGGGATTATCTCGGCGGCTTTCTTTGGCTCTCATGTATAGCGGGATAAGCAGTGTTTCCGCCACGATGCTCTTAAATTCATGTTTCATCTTTATTCTATTTTAATAGTGAATATTTCGATTAAGTGAGAGCAAAGCGAGTTTATTTGCTTTGCCGAATGTGAGAAAGGTGCGCAATAACGAACAATATTCAGATTTGTTCATAAAAAAAGGAGGAAACCTCCGTGAAGATTTCCTCCCTGCCAGCTGTCCTGATGCGGCTGATTGCTTGTATGTACGTTGTCTGTATCTCATATCTTGATAATTGCCCTCCAACCTTGAATTTCAAACAGTATGTAATCATGCAGGATAGCCTCCATCTCCTGCCGGGGTACGGAGTGCATCAGCAGTTCCTCGAACATCGTGAACATCCATACCGTATGCAGGTGGATGATGAAGTCGGACACCGCTGTATTGATTTCGGGATGCTTTTGCCGCATGGACGCGAACCATGCCTTGACCAATTCCGTAGAACGGTCGGTATAATTCTCGCGGAAGCGTTCCAACGAAGAACCTTGCGCACGGAACAACAGGATTCCCATCAGTGCGCGGTGCTTATCAATCAGCGAAACATATTCGTCTATGCAGGATTTCAGATATGTTTCCGACCGCATCATCATAATATCCTCGCCCCGTATGCCATGGTGTTCCTGCAACATGGCTTCCAAAGCGCACAAGACAGGACGGACTACTTCACGGAACAATTCATCTTTATTCGTGAAGTAGTTATAGATATTCCCGACGCCAACACCTGACAACTCCGCTATTTCGCGCATGGAAGTCTTGGAATAGCCTTTCCTCTCGAATTGTTGTCTGGCAACCGTCAATATGCGACCTCGTATGTCCTCTTTCAGCACTTGCATTTATAGTGAACAATGTCTGTTTTTAATTTTTCTGCAAAGGTACAAGGCTTGAAATTGTCGGGCAATACCTATTTTTAGGGATTTTCCCTTTCAAGCCTGCTCTTTCTCCGCAGTTTCCATCCGCTCCACAGACACCACATGATGGCAATGCCGACGATGAACACGAACACATTTGTGGCGGCGATGCCGATGTAAATGCGTCCGCTGTGGACTTCCAGAGCGAAGTTCCAAAGCGACATGGGCAGCGCGGCGAGGCTTTCCGGCTGGGGCAGCGCCTCCGTCCCGTTGTAGTATTCCACGGCGAACGGCTCTTTGCCCAAGTCCGCGCTGAAGCCCGACACGGCTTTTTTGCCGAAGGGAGGGCCGGGCTTGTTGTCGGCCTGCTCGCCCGTAAACCAGTCGGTGGCTGTGCCCTGCGCCCTGTCCCATGCAAACAGTCCGCTGAACGAACCGCAAAGCCAACACCCTTGTGTATCACGCTGCCATACGTTCAGTCCCATCACGCTGATAGGGGGCGTATGCGCCAGCTTTTCGGGGATGGCGTCGAACGATTTCAGGGAATAGAAGCCTTCGGAAGTGGAAAGCAACCAGTCGCCGCAGACAGCATCGTAGCGCACCATGCGCAGCTTGTCGTTCCATGGGTTCGAGCTGTCAAGCGTACTACCGGGCAGAGCGGGCGTGTCGGTCAGCGCAAGGGCTATCAGTACGGGTGGACGCAGACACCAGCCCGTCACGGCAACGAGCAGGGTCAACACGAGGGTGGTGCGGCCTACCTTGTCGTGCCACAGCAGGGAGAGACGCGTCCAGCGTGCCGTTGTGTCCGTGCTCTTTCCCCGGTTACGCCTGCGCCGCATGTATTTCGGCAACAGCCAGTAGAGGATACCTGTTACGCAGAGCAACACCAATACCACAGCCACCGAATCCATGACGAGCTTGCCCGGCAGACCGAACAGTTCACCCGTATGCAGCATCCACACCGTGCGAAACAGGGAAACCTTGCCTTCATAGTCCGACGGGGCTTGCAGCTGCACCTTACGGAATGGAGAGTTGGGTGATGTTGAAACATAGAGATGCGAACGGCCTAAGACCACGAGCGCGTTGCCCTTGCAGGTCAGGTCGGTCAGTATTTCCTCGCTGTCCATAGGGAGCGTCACCGCTTGCCAGCCTGCATGGATGCCGTAACGGTACAGCCCGAACGGACTGAGGGCGTATAGGTTGCCGTCCGTCGTCTGCGTCACGGCGCGTATCTGCCGGTAGTCCGCCCCGTCGGGCAATCCCCGGTTGAAGTCGGAAAAGGAAGCGAAAGCATCCGTCCGCCAGATGCCGCTCGTACCGTACACCAGTACGCGGTACACGCCGTCCTCGTCCGTATAGGGCAGTGTGCCGCGCAGCAGGCCGCCGTTCCATTTCGCATATTCGTAACGGTCGGGCAGCCACTTCCGGCTGATGTCGATGTCGCGTACAAGTCCCCGGTGGTTCAGCACGATGCCCGACAGACAGAACATCAACAGAAAGAGGCTGAGCGCAATGCCCAGCCACTTGTGATGCTTTCTCCATGTTATTCGTTTCATGCCGCTGCCGTCTGTTTCTTGTGCAACTTATTATATATGAGGTAAGCGGCAGTCGCCAGCAATGACAGTCCGATGACCGCCAGCTGATCCATATGCTCCAGCGGTGCGGCCAACAGACCTTCCAACACGTGTATGCGGTCGAACACCTCCACGCCTATCCAAAAGATGATGACCGTGGCGTAGCCGTAGCGCAAGCTCATGCCCCACGCCGGATAGCGCAGCAGCCGGGCGAACATGAACAGCGAACCGATGAATCCACCCATGCCCACAAGCAGGGTCAAGGGGCTGTGGTCGCCGATGAATCGCCCGTCGTAGCAGAACATCAACAGCAGGTAGCACGTCCAAAGCATCGTCACCACTTCCATAAAGGCCACGATGCTGGTGTGGCGTGTCATGGGCCGGGCGGCGATCTCCTTCTTGTGCTTGCCGAAGAACAGCTGCTGCCACCAGTTGAGGAAGTTACAGCCGTTGCGTGTGCAGAAGGTGTAGAGCATCATCGTCATCGCCCAGAAACCGAAGGTGGCGGGCAGCAGCAGGTACTCCGGACGGCTGACGATCTCGCCCGTCACGGGATCGAGTTGCGCCTGCGTGCCGAAGCGGTTGGCGTAGTACATGAAGAGGAAGTCCACCGCTCCCATCCAGTAGAACATGCCGCCGAACAGTCCGAGCAGGGTCTGACGCACGTCTCCCTTCACGAACACGCCGGCAATGACCATCAGAAGCCCCACGACACCCATGCCCATCCCGGCATAGAACTGCTCCACGCCCGAAGTGCTGTCCTTCAGCGCACGGGCGAGGATGTGGGTCAGCGGCATGGCCACGAGGGTGACGGCTATCGAGGCGACAGCCTTCCCCAAATGCAGTTGCTTCGTTCCGCTCATTGTGCCGAGGCTTTACGTTTCGCGCTCTTGTACCACAGATAGACCGCCAGGGCTACGAACGCTAGAAGGATGATGACCATCTCCGTCTTGTGCTCCATCGGTGCCGTCCATATCTCGCTGAACAAGTCCATGCGCCCCAATATCTCCACGGGTGTCCAGAACACGATGACCGTAGCGATGGCCATGCGGATGTTCGCACCCCATGCGGCGATGCGCAGTTGCTTGGCGAGGATGAAGAACGATCCTATCAGGCAGCCCAGCCCCACGAGCAGCGTCACGGGATGGTGCTCGCCGAGGAACACGTTGTCATAGCAGAACATCAGCAACAGGTACGAACCCCACAGCAACATCATCAACTCCATGAAGGTCACAATGCTGGCGTGGTGCGTCATAGGGCGTGTGGCGATGTCGTTCTTCCGTCCACGGAACAGAAGCCGCTGCCACCAGTTGATGAAGTTGCAGCCGTTCTTCGTGCTGAACAAATACATAATCATAATCATCATCCAGAACCCAAACGAGGCGGGCAGGATGAGGTATTCAGGCCGCGTCACCACCTCGCCAGTCACGGGGTCGAGTTCCGGCTGCGTGCCGAAGCGGTTGGCGAAATACATGAAAAGGAACTCCACCCAGCCCGTCCAGAACAGCAGGCCGCCGAACAGTCCCCAAAGGGTCTGCCGCGTGTCGCCCTTGGCAAATACGCCGACGATGACCATTGCCATGCCCACCGCGCCCATCGCGAAGGCGGAATAGTGGAGCATAGTCTCGCTCATCAGGTGTTCCATCATAATCATCAGCGCGTGTCCCAAAGGCATGGTGAACAGCACCAGCAGGAAAGAGGCGGAGGCTTTCCACCAATAGCATTTTTTACTCGGCGGCATGCCCGCCGTATTTGTTGTTTCAATCGTTTGTTTCATAATGTTCTAACAGTTTTCGTTTGATATACTTTTTATAAATCACTATTATCAGGATGACCGCCACCGGCAGGACGGAGCAAAAGCCTTCCATACCTCACGGCAACTCATCGCAATAGTAGCTGATGCGCCCGCCCTCGTCGCCTATTTCCACGTTGGCGTCGTACCAGCTTATGATCTGTATCTTGAAGTAACGCTGCCCGTCGGCGGTGCGCACCACGTAGGTATGGAAGGAAGGCGTGTACGTGGGCGGTGGGCCGGAGAAGCTCATTGCCTCGGACAACAGCGGGTTGGCATTCGTCGTAGTCTTCTGGGGACCGTTGTTGGGGTCGAACCACGGGTTGCTGTCGAAGTCCATGTTGTTTTCCACTAGGTAATGGTTCCAGTCGTTCTGCGACATGGTGACATACACTTCTGCATTGTCCACCACCCACTCCAAGTCGGAGGACAGTTGCGACTTGCTCGTCCAGTTGTCATAGCCGCCATAGCCCAGGTCGGCCGCACCGCCCTGTCCGATGCCGCTCGTGCCGGAGTTGGTGCGCATGACATAGCCGCAGAAGGCCAGGTCCCAATCCGTGCGGTTGATTTGCTCGCCTTCCTCGATGTCCCTGTTCACCCCGTAGGCGTTGAACATCTCCCCCGTCCGGAGGTTGAAATAAATCCAGTCGTTGGTCACTCCCGTGGAGTAACCGCTCTTGCGGGGCAACGTCTTGCCGTCAAACGGCTGTATGTCATTATAGTCCACGCAGGCGCACATCAGCAGGCAGCCCAGCAGGAGGCACATTGTTTTCAGTCCTGTCATTCTCATTTCTTTTTCCTTAAAGAGTTAATCACATCGTCCAGCATAAATTCCAACTGCACCCATCCGCGTGTTCCCGGCGTGGCGGGCACGTTGAACATCGTGATGCCCGAACCCAGCGTTTTCGGCACGTAGTTGAAGATGTTGTCCACACCGAGCGTCAGTTTCACCTTATTGTAGAAGGTCTGCGACACCGACAGGTTGCACAGCACGTATTGCGGCAGGTCGCAACGGAAGTAGGCGTCATAGCTCTTGTTGTTCTCTTCCACGAATACGCGATCCTGCACGTCGAACTTCTTGCGTCCCATGTACGAGACGCTGAACACGGCGTTCAGCCGGTAGTTCTTCTTCGTGAACTTGTAGTCCAGACTGGCCGTAGCGGCATGGGGAGAGGTGGTGTTCACCTGTATTCCTTCGTTCTTGCTCACGTTCACAAAACTGTACGTTCCGTTCAGCGTCAGGCAATCCAGCACGTGCCAGCGCAGCAAGGCTTCCAGCCCCAGAAGGCGTTGCTTGCTCAGGTTGGTGTACTCGAAGTTGTACTGCATGTCGTAGATGCGCCACACGCCCTCGATTTTATCACGGAAATAGTTACCGTAGGCCGTACCGGACAGGAATAGGCGGTCGTTGCTGTACTCGGCTCCCAGCGAGAAATAATTATTCTTCTCCGGCTGCATGTTCTCGTTTCCGCGGATCATGAACATGCCCAAATGGTCCCAGTTGAAGAAGAGTTCCTTGATACTCGGAGAACGGTATCCCATCGAATAGTTGGCGCGAATGGCCCACCGCTCGTTGGGCGAATATTTGGCGGCAATCTTGGGCATCCCCATGAAACCGAACGCCTTCGAGAAGTTGGTACGCAGTCCGGCAGACACCATCCACTTGGGGTTGATGGTCCACTCGTCCTGCAAAAAATACTCCGTCTCTTTCAAGGCGCGGGTTTTCAGGTCGTGGTTGGCATTGCCGGAGAAACGGTCGGAGGTCAGTTCGTCCGACGTATGTTCCACACCGAATATCAGGCTGTGTCCGTCGAAGTAGTTGCTCGTGATGGTCAGACGCGGCTGCCAGATGCTGCTCTCGTAGTCCTTGTTGCGCGTGTCAATGCGCTCGTGCCGCTTGAAGCGGTCATAGAAGTCGGCATGCAGGCTCCCCGTAACGCTGAACCAGTCTTTCACGTGGTAGGTCACTTTTGCTCCGGCAGTCCAGTCACGTGCCTGACTGAAGGTCATGTCCTGTATCAGGTCATACGTGTTCATAAAGAAGGTGCTCCCGTAGACCAAGATTGAGAGGTCATCGGTCGGGTCGTAATACAGTTTTTGGGAAACCGTGATATGCTCCTTGCCCTCGATGCCCATCGGCGGACGTGAGGACGAGTTGATTACGGTGATGTCGTGCGGAAGGAAAGGATTGGCCTCCTGCGTGTAGACCTTCTTGTCATTCTCCGCCTGATACATGTAGAACGCATCCGAGGAACTGTACCATGCGTCGGTCTGCGAGGTCACTTTCCCCGCTTTGAATCCGGCAGATACCCAGCCTTGCAGGTTGGGACGGTCGGCATTCTTCTCGAACATATACAGAAAATCTTTCGGTTGCGGATTCTTGTAGTTGCGCTCGTTCATCTGTCCGTAGCGCACACCTGCGTCGATGGAAAGCGGTTTGGTCGTTTTCTTCGTGATAAGGTTGATTACCGCACCGGCGGCACGCGAGCCGTACAGCGTACTGCTGGCTCCTTTTACAATCTCGATACGGTCGATGGCGTGCAGGTTGAAACGCTCGTAGTCGAGATTCCCGGCCATGTCGCCCGTCATGCGCTCGCCGTCCATCAGGAACAGCACGTGCCGGGCGTCGAGACCCTGCATGGAGATTTCATTTCCGAAGCCCACCTTCTGGATATTCAGACCGGGAGTTTCCTGCTGCAATGCCTGTTGCAGGTTGCTGTATCCGGCTTCGACCAACTGCTTGCCGCCCAAGACTTGCGTCGTGACGGGCGACATCTTGATGGGTCGTGCTGTACGCGAACCGGTGACGACCACCTCGTTCAGTCCCAAATGGTCTTCTTCCAGATAGACGGTCTTCTCGGTTTCGGTCGCTTCTATCTTTCCTGTTGCCGGAACAAAGCCGACATAGGATATTTTGTAATAATAAGTTTTCTTGGAGGGGATTTTCAGCTCCGCCAGCCCGTCCACATTCGTGACGCTCCCCTGCAGGTTTTGCAACGCTTCGTTATCGGCATAGACCACAGTGGCCGCGATGACCGGCTGTTCCGTCCCTTTCTCCAGAACTTTGAGCTTTACCTTACGTTGTGCATAGGCATTCATACATACCAGTAAGACACAAAATAAGAGGGTAGTTATTCTTTTCATCTGTCTATCATCAAAACATGTTATTCTACACAAAAAAGAGGGAAAGCCGTGTGTCTCCCGGTCTTTCCTTCTTTCCTGCAATCGAAAGGTCAAGCCTTGCCTTGTTCTTTCTTGGCTTCTTCCAAGTCTTTTTCGTACTGGGCAAATTCTTCTTCAAAGCGGTCGATACGGCTCTTGTCGATTTCTTGCAGGAATGTTTCGGTACGCACGTTCATCATGTTGTAGTCCACGATGAACTCCACTTGCTTGGTGTCCACGTTCAGGAAACCATCTACACGGGCGCCGCTCCCTTCCTGGTTGTCCGCAGCGTCATCGCCGCTCGTGGTGACATTTCCTTCCGTTCCCACGAACTTCACCCAACCGCTGCCGGGGTATTCATCCTTTTCCCAACTGTTGAGTTGCATAAACTTCGTTGCACAGCGGAAGGTGATGGCGAAGGGCATGGCGCCCACGGTGAAGTCGCTCAGGTCGAGCACCATCGTACCGTCTTCCCGCCAAGAAAAGTTGAACTTGGTGGGGCAACCGCTTTCCAACAGCGTCTTGTCCACACCACTCATTGTAGCACGGGTTGAGAGCACGAGGTCTCCTACAAGGATTTCCTTCGCCTTATCAATATATTCCTGTGCAGGTGGCTCATTGGTAAGTGAATCGTCACTTTCACACGAACTTAATCCGATTACTGTTGCCATAAGAAGGCTGAATAAAAAGTATAACTTTTTCATTTTGCTTATATAATTTACTTGTTTTGTAACCTATAATTGTTTCCTGTTCATTACCTTTGCCTGCGTGTATTCCGCAAAGGGTAAGTAAAGTCATGGCTTTTACCTGATTAAAGGCAAGCTTTTCCGATGGCAAAGTCTGTCTTTGATGTGTACCGCATGTAGGCTTCAGAAGCGGTTCAGGCGGTTTGGATAATTTTGTTTCCTCGCCGTCGGTTGCATACCGGGAGTGTTTTTAGCGGCATAGCAGCCTTGCCGACAGGATAATGGTTTCTTCCCCATTGGGTAAGGTGAATATATTGTGATAAATTTTTCTTAGTAAACACACAAAAAAGAGCTAATAGAAAGCCGTTTGACGGCTTTCTATTAGCTCTTTCTGAATTTAATTTCATTGCTTGACAAAATAATGACGAATTATTTTGTTCCAACAAAATGTACGGATGCAGGGAAATCTGCAAATCTGCACCTAAGAACTTACCGGATACTGCCAGAGTAAACTCGATAGTGTTGCCTGTAACTTTGGCATCAGTCAAAGAATCCAGGTACAATTTTATCGGCAGCATGTTTAAGATTTTCAGAGTCCCGGCTTGATCGCCTTCATTTGCTGTAATTTCACCGGTTTCTTCATCTACTTCTACTCCCAACTCGATAGTGATATTTCCCGGCATACTTCCGATTTGCGGAAAATCGCAAGTTAAAAGACCTCCTTCAAGAGTATAAGAGGCTGTACGCGGTTCATAGTCTTCTCCTCTCATTTTGATTTGATCCATTGTACCGTTATAAGTACCTTCGTAATCGCTGATTGCCAATACGGTACTTACACCATCTACATCCATCACAGTGGCAGCGTCAGCAGGCTGCGCCATTCCGAAACTTGCTGCAACAAGGGCAGCTCCTAAGAAAAATTTTCGCATCGTTTTTATAATTAAAGTTTAACAAAAAAATAATTATACTTTATTTTTGATTTTTCAATAAAGTCCTCCAACGGCATCCTTCATCATACATCAAAGAAGAACTGTAACCTAACCTTCTAACTTTATCGGATGAGTCGATATCGGTATAGTTTGCCTTTAAGAATGCTTGAGTTGATTCTCTATAGAAAGTGCTTTCTGAACAGGCAAAAGTGGTGCCGGCACGTCCATCTTCATTATAGAAAATGGTCAGTTCCGGATAAACCAGATTAAAGTTCGCATTCAAATCACCTATACTGAGGCCTGCTACCATCTTGACATTCGACATGTCAAATGTTTCTAATGCATTCAAGGATTCAATATCAATGGTACTCGCTTTCAACTCATTTTTTTCTGGTAATTTGATTTCTTTCAGCGCAGGACATCCAAGAATCATCAGATTACTGCCATAAGTTTCATTACTTTCCGTCTCTTTATCTCGTTGTCCCCAAATAGTAGAATAGCTCAAATCTAATTTTTGCAAACCCAGGATATTCTGAATCCATACATTTACTAAATTAGTAGCATTGGATAAATCGATAGCTTCCATTTCTACATTTTGCAGGATGATTTGAGTAATGGATTTCCCTACTTTTACATTGGGCATAGAAGCTATATTTTCTGCTCCAGCGGTGTAAAGACCGAATTTAGAGCCTTCCCAAGAGAGACTTCCTATCAAATATTGAATACCTTCAAAGTTGGTAACATTATCAGCAGGAGCAACAAGCAGTTCCTTTGTTTTCTGGTCGAGTCCCAAATGTTTGCTAAGGTCTATTTGGTCGCCGTTAAACAAATCGGGGAAATCAGTCTGCAAACGGGTGAGCAGGTTTGCGTCGGGCACGTCGCGCAGGGTGGTATAAGTTTGCAGATTGCCGTCGACATCAGTCATCTTCATATCAATGGTGCCGGCGGTGATGGCTTCCTTGTTTTGGCGGTAGAAACGCACGAGATCTTCGATATTCTCTTTAGCGGTTTCCGGAAGGTAAAGTTTGGTAATTTCGTGCAGGTTAGTCACTGTTTCATCGCCGTTTTCTTCCACTACGACACTCACAAGATTATCATAGTCGTAGATTTCATTACCCGTCAGGTCTATTCCGGTGATTTGTTCCGGCAATTTGGCAAAGTCGAACGCCGGACCGTAACCATTGTCCGACAGATCCACATCAGTCAAGTTAGGGAACATGGAAAGTTCTGCCAGTGCGTCTGTGGAAATCTGCGTTCCGGAGAGATCAAGCGTCGTCGTATTTTTAGCCAAATCATCAAGCAACAGATTGCCGTCCCCGTTGAATGTGTAGCCTCTTTGAACAAGAATGGTTTTCAATTCGGTATTCTGCATGGCACCCGTGCTGTATGAGAGGGTATCATCGTCGCTGCACGATGCTCCTACCAGCAGCATTGCGAATGCCATCAAACCGACATGCAAATTGTTTCTTTTCATCTTTCTGTAATTTTATTATTTTATTTATCATTTTTGGAGTGCAAAATTATAACGAGTTTACCCCAAGCACAATACCTAAAAATTGGTATATAATTAGAAGCGAATCACCACTCATTAACTAAAAAAACATAATCTTCGCTTCCGCCTTATAATTGTTTGTTAAAACGGTACTTGAAGGAGAGCATGAACCAACTACCTATCTGCTGCGTGTGTCTCTCCGACAATCCGGAGGAAGAGACGCTGCGGGTAAAGTTCTTTTTCTGGCTAAGGATGTCCGCCCAGTAGAATGACAGTTCCGCCTTCTTCTGTTTGAGGAAACGCCAAGAAAAGGAGGCGTTCCACACTACCTGGTCATCTTCGCCGGGGGTGATGTTCGTACCGTTGCGGAAAGAATAATCGACATCGCTCCGTAACTGAATGCCGCCGGGCAGGTCGGCGTAGGCGTTCACCCCCAAGCGGTAGTCGCGGGTGTAATCGCCGGTCTGGCGCAAAAGGTTGGTGGAGTGGCGGAAACGCCAGTCACCCGTCAGGTCGAAACCTCCCCATTGGGGCTGGTAGCCCAAACGCAGGTTGGCATTCAGTGTCGTGTTGTGGGTCGTACTGCGCTCCGGCATCTCCTGCTGTCCCTCGTTGATAAGGCTTACGTTCTGGCTGAACGAAGCGCCGGTACGTGCGGCAACGGAAAATCGGCGTTTGATGCGCTTCTGGTAGCGCACGGTGGCTCTTGCGTTCCAATTCCCGTTCACATTCACGGGATAGCTTTCTATACCGCCTGTTTGGGTATTGTACGTCACAGCCCGTGTCACACTGTTCACCGTGTTCGCCAAAGTCATGTCTCCGTTCAAACCTATCTTCGTGTCTCGTGCTTCTAAGCGCACCCTTTGGTTGTACGAAGGGCGCAGGCTGGGATTTCCCCGTGTAATGTTCAGCGGATCGCTGTTGTCGGTCAGTGTCAGCAGTTCGGTCAGTCCCGGCTGTTTCGTGTCTCCCTCGTAACTTAGTTGCACCCGTGTTTTCTTTTTGTGCCACAAGACGATAACAGCCGGGTAGTAGTTCACGGAGGTTCTCAGCGTGTCGGCTTGCATCCGCCCGGTCTTCTGGTCGAGACTCTGCCGTTCGGGAACGACGGACAGGCCGGCGTTGATTTCCCAAGTTCTGTCCGTATAGTTAAGGTGGAGGGCCACTTCATGCGCTGTCGTGTGGTTTCGGCTTCTGTTGCTCAGGCTGTCGGTATAGGCTGCCTCGTAGCCTTTCGGCAGGGTGTACAAGGGTTCATCGTCCGTACCGTCGAAAAAACGGGACAAGTCGTAGGTATTGCGGTCGTTGTTTTGGTTTTCCCGTTTGAATTTATACGAAAGTTGTGCCCGCAGACTCTTGTGTAGTGGCTGTGCCAGAACCAGTCCCAAGCTGAATTTGCGGTTTCTGTTTGGGCTATCATAATATTGGTTACGGTAGAGGACGGAATCGTTACCCCACTCATCCTGCAATTGGTAATAGGTGGTGGACGACACGGAAAACGCCTCGTTCTTTCCTCTCCCCTCCGAGTATTGCATGGTTAGCCCCAAACTGCTGCCTTTCTCGTTCAGCCGTCGGGTGAGGTCGGCGTTCAGGAAATACTGCCGGTTGGCGTTTGTTGAACGGGAGTTCATGCGGATGCCATTCACCCGGATATCGTTTTCCGTTTGGCTGTTTTCTTCCCCATTAAACGGTGCCGTGATATCCAATTCTGGATCTTCATTGTAGGTCGCCTGCCGGCTGTCACTCCCGTTTGTCCCTTTCATCGCACTAAAGCTGCCTGAAAGGTTCAGCAAGGTCATCTTATCGATATTCCATTTCATGCTTAGCATGGTGCTTGCCATGCGGTTGGTGTTGTGGCGGTCGCTGGTCGCATAGCGGTAGCGGTTCCCTGTTTTCAGGTATTGCTCGTAGTAAGATGTCCCCTCGTTCCCATTGATAGCATTGCTGTACATGACATTCCCGTTAAGGTGTATCTTCTTTCCGAACTTTTTCAAGAAGTTCACCGCTACATTGTCTTGGCGGTTGTCTTTGTTTGCGGATGTCATGTTGCGGTTGCCGCTTTTGGCGATTACCGACAGGTTTTCCCCGCCGGTTTTGAAGAAATTGCTGATTAGTTCCGCTTCTTTTTTCTTGTTGTTACCCTTGCCTGCGGCTATGGAAGTCATCAGTGTACCGTTGAACTCCTTCTTGGTTTGCAGGTCGAGCACATAGTTTTCTTCCCCTGTTTTTATCCCCATGAATTTCTCCATTTCGCTACGCTTGTCATACACTTTTATCCTGCTTACCAAATCGGCGGGCAGATTTTCCAAAGCCAGCGCATGGTTTCCGGCAAAGAACGCTTCCCCGTTTACATTGATTTCCGCAATGGGAAGCCCATTATAAACCAAGGTCTTATTTTGCCTGTCATATTCCAAGCCCGGTATCTTTTTTACCAGCTCTTCCAAGTTCGATCCTTCGGGAATCCGGTAGGCATCGGCATTGATGACGGTAGTGTCTCCCACCAGTTCCACCTCCTTTATGGAAGCCGTGACCACCACTTCGGACAGTTCAAGACCTTCACTCAAATCAATATCACCTAAATGTAAATCTTTTCTGTCAAAGTTTAGCTTTCGGTATTCCGGACGCATGCCCATATAGGATGCTTTCAACAGATAAGAAACCTTTGGACTAGGGGTGAACTGAATACAAAAATATCCGTCAATATCCGTTGTGCCTCCTTTGATATATAGGGAATCACTCCCTGCAAGCAACATGACATTGGCATACGGCAACACTTCTTTTCTGTCACTTTCTGCTACAGCGGAAAAAATCCGTCCTGTAACTTTTATGGGTTGTCTTGAATGAGCCGAAAACGGGAAAAGGCATACAAAAAGCCCGAAAAACAATATGAATATCATAAATTGTTTCATTACCACTGATAATGACTGCAAAATTACCCTACTCCTCCCTCTTCTCCAATCCCCAGTTTTAGGTATTGTCTATTGAACGAAAAGTAGGGAAATATATAAATATTATAGAGATTAAAAACTTATGGTATCTAATATAAAGGACCAGTAAAATCCTAATTTTTAGGTATTTTAAAGAAGAAAAAGAGTGCCTATTTTTGCCAAAACAAAACAATTTAAAACATTTCATCATGAAGAAAATCGGAATTTTTTACGGTTCCTCCACCGGAACCTGTGAAAGCCTGGCCGAACAACTGGCCGGCGAACTGGGAGTGGCAGACGGCGACGTGCGCAGCGCAGACAAGCTGACTGCCGAATTGGTAAATACCTACGATGTGCTGGTGCTGGGTACCTCCACCTGGGGCGACGGAGAGCTTCAGGACGACTGGTACGATGCCATCAAGGTGCTGAAAGGCATGGACCTACACGGCAAGGATGTAGCCCTGTTCGGTTGCGGCGACTCGGAATCCTACTGCGACACTTTCTGCGACGGCATGGGCATCCTCTACGAAGACTTGAAGGACACGGGATGCACCTTCCTGGGCAGCCGCGTCAGCACGGACGGCTACTTCTTCTCCAACTCCATCGCCGTGGTGGACGGATACTTCGTGGGTCTTGCGCTGGATGATGTGAACGAAAGCGACAAAACCGCCGGCCGCATCAGTGTCTGGGTCGCCGACCTGAAGAAAAGCTTCTGACCTTTTTCTCTCTTCATCTTTAGCTTTACGAACATGATATCATCCCCCGACATCCTCCCGGCAGACCTGAAGGTGTTTCTGAACCACGTGTACGAGTACAAGAAAGGTGTGCGCCGCATGGTGCTCTATACAGTCAACCGCAAGTACGAAGCCTTTGCTACAGCCCGTCTAAGGATTCAGCACATAGATTTTCTGGTACAACCAGCTTCGGACACGAGCATCAACCTGTTCTTCGGCCGTCCGGAGTGCATCCGGGCTATCCGTTTTCTGGCGAACCGACCGCTCAATCTGCTTTCGCCCGAAGAAGACTTCATTTTGGGAGCGATGCTGGGGTATGACATCTGTGCGCAATGTGAGCGGTACTGCAAGCGGAAGAAAGCCTTCTGCTGACAAAGGAGAAGGCATAATGTCTATTATTCCGTTTTTTGTGCATACGAAATGATACGTTGCAGTTCATCGCACACATCATTGGTTTCCGCACCATGTATGGCGGCTCCGGGCATGAGAACCCTTGAATGATTTCAAGATAACTTTTGTTTATATTAAATCTTAATAAAAAGCCGATGACTGGTTATAATGTCCAATCATCGGCTACTTTTTACATTTTTAAACCCCAGTATTCTTGATGTTCAGAAATGCAAGGACTGCCTGTTTTTAGTATGGTTACAAATAGAATCTTGCGTAGCAATACCATCATGTGGCATTGTCTGATTACCTCCCTGCTCTTGCCCGTGGTCGGGCGTTTCCTTATGTTTAGGAGCCAGCTCCAGTTGTATCTTTCTGTCCAGCGCGGCAAGCTCGGACTTCAACTGTTTAAGTTCGTCCTCCTTTTTCCATTCCTTTCCCGCTATCGCTTCCAGTAGCGGGATTTCCTGCTTCAGCACCTCGTTCTTCTTCCTGTACTGGTCAATAATACCCGGTATCCTCTCCAGTGCGTTCAGGAAGTTCGTGGCGGCGGCGTGTGTGTCAGCCATCGCCAGATGCCCGTTATTGTAGTTGTACCTGTAGTTGCCCGCTACCACGAAACGGTTGTCGGTAAATTCCAGCCCGTCCCTGAGCGTCGGCTCGCTGATTACCTCGATGGGGAAGCCGTACAGTTCGCCCACGCGCTTGTACTGCCCGCCGGTCGCGGCGTTCTTGGCTATCTCCTGCAAACGTTTCCCTATTGTCTTTTCGTCGGTGGAGTCCAGCCCGTCAATCCTTATCAGGTTGAGCCGGTTGCCCTCCTTGTCCGTCTGTGCGGCAGCCGTGAACTTCTCCCAGTCCTCCGTCATGGCGGCTATGGCGGCTTGGTTGTTCCTCAGTTCCCCGGTCTTGCTTTCCAGCTTCAGATTCGACTCGCGCCTGCCCTTGTGGAAGGACTTGCGCTCTCCCTCCAGCGAGGCTATCCTCTTTTCGAGCTTCGCCTTGTCAAGCAGGTCGGTGTTTCCGGACAGGATAGCCATGTATTCCGAAAAATTCATGCCCGACTTCTCGTCCATCGCCCCCTCGTCAATGGTTCTCGCGCCCATCGCGCCGCTTTTCAGTTGCGAGATGAACGTCTGCTTGCAGTGCAGCAGGTTGAACTTGTACGAGTCCAGCGACTTCTCCACCGCGTAGATGATTACGTCCACTTTGTTGTCGGCATACAGCTTCGCTATCTCGTTGCCCTTTCTCACCGCACGTCCGTCACGCTGGGCGAGGTCGGACGGTCGATCGGGTAGGTCAAGGACATTACTGCCCTCTTCCCCCCTCAGAACCGTACGTGAGGGTTTCCCCTCATACGG